>Ga0325400_1002932_pt1 | contig 15216 bp, 11 predicted proteins | sample PopdelMetagenome_2_FD_205662 | JGI IMG/M metagenome (GOLD analysis project Ga0325400, IMG submission 205662) | Populus deltoides microbial communities from Bellville, Georgia, United States - Xylem-PdKOR-R1 | ecosystem: Host-associated > Plants > Phyllosphere > Stem > Wood/Secondary xylem... | reverse complement strand
TCATTTATTACTTACACAATCCCTTTTCTGATGCATGAAATTTATTAATTCTTTTACCCATCAATCAGAATTCATGACTCTCGTGATTTTTTGGTAGCCATTCTTTTAAGAAATTCATTATTTTCCCACTTTTTTTTCACTTTTTTTTTTCTGATTAGCGTGGGGTGTCTGGGCCAATTTGCACGCACCACGACTAGTCCTCATGGTCCACTGAACACCCTGCTAGTCCAGTGAACAAGTAAGATACCGCGGAAATGACAAGTATACGCATAGGGAGTCGAACTTGAAACAGCAGAAGAAGACAAGCCCCTACACACCACTGGAGCACCACCCTCAAGCTTTTTTTTTATTATTTTTTTCAAGCTTTTTTTTCTCTTCACTTGATTGCCCTGGTGATCGATCAAGGTTTCTTGGGAACTAGCTAAAATTGAGCATTTCTTTCTTCCAAATTTTTGTTGGATTATAAGCTCTAAATTTGTTACAAGTTCAATTAGTAATTCATCCACTTTATGTGAGTCTCGTAAGATTCTCATAATGGATACAATTCAAAGCGGTTATATGGTCTGAATGAATATTTTTTACTTAATATTCCTTGTCTTTTTGAAAGAGCTCGAGGCCATAATAGGTGATAGCATAATTAAACATGGTTGTCTCAAGATGCTAGAATTAATATTCTTGAATTCAGTTATGAGTTGAGTTTAAGACACCATGGATCTAATCCTTAGTGATTAATAAATCAATATTTTTTACTCAATATTTTTTATGTTTTGAAATAGCCTAGACCAATAATAGGGTGATAACCTAATTGAACATGGATTTGGCATCTTGCCAGAACCAACATACTTGGGTTTAGACATGAGATGAGCCCAAGGCATCGTGAGTCTCGTAAATCACTAGACTCAGTATACTTTGGTTCAACCTTGAGCCAAGTCTAAGGTATCGTGGGTCTTGCAAGTCATCAGCCCTAATATACTTGGGTTTAACCATAAGCAAAGCCTAAGGTATCATGGGTTTGATGAACTATCGACCCATCTCCCTTAGGTTTGGTTATGCGTCAAACCCAATTGGCCTCGGAGATCTATGTTATGACCATAAGGTTCTATTTTTAGATTATTGACATAATATATTCATGTTAGAAATAATTATCTCCCCTACACCTGTAATTATATAAAAGGTCTCTCAATGGTCTACCATATTTTCATCTCATTAATGTTCATTAATTAATGAAAACCAATAAAAATTGTTTGGATTCCAATTATTGATAAAGCCTTAGGTTGTGGATTAATTAGTTAAGTTTAAAAGGTAAAAATTAGAAATTTTGGATAGATATTCGAGCGTCATTATTTATTTTATTTTAGTATTTCAAAAAATTTATAATTTGACTGATGGACTTTATTAAATTTAAAAATTTTATTTTAAAAAATTAAATATAATAACAAAGAAACTTGTAAAATCAAACTCAAATCAAATCAAGTAAATATGTAAATATTGAATGATTATTCCAATAAAGAAATAATGAAAAAAAAACTCACCTACATGAACAATGTAAGTGAGTTGAGACCTATGTTGGGTAGTTGATGGGTATACACGAAGACAACCTTGCATGTACTAGAGTCAAAGTTACTGCGCAAAGCTATTGTTTTCCCCTTGTGTTGAATTTTCAAATCTTTTAGATAATTAATGTAACAAAAAACGAAGAAAATGTCGCATCTTTACAGCATTTTAGGAGATGAACGAGAGCTTTGTAATTTTCTTCTCTTTTTTTCACAGATTTATCATTCTTGATGAGTTAGTCGTAGGCAAAAGCTTTCAATTTCTGTTTATACATATATTTTTATGCATGGATTTGAAATTAATTAGCAAAATGTTGCTTTGCAGATGAATGCAACGTAACATGCAAGTGCTTTGGGCAAGCAAAATTAAGAATCTAGCGAGTACTTTAATTTATACTTGAATAATAAAGTATTAATGCTGGACATGCTTCCTTGAATGCCATTAGTTATAAGAAAGGTGTTCTGGTGGATGATTTATTTATTATGAAATTGAATCTTCTTTTCTTTCATTTAATGGAGAACAATGGGAAAAGAACATTTCATATTCTCAATACCACTTGGGCTTTAATGGAGAAAAGGATTCGGGCATTTTTAGCTCACATTAAATGTTTGCATCAAAATGTGCTGTAAATGTATTGATGGAAAAGAAAATAAATAAAAAGATGATACCGAAATGCACGTTTCATGATCTGGATCATAAGTGAAGGGAGTTAAACCAGGTATATCAAAATAATATTATTGTAAGGATTTTTTAAAATTAAACATAGCTTTGATAAAATTAATAAATTATAAAATAACTCGATAACCAACCAGATCAATTTTAGATTATATTTTTTTGAAATTTAATTTGAACTAATGTCTTAATCTCAAGTCAACTTGTCGAGTTAAGTCAAGTTTAGTAAAAATGTGTTTTTTTTTTACTTTTTTTACCCACTTCTTTTCTTAAAAAAAAAAAAAAAGATATTAAATTGAACTAAATTTAGGGGAGCAAGCATTGAGAACAAGCTTGAGTAAGACCAACCCAGCTCACATGAAGCCCAGTCAAGTGATAGTGTTGTAGGCACAAACGATGCATTAAGTGGTGGAATCTACAGCTATGCAATGGGCCAAGTAGTGCCACCAACACTTCGGCCATATATGACAACGTGACATGGCTCCCCGCGCACCAGATGTACAGATAAAGGAGAACAAATCTCCAAGATCATAAAAATTATTAATGAAGAAAGAGTTTTTTTTTTTTTGACAAAATCCCTAAATTTACTTCTATGTTGGTAACAATTATTCATTTTTATTTTTAATTTGATCAATTAATTCTTATATTCTTTAAATTTATCCAAATAATCTAGTAATTAACTAACCTTTGTCAAATCTCAATATCAATTATGTATACAGACATGATATTACTAAATGTTTTTTTTATGATAGAGAATGGTTCAATTTTTTTATATAAAAATTGGTGGAAATCAGTTTTAAAACAAAAACTATGCCAAGTTGGTAAAATAATAAAATAGTTTAACCAAGGAGTTTTTATTTCCAAGAATTTTATTATCTTTCAAGTTAATTTATTCAATGATTTAAACCCTATATAAATATAAAAATTTATCTCATATATAATAATATTTAATAATACTACATAAGTAGCTTTTGTAGTTAACATTGAGAATAGATGAAAATTAGTAATTTGATTAATTGAACAGTTTAAAAAATACAATGATTAATTTCACTAATAGGATTAATTTAATAGATTAAAAATATAAAGACATAAATGAATAATGGACACAATACATAAAAAGAATGTTATGAATCATATTGTTTTATATATAATATAAAAACAAATAAAAAAAAAGAGTTATACAGTCAACACTTAGAAATTATTCTCTTTTAAAAGAGTTTTGTACAGCCCTCTATTAGAGATCGGACAATTAAATAATTTATGATTTATGACAACTTAACCTTGTAAAATTAATCAAAGCTAAAAAGTAAAGAATTTTTCTTCATTCAGACTTAAACAACCATAGATTGTCTAATATATGGGATCCTTGGATTCCTTAAAAAAACATTAAAATTGTTATTTTTATTATATTTACATGTTTCTGAAAACTCAACATATATCTCTCTTTAAACCCTACAAAAAAAGGCTTGATATTCACCCACAAAAGGATGATTAATTAGTGGATTGGCGATACCAATTAAGTGAAGCTTGGGAGAGCAATACTATAATAGGGTTTTCTTGTTTAGCAGCAATATTATTTTATTTCTTGTTTAGTAAATGAAGAGTAAAAAATTAATTAAGACTTGATACGTGAATCTTATTTTAATTAGCTTGCCGACTATATTATGGAGCTTAATCTCATCAAATCAAGTAGTTGCACAGCCAACTTCATTCTACAGACCAATCTCATCAAATTATGAAGGGGATGGTGTATATTTGATAGCTTGGCAAGATCCAAATCATGTGAAAGAGTACTCGTGTTGGATTCAAAACAATCAAATCATACAATATTGGAGGGCCACCCTTTTAACTATATGTCCATGCATGTGAAGTCATTGTACATAAAAAAAAACGTCTAGTTTATGGAGATTTAGAAGCAAATATAAACAAAAACTTAATGCTTGAGTTGTATATATTACATATAAATTAGGAATGAAGAGGAATTTCAGGGACTTGGGCAAGACTGACCTAATTAGATACTTCAACTTAGGGCAAGAAATTTCAAAAAATCAATCATTAGCTTTAACATTTTAATTGTGGGTGTAAATCTTTCTTTCTTTTTTTTCAAGAGTATACACATTAAGTTAATTTTGACTATATATAGTTACTCAGCAGCTGCATACAGCACAAGTTGAGCTGCATACAGCACAAGTTGAGCTGCAGTTTGCAATATTTTGGCCCATGTATTAATTGCACATATATCGATTGAAAAATTGCAGTCGAAGCACAGAACTGTGGCCTGTCTCAATATGTCAAGCATCTTTTGTGTGTGTGTGTGTGTGTGTGTGTTCAAGCTGCCAACAATGCTCCTAGCTACAGCTGCAACTTATACCTTGAAAGGAATCTCTTCAATTCGATCTCTACGAATATTTGTAGGAGTTTTTTAATTTTCTACTGCAATTAAATTAGTTGTAGTGTTTAATTTGATTTAAATTAATAAATATTTTGAAAGAGATAAAATTCAATTTATTTTGTTTTTTATTTTACTCTCATCACCTTCACGTTATTTCTTTAAATATCTCTAAAAAAATAGATAGGTTTGATGGATATTTTAGAAAAGTTTTAACATTAAACTTTTTCTTTTTAGAATTGTAAATTAAAATATCTAGTTTATTTATGTACCATTTTTAAATATTGAATTCTTTTTGGAATTTAATACTTGATGCTCAAAATTACTTTGAATTAATTCAATTTAAAAGGTGCTGCTTCTTGATGTGGATCATTAATCCATTCGTAACTAAGGCATGCGATATGCATTCTTATTATTAAGACTTATATATAAAGAATATTACTGAACTTGTTCTTTTTTATTATTGAAAGACCTCTCTATGAGGAATGTAGAAGGATATAGTTGATACAATTACAAAGATTTGATGAGTTACTTTAACAAGTGGTAAGTCCGGAGTAAATCAACAAGAGATAAAATCAGTAGGGTAGTTGTCTTTTAAACTATAAATCATCCTTAATACACTCCCTCAAGATAGGCATGCTAATAGTGAAGCCTATATTGTTGACCATTGTCTAAAATTTAACACGAGGAAGAGGTTTAGTTAGAAAATCTGTAAGTCATGAGTACTAATATGGGAGCTTTTAAAACACCTTTCGAGACAAGATCACGAACAAAGTACAAGTCAATAGTAATGTGTTTCATTCGGGAATGCATGACAGGATTGAGACTTAGTTCAGTAGCACCAATGTTATCATGATATAAACTTGGATGCTTGGACAAAAGTTCTTCAAATGTTAAAGAAGTCTCACAAGCCCTTATTGTAGTTGCTATGTCACAAAAATCAGCTCCAATGCCATTGAATATGTATAGAGTTACATTGTTTATAGAGATGGGAGAATCAACGACGACAAGTTCGTCAACTAATCTTTTGATATTATTAAGATATTTTGAAACTAATTGAGTCCCTAATTGAATAAGAGTTAATTCTTTCTTAAGTTGCATGGCACGAGTGCGTGAATGATTGGCATACAATTGTTGTAATTTTAACCACACACCGCAAGTAGTAGAGAAAGTGGCAATAAATGACAGAACTGGTTCAGAAACAGAGGCAAAGATTGCATGAAGAATCAAATTATCTTGCCAAAACTAACTCCAAAATGCAGGATTTGAAATATATATAGAGGATGATCCAGTTGATGGATCAAGCAGTGTTTGTGATGGACAAACAATGGTTCCACCAAGATATCCTTAGAGGTTATAACCTATAAATAAGGATATCAATTGAGCATGCCATGAAAGGAAATTTGACGAAGTTAGTTTCAAAGGAAGTTGAGAACTGGTATTGAAGGCAATAAGGTGAGTGTCATTATTGGCATGAAGATCAGTGTTAATAATGACAGAATCAGGAGTTGATGCCATAACAAAGAGTCTCGTTAGAGAAAGAATAAGCTCTAATACCATAAAGAATATTACTAAACTTGTTCTTTATTATTGAAAGATGTTTTTATAAGGAATGTACAAGGATGTAGTTGATACAATTACAAAGACTTGAGGAGTTTGTTTAACAAGTGGTAAGTCTAGAGTAAATCTACAAGAGATAACATCAATAGGGCTGTTATCTTTTGAACTATAGATAATCCTTATTAACATATGTCATAACCTATTTTTGGGTTCTACCCTATTACATTACCTTTTTTAAAAATAAAATAAAAACCAAAACAGTGTCGTTTTGAACAACATTATTCTTCTTCTTCCTTGCATATGTGGAGGCAAGGAAGAAGAAGATTTTAAACCTTTTCCCACTCAACTTCTCCTTCTTTACCTCCCCACTTGCCTAACTACTGACACAACTCATACCCTCACCATAATGAAAAAACAGGAAACTCATGCCCTGGGGTGGCTGCACAAAGCCATGCCCCGACCACCTTACCCTGCGCTTGGGCAGGGTAGGGTGGCCCTCTTCCCCTGCCTCCTATAAATACAAGGGGAGAACCAGATACAGAACAGGGGGCATTTTTTGAGAAAGAGAGGAACGAACTGAAGATTTGAGGGGCGAGAGAACAAGGAAAAAGAACAAAGAAGAAACCAAACAAAAGTAGGGGGAGAAGATTTGAAAAAACAGAGGAGAGTAGAAAAAATAGAGGGAGGGAAAAAGATTTAAAAAAACGCAAAAAGGAACAGAGAAAGGGGAAGACAGGGAAGATATGAAAACAGGGAGGAGTTTGTTTTAAAGCAAAGGGAGAATAGCCATTACACCACACAACTGCCGTTGTTCCTCTCTACACAATTGCTGTTGTTCCTCTCTCACCCTTTTTATGGTCTCTCTCTCCGCCGTTTGAAATAGCGCCACCGTCAGCCTCTCACCATTTTCCTCCCCTTACTGCAACACCCGTGAAGAAAACAAAGAAGCCTGCACCTGATTTGCACAGCCAAGAAAACATCAGCAAACACTACCCGCCACCACAGAGAAGAGCCATCATCGCTCCGCCACCAACTTCACCAGAAGCACCGCCAACTATAACATCACCACCGTCGGAGGGAAGAACACCATCAGAAACAGAAGAAGAATCAGAGAAGAGGAGGGAACAAAAAAAAAAGAATAAAACAGAGAAACAGAGAAGAAGAAGAATCGTCGGCCGACCGCTCTCAGCTCTCCAGTTCGCAACCGCAACACCACCGCCACCAGCGAACGCCATCATGAGCCACTAGCCGGCCTGCTTTCCCCCGCCCTTCTCTTCCTCCTCCTTCTCCTTTGCTGCATCGTCTCCACTATTCATGTTGCATGTGAACAGTGGAGAATGCTCCAGTGTTCACTGTCCGGCCCAGCCCAAAATGGCTGGCCGGGTCCGGCCCAGTCCAAAAAAATCTTTCAAAAAAATCTTTCAAAAAATTTATTATTTTCCCGTGTATTTTTCTATCAATTTTGTGTCATAGTGGTTTGTATTTTTATACTGCAAAAATACAAATCCGGTATTAAAATACTCGGTTTTCTCCGAAATGTTGAATTTTTTTTAAAAAAAAATATTGTTTTCATTCATACGGCCAAGTCTTAAAAAATCATATTGTATTTTTTTACGAAAAAAATTCAAAAAATATGTGTTAGCATGCATTTTAACTTTAATAACCAGTTTAAGGCCAATATTTAAAAAATAACAAAAAAAAATATTTTGCTTTTCTTTTAGTTTATGAGGTTATGATCTTATACGTAAGACATATTCTGGATATTAAATTCCTTTATTGATGTTAAAACGATTTACCCGATAAGATAAGGATCTTCTTACCAAAGAGGACTTGTCTTCAACCTTTAATAGACCAAAAATTAGAAAACACAAGACCTTAGATTTTTATTAGACAATTAAACGATGCAGCTTACCTTAGGTAAGGCGTATTTGGGGTGTTAATACCTTTTTTTTACGCAACTAGTCCCTGTACCGATCTCTAAGACTAGTTAGGGTTCCTAGTGACCAAAATACTTGGTGGTGACTCCCATTTCCTTTTTTCCACTGATAAAAGATAAGAATTTCTTGTCTCCTTATATTTGTCAGATAGATACACATTACCTGAGGGTGGACGATCGTCGCGACGCCGCACACATGCGACAACATGGACCATGCACCATCCCTAGGCAACTAAGTTTTTTAGATTGTTTATACATTTAATTAATAAATGTAAATCAATTAGGAGGATAATTGATTTTTTTTAAATAGATACTTAAATCTACAAAAATATGATTATTTGTAGCTAGCTATACGAAGATTTTACATATGAATGTACAAACTAGCAATAAAATTTAAATAAAAAGTAACAAATAATTCTTTGAATTATAACTTTTTATTTAAGATTAGTTAATGAGTCTCATGTAGCTTTTTTAGAAATAAATACTTAAAATATTGAGCAGTTATAAAGGTTTGAACAATTATTGGATACTAGCGTACTAGTACATTATTAGATAAGTTTTTTTTTTTCAAAATATTGTTTATAAGATGTCTGTAACTTAATAAATAGATGAAAGTCTTTTAATTGATTGATTACATTAATTACAAAGATAAATGTTAAATATTAAGCAATTTTATCAAATGCTTTTAGTCATTCATATGGTAAGGATATATTTAATTAAAACTATATGGTTTTGTCAAATAAGGTATAATTAGAAGTTATGACTTTGTGAATATTCACAATTGTCTATCTTTCATTTCTTTTTCAGGCAGTTTTAATATAGTTTTTTCTTATAAAAAAAGAATATATTTAATTAAATAGTTAAAAAAACGAAATACAATATAATTTGTATTATATCAATTTAACACTCGTATCATTTTTATGTTAATGATTATATTTAATTTTGAGAAACAATGAGGATATAATAAACTAAATAAAAAAAATCAGTATATAATTTTTCTTTAATAAAAAGACCTAGGTTAGGGTTGCATACTCGAGGCACTTGAGTACCATACGTATCAACGATGCTCTCCAGCTTTTGGCATCAACAACCCATCCTAGCATGGAAGGAATTTCAGGAATGTTTGTTTTTGTGCTTCCTTATAATTTTTAAAGTATTTTTTAAATGATTTTTTATTTAAAAAAAATATTAAATTGATGTTTTTAAGGTATTTTTTATTGTTTTAATAAACTAATATCAAAAATAAAATTAAAAATTAAAAAATCATTATTTTGATTCATTTTCAATAAAAAAAAAACACTTTTAAAAGGTGTTATGTAAATTACAAATAAAAAAAAATTATGGGTGGGTAATCATTTATATAAATAATTTCTTATGCAATTGAAAGATAAGAGTCAACTTATGCAATTGAGAGTTTTGAGAATTACAAAAAAGAAGGATGAGAGTCAATTTATATAAATTGAGAAGATTAAAAATTAGGAGAAAGAATTTATTTAATAATTTCTTTTGATTCTTATCACAAGCAAAGGAGACATATACGGTTTTTTATTTGGTATTTAATTACTATCTCATATCAGATAAAAATAATGAAGATAAAAATTATATATAAAATTTTGTTTAGTAATGATATATAAGATAAAATAATTATTTTTATGTTTTGTTTGGTTATGGTGAATAAGACAAAATATAATATGAAAGAATATATTTTACTCTTAATATGTATTATTATTAAATTTAAATATTTCAGAAAATAATTAGATATTATTTTTTATTTTAGTTTATATTGAATAATAATAATAATAATAATAATAATAATAATAATAATAATAATGGTTATAAAACAAGAACTAACATAGCAGGTTGACCTGGAATCAGACTGACCTGGGATGTCGCACCCGACATCGCTGCAACCTTAAAAATAATCTTGATTAGGGAAAAAAATAACAGATTTCTGGCATCTTGTTCTTTTATAAAAAAAAGGTCATATTTAAGGAGTCGTCACCTAGTATTATGGTCACTAGGAACCCTAACTGGTCAAGAGAAATCCTATGCTACGGAACTGGTTGAGGCTAGGGAAGGTATTAACACCCCTAGCGCACCCTACCTGAGGTAAGCTGCATTGCTGTTTTAATCTTAAATTGCTAAAAAAATTTGTTCATTTGTGTGTAAGAACGTATGATATTATTGACTCTAATTTCAATGAATAAACCTACCAAATAAATTTAAATCAATGCATGTGTATTTTTTTTCTTTAAAAAAAATGATGGTTTAATCATAATATTCCTGACTCTGACGTCAATGAATATTTCATCTCAAATATTTCCAACTCTGACGTCGATAAATATTCCACCATAAATAATTCCAATTAAAAATTTCATCACGAATAATTCCAACTCTGGCGTTGGTAAATATTCCAACACAAATAATTCCAATTAAAAATTCCAACACGAATAATTCCAACTCTGGCGTTGGTAAATATTCCACCAAAAATAATTTCAATTAAAAATTCCACTACGAATAATTCCAACTCTGGCATTGGTAAATATTCCACCACAAATAATTCCAATTAAAAAATTTCACCACGAATAATTCCAACTCTGGTGTTGGTAAAAATTCGTAGCCTGAAAAATATATTTTTTTATTCCTGATCTTGATATCAGTGAATAATAAAAAAACAAAAATATTTTTTTAAGAACATGCGAAATTTTTATTTCTACACCAGTATATTGATAAAAAAAAATTCTAAGACATGCAAAATTTTTATTTATGCATTTTTTATTTTGTTTATTTTTTTTTTATTTTTAGGTCGGGTCCAGCTCAACCCAAAGGTGCCACTGGCCCAAGCCAGTGGCCTAGGTGAGTTAATTAAAGTGCACGCGTGAAGCAATTTCACGCGTGCATCAACTGTGCGAAGGTAATTAAATTACCTTCGCACAGTTTTCACAATTGCACAATTTCAAACAAGAATGAAGAGAAGATGAGAACGGCCTACCTGCTTCTGGAGATTGTGAGGAGGCTAGCAACATAGTGATTTTGCTCTCGTCTGTGTATGACCTTCCCCTTTCTGTTTTCCTTTTGTTTCGGTGATGATGAAGGTCACGACTTGCTGCTTGGGTTCTTCCTTTTTCTAGTTTGTAGGGGGCGATTGAGAAGACAGTGATATTAATGTTGGTTTTCTTGGTTTACTGCTTGTATTGGTCTCTGTTTTTTTTTTGTGTACTTTTTTTTGTCTCTGTTTTATGGGTTTCTTTCCTCTGTCTTCCTTGGTGTTTTTTTCCTCCTCTTCGCGAGGCCGCCTTTGCTCAGCCTTTATAGAGCCAGCGGCAACCTCGGTGGTGGTAACGGCTGGCCTTCTAAATGCTCCATAACTGAAGCCTTCAATGAAGAAAACGTTCGTGTTGGCTACCAACGGACGAAACATCTCTGCCTTTAATGGCAGAGCCGTTGCAGAGTAAAGAGACGATGAATAGTCGTTGCAAAACGACCTCGTTTCCTAGTTCTAAAGGCTGTGAATTTGGTCCTTGTAATTCTTATAATTTGCAATCAAACCCCTGGTTAAAATGTAATTGGATCCTTGCATTTCCGCGCCATTTTCAAGCTGGTCCTTGGATTTTAATTTTGGCAATTTAGACCCCAATTAAACCCCCAAACTTTGATATTTCTTCAATTAAGTTCCTAATTAGATTAATTAAATTAATTCCAAGCTTAATTAAGTCTCAAAACTTATCAATTATCCAATTAAAACCTCGATTGGATTAATTAAATTGATTTCAAGCTCAATTAAATCTCAAAACTTATCAATTCTCCAATTTCAAGCTCAATTAAGTCTCAAAACTTATCAATTCTCCAATTAAACCCTTGACTTGGTTAATTAAACAAGTCAAAAATTTAATTAAATCTTTACACTTCCAATCATGTTGCCCATAACCCAAATTTTAATTCATTCTTCATTTATTTTTTCACTTATTTTTCATCATCATTTTTTCATTTTTTATTATTTTTCAGTAAAAAATAATTAAAATAAAAGGGTCAAAAATTGGGTTATGACAGTTGCCCCCTCTTTATAATATTTACAATACAAAGACTTTGGAAAATTTTGTTTTCTTTTGGCTTTGCGTAGTAAATTTATAAAGAAAAGTAGACACTAAAAGAACTTTTTTTTTTTGAAGTGGATCAAATCACCTTGGGCAAACTATTTGATGACAAAAAAACGCAAAGAACTTTGCGAGTGGTCTAATTAATTTTTCTTTAGGTGACCTGCTTGATGTTTGAAAAAATACGAGAATTTCTCAGATTGATCACATTGTAATGGGTTACCTGCCCAGGGGGAAAAATACAATGATTTTTCAAAAGTGGTTACATTGTAATGGGTTACCTGTCCAATAGAAAAATACGAGGATTTTTTCAAAAATAATCACATTGTAATTGGTTACCGGCCCAATGAGAAAAAACACGAGGATTTTTCAAAAGTGGTCACATTGTAATGGGTAAAAATAAGATGATTTTTTAAAAAGTGGTCACATTATAATGGGTTACCTGCCCAGAGAAAAATACGAGGATTTTTCAAAAGTCGGGTTGAGGGAGAGATATAGGGACAATCCGTCAACCCATCCAGATTTTGACCCAGATTTGTGGATGGAGGTGGGATCGTCTGGTGGACTCGATAAAAATCGAGTCTACGAACTCTTCAACACTACGGCTGAAAACTTGCGTTCGGCTCGTAGTGTCTCAACCGTTGGAAGCTCTCCATCAGTGTCGAACACCCAGTCTAAGGAGTTCATTGCGTTAAAACAACAATATCAACAACTATCAATGAATTATGATAAGTTTCGTCAAATAGTCATGGAGATGAGATCAAAGATGGGTGACGATACTTGTGCAGCTCCTTTTTGGCCGTATGGTCCCGGGAACAACCAGCCTCCTCCTCCTTCTTCTCCTCCTCTAGCTCCGCCGCTATTCTAGTTTAATTTTGTTTTTTAAACACATTAAATTTGTAATGAATATTATTTAACATTACTTTTATATTTTTAATGTTTAATCCAATTTTATTTGTTTATTAAGGTTTTTTACTATTAAAAAATTATTTTTATATATATTTTAAATACATACCGACAGATATGATCCGTTAGTATTTCACATAGAGTTGCCAAACAATTACCAGTCATGCCATAATTACTGACGAGTATATTACGTCGGTGATTACATACAGACGGATTTACCGACGGATAATTTTCCGTCGGTATTTCACAGAGGGTTGGCAAACAATTACTACCGATGCCATAATTACCGACGGATAGGCCGTCGGTAATTACCTTTGAAATTGCAGACGGATTTATTCCGTCGGAAACTTTTTTTTTGGCGCGCGCGTATCCATCTGTAAGACCATCGGTGTTCCGTCGGTGGGTGTTTTTTTATTTGCTACAGAATTAGCGACGGAAAGGGGAGTTACCGACGACTATTATACCGACGGACGTGTTCCATTGGTGACGCCGTTGGTAATTATTTCACCGACAGAGTTCATTACTGTCACCGACGGAATTAGTCCGTCGGTAAAACTGTTTAATGGTGTAGTGAATTCACTCCAAAATTATCTCAAAGATAAATTTATTTTTATGTCTTTGTTTATATCTCTATCTCTATTTTTATTTATATTTTTTCAACCAAATATGTTTCTGTCTTCATTGTCTCTATTTTTTCTATTTCAAGATAGCAATCAAATACTACCGTCGAGAAAGTAAAATTATTTTAGTAGAAAATGATATTCCTCTTTCTCAAAGAAATTATCTTATTTGACTCTTCACGAATAAAAAAAATCATTGGATTGATATGTTATACCATTATTTTTTATTTATATTTTTCAAAATACCCAATTTAATTATAAGAGTATTACAGCAAAATATATGATTTCATATTTGACCAAACAATTATTTTAATAAAGAAAAACAAAATAGAAAGTCATGCAAGTCATTTGTCTTAAGACTTTATGGGGATAAAAATACCTAAGCTCGTATCAAAAGCGTACCTTATCCTACAACCTTCGCTAACCCATTTTCAAGTTCAAAATCTATTTTAATTTACTTTAAAGCTCTAAAACCAAATTAAAATTTTGTAAAACTTCATTCCCGGCCTTGGATCTTTAGTTTCCGATCACTAAGGAGTTTGCCATTACCGGCAATAGGGACATTTCTAATGAAAAAAAAAGAAGAAGAAGAAGAAACAACTCTTAAATAAGAAGTAAAAAAAAAAGGTTGATTTTAATGGCTTCTCTCCCCTCAATTTTCTCATCCCTCTCCTTCAATAAAGTTTATGAATGTAATAGAATATGTACTATAATGGCTTAAATATAAAATACAAAAAATATATAATTCTTAAATCCACCACAAAGCCAAATCACTAAAGACATGAATATAATTGTTTATATAAACAGTGAATCAATTAAATATAATATTTTAAGCATTTTATAACAAAGTCATGTCTTAACCTAGTTAGTTAAAGGACGTGGGTCGAGCCAGAGGTTGTAGGTTTGAGTCCCGCTAAACATGTTATTTTCTTTAAAACAAACAGAGATGATATGTTGTTTTTTTTATAAAAAAAAAAAAACCAAGAAGATAGGGCTTTAAAAAAAAAAAAACAAGAAGATAGGGCCAAGCATGTGAGGCAGACAAACCCAACTCAATGTGGCTGGGCTCTTTTACTTGGCCTTTTTTTTATGTTTGATTTTTTTTTTAATTTTATCATTTAGTGTGAGGTTTTTATTAAATTTTATCCTTCAGTATTGGAATGATAATAAATCAATTTTTATATTTTTATCATATAAAAAACTAATATAATTAATTCGGCCTAGTGGAGTTCATTACACAAGTCAAGAACTTGGCAATTTGACTAAATATCAATCAAATTGTTGGGTTGGGATTTTTTGGCCCTTTTTTTCATTTAATTTGGTTTTCTTTTCCAATTCCATCATTACGTATGAGGTTTTTATTGAATTTAATCCTTCAGTATTTGATTAATAGTAAATTATTTTTCGTATTTTATTCATATAAAAAAAGTAATATAATTAATTCGGTCCATTGGAATCCATAACTCGGGTCGTGGGTTTGACAAG
>Ga0325400_1002931_pt1 | contig 15216 bp, 15 predicted proteins | sample PopdelMetagenome_2_FD_205662 | JGI IMG/M metagenome (GOLD analysis project Ga0325400, IMG submission 205662) | Populus deltoides microbial communities from Bellville, Georgia, United States - Xylem-PdKOR-R1 | ecosystem: Host-associated > Plants > Phyllosphere > Stem > Wood/Secondary xylem... | reverse complement strand
GGACGAGGACCGCGACCGCACCCCGGACCTCCCCGACCCCGTGCGCCCGACCCCGTCGTCGTGCCGCGACGCGATGATCCCTGCACGGACGGGCGGGTGCACCTCGGTGGCACCCGGCTCACCCGCCCGGGTGCCGGGGCCGACCGCGCGGCGGGACCGGAAGTGTCGGACCCCCCACCTAGCGTCCGCCCCGTGATCGGCTCCCCCCTCGGTCCCCTGCTCCGCCGGCACCGCGGCGCCGGCCCCGCGCAGGCGACCATCGACGACCTGGGCACCCCGCTGACCGGCGTCACCTTCGTGGTGGTCGACCTCGAGACCACCGGCGGCTCCGCGCACACCGACGCGATCACCGAGATCGGCGCGGTCAAGGTCCGCGGCGGCGAGGTCCTCGGGGAGTTCGGCACCCTGGTCGACCCGGGCCGGGCCATCCCGCCGTTCATCAGCGTGCTCACCGGCATCACCACCACGATGGTGGCCTCCGCGCCCCGCATCGACGCGGTCCTGCCGCACTTCCTGGAGTTCGCCCGCGGGGCGGTGCTGGTCGCGCACAACGCCCCCTTCGACATCGGGTTCCTCAAGGCCGCCTGCGCGGCCGTGGGCACCGGGTGGCCCCCCGCGGCCGTCGTCGACACCGCGGTGCTGGCCCGCCGGCTGCTCACCCGCGACGAGGTCCCCAACTGCAAGCTGGGCACCCTCGCGCCGTTCTTCTCCGCGGGCACCACGCCCACCCACCGCGCCCTGGACGACGCCAAGGCCACCGTCGACGTGCTCCACGGACTGCTGGAACGACTGGGCCCGCTCGGGGTGACGTCGCTGGAGGAACTGACCGGCCTGACCCGCCAGGTCGACCCCGAGCGCCGCCGCAAGCGGCACCTCGCCGAGCACGTCCCCCACGGGCCCGGCGTCTACGTCTTCCGCGGCCCCGGCGACGAGCCCCTGTACGTGGGCACCTCCACCGACCTGCGCTCCCGGGTGCGCAGCTACTTCACCGCCGGCGAGCAGCGCAGCCGGATGACCGAGATGGTCGGCCTGGCCCAGCGGGTGGAGTCCCTGCCCTGCGCGCACGACCTCGAGGCCGCTGTCCGCGAGCTGCGGCTGATCTCCCAGCACAAGCCCCGGTACAACCGCCGGTCCCGCTTCCCCGAGCGGGTGCTGTGGGTGCGGCTGACCGACGAGCCGTTCCCCCGGCTGTCGGTCGTCCGCCGGGTGGTGCCCGGCACCGGCACCTTCCTGGGCCCGTTCGCCGACCGCCGCGCCGCGGACGCGGCGGTCGCGGCGGTGCACGACGCGGTCCCGCTGCGCCAGTGCGGCGGTCGGCTCGTCCCCTCGCCCGACCACCCGGGCTGCGCCCTGGCGGGCATGGGGCGCTGCGGGGCGCCCTGCACCGGGGCGCAGAGCCGCGAGGAGTACGCCGCCACCGCCGAGGTGTTCGCCACCGCGGTGTCCGCCGACCCCGGCCGGCTGTGCGCCCCGCTGCTGTCCCGGGTCGACCGGCTGGCCGCCCTGGGCCGGTTCGAGGACGCCGCGGTGCTGCGCGACCGCATCGCCGTGCTGGTCCGCGCGCTGCGGCGCCGCCAACGTCTGGCCCTGCTCGCCGAGGTCCCCGAACTGGCCCTCGCCCGGCCCGACGGCGCGGGCGGCTGGGCGCTGTCGGTGGTCCGCCGGGGGCGGCTGGTCGCGGCGGGCGTGGCGGTGCGGGGCACCCCGGTGCGGGCGCACCTGCAGCTGCTCAAGGCGACCGCCGAGACCGTCACGGCACCGGCCGGCGAGCTGGCCGCCTCGGTCGAGGAGACCGAGCTGGTGCTGCGCTGGATGGAGAAACCGGGCACCCGGCTCGTCGAGGTCACCGGCACGCTGGCCTGCCGGGTACCGGGCACCGGCGGTCTGCGGGCCTTCCTGGACCGGGTCGACGCCGGCCGGTCGGCCCGCGACCCGTTCGGCGACCGCGACGGCGGTGGCACCACCCGGGCCCGGCCCGACCGGGTGCGGGGCGCGGGGGGTCGAGGGCGGCGGGCGGCGCTAGCCTCGCCGGTGTGATCACCGCCATCGTCCTCATCGACGCCTCGACCGACTCGATCGGCGAGGTCGCCACCACCCTGGCCGACCTCGACGGCGTCAGCGAGGTCTACTCCGTCGCCGGCGGCGGCACCGACCTCATCGCCCTGGTGCGCGTCCGCGAGTTCGACGACGTCGCCGACGTGATCGCCGGCCGCATCAACAAGGTGCCCGGGGTGCTCGACACCCGCACCCACATCGCCTTCCGCGCCTACTCCCAGCACGACCTGGAGTCGGCGTTCTCCATCGGCCTGGAGGAGTAGCCCGACGGGTCGGCGGTCCCCGTCAGCGGACCCGCTGGCTCACCTGCGCCCACCGGTCCAGCAGGGCCGCGGCCCGGCCGTCGTCCACCGCGGCGGCGGCCCGCTGCAGACCGGCGGCGAGCTGGTCGTGCAGCCGGCCCGCGCGCTCGTCGAAGGCGGTCAGCGCCGCCGCGGCGTTGAGCAGCACGGCGTCGCGCACCGGTCCGGTCTCGCCGGCCACCAACCGGCGGACGACGTCGGCGTTGGCCACGGCGTCCCCGCCGCGCAGCGCGTGCGGGCCGGGCGCGGCCAGCCCGAGCGCGGCCGGGTCGACCCGGTCGGGCACGACCTCCCCGTCGCGGACCACCCACACCGCCGAGGTGGTGGCGGTGGTCAGCTCGTCCAGCCCGTCGTCGCCCCGGAAGACCAGCCCCCGGCTGCCGCGGCGGGCCAGCACCGCGGCCAGCACCGGCGCCATCCGGGCGTCGGCGCAGCCGATCGCCACCGCGACGGGCCGGGCCGGGTTGACCAGCGGGCCGAGGAAGTTGAAGACGGTGCCGATGCCCATCTCCCGGCGGGGCGCGGCGGTGTGCCGGTAGCCGGGGTGGAAGACCGGGGCGAAGAAGAAGCCGATGCCGGCCTCGGCGACGCACTGCACCACGCCCGCGGCGGGCAGGTCGATGACGACCCCGAGCGCCTCGAGGACGTCGGCGGACCCCGACGACGACGACGCGGCCCGGTTGCCGTGCTTGGCCACCGGCACGCCGGCCGCGGCGGTGACCACCGCGGCCATGGTCGAGATGTTGACCGTGTGCGCGCCGTCGCCCCCGGTGCCGACGATGTCCACGCAGTCGTGCGGCAGCCGGACCGGGGTCGCCTGCTCCAGCATCGTGGCGGCCAGGCCGGCCACCTCGGCGGGGGCCTCCCCCTTGGCCCGCAGGGCCACGGCGAAGGCAGCCACCTGGGCCGGCGTGGCCTCGCCGGTCATGATCTCGCGCATCGCCCACGCCGTGTCGGCCTCGGACAGGTCGTGGCGGGCGATCAGCCGGGACAGCAGCTCCCGCCAGGTGGGGGTCGGCGCGCTCATCCGGCGCGGCCGCGCACGGCGGGGCGCCCGGCCCGCTCGCGCAGCAGCCCGGCCACCGTCCGCGGAGCCACGAGCGGGTCCACCGGGTGGGACAGCGTCGCCTCGGCCATCGACCAGTGGGCCAGCCACCGGTCGGCCTGGCGGGCGATGAGCACCAGCACCGGCGGGCAGTCGTCGACCTCGTGCTTGAGCTGGCGGCCGATGCCCATGCCGCCGGTGGGCTGCGCCTCGCCGTCGAGGATGCACAGGTCGACCCCGCCGCGGTCGACGGCGGCGACGACCTCGGCCCCGGTGGCGCACTCCAGCCAGCGGACCGGGCCGACGTCGGCCGAGGGGTGGGTGCCGACCGCGGTGCGGACGGCGTCGCGGACCTCGGGCCGGTGGCTGAAGACCAGCACGGTGCGCGGTCCCGTCCCGGCCGGTGCAGCAGCGTCGCTCACGGCAGCGACCCTAGTGCCCGCAGCCGCCCCGCGGACCGCCCGCCGACGGGCCGGGGAGGTCACGGTCAGGTCACGACCGCCGCTCCGGTGACCCCGGTCCCGCCGCCCGCGACCGTCCCCCGCACCGGCCTCCCGGGCCGATGACCGCGCCAGGCCGGGCCGATGCGCCGCGCCCGGTTCCCAGGCGGCTCCCGGGTTCGCCACGCCCTCGCACCCGCGCTCGTCCGACGCCTGTCGCGATGCCATGATGGCCCTGTGACAACGGCCCCCGTGGCGAGCAGCACCTTCGACACCTCGCGGGTGCACTCCCTGACCCGACCGAACATGGTCAGCGTCGGCACGATCATCTGGCTCGCCAGCGAGCTGATGTTCTTCGCCGGGCTGTTCGCCATGTACTTCACCGCCCGGGCACGGGCCGGCGAACCGTGGCCCCCGCCGCCCACGGAGCTGGACCTGCCGTACGCGGTCGTCTTCACCACGATCCTCGTGGCGTCGTCGATCACCTGCCAGCTCGGCGTCTTCGCCGCCGAGCAGGGCAACGTCTACGGCCTGCGGCGCTGGTTCACGATCACCTTCGTCATGGGGCTGGTCTTCGTGCTGGGCCAGGCGAACGAGTACCGCGTCCTGGTGACCGAGCACGCCACCACGATCTCCTCCTCCACCTACGGGTCGGTCTTCTTCCTCACGACCGGCTTCCACGGCCTGCACGTCATCGGTGGCCTCATCGCCTTCGTGTTCGTGCTCATGCGGTCCACCATGGGCCGCTTCACGCCGGCGCAGGCGACCTCGGCGATCGTGGTCTCCTACTACTGGCACTTCGTCGACGTCGTGTGGATCGGGCTCTTCGCCACGATCTACCTGATCCGCTAGGGAACCGGTGTCCACCACGAACCCCTCCTCCGACGCCCCGACGACCGAGGGCCGCTTCGCCGGCCTGCGCGCCCGCTTCGGCGGCCGGTCCGCCGGGTCGCCCGCCTCCGCCGCCCGGGCCCGTCGCCGCTCCAAGCAGCGTCGCCGGATGACCAACGTGGCCGGCCTCATGGCCGCGCTGGTGCTCACCGGCGTGGGCTACTCGGCGATCGCCCCGGCCAACGCCGCCGACGACGCCGCGAGCGGCCAGTCCAGCGCCGAGGCCGCCGGCCAGGCGCTGTACGAGCGCAGCTGCATCAGCTGCCACGGCTCCAACCTGCAGGGCGTCGCGGACCGCGGCCCGTCCCTCATCGGGGTCGGCGAGGCCTCCGTCTACTTCCAGGTGCACACCGGCCGCATGCCGCTGGTCCGCCAGGAGGCCGACGCGGCCCGCAAGCCCCCGGTCTTCAGCGACGCCGAGATCGAGCAGCTGATGGCCTACGTGCAGGCCAACGGCGGTGGCCCGACCCTCCCGTCCGGCGACCTGCGCGACGGTGACCTGGCCGAGGGCGGCGAGCTGTTCCGCCTGAACTGCGCCAGCTGCCACAACTTCGTCGGCGAGGGCGGCGCGCTCTCCTCGGGCAAGGCCGCACCCAGCCTCGAGGACGCCAACGACATGGAGATCTACGCCGCCATGCTCAGCGGCCCGGAGAACATGCCGGTCTTCGGTGACAACCAGCTCTCCCCCGAGGAGAAGCGCTCCATCATCGACTACGTGCAGACCCTCAAGGAGCAGGCCGACCCCGGCGGCGCCGGCATCGGTCGCGCCGGCCCGGTCTCCGAGGGCCTGGTCATCTGGGTCGTCGGCATCGGCGCCCTGCTGTTCGGGATCTTCTGGATGGGGACGAAGGCGTGAGCAAGGACGAGCGGGCCGGTTCCCGGCCCGACGACGAGGCGGGCCCGTTGCACGGCGGTCCCGACGAGGACTACACCCCCGAGCAGCTCGCGACGATGGACCGCGAGGAGCTCAACCGGCTCGGTGCCCGCTACGACGGCGTCGAGGTCCTGCACGTCGACCCGCCGCCGGCCCCCGGGTCGGCGCTGGAGAAGCAGGCCGAGCGCCAGGTCTCCCTGGCGTTCGGCATCGCCGGGCTGTTCGCCCTGGCCTTCGCGGTCGTGTACTTCGGTTCCGGCTGGTTCCTGCCCACCTGGCAGTGGGGCTCGGACGACAACGGCTGGAGCGCCTTCTACACGCCCTTCATCGGCGTGTGCATGGGCGGCGCCCTGCTGTTCCTCGGCGTCGGCATGGTGCTGTTCGTCAAGAAGCTCCTGCCGCACGAGACCGCGGTGCAGGACAAGCACGACGGCTCGCACTTCGACCGCACCACCACCGCCGCCACCCTCATGGGCGGCGTCGACCGGGTCGGCTTCCCGCGCCGCAAGATGATCGGCCGCAGCCTCGGCTTCGCCGGTGGCGCGCTGGGCCTGGTGCTGATCGCCCCCATCGGCGGTCTGATCAAGAACCCGAACAAGGGCAACCCGCTGGGCACCACCGAGTGGGCCGAGGGCATCCGCCTGGTCCGCCTCGACGGCTCCCCGATCCGTCCCGGCGACCAGGAGCCCGGCTCGCTGGAGACGGTGTTCCCCGCGGTCCCGGGCGGGAACCTGGCCGCCGACGCCGCGACCATGCTCATCCGGCTGCGGCCCGAGCAGATGTCCCGGCTGCAGCCCCGCCAGGGCCAGTCGGACTTCGGCTACGGCGACTACGTCGCCTACTCCAAGATCTGCACGCACGCCGGTTGCCCGGTGTCGCTGTACGAGCAGGAGACCAGCCGCATCCTGTGCCCGTGCCACCAGTCGCAGTTCGACGTGATCCAGGGCGCCAAGCCGGTCTTCGGCCCGGCCACCCGGCCGCTGCCGGAACTGCCGATTACGCTGGATGACGAGGGGTACTTCGTCGCGCGCAGCGACTACATTGAGGCAGTCGGACCCACCTACTGGAACCGAGAGCGGATCTGATGGCTACAACGATCACGCCGAACCAGCCGGCGCCCAGGATCAGCAAGGCCGCGTCGGAGGTCGACGAGCGGCTGATCGTGGCCGGCCCTCTGCGTCGCACGCTGAACAAGGTCTTCCCCGACCACTGGTCGTTCCTGCTCGGGGAGATCGCCCTCTACTCGTTCGTGATCCTGCTGCTGTCGGGCACGTTCCTCACGTTCTACTACGACCCGTCCCTGTCGGAGACCGAGTACCAGGGCATCTACGCCCCGCTGCGCGGCATCGAGATGTCCCGGGCGTACGAGAGCTCCCTGGGCATCAGCTTCGACGTCCGCGGCGGTCTGCTGATCCGGCAGATCCACCACTGGGCGGCCCTGCTGTTCGTCGCCTCGATCGTGGTGCACCTGCTGCGCATCTTCTTCACCGGTGCGTTCCGCAAGCCCCGTGAGACCAACTGGGGCATCGGCGTCGTCCTGCTGGTGCTGGCGCTCCTGATGGGCGTCACCGGCTACACCCTCCCCGACGACCTGCTGTCGGGCACCGGGCTGCGCATCATCTCGGCGATCATCCTGAGCATCCCGGTCATCGGGACGTGGGCGCACTGGGCGATCTTCGACGGCGACTTCGTCGGCGACGTGATCATCGGGCGCTTCTACATCCTCCACGTGCTGATCCTGCCGGCGGTCATCCTGGCGCTGATCGCGCTGCACCTGCTCCTGCTGATCAAGCAGAAGCACACGCAGTTCCCCGGCCCGGGCCGCACCGAGCACAACGTGGTCGGCAACCGGCTCTTCCCCGCCTTCGCGGGCAAGGCCACGGCACTGTTCTTCATCGTGTTCGGCCTGTGCGCCGCGCTCGGTGGGCTCGTGCAGATCAACCCGTTCTGGCTGTGGGGGCCCTACAACCCCGCGCAGGTCTCGGCCGGCTCCCAGCCCGACTGGTACATCGGCTTCCTCGACGGGTCGACGCGTCTGTTCCCGGCGTGGGACATCAACCTGCCCGGTGACTACACGATCCCGGCGCTGTTCTGGCCGACGGTCGTCATCGCCGGCCTGATGTTCACGCTGCTGGCGCTCTACCCGCAGATCGAGCGCAAGCTGACCGGCGACACCGCCTCGCACCACCTGCTGCAGCGCCCCCGCGACGTCCCCGTGCGCACCTCGATCGGCGCCATGGCGCTGATGTTCTACGGCGTGCTGTGGCTCTCGGGCGGCAACGACCTGATCGCCGACAAGTTCGACATCAGCCTGAACGCGATGACCTGGTTCGGTCGCATCGGCTGCGTCGTCCTGCCCCCGATCGCGTACATGGTCACGTACCGCATCTGCCTGGGCCTGCAGCGGCACGACCGCGAGGTGCTCGAGCACGGCATCGAGACCGGCGTCATCCGCCGGCTGCCGAGCGGCGAGTTCATCGAGGTGCACCAGCCGCTGGGCCCGGTCGACGAGCACGGCCACGGCCAGCTGACCTACGCCGGGGCCCCGGTGCCCAAGCGGATGAACCAGGTCGGCGGTGCCCGCCGGGCGATCAAGGGCTTCTTCAAGCCCATCGAGCAGCCCAGCGACGTCGAGCTCGAGGCGCAGCGCGAGCGTCGCGGCCTGGCGGCGGCGGAGGCCGACCGCGAGGTCACCTCGGGTCGCCCGTCGGAGGGTGGCCGTCCCTCCGAGGGTGGCCGACCGCAGGACCCGCGCGACTGACGCGGTAGCACGTCCCACCAGGGCCCCGGCGGATGTCCGCCGGGGCCCTGGTGCGTCCTCGGCCCCGCTCCCCCACCGGTGGCCTCCCGGCAGGGTCCGAGCCCTTGTCCACCTGGGCCCCGACGAACCGGATCCGCCGGTCTCGCCGTGGAGCAACCTGCCCGCCGTCGGCATCCCGTCCGAGCACGCCGAGCTGGACGCGGTGGTCCGACGGCCCGGCGTCGGCATCCATCGGGACAGGTCCCCCTGAGCCCTCTGCCGTCCCTCAGCCGCCGGGAGCACGACGCCGTCGCGGACACCCGAGGAGGCGTCCCCTCCCGGTCGGCTGCGGACGCCGGCCCACGGGTGGGCGGGGCGGGGGCGCTCCTCGCCGTCCGCCCGCCCCTGACGGGCCCATCCGGGCCCGAACAGTCCCTGCCTGCTGCAGACCGTGCACGTGCGCACCGAGGACCCGCCGAACGTCCGCGTGTGCCCGGTGCGGTCCTGCGTGATCACGGGGCAGCGGGCTCCTTGACCCGGCATCGCTCCCCGCGCGTTCTCGTGCCGCCCCACGGGCGGCTACCCGGCCCTGATGAGACCTCTGCACCCCGGCCACCCGCGACCACGTGCCGTGCCCGGGGCGTGCCCTCCCTCAGGCCGGTCACGGGCTCCACGCCGCCCGAGGTGGCCCGATGTCCTGCACGGTCTGCGCGCGTACCGACAGCCGGCCACCGTCGGCGCGCTCCGGCCACCCCGTCGGTACGGGGGGCACGACGCATCAGGGCCCCGTCCACGGCGTGGACGGGGCCCTGATGCAGGTGCGGCGGGTCAGCTGTGCGCGTTCTGCCCGGAGTAGTACTCGAAGAGCAGGCCGCCGATGGTGATGATCAGCGCCGCGCCGGCCATGATGATGAGCCAGGGGTAGAAGAACGCCAGCGCCAGGCCCATGAGGGCTGCGGACAGCGCCAGCCCGAAGGGCCAGTAGCTGCCGGGCGAGAAGAAGCCCAGCTCCCCCGCGCCGTCGGCGATCTCGGCGTCCTTGAGGTCCTCGGGCCGGGAGTCGATGCGGCGGGAGACGAACCAGAAGAACCCGCCGATCAGGCCCAGCAGACCGCCCGACAGCGCCAGCGCCGTCGTGCCGATCGGCTCCAGCGACCACAGGCCGTAGACCACGGCCGCGACGATCGCGAACAGCGCGATCAGGTTGAAGATGAGCGCTTCGACCTTCACGGTCGTTCCTCCCGCTGGTGGGTCCGGGTACGGGTCACGTCAGTTGCCGGCCGCGTCGAGCTGCTGGTTCTCGGTGAGCTGGTCGAACGGCTGCGTCGTGGTGGCCGCGCCGGGCTGACCGATCTCCTCGAGGGCGTCGAAGGTCGACAGGCCGTCCTCGCGGGCGGCCAGGTAGCGCTCGTAGTCGTCGCCCGACACGGCGCGGACCTCGAAATTCATGTTGGCGTGGTAGGTGCCGCACAGCTCGGCGCAGCGGCCGACGAAGGCGCCCTCCTCGCGGACGGTCACCTCGAACACGTTGTCGCGGCCGTTCTCGTTGCCCGGGATGACGTCGAGCTTGAACAAGAACTCCGGCACCCAGAACGAGTGGATGACGTCGGCCGAGGCGACCTCGAAGCGGATGGTCTGGTCGACCGGGACCACCAGGATCGGGATCTCGGTGCTCGACCCGGTGGTGCTGACCGGGGTGCCGCCGTTGGACTCGGTGGTCTGCGGGTAGACGAACTGCCAGTTCCACTTGAACGCGTTGACCGCGATCGTCACGTCGGGGTTGTTGCTGCGCTCCTGCACCCGGTTCTGCACGACGACGGTGTAGAAGAACAGCACCGCGATCATGACGAACGGGATGATCGTGTAGACGATCTCCAGCGGCAGGTTGTACGCCGTCTGCTTCGGCAGCTCGTCGCCGCGCTTCCGGTGGCGGATGATCGACCAGAAGATCAGGCCCCACACCGCGAAGCCGACGAGCAGGGCGGCGATGACCGACCCGGTCCACAGGTGACGCATCTGCTCGGCCTGGTCGGTGACGCCCTCGGGCCACCCGAAACGCCAGAACTCGTTGTTCAGGTCGCACCCGGCGAGGGTGAGCACGGCCAGGGCGCCGAGCGCGGCGGTCCGCGCGAGCTTGCTCCGTCGAGCCACTGCCCGCTGCCTCCTTGTTCCTCCGCGCAGGGGACCCCGCGCGGTCCGGCTGGTGGCGGCCTGCACGGTGTCCCGACAGGTCCTGCCCACTACGACCACAGTCAGGGCGAGCGTAGCCGACTGCACCGGGACGGCGACCCCTGGCCAGGGACCCCGGGACAGGGGTGTCGGGCGGGGTGTGACCTGGGTCCGGGCCGCCGGTCGGCACCGGGCGGACGGTTACAGTCGGGGGTGTGCTCCCCCGGTTGTTGACCCCGCGCTGGGTGCTGCTGCACCTGCTGGTGGCCGCGCTGTTCGTGGCCACCTTCTTCCTGGGCTACTGGCAGCTCACCAAGGCGGAGAACGGCGGCGGGGCGGTCAACTGGAGCTACGCGCTGCAGTGGCCGCTCTACGGCTTCATGGGCCTGTTCTTCTACGGGAAGATGGTCAAGGTCGAGCTCAACCGCGACCCCGACGAGGACGAGCCCGGCCGGGAGGTCGTGCTCTACCAGCGCCCGCGCATCGACACCACCGGCGATCCCGAGCTCGCCGCCTACAACCGGTACCTGGCCGAGCTGAACGAGAAGGCGTTGCGAGGTCGAGATGGCAGCTGAGCCCACCACCGCCCCCCAGCCCGGCGGCGCGACGTGGGAGCAGCGGAGGATCCCGGCCGCGCTGCTGCGCTACCGGGTGATGGCCTACGTGGTCGGTGTCCTGCTCGCCGTCCTGGTGCTGGTCGCCATGCCGCTGAAGTACCTGGCCGACGAGCCCCGCCTCGTCGAGGTGATCGGCACCCTGCACGGCTTCCTCTACGCGGTCTTCCTGCTCACCGCCTTCGACCTGGCGCTGCGCGCACGGTGGACGGCCAAGGGCATCCTCGGCGTGCTGCTGGCCGGCACGATCCCCTTCCTGTCCTTCGTCGCCGAGCGCATCGTGACCCGCCGGACCCGCGCCGGCGAGCGCGTCTGACCCGCTCCGCTCCCCCAGACCCCACGGAGACCACTGCCCGATGTGCGGCCTGCTCGCGTACCTGTCCACCGATGCCGAGCGGGTCGACCAGCCCCGGGTCGACGGCGTGCGCCACGCGCTGCACTGCCTGCACCACCGCGGGCCCGACGACACCGCCGTGTGGTCCGACGGCCACGTCGTGCTCGGCTTCAACCGGCTGTCGATCATCGACGTCGAGGGCAGCCCGCAGCCCCTGCCCTACGCCGGTGGCCGCTACCGGATCCTGTTCAACGGGGAGATCTACAACTACGTCGAGCTGCGCGAGGAGCTGCGCGCGCTGGGCGCGGAGTTCGCCACCGAGGGCGACACCGAGACCATCGTGGCGGGCTTCCACCACTGGGGCCCCGACGTCGTCCCCCGGCTGCGCGGCATGTTCGCCTTCGTCATCTGGGACACCGAGACCGGGACGGCGTTCGGCGCCCGCGACGCCTTCGGCATCAAGCCGCTGTTCACCGCGCGCCTGGCCGACGGCGGGCTGGTCCTCAGCAGCGAGAAGAAGGCCCTGCTGGAGCTGCTCGGCGGGTCCGAGGCCGCCGGCGGGGTCGACCCGGCCTCGCTGCAGCACTACCTGACCCTGCAGTACGTGCCCGAGCCGGCGACCCTGCACCGCGGCATCCGCAAGGTCGAGAGCGGCACCCGGTTCACCGTGGCCGGCGGTGAGATGACCACCGAGCGGTGGTTCCACCCGCGGTTCACCCCCCGCCCGGTCCCGGCCGGCGGCGAGCAGGAGCTCTACGACCGGATCGCCGAGGTGCTCGACGACTCGGTCGCCAAGCACATGCGCGCCGACGTCACCGTCGGGTCGTTCCTGTCCAGCGGCATCGACTCCACCGCGATCGCCGCGCTGGCCCACCGGTACAACCCGGACCTGCTGACCTTCACCGTCGGCTTCGCCCGCGAGTCGACGTCGGAGGTCGACATCGCCGCGGAGTCCGCGTCGATCCTCGGCGTGCGGCACATCCCGGTGGAGATCACCGCCCAGCAGTTCGCCGACGCCATCCCCGAGGTGGTCTGGTACCTCGACGACCCGGTCGCCGACCCGGCGCTCGTGCCGCTGTACTTCGTGGCCCGCGAGGCCCGCAAGCACGTCAAGGTGGTGCTCTCCGGCGAGGGCGCCGACGAGCTGTTCGGCGGGTACACGATCTACCGCGAGCCGCTCAGCCTGGCGTGGGCGAAGAACCTGCCCGCCCCCGGGCGACGCGCCCTCACCCGGCTGGCCGGCCTGCTGCCCGAGGGCGTGCGCGGGCAGGACCTGCTGCGCCGGGCCGCCACCCCGTTGGAGCAGCGGTACTACGGCAACGCCCGCAACCTGCGCGACGACGAGCTCGCCGCCCTGATGCCCGGCCGCGACCGCGACCTCTCCCACGTCCAGGTCACCGAGGCCCTCTACGACCAGGCCCGCACCGCCGGGTACGACGACGTCACCGCCATGCAGTACGTGGACCTGTTCACCTGGCTGCGCGGCGACATCCTGGTCAAGGCCGACAAGATGACCATGGCCAACTCCCTCGAGCTGCGGGTGCCGTTCCTGGACCCGGAGGTGTTCGCCCTCGCCGCGACGCTGCCGTTGCCGATGCGCACCCCCCGCGGCCGGGGCCACGCCCAGGCGGGGACGACGAAGTACGCCCTCCGGCAGGCGGTGCGGCAGATCGTGCCGCCGCGGATCATGGACCGCCGCAAGCTCGGCTTCCCGGTGCCGACAGCGGACTTCCTCGCCGGCCCGCTGCACGACTGGGCGCGCGACGTCGTGGTGTCCAGCCAGACGCAGCAGTGGCTGGACCGCGACGTCGTCCTGGGGCTGCTCGAGCGGCTCCGGTCGGCCGCCGCGCAGGGGGCCGCGCCGAACAAGCGGACCGCCCGCCAGCTGTGGGAGGTGCTGGTCTTCATGGTCTGGCACGGCATCTTCGTCGAGGAGCGCATCGTCGTCGACGTCCCCGAGACGGTCTACCCGGTCACGCTGTAGGGACGACGAAGGCCCGGCCCCCGCGCGGGGACCGGGCCTTCGTCAGTACGTCGTCAGCTGAAGCTGTCGCCGCAGGCGCAGCTGCTGCCCGCGTTGGGGTTGTCGATCGTGAAGCCCTGCTTCTCGATGGTGTCGACGAAGTCGATGGTGGCGCCGCCCAGGTAGGGCGAGCTCATCCGGTCGACGATGACCTCGACGCCACCGAACTCGTGGGTCTGGTCGCCGTCGAGGTACCGCTCGTCGAAGAAGAGCTGGTACCGCAGGCCGGAGCAACCACCCGGCTGCACGGCGATGCGCAGGCGCAGGTCGTCGCGACCCTCCTGGTCCAGCAGCGCCTTGACCTTGGCCGCGGCCGGGTCGCTCAGGACGACGCCGGTGGCGGTCGTCGACTCGGTGTCCTGCACGGTCATGTTCTGTCCTCCCACATCGTGGTCCGGTGCATCTGCTGGGACCAACACCGCCGAGGCGGAGCTGCTTCCCACTGTACGGCGCCGACCCGCCGGACCGGGTGCCGCGCACGTCACTCGACGGGGTCGGTCGCGGCCACCGGCCACGTAGACTGCGCAGCTGTGAAGTTCCGCCTGCCCGGCCGCCGGTCCGCCGAGACGACTCCGGCCCCGGCCGACGACCTGACCGCCCAGCAGCTGGCCGCCGTCGGCAAGGGCCGCCCCACCCCCAAGCGCGCCGAGGCGCAGGGCCGCCGGCAGGGTCCCCCGCCGCCCCCGCCCACCACGCGCAAGGAGGCCTACAAGCGGATGCGCGAGCAGCAGGCGGCCAACCGCGGCAGCGCCCGCGAGGCCGCCGCCCGCGGGGACGACAGCGCCCTGCCCGCCCGCGACCGCGGCCCGGAGAAGCGCCTGGTCCGGGATGTCGTGGACTCCCGGCGCAACGCCGGCAGCCTGTTCCTCGTGGTGGCCGCGCTGGTGCTGGTCGGCTACTTCATCCCCAACCAGGCCGTGCAGAGCTACACGGTGTTCCTCTGGTTCGCCTTCTTCCTGGTCATCATCGGCGACTCGTTCGTGCTCGGCCGGCGGATCAAGAAGGTGGTGGCCGAGCGCTTCCCGAACGCCCGCACCAAGGGCCTGGTCTGGTACGGCATCAGCCGCGCGACCATGGTCCGCCGCTGGCGGTTCCCCAAGCCCCAGGTCGGCCTCGGCGCCGAGGTGTAGCCCGCGGTCCCCGCGCCTACGTTCGAGGGCGTGCAGACACGCCGACTGGGCCGCTCCGGCCTGAACATCACCGAACTCGCCTACGGCAACTGGCTCACCCACGGCAGCCAGGTCGAGGAGGACGCCGCGCACGCCTGCGTGCACGCGGCCCTCGACGCCGGCATCACCACCTTCGACACCGCCGACGTGTACGCCGGCACCAAGGCCGAGTCCGTGCTCGGCCGCGCGCTGGCCGGTCAGCGCCGGGAGTCCCTGGAGATCGCCACCAAGGTCTACTGGCCGACCGGGGACGGCGCGAACGACCGCGGGCTGGGCCGCAAGCACGTGATCGAGAGCTGCCACGCCTCCCTGCGCCGGTTGCAGACCGACTACGTCGACCTCTACCAGGCCCACCGCTACGACCCCACCGTCCCCCTCGAGGAGACGATGACCGCCTTCGCCGACCTGGTCCGGGCGGGCAAGGCGCTCTACATCGGGGTCTCGGAGTGGCGGGCCGAGGAGATCGCGGCCGGCGCCGCGCTGGCCCGCGACCTGGGCATCCAGCTGATCAGCAACCAGCCGCAGTACTCGATGCTGTGGCGGGTCATCGAGTCCGAGGT
>Ga0325400_1002929_pt1 | contig 15217 bp, 8 predicted proteins | sample PopdelMetagenome_2_FD_205662 | JGI IMG/M metagenome (GOLD analysis project Ga0325400, IMG submission 205662) | Populus deltoides microbial communities from Bellville, Georgia, United States - Xylem-PdKOR-R1 | ecosystem: Host-associated > Plants > Phyllosphere > Stem > Wood/Secondary xylem... | reverse complement strand
CACGACGACGCTGCGTCCGGCCCGCTTCACGCTTGGCCTGATCCAGGTCGACATCGTCCATGGGGCACCTGCCTCGAGCCCACGGGCGTTCGCAGGAAGCTCCCGCTCGAGGCCGATCCCGTCGGCGAGGATGGTGGCGCTGTGCGGCCCCGTGGCGACCGACTCTCCGCGATCGACGATCTCGGACGGGTCTTGGGCGCTGCCCGGCGACACGCCGAGACCCAGGACGGCGATGCCGCATAGCGAGGCGATCCGAAGGCGCCTTTGGTGGAAGTTCATCGCATTCCTCTCGATCTCAAGGCGGTCCATGCCGGTTCTCACCGACCCTGGACGATCAGACGTAAGTGGCGGTATCCCGTTCGACCGACGCGTCCAGGGCGTCCAAGGCCAGCGCGAGCGAGCCGAGCGGACCGGCCGCGTCCCCGAGACCCGGGGGCACCAGCAGCGTCTCCAGCCGCGCCGCGATGGCGTCGGCGCCGGCGTAGCCGCCCATCCGCGGCTCCAACCGGCTGCGGATCATCGGAATGAGGAACGGACGCCTGGAGGGAACGCCGCCGCCCAGGAGGATGCGCTCGGGCATCACCGTCAGGAGCATGTTGTGCATCATCGTCGCCAACACGTCCGCGACCGCTCCCCAGACCGGATGGTCGTCCGTGACGGCGTCGCCCGACATGCCGGTGCGCCTCTCGATCGCCGGGCCCGAGACCAGACCCTCGACGCAGTCCCCGTGGAAGGGACATGCGCCCTCCCAGTCGTCGCCGGGCTCGCGCCTCACCAGCATGTGTCCCGCCTCGGGATGGCCCAGCCCGTGAACCGTCCGCCCACCGACGACGATGCCGGCGCCAACCCCTGTCCCGACGGTGACGTAGGTCCAGCTCGAAAGCCCCTGGGCGGCTCCCCATCTACCTTCGGCCAGCGCCGCCGCGTTCACGTCCGTGTCGGCGACGGTCGGAACGTCGTAGCGTCGCGTCAGCCGCTGGACGACGTCGGTGCCGTGCCATCCGGGTTTGGTCGTCCTTCCGATGTGACCGAAGTCGGCGGACGCCTGGTTCAGCTCGATCGGCCCGAAGCTGCCTATGCCGAGCGCCCGGACGTCATGCGTCCGCATCCAGCCATCGAGCGCATCCTCGATGCCGGCGAGCGTCGAGGCGGGATCGAGCGTCGGAAGCCGCCTGGTCTCCACGACGTCGTCATGCCCTCGGGCCAGCGTGCAGATGATCTTGGTGCCGCCGAGTTCGATCCCGACGATGCAGCCCTTGCCGTCCGCATCGTCGATCGCTCCCGCACCAGGCACTTGGGCGTAGGTCTCCATCATCGAACCGCCACGCTCGAAGGTGCCACGTTCCATCCGCTCAGACGGACGCTGACCGGACCGGTCGCGCGGCTCGTCGGATATCTCACTTCGATGACCCGTTCCTCACCCGGCAGGAGGGAGACGTAGTTGTCGGTAAAGTATGCGGGCAGGATCTGCTTGCCGGTTGCGTCGAAGAGCGTGGCCTTCGCTTCGATGATTGGCGTCTGGGTGGTGTTGCGAAGCGTGATCGTGGCCGCCGTCTCTCTCCCGTCGACCTTCGCGCTCGCCGACGCGACGAGGCCGGCCTTCGGCATCCGCGTCATGCTCTGGAGATCCGACGGCTGACGGCCCTCCCAGTAGAAGTTGCGGGACAGGCTCACGCCCTGCGCATCCATCGCCTCGAGGCTCACCAACGTCACGGGATTGGCCTTCAGCGTCTCCGGCGCGATCGTCATGGCCTCCGAGACGCCTTCTCTCGCCGCATCAAGCCGAACCGAGCGATCCACGACGGTCCTGCCCTCGAGATCGGTCATCCGCACGCGAACCTTGAGCCGGTCCAGCGGCTCGCGCGTGTTGTTGACCACCACGATTTTGTGATCCGGCAGGTTCATCTGCACGTGGACCGGTTCCGACGACTTCTGGACCGCGTAGTAGGACGCCTGCGTATCGTAGTCCGAGCTGAAGATGTTCCAGGCGCTGGACGGCCAAGCAGGTTGGGTCATCCAGAGCATCCGAGCGCTGTTCGTCTTCCAGAGCCCCGCGTTGAATCCTTCGAATATAGCACGATAGGAGTCGTATTGTAGAAGCTGCGCCTTGCCGTTGAAGTCCTCAAGGCTGGTCGGTTCGCCGAAGCGGACGCGCATGGCGTCCATGTAGGTCTTGACCGATCCGCCCCGATCCTGATGCCAGTCGTGGTAGGCCCACGCGTCGCTGATCGGCCAGAGGTCCTCCTTGGGGATCGCGCGCTTCCAGCTTTCGAGTGTCGGGAACGAGGGTGTGCCGAGCTCCACCGCGAAGCCATTGGCGTGCTCGGTGAAGTAGGTCTCGGGTTCACGCCAGTCGTAAGGCCCGCTGCCGGCGAGGTTCACGTTGTTGGACGAGCCCATGTAGAGCCGCGTGCCGTCCTCCTTCTCGATCAGCGACTGCAGAGCGACGTTGAGCGACGGCTGCGGAACGCCCTCGTTCCGACCGATCCACGCCACGATGGACGGATGGTTCCGATACCGGGCGACGACGTCCTGCGCGTTGTCCATGAACAGCGGCACGTCGTCGACCTGCTGGTTGTAGTCCTGCGTCGACTCCCAGAAGTCGTTTAGGACCATCAGCCCATACTCGTCCGCGAGATCGAAGAAGACGTCCTCGGTGTTCTGGCCGACCCAGTTCCGGATGATGTTCATGTTGCCGTCGCGATGAAGCCGGAAGAACGGCTCCAGCCGATCGCGCTCGATGCGCTTCATGAAGTCGTCCATGCCGATGTTCCCGCCCCGAGCGGCGATGCGGACGCCGTTCACGCGGATGACGAGATGCGGCGCCAGCTCCTCCTCGCCGTCGATCCGCGTGACGGCGGGCGACGTGATCGCACCCGGCGCCAGGGACGCGGCCCAGCCGCCCTTCACCTTGCGGATCCCCTCGTGAGTCCCGTCGACGACGTGCTGACCAAGCGATCTGGCTCGCGAGAGGTCGATGCCGACCCGACGCAGCTCCCCGGCCTCGTCCATCAGCGACATGTCGTAGGTCACCTGCCGGATCCCGAAACGCGTCGTGTGCTCGTCTGACTTCCTCCCTGCGATTGAGGTCTCGATGCGGAGGTCATGGAGGTTGGGCTTGCCATAGCCGTTGGGCCACCAGAGCTTCGGGTTCCGGACGGCGAGCTGCGGGAACTCCGCGGGTATGAACGAGACGACCGTCCTCTGCCGTGGAGCGAGTCGAACGGATCGGCTGACGGCGACGTCGTCGAAGCCGGCGCGCACGACGGTTTCGACGGGCTGATCCGTGAGGTTCTCGACCGGTACGCGGATCTCGACGTTAGCGACGCTGTTGTCGGGTTTCGGAAGCGTCGTGACGATCTGCGGATCGCCGATTCTCGCCGCGCTGACCTGCTCGATCAGCACGGGCTGCCATATCCCCATGTTCCGATCCCGGATCGAGGGGATCCAGTCCCAGCCCTCGGCTGCGACGAAGGTCGGACCGTCGAGGACGAGCATGCCGCCGTTCTCGCCGGCGCCGGCCTTAAGGGACTCCTCCTGGGCGATGCCGGGGTGGGGCGGGGGAAGGATCTTCACCGCCACCGCGGCGACGGTGCCGGCCGGGGCCACCTTCGATATGTCGAACCGGCCGCGGACGAACGCACCCTTCACGTCGCCGACCAGCCGTCCGTTGACCCAGATCTCCGCCGCGTAGTTGATCCCCTTGAACGTGAGGAACGTGTTCGTCGCGGCTTCTCCCGCCGGCACGCGGAACTGCGTGCGATACCAGTAGGCCTGACGACTGAGTTTCTCCGGAATGGCCATGTTGTTGAGACCGTAGGCGGGATCTGGATAGACGCCGCGATCAACCAGGGTCGTCAGGACGGTCCCCGGGACCGTGGCAACGCGCCAGCCGCTGACGTCGTATCCGGCCCTCGACAGAACCGCTCCCGCGTCGCGGACGTCCGGAGCGGCCACGAGTCGCCAGCCGTTCACCGTCCAGCGGCCGTCTGCGCCGCTCGCCAAGACCGGCAGATCCGGTATCGGCTTCGCGATCGGAGTCGAGAAGGGTGCGCCCGACTTCGGCAGCGTGTCGGCGGACTGCGGCGTCTCCTGACCGATCTGCTGCTTCTTCTGCACGGGCCAAGTCGGACTGTTCGTCGTGAAGCCGACGAGATCTGCATCGGGAACCCGTCCGGCCTCGGACGCGATCGACGCCACGGGGATTGCGGACCGGTCCAGTCGAAGATCCGCCATGCGGCCTGCGAACGCCTGTTCGCCGGACCGGCGCGGCGCGACCGTCATCGTGCCGCCTGCGGCCAATCCTTCGAGGCGACGCGTCCGCCCCGCGCTCCTGCCGTTAACGTATAGGACCATGCCATCGCTATCGTTCCTCACCGCGAAATGGGTCCAGCGCCCGATCGGCATGGTCGCGGCTGCGGCGATCCTTGTCGCGCCCGCGACGACGGTCGGACGGCCCTTCACCAAGTTCAAGGCGAAACGCACCGTCCCCTGATCGGCTACAGCCACCAGCGGTGCGTCGCCTGCCGAAGCGTCCCTGGGCCAGACCCAGCCGCTGAGCGTGAAGTCCACGGTCCGAGCGGTCGCGTCCGGTGACGGCATCGGGAACGTGACGCTGTCGCCGCCGCGCGCGATGTCGATGTTGATCGGATCGCCAGGTGCGGCCGATGGCTTCTGAGCCGACACCTGCCATCCGCTCAGCGCAGTTGCCGCAAGCGCTACCGCCAAATACTTCATGCTTCCTCCCTCGAGCGTCAGAACCATTGGCCGCCTCCCCGTTCCGGGGCAGCCATGATCGATCGTCGCCGGCCAGAATAGCAGCCATCAGAGTTTATTCAATCAAATTGAATAAGTCTTGATTTCGATGGCGCGGTGTGTTCCTTTGCACCCCTAAGACAGGGCTTGGACACCGGTCGAGACAGGAGAGGACCCGACACCGAGGCAACCGCGGTGCTCGTCCCGTCCTGTCCGATCGACAGAGGGGACGACATACAATGCGCAAGGGCACACATCTCACCGTGATCCGTCTGCTGGCGGGATCGGCGATAGTCATGTCGCTTCCCTCAACCGCTGCGGCGCAGCAGGACGGCGCGCCACCCGTGCAGGAGGACGTCGCTCAGGATATCGTCGTGACGGGCGTGCGGGGCGCACAGCAGAAGGCAATCAACGTCAAGCGCGACGCCGCGCAGATCGTGGACTCGATCGCGGCCGAGGACATCGGCAAGCTTCCCGACGCTACCATAGCGGACTCCCTGCAGCGAGTGCCCGGCGTCCAGATCACGCGATCCGCGGGGGAGGGGGCTTCCCTGAACATCCGCGGCCTGGGCCAGGTGCTGACGACGCTGAACGGGGAGCAGTTCCTGGGGGCGTCGAACATCACGGGAGCGCAACCCAACCTCACCGACGTCCCGTCGGAACTCTTCGCCGGCGTCGACGTGATCAAGTCGCCGACGGCGCGCAACCTGTCCGGCGGCGTCTCCGGGATCGTCGATCTAAAGACGCGCCGGCCGTTCGACCTCCCCAAAGGGCTCACCGCCTCGGTGTCGGGTCAGCACGTCTACGGCAACCGCACCAAGGACTGGAGTCAGCAGTATTCCGCGCTGGTGGCATGGAACGGCGGGCGGTTCGGCGGGCTGCTGGCGGTCGCATACGACGATCTGACCCTGTCCAACCAGCGTCCGTCCATCACCAACGGCATCCGCAAGACGACGGACAGGGCGGCGGGCTTCGACGCCCGCGGCGACGGCGACATCACGAACAGCACCCTCCGCGCCGATGGAGACTACTTCTACAACCCCGTCGCCTTCGAGATGAGCAACTCGATCACCCGTCGACAGCGGCTGGGCGCCAACGCGTCGGCGCAATATCAGATATCGGACTCGCTTCAGCTTATAGGGGACGTGGCTTTCACGCGTCTGCGCAATCGCGACTCCGGCGTTTCGGCCGTGCTGCACAACAACTTCTCCGACAACGCCTACCAGTCCAGCTCGATCATCGACCGAAACGGCGTGCTGGAGGTCGGCGACGCCAACCTCTTCCGATTCCACACCTCGACCACCAACAACTACACCAAGGCCCGTTCGCTTAACACGAACGTCGAGCTGCGCTTCGACGACGGCGGCCCGTTCACCGCGTCGGCGCGCTGGGTCCAGGCGGACTCGAAGTCGAGCTACATCTCCGGCAACGTCGACGCGTGGGCCACCAGAAGCATCCTGGTCCCGAGAAGCTCGAGCGTCGCCGACTGCACCGCGACGCCTGCGTCCTGCGTCTACGGCAATCCCGGCAGCCTTCCGAGCGTCCTGGCCAGCATCGACTTCCGCAACCACTACCCTGCGGTGTCGTTCGCAAGCGATGTCACGAATCCGGCACTCTACTCCCTCACGTCGACATGGGCATTCGGCAACCGGTCCGAAGCGCAGCTCGACGCGTATCGCCTCGACGGGGCCTACCGGGTCAGCGACGACGGCCTTCTACGCAAGCTACAGTTCGGCGTCCGCTACGGGACGCGTGACGTCAGCAACGACGCCTTCCGGCTTCTGTCGCCCATATCCTTCGGCGGGACGTCCTACCTCTACTACTTCAAGGACGCGACGGGCATCAACCGGGTCAACGGACTCAACCGCTCCCTCGTGCCGGTGCGCAAGTTCGCGGACGTTCCCGGCCTGACGACCATGGCCGCCGGCTTCGGCCCCATCACGGGCATTCCCGCTCTGCCGGCCATCAATCCGACCGCACTCAACGACGTCCGGCAGTTCAACGAGGTGCTGTTCCCCGGCACTCGGGAGTTCGCTAATCCGACACAGTCGTATCGCGTCGACAGCCGGGACGTCGCCGCCTACCTCCAGGCGGACGTCGGCGGCCGGCTGATCGTCCCGTTCACCGGAAACGTCGGGCTCCGCTACGCGCGGAACTCGCTCGACATCTTCACCAACCCGGCGAACGGGATCGCCTTCGTCGGACTGAACGCCAACAACGGCGTCCAGCTGGCGCTTCCGACCGTGAAATACGACAACGACAGCGACTTCTGGCTCCCGAACGGGAACCTCAACTTCGAGCTGGCCGACGACATGCGACTGCGATTCGCGTTCGCCAAGGTCGTCGGGACCTACGATCTGGCCACGCTCGGGCAGGGCTTCGCGTTCAGCTACGTCATCAACGGTTCGCGGACGTTCAACGGGCAGAGCCTTCCGTCGGATCTGAAGCGGTTCAACTCCGGATCCGCCGGCAACCCGTCGCTGAAGCTTCCGCAGTCGACGAATTACAACGTGTCCTACGAGTGGTACTTCTCCCGGAACAGCGTCCTGTCGGTGGCCGCCTTCCTGTTCGACGTGAAGTCGTTCCTCCAGACGAACACCGCCATCGAGGCGCAGCCGGACGAGGACGACGTCGTCCGCGAAGGAGGCCCCGTGACGCGGCCGGCTAACGGGAAGGGCGGCATCATCAAGGGCGTCGAGATTGGACTTCAGACTACGTTCGACTATCTTCCCGGTCTACTGAGCGGCTTCGGCACCCAGCTGAACTACACGCTGTCGGACAGCAGCAGCTCCAACATGGATCTCTTCGGAAGGACGCTGCCCGTTCCCGACAACTCTCGCCATCAGGTCAACGCGGTCGTCTTCTATCAGAAGGGGCCGTTCCAGGCCCGCGTCGCGGCAAACTACCGCAGCAAGCGCTTCAACGGGCTGACGCCGGCGGGAAGCGACAATCTCGCCGTCTTCACCAAGCCGACGAACTACGTCGACGCGTCCCTCAGCTACGACGTCACCCCCCGCTTCACGGTCTACGTGCAGGGCACCAACCTCACGCAGGAGAACGAGGAGCGCTACGCGCAGTTCAAGAACTTTTACCTCGACCAGGCCATATTCGAACGCCGGGTTCTGGGCGGGGTGCGCATCCGGCTATGACGGGGGAGACGCGATCGGCCCGGCTCGTGGGATGGATCATGCGCGGCGCCCTCGCCATCGTCGCGCTGACGGGTGGCGCGGTTGCCTCCGCGGCGACGCCACGCTGCGAGCTGGCGTCAGGTCGACAGGTCATCGAGATCGGAAAGACAGGCACGACGCGCCCGGTAATGCTCTACGTGCCGCGTGCGCTCCGTTCGTCGAAGGCCCTGCCGCTGATCCTGAACCTGCATGGCAGCGGGTCGAACGGCGCACAGCAGCTCGACCGCTCCGGACTGACGGAGCTCGCCGACCGCCGTCACGTGATCGTGGCCTCGCCGGACGGGGGGCTGACGCTTCCGTCCGGCGGTCTGGCCTGGAACATCCCAGGCGTGCCGACCACCGCCGGGACCTTGCCGCCTCCCGACGCTCCCGACGACGTGGCGCACGTCGCCGCGCTGATCGACGCGCTGGTCGCCAACGGATGCGCGGATCCCCATCGCATCTACGCGACGGGTCTCTCCGGAGGCGGCCGGATGGTCTCGCTGCTCGGCTGCGTCCTGTCGAACCGCCTCGCGGCGATCGCTCCCGTGGTCGGGCTGAGGGCAGGGGCGCCGAATCCTTCGGCGCCCGGGGAACCCGACGCAGCGACCTGCCGTCCGGCGAGGCCGATGCCGGTCGTGGCATTCTCCGGCAGCGCAGACGCCACGAACCCCATCGACGGCGGCGGGGCGAAGTATTGGCAGTATGGACTTCTGGCGGCGGAACGACGCTGGGCGGACATCGACTATTGCCGAGGCGTCAAGGTGTCGGAGTTGCGCAGGACCGGAAGGACGAAGCGTCGCTATCTCGGCTGCGGATCAGGGTCGGACGTGGTCTCCTACGTCCTGAAGGGAGGCGTCCACGAGTGGGGTGTCGCCGACACCGGGCTGATGTGGCGCTTCCTGTCCGCGCACAAGGGCGTCGGCCAGACGAAGCCCTGAGCGGGGGGACACCGCCGCCGACATCATCCGGGCTCAACAAGGAAACGCTTTCCCATGCTGTCACGATTGAAGGCTCGCGTGAAAGTGCGCGTGAAGGTTCGAGTCAAGATCAAGCCGTCGTCGGGCGTGACGGTTCGAGTGAACCGGCCGGCGGCTCGCGGAGGCGAATGACGTATTGCAGCAGCCATCGAACCGATTATCCTGTCGGACGGTTTCTCGATCTCTGGGGCCGGCTTGAACATGGTCGAACCCGGAAGGCCGTCGAGTCCGCCAGAGATTCGCGCCTCGCGTCAGGGAACGGCGACCGGCAGCATGGAAACGCCTGCGAGACGGGACCGCTGTCGGAGGGACGGTCCCGGAACGACCACGGTAAGGAATCCCTGATGATCCCTGCGAACGCGGCTGACGCTTGGGCCTCTGCGAACTGGTCACGAACGATCGGAGCCGAGAGTCCCTATCCCGCGCCGCCTTGGCCGCTGCCCCGCTGGATGGCGTAGCGTTGTGGCAACGCGTGGAACGGACATGAACGCCGGCGCCGGTCGCGGCCACCGAACGGCGACGCGGGAAACCAGGCAGCCTTTGTCGCGAGCTATTCCTGACGAGGACGAATGGCTCAGCCGCCATCGGGCGTCGAACGCCTCTTCGGCAGGCCGGCGCCGAGCCGTAAAAAGCGAGGAAATTAGGCAGAAATTATATTCAATCAAATTGAATAAGTATTGCAAAGGCGGTTGAAAGCTGCTTTTCAGGCAAGACCAGAGGGCTTGGAAAAAGCCGAGTGGGGGAGGGAACATGACACTGCGCCGGAGTGCCGTGCGCGTTCGAGTTCCCTCCCGGTCAGGATGAGGGGATGAAGGTAATGCGTAAACTTACAACGCTCCGATCGGTTCTGTTCACTGCGAGCTCGATCCTCGCGCTACTTGGTTCACAATCCGCCGCAGCACAGCAGACGACCTCTGACGGCCCAGCCACGGCCGCACCCGATGCCGGAACGCCTCCGGTTCAGGACGGCGCATCCACTAGCGAAGACATCGTCGTGACCGGTGTCCGTGGCGCTCAGCAGAAGGCCATCAACGTCAAGCGCGAGTCCTCGCAGATTGTCGATTCGATCGCGGCAGAGGACATTGGCAAGCTTCCCGACGTCACGATCGCAGACTCCCTGCAGCGTGTAACAGGCGTGCAGATTACTCGGTCTGCGGGGCAGGGGGCCTCAGTCAACATCCGTGGCCTTGCAAACGTTCTGACCACTCTGAATGGTGAGCAGTTTCTCGGCGCCTCGAACATCACCGGCGCTCAGCCGAATTTAACCGACATCCCGTCGACCCTCTTCGCTGGCGTCGATGTAGTGAAGTCTCCAACTGCTGCCGACCTTACCGGTGGCAACTCTGGCATCGTCGCGTTGAAGACGCGCCGCCCGTTCGATCTGCATAAGGGTATCACGGCGACCGCCTCGGTGCAGGATACGTATGGCAGCATGACCAAGGACTGGAGCCAGAACGGCTCGGCCCTGGTCGCCTATCACGGTGATCGCTTCGGCATTCTCGTCGCCGGTTCGTATGATCACGAGATCTTGTCGAATAAGAGTCCTCGCGTCACTAACGGCATTCTCAAGACCACCGATGCACAGGCCGGTTTCGACGTACGCCGCGATGGCGATATCACGAACAGCACCAAGCTCGGTGACGGAGATTATTTCTACAACCCGGTCGCGCTAGAATTTGACAACAGCGTTACGCAGCGTGAGCGTATTGGCGGAAACGCTTCGGTACAGTACGACGTTACCGACTCTCTTCAGCTCGTCGGTGATGTGGCCTATACCCGACTACGCAACCGTAACTCAGGCAACAGTGCCGTGCTTCACGGTAACTTCTCGAACGATAGCTACCTGCCAACCTCGCAGATTGATTCAAACGGTGTGGTCGAGGTCGCAGATATGAACCTTACCCGGTTCCAAATGCACACGCTCAATCAATACAATCGTTCGCGATCGATCAACACGAACTTGGAAGCCCGGTTTAAGAACGACGGTCCGTTTAGCGCAACTCTGCGGTACGTTCACGGAGACTCACGCTCGAACTACGATGAATCTGATGTCGATGCTTGGGGCACTCGTGGCGTTCTAACCCCGACAGGCGCGCCCAACAATTGCGCCGCAGCGGCCCCAGTCAACTGCGTCTACTTCAACCCGGGCAGCATTTCGAACGTGCGAGCGAACGTTGATTGGCGGGGCGACAGCCCGGCAGTCACATTTCTGACAGACGTAACCAACCCCGCCAACTATTCGCTGACATCGACCTGGTCGTATGGCCAGACGCAGAAGGCGATGCTTGATGCCTACCGTGGGGACGCTCAGCTCGATACCGACTGGGGCCCCCTGAAAAATATTCGGATTGGCGGCCGTTATGGAACCCGTGACGTGTCGAACGACGCGTACCGTTACCTGTCGCCGGCCGGTGCGGCACGCCATCTGTACTACTACAAGGACCCAGGTATCGTCGACACCGTTGGCTACAGCGTCATTCCCATTCGCAAGTTCGCCGACGTGCCGAGCCTTGTCGCCTATGCAGGCAACTTCGGGCCGGTTCAGGGCATCCCGAACATTCCGGCGATCTCGCCAAGCGCACTTGATGACGTGAACGCGTACAATCAGCTGCTCTTTCCAGGGACCAAGGCGTATCAGGACCCCCAAAATAGCTACCGCGTACGCCAGCGCCAGATCAGTGCTTATGCCGAAGCGAATTTCGACGGGTCGGTAGGCTCGTTACAGTTTACGGGCAACGCCGGTCTACGCTACGTTAAAACCAGCTTGGACATCTTTTCGTATCCAACGGGAACTGGGTTCATCGGGGACTACGCTTGGAACGGCGTGGCAATCGCCGAAGGCATCAACAAGGCTAAGAACGACAGCAACGACTTCCTACCTGACGCGAACCTAAGCCTTCATCTTCGGGAGGACATGTACCTACGCTTCGCGTACGCCAAGACGCTTGGGCAGTTGGATCTCGGTCTGTTTGGTCGTGGCCTTGCGTCGTCGTATGCAGTCAACGGAACCCGAACATATCAAGGGCAGCCGCTTGATCGGAACCTCCAGCGCTATTCAGCGGGCTCGGCTGGAAATCCCAACCTAGAGCTTCCACGTACGGCGAACTACAACGTATCGTACGAATGGTATTTCAACCGTAGCAGCCTGTTTTCGGTTGCCGCGTTCTACTTCGACGTGAAGAGCTTCCTTCAGACTAACACGTTGATCGAACTCCAGCCGGATGCTGATGGCGTCGTCCGCGAGGGTGGGCCCGTGACAAGGCCTGTGAACGGCGAAGGCGGATCGCTCAAGGGGGTAGAAGTAGGTTTTCAGACGATCTTCGACTGGCTTCCCGGTGCTCTGAGCGGCTTTGGTGGCCAGCTTAACTACACGTACTCTGACAGCGGAAGCTCGAACGTTGACCTGTTTGGTAAGACGCTTCCGGTACCGGACAACTCGAAGCATCAGGCTAACGCCGTACTCTTCTATCAGAAGGGGCCACTGCAGGGTCGCGTCGCGTACAACTATCGCAGCAAGCGTTTTGCTGGCTTCGTAGCAGCAGCCGACGACAATCTGGCGGTATGGAACCGTGCCACCGGATACCTAGATGCATCGGCGAGCTATGACGTTACACCGAAGTTCACGCTTTTCGTTCAGGGATCGAACCTGACGAAGGAGAACGAGGAGCAGTACGCTCAGTTCAAGAACTTCTGGTACGGATCGAGCATCTTTGAACGTCGACTGACGTTCGGTGTCCGCATCCGGAACTAAGCTTCATGAAATACCCTCGGCTGGTTCTCCTCCCCGAACCAGTCATTTTCGGGGTCACTCAGGCCGCAGCGATATTCCGCTGCGGCCATATTTTTGTTGGCTTCGCCGACCGTATTTAATGCAATATGGCGGAATGAATGATAGCGGTAACGGCAAGACAGTAGAGAAGGCATCTAAGGCATCTAAGGGGGAAGGTATGCGGGACAACGATCGGCAGCCCCGTCTGACGGTTGGACTATCTGGCAGCAATTTGGTACGCGTCAGTGACTTCAACCAGCGGGTGGTTCTGCAGGCCATCCGTGTCGCAGGTGGTGAGATTTCTAGGTCGGAACTCGCCGTGGCGACTGGCCTCACGTTTCCCACCATAGCCAACATCACCCGCCGGCTGATTGATGCGGGCCTCGTTCACGAGACTGCTCGCGTCAAGGGACCCAGAGGCAGTCCCGCGTCGCGGCTCGCGATCGATCCCGACGGCTGCTTCTCGCTAGGGGTTAACATTGATCGGGATCATGTTGCCGTTGTGATCCTAGACCTCGCGGGGGGTGTTCGCGCGCGAACCGTCAAAGAGGTCGATTTCCCTAGTCCCGAAATGGTCGTCAATTTCGTGCAAGAGTGGTACGCCAAGACGACCGGCGCCTTGAAGCTGGACCGAGAACGCTTCATTGGTATCGGCCTTGCAATACCTGACGATATCGGAATAATCACGCTGCCGAAGATGCCGGAGGCATACGGCGTCTGGGCAACGACGAACGTCTCGCTCCTGTTCCAAGACGAACTAGGTTTGCCTGTCCTTCGTGACAACGACGCTGCAGCGGCAGCGATCGGAGAAGCCCAGTTCGGCAATGGACGGCAGTTTACCGATTTCTTTTACGTATTGATCAGCGCCGGACTGGGCGGTGCCGTCGTCGTGGACAACGAGTATGTGCGCGGAGGAAACGGGCGGGCAGGTGAACTCGGACTGCTTCCTGCGGACTTCCATCATCCGGCGGGGCCGACCGTCCAGGACTATGTATCCCTATCCGAACTAAGGCTCAGGCTGGAGAAAGCGGGATATACAGGAAGCGTAGCGGAACTTCGAGCAGACGTTGAACGGCACAACCCGGTCGTCCGCGCTTGGTCCCTGGAGGCCGCAAAGACTCTTACGCTCCCTCTCATGACGGTGAATGCCCTACTCAATCCGACCGCGATCTTTATCGGGGCACGACTGCCGTCGTGCCTCCTGGACAGCCTAATACTTGAGTTGAACAGGAACATCGCCTCGCTTGGAAGCGCGGTTCCTAACATGGCTCTGATACAGCGTGCGAGCCACGACGAGGACGCCGTCGCGATCGGTGCGGCCATTCTGCCTTTTATCGCTCATACACTGCCTTCACACGCCGCTCTCATGAAGAACCTCAGCTAATGCTATGCTATCGATCGCCGCATCTTCCTATAGCGCGGCGGTAGAAATCTAACGTCAACGTCACGGACTGTAGAAATAGTGCAGGGTCATAGCGCGGCCCCTCGTCCCGGAGAAACGCGTGCTGCGCATTTACCTCATGCCACTCGTATTGCTTTGCGACATTTTCAAGTCGTGCGCGGATCGCCTCGCGGCCAGTATAGGGGACGTGTGGATCCTGCCGTCCCCAGACAAACATAGTTTCCCCGTTCAGATCCGCCATCCGATTGAGGGTGTCATCCGTCCGACCTTCGCCGAGCGTCCCCGAATGAATGTCGGTCGGATAGAAGCAGGCCGCTGCGGACACTCGCGGATCAAGCGCCGCCCGCAAGGCAAGATGTCCGCCAAGGCAAACGCCGAATGTGACGAGCCTGCCATCGCAAGCTGGATGAGACTGTAGCGTAGTCAGGCCCGCTGCTGCGTCGGCATCATATGCAGCGACGGACTTGCTAACCTTCAGCATGTTGCCGCGGTCGGTGCCTGCTGGATCGTAGTTCAAAACCGTGCCCGCTGGCTCGTATTCATGATAGACCTCCGGGACGGCCACAACATAGCCGTGGCCGGCAATCATGGCTGCCAAGCGACGGATTGGGGCGGTGACTTGGTATATCTCGGAGAAGAGGAGCACGCCGGGGAAGCGTCCCGGCTCTATGGGGCGGAAGAGATGCATCCGCATCGCCCCGCTATCAGCTACGTTGACGTCCTGTATCTCGTCGCTATGCAAAATCATCTTTTTGTCCCGTGAGAGGGGCCCTGTCCAACCGGCGGATGTTCAACGACCATAGCGGCGACCTCCGGCGTGGAACAGTTCCCCATCGGTTTGCCTGCCCAACGACGCCGTTCGGCAGCTTCGACGGAAACTGGACATCGCCGCATTCATCCTAATCTCCCTAATGATGAGACTGAAGTTTGTGGAACGATACCGACAAATGCAGTCTTTGCCGCTTCCAACGACCAGCTGTCTCGCATGAAGCGGGGCAGGCCAAATCAGGTGGCGATCGAGAGCATCGTGGTCGGCATCGTCGAGGGCGCAAATGGAGGGGGCCAGAAAGGGCCTTGACCGACCGCAGCCTTTAACGGAACATAAAGGGAACGAATCGAGTATAGCTCTTATGTCCGCCCTTGC
>Ga0325400_1002925_pt1 | contig 15235 bp, 9 predicted proteins | sample PopdelMetagenome_2_FD_205662 | JGI IMG/M metagenome (GOLD analysis project Ga0325400, IMG submission 205662) | Populus deltoides microbial communities from Bellville, Georgia, United States - Xylem-PdKOR-R1 | ecosystem: Host-associated > Plants > Phyllosphere > Stem > Wood/Secondary xylem... | reverse complement strand
GAACTGGTCGAGCGCCGCCTTCAGCTTGCCCTTCACCTCGTCGCCGAGGTCGCGGGTGTCGCGGATGGTGGTCAGCACGTCGGCGTGGTTCGCGCGCAGGTCGGCGATCATCGCCGCCTCATAGCGGGTGACCTGCGCCACCGGCACATTGTCGAGATAGCCCTGCGTGCCCGCGAAGATCGACGCGGTCTGCTCCTCGAACGGCATCGGGTTGAACTGCGCCTGCTTGAGGAGCTCGGTCAGCCGCGCGCCGCGGTTGAGGAGGCGCTGGGTCGAGGCGTCGAGGTCCGAGCCGAACTGCGCGAACGCGGCCATCTCGCGGTACTGCGCCAGCTCCAGCTTGATCGAGCCCGACACCTTCTTCATCGCCTTGGTCTGGGCGGCCGAGCCGACACGGCTGACCGACAGGCCGACGTTGATCGCCGGGCGGATGCCCGCGAAGAACAGGTCGGTCTCGAGGAAGATCTGGCCGTCGGTGATCGAGATGACGTTGGTCGGGATGTAGGCCGACACGTCGCCCGCCTGCGTCTCGATGATCGGCAGCGCGGTCAGCGAGCCGTTGCCGTTGTCGTCGTTCATCTTCGCCGACCGCTCGAGCAGGCGGCTGTGGAGATAGAACACGTCGCCCGGATACGCCTCGCGGCCCGGCGGACGGCGGAGCAGCAGCGACATCTGGCGATAGGCGACCGCCTGCTTCGACAGGTCGTCATAGACGATGACCGCGTGCATGCCGTTGTCGCGGAAATACTCGCCCATCGCGGTGCCCGTGTAGGGCGCGAGGAACTGGAGCGGCGCCGGGTCCGACGCGGTGGCGGCGACGATGATGGAATATTCCATCGCGCCGTTCTCTTCGAGCGTACGAACGAGCTGCGCCACCGTGGAGCGCTTCTGCCCGACCGCGACGTAGACGCAGTAGAGCTTCTTGCCCTCGTCGGTGCCGGCGTTGACGCCCTTCTGGTTGATGAAGGTGTCGATCGCGATCGCAGACTTGCCGGTCTGGCGGTCGCCGATGATCAGCTCGCGCTGGCCGCGACCGACCGGCACCAGCGCGTCGATCGCCTTGAGGCCGGTCTGGACGGGCTCGTGCACCGACTTGCGCGGGATGATGCCGGGCGCCTTGACCTCGACGCGGCTGCGCTGGTCGCTGACGATCGGGCCCTTGCCGTCGATCGGGTTGCCGAGGCCGTCGACCACGCGGCCGAGCAGCCCCTTGCCGACCGGCACGTCGACGATGGTCTCGGTACGGCGCACGGTATCGCCCTCGCGGATCTCGGCGTCCGAGCCGAAGATCACGACGCCGACATTATCGGCCTCGAGGTTGAGCGCCATACCCTGCACGCCGTTGGCGAACTCGACCATCTCGCCCGCCTGGACGTTGTCGAGCCCGTAGATGCGCGCGATGCCGTCGCCGACCGACAGCACCTGCCCCGTCTCCGAGACCTGCGCCTCCGAGCCGAAATTGGCGATCTGGTCCTTGATGACCTTCGAGATTTCCGCGGCGCGGATGTCCATCTGCTTAGCCTTTCATCGCGCTGGCGAGCGCATTCAAACGGGTGCGGATCGAGCTGTCGATCATCTGGGAACCGATACGGACGACCAGCCCGCCCAGCAGGTCGGGATCGACCTGGAGGTCGACCGACACCTCGCGGCCGACGCGGGTGCGGAGCTGGTGCTTCAGCTCGGCGACTTGGTCGTCAGAGAGCGGATGGGCGCTGGTGACCTCGGCGTTGGTCTCGCCGCGGTGGCGGCCCGCCAGCGCACGGAACGCGCGCACGATCTGCGGCAGCTGCCCCAGGCGGCGGTTCTCGGCGAGCACGCCCAGGAAGTTGCGGGTGGTCGGGTCGACCCCGAGTTCGTCGGCAACCGCCCCGATTCCCTTGGCGGCCTGGCCACGCCCGATCGCCGGGCTGGAGGTCAGGCGGCGGAAGTCGTCCGATCCGGCCAGCGCGTCGCGGACGCGGGTGAGGCTCGCCTCGACCGCGTCGATGGCGTTCGACTCGCGTGCCAGCTCGAACAGCGCGAGGGCGTAACGTCCGCCCAGGCTCGCCTGAATACCCCCGGTCATCTCCACGAACGCGTGAATCCTTCTCGCCGTGTAAAGCTTGGACCCATGCGGAACGGGACGCGCGAGAGCGCCTCCGCTGGGTTGGCGGGCGCGTAGCATCGGGTTGCTGGTTGTGCAACCCGAGCGGCCCGTACACCGACGCTCGGTCCCCGACGCGCCGCTCGGATCGGCCGCGTTCAGCGACGCCGTCACGCCTGCCGATGGTTGGCGGCGATCGTTTGCCGTGCAGAACGGAAGGAAGCGCCACCGGCATCGCCGCGAGGGTGAAGAAGGAGCCCCGGCCGAACCGGACGACGGGCTGTTTTGACCGCAAGCTCCGGGATGCGGGTGCGCCCGCGAGCGTCTACACCCTGCCCATGACCGTGATCGATCCCGATGCCGCCTGGGACGCCTTCGTCGCGCGTGACCGCGGCGCCGATGGGCGGTTCGTCGTCGGGGTGCGGACCACCGGCATCTACTGCCGTCCGAGCTGCGCCGCACGGCGTCCCCGGCGGGAGAACGTCGTCTTCTATGCCGACGGTGCCGCCGCCCTCGCCGCGGGGCTGCGCGCGTGCCGCCGCTGCCGCCCCGACGACGAGGTGCGCGACCGGGTCGCGGTGGCGCGCGCGGCCGAACTCCTCGGCGCGGATGAACCACCCGCGCTGAACGACCTGGCTGCGGCGGTCGGCTACGCCCCGCATCACTTTCACCGGCTGTTCAGCCGCGCAACCGGGCTGACCCCATCCGCCTATGCCCGCGCCCGCCGCACCGACCGCGCCGCCGACGCGCTGACCAGGGAGCTCACCGTGACCGACGCCATCACCCTCGCCGGCTATGCCGCCCCCAGCCGCTTCTACGACGAGGCCGCCCCACGGTTGGGGATGAGCCCCGGCGCGTGGGTGCGCGGCGGTGCGGGGGTGACGATCCGCTGGACCGTGGTGTTGACCAGCCTCGGTCCGCTGATGGTCGCCGCGACCGACAAGGGGCTGTGCCGCGTCACCTTCGGCGAAGCGCCCGACGATCTCGCCCGCCGCTTTCCCGCCGCGACGATCGAGCCGGGCGGGGCGGATCTCGCCGCCCTGGCCGACCGGGTGGTCGCCGCGGTGGAGGAGCCCGCCGCCGCCCACGACCTTCCGCTCGACATACGCGGCACCGCCTTTCAGGAGGCTGTGTGGAGGGCGCTCGCCGCGATTCCGCCGGGCGAGACCCGCAGCTATGCCGAACTCGCCGCCGCCGCCGGGAACCGCGGCGCGACCCGCGCGGCGGGGTCGGCGTGCGGGGCGAACCCGGTGGCGGTGGTCGTTCCCTGCCACCGGGCGCGGCGCAGCGACGGCTCGCCGGGCGGTTATGCATGGGGGCTCGACCGCAAGCGCGCGCTGCTGGAGCGGGAGGAAGCGGTGGCTTTACCCGACGTCCGCCGCCCCGAAGGTCAGCGCTGACCGCCCCGGCGACAGGCGTAGGCCAGCTTCTCGTTGGGCACCGGCGGCAGCAGCGCGCGGATCGCCGCCTGCCGCTCGGCCAGGCGGGCCAGCGTCTCCGGCCGGGTCGAGCAGGCGCCCGGCGTCGTTCCCCGCGCTGCCCGCGCCGCGCCCATCGCGGCGGCGCCCAGGAAGTAGCGCGCAGCGGTGTAGCGCCCGCTCGCCGGATCGAACTGGAGGAGCGAAACGGTACTCTCGCGCTCGGGCACCAGCAGGCGGGTCCAGCGGCCGTCCACCTCGACATATTGGGTCCGCCCGACGCAGCCCTCCCCACCCCACTCGATTGCCACATCCTCGGTGGAGGAGACCGTCACCCGGCTGCGCGCGGGATCGAAGGTGCAGGTGAGCGGCCCCGGCGCGAGGCGGGCGACCGGCCGGTCGGCTGAAGGCGCCGTGGCGACGGGCGCGCCGACGTCGGCGGACGGACGCAACACGAACAGCACCACCGCCGCCAGCATCGACGTGCCCCCCAATCCGACTACCCACAGCGCCGGACGCCGCCGGCCTCGCGCCTCCAGCAGCCCGCCGCCGCCGACCGCCAGCCCTCCTAGGACCAGCAGCAGCGCCGCGCCCGCCATCACATTCTCCCGCGTGCGCATCGCCTCGGCCCGCGCTGCCTCCATCCTCGTGGCACGCTCCGTGCCGGCGCGGGCGGCGGCGTCGCGGCGCGCCTCGGCCGCAGCGGCGATGTCACGGGCGTCGGCCTCCGCATCGGCGCGCAGCCGCTCCTCGATCGGGGTGCAGGGGGTGCCGACGCTGCGGTACGCCTGGCCGGCGCCGCGCAGGAAGCGCGCGAGCTCGGTATCGGCGATGGCGAAGCCGAAGCTGCCGTCGCCGTCCTCGCCGCGGGTGATCGCCGAGTTGGTGCCGATCACCCGCCCGCATGGGTCGAGCAGCGGCCCGCCCGAATTGCCTCGCGCGATCGCGGCGGTGTGGAGCAGCACCTCCGTCCCGCCGAGGCTGCGGCGCGCGGAAAACACCCCCTCCGACCGCACGGGCGAGGTCGGGCGGATATAGTCGGCGGCGGATCGCGCGGTGGCCAGGTCGACGTTGCCGGGGTAACCCAGCGCGGTCACCTGCCCGCCTTCCGCGACCGGCCCGGTGTAGAGCGTCGCTGGGGCCAGCGCCTCACCCGCGAACGCCACCAGCGCTAGGTCCGACCGTGGGTCGACCGCGACGAGCCGTCCCTGGAACGAACGCTCGCCCTCCGACGGCACCACCCCGATGACGACGTTGTCGGGGTAGCGCTGCGCCAGCTCGACGACATGGGCGTTGGTGACGATCCGGTCGGGGGCGATCGCGAAGCCCGACCCGTGGCCGAACCCCACCACCTGCCCGTCGATCACCGCGATGGTGACGATCCGCACCACCCCGCGCGCGGCGGCGGCGACGTCGTCGGCGCGGGCGGGTCCGGCGAGGGAGACTAGGCCGATGACAAGGAGCAGGCGTCGGATCACGCCCAGCTTCTAGCAAGCCATCCGTGGTTAGCGAAATCGCAAGTCTTCGCGCCTAGCCACGGTTCCGAGTAACCGAGGGTAATAGGCGGATGAGCGCGTTCGGGCGTCGCACGGGAATGGGCGGGATGGGCGGGCAAGGCCCCCGTCCCGCATTCGGCGTCGCCCGGCCGATGCAGGGCGGCGGCCCGGCCCCGCGCCCCGCGGATGCCGAGGGCGGTGGGCAGTTCCCGCCGATCGACACCCTGCCGATGCCCGGCGAAGCGGACGGGATCGGCCCGGGCACCATGCCCGGCCAGGCCACCGACGCGCTTCAGCGACTCGCCGACCGGCAGAACGCCAGCGGCGATGCAGGCTCCTCCAAGACCGAGGGGTTCGAGGCGTCAATCCACAAGATCAAGGAACAGGTCCTCCCCCGCCTGCTGGAGCGCGTCGACCCAGAGGCGGCGGCCACGCTGGGCAAGGACGAGCTGGCCGAGGAGTTCCGCCCGATCATCGGCGAGGTGCTCGCCGAACTGAAGCTGACCCTCAACCGGCGCGAGCAGTTCGCGCTGGAAAAAGTGCTGGTCGACGAGCTGCTGGGCCTGGGACCGCTCGAGGAGCTGCTCGCCGATCCCGCGATCACCGATATCATGGTCAACGGCCCCGAGCAGACCTATGTGGAGCGCAAGGGCAAGCTGGAGATCGCGCCGATCCAGTTCCGTGACGAGGAGCATCTGTTCCAGATCGCGCAGCGGATCGTCAATTCGGTCGGTCGCCGCGTCGACCAGACCACCCCGCTCGCCGACGCGCGCCTGAAGGACGGCAGCCGCGTCAACGTCATCGTGCCGCCGCTCTCCTTGCGTGGCACCGCCATCTCGATCCGCAAATTCTCCGCCAAGCCGATCACGCTCGACATGATGGCGGGCGGCGGGTCGATGTCGACCCACATGGCCACCGCGCTCAAGATCGCGGGGGCGAGCCGGTTCAACGTCGTCATCTCCGGCGGCACCGGCTCGGGCAAGACGACGATGCTCAACGCCCTGTCCAAGATGATCGACCCGGGCGAGCGCGTGCTGACCATCGAGGACGCGGCCGAGCTTCGCCTCCAGCAGCCGCACTGGCTGCCGCTGGAGACCCGCCCCGCCAACCTGGAGGGCCAGGGCGAGGTGTCGATCCGCGACCTCGTCAAGAACGCGCTGCGCATGCGTCCCGACCGCATCATCCTGGGCGAGATCCGCGGCGCCGAGTGCTTCGACATGCTCGCCGCCATGAACACCGGTCACGACGGATCGATGTGCACCCTCCACTCCAATTCCCCGCGCGAGGCGCTGGCGCGCATGGAGAACATGGTGATGATGTCGGACATCAAGGTCCCCAAGGAAGCGATCAGCCGCCAGATCGCCGATTCGGTCGACCTCATCATCCAGGTCAAGCGCCTGCGCGACGGCAGCCGCCGCGTCACCAACGTGACCGAGGTGATCGGCATGGAAGGCCCGGTCATCGTGACGCAGGAGCTGTTCAAGTTCGAGTATCTCGACGAATCGGCCGACGGCAAGATCATCGGCGAATACCGGTCGATGGGCCTGCGCCCCTACACGTTGGACAAGGCCAAGCAGTTCGGGTTCGACCAGGCGTTCTTGGAGGCGTGCCTGTGACGCCGGTCGCGGTTTCGGCAACCAACCGCTAACGATCGCGGGCGTAGGGTCCGGCTCGTGACCAACCCGCCCCCGCCTCCCGCCGCCGCCGCCACGCTGCTCGATCCGATCCGCACCTCGGTGCTGCTCGGTTTTCGGGAGGGCGGCGATCCCGCCGAATGGGGCCGCATCCGCGCGGCGCAGCTCGCCGCCGGACACGACGTGTCGCTGCTGCTGGTCGGCGCCGTGCTGCTGGCGACGGCGGTGACCGCGTTCATGTCGGCCGCCCGGCTGCCTCCCCTCCACCTCGCCGCCTGGTCGCTGCTGTCGGTCTCGGTCGCGGTCGCGGTCGCGGTGCGTCGCCGCCGCGGCCACGCCCGCGCCGCCGACCACGCCACGGCCCGCGACCTGCGCCTGTCGGCGATCGACGGCGCGATGCTCGCCGCGGTGTGGATCGTCCCCGTCCTGATGTTCGACGCCGCGGCCGGGACCGGCGAGGGTTACGGGCTGTGGCTGGTGCTGTCGGTGCTGATGACCGCCGCGGCGGTGGCGATGGCGCCGCTGACGCTGGCGACGCTGATCTTCGTGGGACTGGTCGGCGCCACCGTGGCCGTGCGGCTGGTGCTCGCCGACGAGATCGCGGCGGGCGGCGCAACGCTGCTGTTCGCGGGCCTGCTGGCGCTCGCCTGCCTCGCCCGCGCCCGCGCGCTGATCCAGCTGCGCGCCGGCCAGATCGCGCTGGAGGAGCGCAACCAGACCGTGTCCATGCTGCTGCGCGAGTTCGAGGAGAACAGCGCCGACTGGCTGTGGGAAACCGACACCGCCCGCCGCATCATTCGGGCGAGCCCCCGCTTCGCCCACGCCTGCGGGCTCGACGTGGTGTCGATCAACGGCAAGCCGCTGCTGGCGGTGCTGGCCGGCCCGACATGGGAGGACGGCAACTTTGCCGCCGGACTGCGCACCCTCGCCGAGAAGCTGAAGACCCGCGAACCGTTCCGCGACCTGCGGCTGCCCGTCCAGGTCGGCGGCGAAGAGCGGTGGTGGGAGCTGTCGGCCAGCCCGCGCGTCGACGAGCGCGGGGCGTTTTGCGGGTTCCGCGGCGTCGGCTCGGACGTTACCGAGCAGCGCGCGTCGGCCGACCGGATCGCGCGCATGGCACGCTACGACACGCTGACCGGGCTGCCCAACCGCCTGCTGATCAACGAGACGCTGGCCAAGGCGATGGGCGAGGCGGCGGGATGGAACGGCCGCTGCGCGTTCATGATGATCGACCTCGACCGGTTCAAGGCGGTCAACGACACGCTCGGCCACCCGGTCGGCGACCGGCTCCTGTCGCGGGTGTCGCAACGGCTGGCGCAGCTGATGGACGCCGACACGACCTGCGGGCGTCTGGGCGGCGACGAGTTCGCGGTGGTGGTGCGCGGGGTGAGCGACACCACAGCGGTGGAACGGCTGGCGCAGCGGATCATCGAGACGCTGTCGCGTCCCTACGAGGTCGACCAGCACACCCTTCACGTCGGCGCGTCGGTGGGCCTGGCGATCGGGCCCCGCGACGGGCGCACCGCCGAGATGCTTATCCGCTCCGCCGACCTGGCGCTCTACAAGGCCAAGGACGCCGGCCGCGGCGTCTATCACGCCTACGAACCCGCGCTGCACAGCCAGGCGGAGGAGCGCCGCGTGCTGGAAATGGCGCTGCGCGACGCCATCCCCAACGACGAGATGCACCTTGCCTACCAGCCCGTGGTCGACGCCCGCAGCGGCACCCTCACCGGGTTCGAGGCGCTGCTGCGCTGGACCCATCCCAAGCTGGGCGTGATCTCCCCCGTCAAGTTCGTACCCCTCGCCGAGGAGGCGCGACTGATCGCCCCGATCGGCGAGTGGGTGCTGCGCACCGCGTGCGACGAGGCTGCTCGCTGGCCGGGCGGGGTGCGTGTCGCGGTCAACGTCTCGCCCGACCAGCTGCTCAACCCCGGCTTCGTCGCGACCGTGGCGTCGGCATTGGCGCAGAGCGGCCTGCCGGCCGAGCGGCTGGAGCTGGAAGTGACCGAAAGCGTCTTCATGCACGAGGGCACCGGCGCCACCAAGGTGCTGGAGCGGGTGCTCGACCTCGGCGTGCGGCTCAGCCTCGACGATTTCGGCACCGGCTATTCGTCGCTCGGCTATCTCAGCCGTACGCGCTTCTCGTCGATCAAGATCGACCGCAGCTTCGTCACCGCGGCGTCGCAAGGGGTGCGCGAGGCGATCGCGATCATCCGCGCGGTGGTGGCGCTCGCCACCAGCCTCGACATGGCAACCACGGCCGAGGGGGTGGAGAGCGAGGACGAGCACCGGATGGTGCAGGACCTCGGCTGCACCAAGGTCCAGGGCTATTATTTCGGGCGCCCGCTGCCGGTCGAGGAAGCGCGGTTGCTGGTCGATCGCCGCCGCGAAGCGGCTTAGGGCGCTGCGCCTCAGGTCATACGACGTGAGCGACGCGGACGGCCGCAGCCTCCATCGATGAAGGTGGTGGCCGTCGACGCCTTATTTAAACGGGTCGTGACCCCAGTTCATCAGCGACCGCCGCCAGGGCGAGGTCTCCTTGTCCTCGGCCGGCCCGCCCTGCGCCAGGTGGCGATGGACGTAGCCGACCACCTTGGCCATGTGGCGATAATCCTCGTCGGTAAGCTCGGCCTTCTTCTTGCGCCGGATCGCGACGATCCGCTCGCCCTCGTCATGGCCGACGCCGGTGCCCACCGCCTTCGCCTCGTCGGTGGCGAGCCATTTCTCCAGTTCGGCGGGTGTCATGTTGACCGCGTCCGCGAAATCATGCGCGATCCGGTCATGCTCGTCGTCGGCCATGGGTTTCTCCTGTCGCCGACGCCAACGCGGACGGGCGAACGGGGTTGCGGCGACGATCGTTTGCGCGAGTTCATTGACACGGCCGCCGGTCGCACCGCAGGCTCGCATCCGAAGTCGCCTCCGCCAGAGAGGCGCCACAGGAGAGGACCGTCCATGTCTTTCAAGCCCCGCGCCCCGCTCGCGATCCTCGCCGGCACCGCGCTCCTCGGCGCGCTGCCCGCCGCCGCGCAGACCAGCGCCGCCGCCACCGCCGCGAACGAGCCGGTTACCCGCATCGTCGTGTTCGGCGACAGCTTGGCCGACGGCGGCTATTACCTGACCCTCGACCCGCGCATCCCGCGCGACGCGGGCAGCTTCACCACCAACCCCGATCCGGTCGCGCCGGAGGTGTTCGCCAGCCGGCTCGGCCTCGACCTCCTGCCCTTCTACGGGCAGAACGGCAGCAACTACGCCGTCGGCGGCGCGCGGGTGGCCGCGGCCAACGCGCTGTCGATCCCGATCACGACCCAGATCGATCGCTTCATCGCTGCGGGCGGCAGCTTCTCCTCGCGCGACCTCGTCTACATCCAGGGTGGCGGCAACGACTATTTCGCATTCCAAGCCGGCGGCAGCACCAACAACGCGATCCTGACCACAGCCGCCAACCAGCTCGCCGCGCAGGTGGTCCGCGTTCAGGCGGCGGGTGCCACGCGGATCGTCACCTTGTCGGTCCAGACCGGCGGCGCCGCGGGGTTGCAGCTGTTCAACCAGACCTTCGCCGCGGCCTTGCGCGCGGGCAACGTCAACGCGCTCTATTTCGACACCGACCGGCTGTTCAACGAGATCGCGGCATCGCCCGCGAGCTTCGGCATCGGCACCACCACGACGGGCGTCGCGTGCACCGTCGCCTCCTCGCTCAACTGCAACCGCTCGACCCTGATCAACCCCACCGCCGCCGACACCTTCCTCCTCGCCGACAGCGTCCACCCCGCCGGTATCACCCAGCGCATCCAGGGCCAAGCGATCGCCAGCCTGGTGCAGGCGCCCGAACAGCTCGCGGGGCTGGCCTATGCGGGGCAAGCCAGCTTCCGCGCCCAGCGCGACCTGTTCGAGGCGCCCTTGCGCGCGGGTGTCGCGCGCGAGGGACGCAGGCTCGGTGTGTGGGGTCAGGCGGGCTACCGTTATTACGACACCGGTGGGTCCAACCAGCGCGTCGGCCTAACCGAGCGCGGGTTCGCCGGCACCGCAGGTCTCGACCTGTCGCTGGGCGAGCGGTCCGGGCTGGGCATCGTCGGCGGCTATGCCGACGGGCGCGGCGAGTTCGACCAGGCGGCGGGCGACTATCGCGCGAGGAGCTGGACCGCGAGCGGCTATGCCCGCCTCGGCGCGGGACCGTTCCGGCTGCTGGTCGACGGCAGCTACGGGCGGATCGACTATGACCGCATCCGCCGTACCGTCCGCCTCGGGCCGGCGTTCCGCGAGCAGCGCGGCGAGACCGACGGCGATTACGTCGCGGGCCGCGCGCAGGCGGCGGTGGACCTGTTCACCGCCGGCGGGGTGGGGATCGGCCCGGACCTGGCGGTGCAGTACGACCGGCTGACGATCGACGGCTACACCGAGACGCCCGCCGTCTCCACCAGCGTCGCGATCGGCCGCCAGCGGCTGGAGAGCCTGACCGGGCGGGTCGGTGCGGTGGCGCGGGCGGTGCCGGGTGGCGCTGTCGGCTTCTTCGCGCGCGCCGGCTACGAGCGCGAGTTCGAGGACGACGTGCGATCGGTCACGGTGACGCCCACCGGCGCGCCGATCGCCTTTACCTCGCCGGTGGCGCGCGCCGATCGCGACTACCTCAGCTACGCCATGGGTCTCGACGGCACCGTGTTCGGCGGGTTCACCGTTCGTGCGGGCGTGGCGGGCGAGGCCTTGCGCGGCGAGCGCGACCGGGTGACCGGCTATGCCGGGCTGTCGCTGGCGTTCTGAGCCACGGGGGAGGCTCCGGCGACCCTCCCCCGCCCGTTCCGCATCAATAGCCGACGATGCCGCCATCGTTCCGGGTGATGGCGATGGTCGCCGATCGCGGCCGGGCCGATCCGGTCGCCGCGCCGGCCTGGGTCGAGGGCCAGCTGCTGGTCGGTGCCGCCGCCGTGCCGTTCTCGCCGGGGTGCTGGATGTTGACGAACAGCGTGCGCCCGTCCGGGGTTGAGTGGATGCCCGTGATCTCGCACTCCTTGGGCCCGACCAGGAAGCGGCGCAGCGTCGTGCCCGGCGTGCGTCCGGCATAGGTGGTGACGGTCGACCGCGTGGTGACATTGGCGGCGGTGGTCAGCGTGTTGTTGACGACCCGCGCGGCCCCGTCGCCGACCGTCCCCGGAATCGCCGCCAGCATCATGCAGTTGGTCACGTCGGTGTACGCGCCGTCATCGGTCTGGAGCCACAGCAGCGGCGTCGCCTGCCCGGTGACGTTGCTGTTCAGTCCGAACCACAGCCCGTCCGGCGACGAGAAGTCGTTGGTCGCGTCGAGCCCAGACAGGTTGATGTTGGCGGCGTCGAGGTCGGCGCCCGACCCGAAGGCGTAGATGTCCCAGCGGAAGCTCGTCGCCTCCGACGTGTCGCCGCTTTCCCGCAGGCGAATGACGTGGCCGTTGGCGTTGCCGCGGGTCGCCTGGGCGGTGGTGGGCGGGTCGGCGTTGACGAGGTCGCCCTGCGGCAGCTTGGGATCGGTGTAGGCGCGCGGGTTGGGCGCGTCGACGGTCGCGGGGGTGCGCGACGTGTTGTTGGTCAGGGTGCAGTACATCTCGCCGGTCGCCGGGTTGACCGCGGTCCATTCCGGCCGGTCCATGCGGGTGGCGCCGAGCACGTCGGCGGCGAGGCGGGCGTTGATGAGGACATCCGCCTGGTCCGCGAAGGGGTAGGTCGCGTTCGACGCGGTGAGCCCGCCCTGCCCGAACACCAGCGGCAGCCACGTCCCCGAGCCGTCGGCGGCGAAGCGCGCGGCGTAGAGCGTGCCCGCGTCCAGATACTTGTCGCCGACCGCCAGCCGGTCCGCCGCGGCGGCGTCGGCGGCCGACCAGGCGGTGTTGGAGACGAACTTGTAGATGTACTCGTTCTGGGCGTCGTCGCCCATGTAGAAGGCGGGCCGCACGCCCGCGATCGTGCGGCCGATCTGGCAGCCTTCATGGTTCATGCGGCCGAGCGCGGTGCGCTTGCGGGGCACGGAGGCGGCGTTGAACGGGTCGATCTCGACCACCCAGCCCATGGTGAAGGGATCGTGGCTGAAGTCGGCGCTGCCGTCGCCCGTCGTCGCGGTCGCGTTCCAGCGGCTGAACACCGTGCTGGCCGGGTCGGCCGGCACGACCGTCGACCAGCGGTTGTTGCCGGTGGTGCTGGTGACGCCGTAGCGGGCAAGGCTGGTCACCTCCTTGGCGCGGCCCGCCGCGGTACGCGCGCCGGCATCCGACGCGTCGCGGCGGAAATAGCCGGCCCAGTTCTCCTCGTTGGTGAGGTAGGTGTTCCAGGGCATGGTGCCGTTGGCGCAATTGTTGATGGTGCCGCGCGCGCCGGTGCCGTCCGGCGAGAAACGGGTGCGCAGCAGCGCATTGCCGCGGGCCGGGCCGTTCACCTGCATGGTCGTGTTGGGGGTGATGCGCCGGTTCACCGCCGATCCCTGGACGTAGCTCCAGGCGCCGCCATTCGCGGCGCGGACCACCTCGATCACCGACACGCCGTGCGCCTCGATCTCCTTGATCGCCTCCGCCTCCGGCCGGACGCCGGTAGGGTTGGTCTGGCCGTTGGGATGGAGGTAGGCGACGGTACCGGCGATGTTCTCGTGGTTCATCGCCAGGATGCCGCGGGTGTTGCTCGCCGGGTCGGGGGCGAGCGCGGTGGCCGACACGCCGAAATAGGTCATGCCGTCGTGATGGTCGCCGGCGCGCTGCGCGAAATTGCCGTCGGTGCCGTTGTTGGCATAGGCCGATACCCCCGCCGCGATCGGATCGCCGGTGCGGTAGAGCACGCCCACCGAATAGCCCGCCGGCACGGTCACCACGTCGGCGAGGCTCTTGGGCACCGCGGCGAAGCCCAGCGCCGCCGGGTTGACGGTGACGGTGGTGGTCGCCTCCGCCCGCCGGTCGGTGCTGCTGGTCGCGGCAAAGGCGAAGCTGAGCACCGTCGCCGCGGTCACCGCGGGCGCGACAAAGGTGGCGGTGCCGGTGTTGGCGGTGGTGGTGTTGGTCAGCGCGACCGGGGGACCGCTCACCTGGGTCCAACCCGTCGCGGTGCCCTCCCCCGTGGTGAGGGCGCCGTTCAGCGTCACCGTGCGGCCGCTGGAGGTCGTCACCGCGTCGCCGGCGCTGACCGTCACCGTGTCGGGGAACGCGTCCTCGTCGCAGGCGGACAGCAGCATGCCGCCGAACACCGCCGCGCCCGCGGCCGACAGCCCGCCGAACAGCGTCTGGCGGCGCGAATAACGCTCGGCGACGAGGTCGGCGAGATGCGGGTTGGCGGTTCGGTTCGTATCCACGTCCCCGTCATGGTACAGGTCGAGCGCGCTGGTGGTGGTCTTCATAGCTGGTCCCCCGGCACGGCCGTCCTCCCGACGGTCCGCGGCCCGGCCCCTCAGTGTCGCGCTTGCGTTGCAGCCACACGGCGGATCCGTGGCGGATCGGCGTCACCTGCGCGTCAGTCGTGTGACACGCGGGTGAGGCCCGTCGGGGTTGACCCGCTTCGGGACCGCGGCTAAGCGCCACCCCCGTGTCCGGCAGGCTGTGCCCGCCGGACCCGTCCGAGACAGCAGGTGCGGGGCTTCCCCGCTTAATCCCCTGCCGAGACGGGGAACAAGGATCGCACCGGCGCCGCCGGTCTGCTGCCCGCGACACGCGGGCTGCTCCCCATGCCCCATCGATGGACACCCGTTGGCGGGTGACCGCCACCGGTTCGTAACCGGCCCATCCCCCGGGATGGGCCAACGTGGAGAATGGCATGGATCGTGCTCAAAAGGCCGCGGCCGTCGCCGAACTGAACCGCACCTTCTCCGAGGTCGGCGTGGTGGTCGTCACCCGCAACCTCGGCATGACGGTGGCGCAGTCTACCGACCTGCGCAACCGGATGCGGGCAGCCGGCGCGACCTACAAGGTCTCGAAGAACAAGCTTGCCAGGATCGCGCTGGACGGCACCGACTACGGCTCGATCGGCGACATGCTGACCGGCCCGATCGGTCTGGCGACCTCGACCGACCCGGTCGCGGCGGCCAAGGTGGCGTCCGACTTCGCCAAGACGACCGACAAGTTCGAGATCGTCGGCGGCGCGATGGGGGCGACCCCGCTCGACACGGCGGGCGTGCAGGCGCTGGCGACGCTCCCGTCGCTGGACGAGCTGCGCGCCAAGATCGTCGGCCTGATCGTGGCCCCGGCCACGAAGCTCGCCACGATCACGCAGGCCCCGGCCGCGCAGATCGCGCGCGTCCTGTCGGCCTACGCCGAGAAGGAAGCCGCCTGAGCCTCAGGCGTACCTGGTTCTATCGACAACATTGGGGCGCTGCCCCGCACTGGAGTGATTATCATGGCAGACCTGAACGCGCTGGTTGACCAGCTGAGCGAGCTGACCGTCCTCGAGGCCGCCGAGCTCTCGAAGCTGCTCGAAGAGAAGTGGGGCGTCTCGGCCGCCGCGGCCGTCGCGGCCCCGGCCGCCAACGGTGCCGGTGGCGCCGCCGCCCCGGCAGCCGAAGAGAAGACCGAGTTCGACGTGATCCTGACCGGCGACGGCGGCAAGAAGATCAACGTCATCAAGGAGGTCCGCGCGATCACCGGCCTCGGCCTGACCGAGGCGAAGAGC
>Ga0325400_1002924_pt1 | contig 15236 bp, 12 predicted proteins | sample PopdelMetagenome_2_FD_205662 | JGI IMG/M metagenome (GOLD analysis project Ga0325400, IMG submission 205662) | Populus deltoides microbial communities from Bellville, Georgia, United States - Xylem-PdKOR-R1 | ecosystem: Host-associated > Plants > Phyllosphere > Stem > Wood/Secondary xylem... | reverse complement strand
CGACGGGCCAGACCAACAACACAGGCCGCATCAGCCAGGTGATCGGCGCGGTGGTCGACGTCCACTTCCCCGAACAGCTGCCCGCGATCCTGTCGGCGCTGGAAACCAGCAACAACGGCGCCAAGCTGGTGCTGGAGGTCGCGCAGCACTTGGGCGAGAACACCGTCCGTACCATCGCGATGGACGCGACCGACGGCCTGACCCGCGGGCAGGAGGTGCGCGACACCGGCGCGCAGATCAGCGTCCCCGTCGGCCCCGCCACGCTCGGCCGCATCATGAACGTCATCGGCGAGCCGATCGACGAGCGCGGCCCGGTCGGCACCGACCTGCGCGCGCCGATCCATGCCGAGGCGCCGCTGTTCGTCGACCAGTCGACCGAGAACGCGATCCTGGTCACCGGCATCAAGGTCATCGACCTCCTCGCCCCCTACGCCAAGGGCGGCAAGATCGGCCTGTTCGGCGGCGCCGGTGTCGGCAAGACCGTGCTGATCCAGGAGCTGATCAACAACATCGCCAAGGGCCATGGCGGCACCAGCGTGTTCGCGGGGGTCGGCGAGCGGACCCGCGAGGGCAACGACCTCTATCACGAGTTCCTCGACGCGGGCGTCATCGCCAAGGACGCCGACGGCAACCCGGTGTCGGAGGGCTCGAAGGTGGCGCTGGTGTTCGGCCAGATGAACGAGCCGCCGGGGGCGCGCGCGCGCGTCGCGCTGTCGGGCCTGACCATTGCCGAGTATTTCCGCGACCAGGAAGGCCAGGACGTGCTCTTCTTCGTCGACAACATCTTCCGCTTCACCCAGGCGGGCGCCGAGGTGTCGGCGCTGCTCGGCCGCATCCCGTCGGCGGTGGGCTACCAGCCGACGCTGTCGACCGACATGGGCGCGCTGCAGGAGCGGATCACCTCGACCAACAAGGGGTCGATCACCTCGGTGCAGGCGGTGTACGTTCCCGCGGACGACCTCACCGACCCGGCGCCGGCGACCTCGTTCGCCCACCTTGACGCGACCACCGTGCTCAACCGCGCGATCTCGGAGCTCGGCATCTACCCGGCGGTCGACCCGCTCGATTCGACCAGCCGCGTGCTGGAACCGCGCGTCGTCGGCCAGGAGCATTACGACACCGCCCGCGCGGTCCAGTCGATCCTCCAGAAGTACAAGTCCTTGCAGGACATCATCGCCATTCTCGGAATGGACGAGCTGTCGGAAGAGGACAAGCTGACCGTCAGCCGCGCGCGCAAGATCCAGCGCTTCCTCAGCCAGCCGTTCCACGTCGCGGAGGTCTTCACCGGCATCGCGGGCAAGTTCGTCCAGATTGAGGATACGATCCGCTCGTTCAAATCGGTGGTCGACGGCGAGTACGACCACCTGCCCGAGGCGGCCTTCTACATGGTCGGCGGCATCGACGAGGCGGTCGCCAAGGCCGAGAAGCTGGCCCAAGAGGCGTGATCTCCATGGCCGCGGCGGCGCTGCTCGCCGCGTCCGCTCCCGTGCAGCAACGGGCGCAGATCGTTGGCGCCCCGATCGATCAGGGGCGTTACGATCAGTTGATCGAGGTCGCGGTCAGGACGGTCTGTCCGGCGGCGCTGGACAGCGAGGGCGCCGTGCTGGAGGACGCTGGCTGGCTGACGCCGTTCGGGTTCCGGCCGAACCCCGCGGTAAACAAGCTGTCGAGAAAGCCCGATTTCGTCATCCGCTCGGCGGAGTCGGCCGGGCCGGCGGCGATCTACTCGCTAGGGGCATTGCAGCAGGGCGAGCTGTGCCTGGTCACAGCGAAGGGCGGGCAGTTTGCCGCCGGGGTGGCGGCGCTGCGTCGGTTGATGGCACCGGATGCGCCGCCATCGTCCGCCCGCGTCGAGGTACCGCTGGTGCGCGGGGCCGGACAGCGACCGCTCACCGCGGTGTTGCAGACGGACATTCGGGTTGCGGACGGTACCGCCAACGTCCTCGTGTACCCGGCCGACAGCAGAAAGGTGAATTGATGCTCCACTTCGAACTCGTCACCCCCGAGAAGCTTCTCCGTTCGGAGGAGGTCCACATGGTCGTCGTCCCTGGTACCGAAGGCGACTTCGGCGTGCTGGAAGGCCACGCGCCCTTCATGTCGACCATCCGCGACGGCGCGATCCAGGTCTATCGATCCGCGGGCGCCCAGCCGGAGACCATCGCCATTCAGGGCGGCTTCGCCGAGGTCGGCGCCAAGGGGCTGACCGTCCTCGCCGAGCGGGCGGGCTGACGCGCGAAGGGCGGTCAGCCGCCCTTCGCGCCGTCCTCCTTGTCCTCGTCGGTCTTCAGGAGCTTGGCCAGCGCCGCCGACGCGCCCTTTGCGTCGCCCCCATCGATCGCCGCGAGCACGACCTGCATCTTCTCGGCGCGCTTGGGGCTCTCGACATTGTAGGCGATCGGCGCGAGTGCGGTCCGTGCCTCGGGCAGCTTGCCTTGCGATAGGTACACGGCGGTCGCCTTCACCCGGACCTCGGTATCGTAGGGTGCCAGCGCATAGGCATAGAGCAGCGCGGTCTCCGCACTCTTGGTCGGCTGCTGCCCCGCCGCGCCGAAGCTGTCGTAGAAGGCGATCAGCGGCTGCGGCGCCTCCGTGTCCGCGCGGTTGGCGGCGAGCAGCGGAGCCCGCGCCGCGCTCCAGCGCGCGGCGTCGGCCACCTTGCCCTTCTTCAACGCGGCGACCTGGGCATTGCCCTTGTAGACCAGGGCGTGGATCGACTTGGGATCGGTCGCCAGCGCACGATCGGCGGCCGCGACCACGCGTCCGTAGCACGCCGCATCGCTTTTCTTGTCGGTATCGCACAGGTCCATCTCGGCCTCGGCGAGCTCGTTCTGGACGGCCGCGTCGGTCGGGTAGGAGGCGGCGATCCGCCGTGCGAGATCGGCGACCTGCGGTGCCGACTTGGCGTCGACCCCACGCTTGGAGAGGATCATCGCGGGCATCGACGCCGCCTCGCCCGCCGCCAGCTTCCGGACCGTCACCTCGCCGATCGGCAGCTGGTCATAGCCGAACGCGGCGGAGGGCAGACGCGGCCGACGGACGTAGCTGTCAAGCTTGATGTCGAGCTTGTCGCCGTCGCCGCCGACCAACTGCGCCGCATCGCCGGCCCTGCCGCTGTTGAGCGCGCCGATATAGGCGGCGAGCTGGCGACGGCGCTCCGGATCGAAGGTCAGGTAATGGCTGAGCGCCCAGCCATGGCTGTAGAGCGCGTCCACCTCCGCCGGGCCCTTGAGGTCCGGATCGAAGCGGAGCAGCCGGTTCATCGGCACCAGGTTCATCTGGCCGATGGTGTAGCGCCGGTAGGTCGGCACCGCACCGAAGATCACCGCATCGTTGCGGAACAGCGCGGTGGCGTGCAGTTCGGCGAAACCCTCCACGAACCAGGGCGGCAGCGCCGCGTTGGTCCAGTTGGTCAGCATCCAGTGGTGGGTATATTCGTGGAACAGGATCGCCTGTGCGGAAAGGTCGCCATCGGCGCTGCGGGGCGTAAAGGCGATCGATTCACCCGCTTGCGGCCGGTAGAAGCCCGCGACGTCGGTGTTGCCCCCGTACAGCTTGCGGATCGCATTGACGTCGCTGACGACGAAGACGTTGACGCGCGCCGACGGTCCGCGGACATCCTCCTTGGCGACGTGCCAGACGCGGATCGCCTTGTCGAACCGCTCGAGCTTTTCCGTGAAGGCGCGGACATCGGCTTCCGAGGTATCGGCGTAGACGACGAAATGCTTGGATTGCGCCTGATACCACGCGGCGTTGCCGGCGGTGGTGCCGAGAAGCGCGGCGGCGGCGGCGAAGAGCTTGCGGACCATGAATTCCCCTTTGCCCATGCAGGTTAGGCGAAGAGGGCGGCGGCGATCAAGCATCACAGGAAGCTGTAGGGATCGACGTCCACCGTCACCCGCGCCTTGGGTCCCCATTGCAGCGCGCCTAGCCAGTCGCGGATCACGTCCTGAACGTCGAGCGCGCGGCGCGCGTGGACGAGCAGCCGGTAGCGGTGGCGACCGCGCAGCATCGCCAGCGGGGCGGGGGCGGGGCCGTAGACCGCCATGCCGTCGACCTCCGGCGCGGCGCGGCCGACCAGCAGCGCCGTCTCGTGGGCGCAGTCCCGCTCCTCCGACGATATGATGATCGCGGCGTAGCGGCCGAAGGGCGGGGCGCCCGCGTCCTTGCGCGCCTCCGTCTCGGCGTCGTAGAAGGCGTCGGCGTCGCCGGTGACCAGCGCCTGCATCACCTGTGCTGTCGGCGAGTGGGTCTGGATATAGACCTGTCCCGGCTTGCTTCCGCGGCCCGCACGGCCGGAGACCTGGCGGATCTGCTGAAACGTCCGCTCGGCGGCGCGCAGGTCGCCGCCCTCCAGACCCAGGTCGGCGTCGACCACCCCGACCAGGGTCAGGTTGGGGAAATGATAGCCTTTGGTGACGAGCTGGGTACCGACGACGATGTCCAGATCGCCCGCCTCCATCCGGCCGACGAATTCCGCCGCCTTCGCCGGCGACCAGATCGTGTCGGAGGTGACCACCGCCACCCGGGCCTCGGGAAAGAGCGCCACCACCTCGTCGGCGATCCGTTCGACCCCCGGGCCGCAGGCGACCAGCGCATCCTCCTCCTTGCACTCGGGACAGGCGCGGGGGACCGGCTCGACATGGCCGCAATGGTGGCAGGCCAGGCGACGCGTCAGGCGGTGCTCGACCATCCAGGCGGTGCAGTTCGGGCACTGGAACCGGTGGCCGCAATGGCGGCACAGCGTCAGTGGGGCGTAACCGCGTCGGTTGAGGAAGAGGAGCGACTGCTCGCGCTTCTCCAGCCGGTCGCGGAGCGCCTCCACCAGCTTGGGCGCGAGCCAGCGGCCACGCTCGGGAGGTTCGCGTATCAGATCGATCGCCTCGATCGTCGGCATCTCGGCGGCACCGTAGCGGCCGGGCAGCCGCACCTCGGCATAGCGGCCGAGCGCTACCTGCTGCCTGGTCTCGATGGCGGGGGTGGCGGAGGCGAGGATCACCGGCACGCCTTCGAACTTGCCCCGCATCACCGCGACGTCGCGGGCGTGGTAGTGGACCCCGTCCTCCTGCTTGAAGCTGGTCTCGTGCGCCTCGTCGACGACGATCAGGCCGAGGTCGGCGTAGGGCAGGAACAGCGACGAGCGGGCGCCGACCACCACCTTGGCCTGCCCCGATACGATCGCCCGCCACGCCCGGCGGCGCTGGGTGGAGCGGAGGCCCGAGTGCCAGGCGACCGGCTCGCAGCCGAAGCGCGCGTGGAAGCGCTGGAGGAACGGCTCGGTCAGTGCGATCTCGGGCAGGAGGACGAGGACCTGACGACCCTCGCGCAGCGCCGCGGCGACCGCCTCGAAATAGACCTCGGTCTTGCCGGATCCGGTGACCCCGTCGAGCAGGACGGGCGCGAAGGCGCGGGCGACCACCCCGGCGACCAGCGTGTCGGCCGCCGCCCGCTGCTCGTCGGACAGGACGGGCACGGCGTGGTCCGGATCGGGTTCGGGATAGGGGCTGTCGATGTCGACGGAAACCGCCTCCAGCGCCCCGGCCTTGGCGAGGCCGCGGATCACCGCGTCGGACACGTCGGCGACCGCCGCCAGCTCGCGGACCAGCCCCTGCCGGTCGCCGATCCGCGCCAGCGCCTGTTCGCGTTGCGGGGTGAGGCGGGCGGGGACCTCGCCGGTGGCGCGATACTCGGTGACGGTGCGCGCGCCCTCCAGCGCCTGGCCGGAGCCGAGGCACATGCGGACCACGGCCGCGGGCGGCGCGAGGTAGTAGTCGGCGGTCCATTCCACCAGGCGGCGCAGCGCCGGGGGCAGTGGGGGCACGTCCGCGGTGCCGAGCAGCGGGCGGAGGCGGTTGTCGCCGACCTCCGCGTCCGACCGCATCCGCTCGGGCTCCCACACCACGCCCAGGAGCTGGCGCGGCCCGAGCGGCGCGACCACGATCGATCCGGGCTCGACCGCCATGCCGTGCGGTACGCGATAGTCGAGCGGGCCGAGCGCCGAGTTGAGGACAAGGACGCGCGCGCGGGTCATCGCCGGAACAGATAGGGATTCCGCCCGCGCAATGCACGTGCGACAAGCAGGCCATGATCCATCCGCTGGCGACTGACTGGGCCGAGCATCTGGAGCGCGACCGGCGGCGGTCGGTGCACACGGTGCGCGCCTACCGCGCGGGGGCGGCACGGTTCCTGGCCTTCCTGTCGGCACATCGCGGCGGCCCGGTCGACGGGGTCGGACTCGCCCGCGTCGATGCGGCGGAGCTGCGCGCGTTCCTGGCGCATCGGCGGGCTGAGGGGATCGGCAACGCGTCGGCGGCGCGCGAGCTGTCTGCGGTGCGCGCGTTCCTGGACTGGACGGGCGGCGCGAAGCCCGGGCTGCGTGGCCCACGGGTCAAGAAGGGGCTGCCGCGCCCGATCGCCCCCGCCGATGCGGTGGCGTTGGGCGAGGCGGTCGCCGATGCCGCCGGTGAGCCGTGGATCGGTGCGCGCGACTGGGCGCTGCTGGTGCTGCTGTACGGCGCGGGCCTCCGGATCGGCGAGGCGCTGGGGCTGACCGGCGCGGCGCTGCCGCTGGGCGAGACGATCCGGGTGAGGGGCAAGCGCGACAAGGTGCGGATCGTGCCGCTGCTGCCGCAGGTCCGCACGGCGATCGAGGCCTATGTCGCACAGTCGCCCTGGCCGGTCGGCCCGGGCGACGCGCTGTTCCGCGGTGCCAAGGGCGGGGCGCTGGACCCCGGCGTGGTGCGGCGGGCGGTGCGGACGGCGCGGGCCGGGCTGGGGTTGGGTGAGCGGGCGACGCCCCACGCGCTGCGGCACAGCTTCGCCACCCACCTGCTGGGGCGCGGCGCGGACCTGCGCCAGCTTCAGGAGCTGCTGGGACATGCCAGCCTGTCGTCGACGCAAATCTACACCGCCGTCGATGCGGCGCACCTGCTAGACGTGTACCGCAACGCGCATCCGCGCGCCTGAGCCGCCCCTCGCTTGACTCGATTGACCCCTGAACGCGCGATCCGCGTCGCCGATCGTTTCCGTTCCTGCGTCGATCTCAAAGAGCGGTGGGCGAGTCGCCGCGGCGGGGATGGGGGAAGACCGGCGTGTAGGACAGCATTTTCCTCATCGTCCCGGCGGCATCCCCGGCGGCACCAGCGCGGGCACGAGCTGCGCGGCGTCGGCGGGGTCGTTGCCGGGGCGGGGGCCGGCGGGGATGACCTCCTCCCCCCGGGCCGCACGGGCGGCGCGCTGGACCGCGTCGACCAGCCGCGGGTAGATGCCGCAGCGGCAGATATTGGTGATCGCACCCCTGATCTGCGCCTCCGACGGATCGGGAACGCGGCGGATCAGCGCCGCCGCCGCCATCACCATGCCGGGAATGCAGAAACCGCACTGGCCGACGTTGCCGGCGAGAAAGGCGAGCTGGACGGGGTGGGTGCGCTCGCGCGACAGCCCCTCGATGGTGGTGACGTAGCTGCCCTCAATCGTGCCGATGGCGACCTGGCAGCTGCGCCGGGCGACGCCGTCGATGTCCACCGTGCACGCACCGCAATGGCCGGTGCCGCAACCGTATTTGGTGCCGGTGAGGTTGGACGCGTCGCGCAGCGCCCACAGGAGCGGCGTGTCGGGCGCGAGCCGGTATTCGACCGGCTGGTTGTTGACGGTGAAGCGCACGGGTCGGGGCGTAGCCCCGCGGCGCGGCGGCATCAATCTTAACCGGCGGCGGCTAGGGGCCAGCGGCGATGCTGCGCGTGCTGACCCTGTCCACCCTGTTCCCCGATGCGACCCGGCCGAACTTCGGCGTGTTCGTCGAGCGGCAGACGCGGGCGCTGGCGGCGAGGCCGGGGGTCGAGGTGACGGTTGTGGCGCCGCGCGGGGTGCCGCCGGGGGGCGGGCTGCTGCCCCGTTACCGGCCGCTCGCCGCGCTGTCGGCGCGGGGGCGATGGGAGGGGCTCGACGTCCACCGCCCGCGGTTCGCGGCGTGGCCGCTGACCGGCGGGCGGTTCCACGTGGGCGCGCTGGTGCGCGCGGTGACGCCGGTGCTGGAAACGATGCGCGGGACGATCGACGTGATCGACGCGTCCTTCTTCTTTCCCGACGGACCTGCGGCGGTCGAGCTGGGCCGGCGGCTGGGGGTGCCGGTGTCGATCAAGGCGCGCGGTGCGGACATCCACCATTGGGGTCGCGCGCCCGCCACCGCGGGGCAGGTGCGCGCCGCCGGCCTCGCGGCGGACGGCCTGCTGGCGGTGTCGGCGGCGATGCGGGGCGACATGATCGCCCTCGGCCTTCCCGCCGGGCGGATCGCGGTGCACCGTACCGGCATCGATCGCGACCGGTTCCGGCCGGGGATCGCCCCGCGTGCGCGCGGGCGGGTGGTCTCGGTCGGCGCGCTGATCCCGCGCAAGGGGCACGACGTGGTGATCGAGGCGGTGGCGCGCCTGCACGGCGTTCGGCTGACCGTGGCGGGCGAGGGGCCGGAGCGGGGGCGGCTTGCCGCCTTGATCGAGCGGCTCGGCGTCGGCGACCGGGTGGTGCTGGCGGGGGCGGTGCCGCACGCCGACCTGCCCGCGTTGGTGGCGGGGGCCGAAGTGATGGCGCTCGCCTCCTCGTCCGAAGGGCTCGCCAACGCCTGGGTCGAGGCGCTCGCCTGCGGGACGCCGATCGTCGTCACCGACGCGGGCGGAGCGCGCGAGGTGGTGACCGGCCCGGCGGCGGGCCGGGTGGTCGATCGCACGCCCGAAGCGTTCGCGGCGGCGATCGGCGCGCTGCTGGCCGACCCGCCCGCGGTCGAGGCGGTGGCCGCCCATGCGGACCCGTTCAGTTGGGAGGCGAACGCGGCGCAGCTGCACGCGCACCTGGCGGCGCTGGTCGCGCAGCACCGGGCGAAGGCGTGAAGACCGGCCGCCATGTCCGCCAACGCGGGCGTGACGGGCAAGATCGCGAGGCGGTGAAGCGGGCGTTGACGGACCCGAGGGCTTGGCGCGGTTGCCGATCGATCGGACCCGTTCGTGATGAGCGAAGTCGAAGTGCCGCCCGGTACGCTTGGCCTTCGAAGTCGCTCAGCCCGCACGGAGGTGGTGCAGATCGGTTGGAAACCGACCTAGGGCGCAATTCTTGCGCTTAACCCGCCATCGTTCGTCCCGAGGAGACGCCGAGCGCGGTCGAAGCCTGTCCTGACCGGCTGCTGCAAGCGGCCGGTCTAAGGGAATCGGTGCTTCGAGACGGCATTGCGACTGCGCTCGACGCCTCCCAGCACGAACGGTTCTAGCTGAAGTCATCCCGTTCCAGGTGTTCTACCCGGCTGACGGCAGCGGATCCCGTCGATCGACATCCGTGTGCGGGACGCTCAGCACAAGTGCGGCTTGGCACCGATCCTTTTCCCGGTTCGGGGTGCGAGATCGGCACCATCCGGCCCGAACCGCGGTTCTCCTCTACGCCGCGTCGAGCGGGTAGAGCGCCGCCGCGATCATCCGGCCCTCGCCGCGGATCACGCCCCAGGCGCGGGCGGCGGCGCGGCTGTCCATCTGCTCGACGCCGATGCCGCGCGCCTCCAGCGCCCGGACCAGCGCGACCGGCGGGCGACGGAGGGTGGTGCCGGTGCCGAGCAGGACGAACTCGGGCCGGGGATCGAGGATCGGGGCGAGCGCGGCCGGGTCGAGCAGGTCGAGCGGCGGCGGGGCCCAGCCGTCGGCGCGGGTCGCGGTCAGCAGCAGCGCCGGGTACCAGCCGGCGTCGATGCGGAAGCCGCGCGGGCCGAAGCCCGCGACGATCGGTCCGGGGCCGCCGCGCTCCGCCTCGATGTTCACGCCCGCTCGCTCACACCCGCACCCTCACGCCCGCGGGGCGACCCGCTCCGCCTCGCCCGCACCGCCGTCCTTGCCCAGGCGCACCGTGCGCTCGCGCTCCGGATCGGCGCGCAGGCCCAGCGTGATGAGCAGCGACGAGGACACGTAGATCGACGAATAGGTGCCGACCACGATCCCCAGGAACATCGCGGCGGTGAACCCGCGCAGCACGTGTCCGCCGAGCAGCAGCAGCGCGAGCAACGCGAGCAGGATGGTGACCGAGGTCATGACGGTGCGCGGCAGCGTCTCGTTGACCGACAGGTTGATCAGCTCGCGCATGTCCATCTTGCGGTAACGGCGCATGTTCTCGCGGATGCGGTCGTCGATCACGATCTTGTCGTTGATCGAATAGCCGATGATGGTGAGAAAGGCGGCGACGATGTTGAGGTCGACCTCGAACCGGGTCAGCGCGAAGAAGCCCAGCGTCATGATGAGGTCGTGGACGATCGCGACCACCGTGGACACGCCGAACTGCCATTCGAACCGCACGATCGCGAACAGGCCGATGCCCAGGACCGCCAGCAGCACGGCGATCAGCCCGTTGCGGATCAGCTCCCCCGACACCTTGCCGGTGACGGTCGAGTAGCGGCTGAAGGTCGAGCCCGGGAACTCGCGGCTGAGCGCGCCGGTGACCTTGCGGACCACCGCGTTGGTGGCGCCCTCGTCCGTGCCGGCCTGTGCGGGCAGGCGGATGGTGAGGGTGCGGGCGTCGCCGAACTGCTGGAGCTGCCCTTCGCCGGCCCCTTGCGCGTCGACCACCGAGCGGACGCGGTCCTGGCTGGGCGCCGTGGCGAAACGCTGCTCGATCATCAGCCCGCCGACGAAGTCGACGCCGAAGTTGAGCCCGCGCAGGCCGACCAGCCCGATGGCCAGGATCGACAGCGCCAGCGTCAGCCCGAACGCCCAGCCGCGCAGCCGGACGAAGTCGATGTTGGTGTTGTCGGGGACGATCTTGAGGAGTTTCATGATGTTGTCTCGCGCCCCTCAGATGTTCATCGTCTTGGGCTTGGTGCGGCGGATCCACTGCGCCACCAGCATGCGGGTGAAGGTGACGGCGGTGAACACGGACGTCGCGATGCCGATCAGCAGCACCACCGCGAACCCCTTCACCGGGCCCGACCCGAGCACGAACATGATGAGCCCGGAAATGGCGTGGGTGACGTTGGCCTCGAAGATGGTGCGGCTCGCCTCCTTGTAGCCGAGCTCGGCCGCCTGGACGACGCTGCGGCCGCGGCGACGCTCCTCGCGGATGCGCTCGTTGATGAGGACGTTGGCGTCGACCGCGGTGCCGATGGTCAGCACGAACCCGGCGATGCCCGGCAGGGTCAGCGTGCCCTTCATCGCCGCCAGCACGCCGACGATCACCGCCACGTTGATGACCACGGCGAGGTTCGCATAGGCGCCGAACCGGCCATAGGTCAGGAACATGAAGGCGACCACCAGCAGCACCGCGACCGCGGAGGCGGTGATGCCCTTGTTGATCGAGTCCCGGCCGAGATCGGGGCCGACGGTGGATTCCTCGATCACCTTGAGGTCGATCGACAGCTTGCCCGAGCGGAGCGCGATGGCGAGCTGGTTGGCGCCCTCCACGGTGAAGCCGCCGTTGATCGAGGCGGAGCCGCCGAGGATCGGCTCGTTGATGTTGGGCGCGGAGATGACGCTGTTGTCGACGATGATCGCGAACGGCTTGTTGACGTTCGCCTGGGTCACGCGCGCGAACCGCTGCCCGCCCGCCGAGTTGAAGTTGATGACGACGTTGGGGGCGTTGGTCTGCTGCTCATAGCCCTGGCGCGCATCGGCGAGCTGATCGCCCGAGATGATGACCGGGCGCTTGACCGCGATGAACGGCACCCCCGACGGGTTGCCGGGGTAGGGCAGCACCTGGCTGCCGACCGGCGCGCGGCCCTGGGCGAGATCGGCGGGGTTCGCGGTCTCGTCGACCAGCTTGAACTCGAGCCGCGCGGTCTTGCCGAGGAGGTCCTTCAGCGCCTGCGGGTTCTGGAAGCCGGGAACCTGCACGACGATGCGGTTGGTGCCCTGGCGCACGATGGTCGGCTCGCGGGTGCCGAGCGCGTCGATGCGGCGGCGCACCACCTCCGTCGCGTCGCCCATCGCGGTGTCGACCGCCTGGGCCAGCCCGGCGGCGGTCGGCTTCAGCACGAAGCGCGAGGTGTCGACGACGGTGATGTCCCATTCGCGCTGACCGCTCATCCCCGCGCCGCCGCCGGTGACGGTCAGCAGGCGCTCGCGCGCGGCATCGACCTGCGAGGGGTCGCGCAGGAGGAAGGTCAGCTGCCCGCCGCGGGTGGAGATGTCGCCGATGCCGATCCGGGGGGTGCCGCGGCGCATCTCGGCCGCGACCTGGTCGCGCATCGTCTCCAGCCGGGCGGCGGCGAGGCCGTCGGTGTCGGCCTCGAGCAGCAGGTAGCTGCCGCCGGCGAGGTCGAGGCCGAGGTTGATCCGCGAGGGCTGCACCGGCCAGCCGGCGGTGTAACGCTCGGGCACCAGGCTGACCGCGCCGAGCGCCGACAGCAGCAGCAGTACGCCCCAGATCCACGCGACCTTCCAGCGGGGGAAGTCGAGCATCAGTCGTTGGCCGGCTTGGCGAGGGGATTGACCACCTCGGTCAGGGTCGCCTTGACGACGCGGACACGGGTATTGGCGGCGATCTCCACCTCGACATGCGCGTCCTCGACGCGGGTCACCCGCCCGACGATGCCGCCGGCGGTGACGACCTGATCGCCCTTCTTCACCGCGGCGACCGCGGCGGCGAGCGACTTCATGCGACGCTGCTGCGGCCGGATCATCAGGAAATAGAAGGCGACAAAGACGAGCACGAGCGGCGCGAGGCCGAGCAGCCCGCCGGTCGGATCGGACGCGGGCGCGGCGGCCTGCGCGTATGCGGTGGAGATGAACATGGGACCCGTGGATGGAGGGCGCGGGCCCTGCCCCCGCGCGGATGGGTGGCCGCTACCATCCCGGCGCGTCACTGGCAACGGCGGGGTTGCATCGACGGCGGACCCCGCGTAGACGCGCCGCCTCGGACGGCCTTCGGGCACGTCCTCGGTCGGGGCGTAGCGCAGCCTGGTAGCGCATCACACTGGGGGTGTGGGGGTCGCAGGTTCGAATCCTGTCGCCCCGACCATTTCATCGCGATTTACCGATATGGGGCGCGATCGTCGCTCCGGGAGGTCGGGGGCGGGCGCCCGGCCGGTCGGTGCCCGTTGCGCGTCCCTGCGCGTTGTCGGGGACAAGGCGATCACCGCCGTCTCCGGAGTTCCGATGACCGTCCGTTCCTGCTCGCTCTGGCTCATCGCCGGCGTCGCCCCGATCCCGCTGGCCGCGCAGGTCGTTGCCGATCGCGACACCGACGCCGTCACCGGCACCGACATCGTGGTGGTCGGCCGCGGGCTCGCCGCACGGCCCGGCGACAAGGCGTTCGACGTGGTCACGATCGACCGCGCACGCATCGCGGAGAACGCCGCCGATCGGCTGGAGAGCGTGCTCGCCGATGTCGCCGGCTTGCAGCAGTTCCGGCGATCCGATTCGCGGTCCGCCAATCCGACCAGCCAGGGCATCTCCCTGCGCGGCATCGGCGGCAACGCGTCGAGCCGCGCGCTGCTGGTGCTGGACGGCGTGCCGCAGGCCGATCCGTTCGGCGGCTGGGTGGCGTTCCCGGCCTACGCCACCGACCGCATCGGGCTGATCCAGGTGACCCGCGGCGGCGGCAGCGGCTATTTCGGACCGGGGGCGCTGGCGGGCACGGTGGAGATCGAGAGCGCCGGCCCCGCCGACCAGCCGGCGCTGGCGGGTGGACTGGCCGGCGGCAGCCGAGACGCGGTGGACGCCTCCGCATCGGCGCTGCTGGCGCGGGGCGGCGGGTTCGCGACCCTCTCCGCCGCCTACGCCGCCGGTGACGGGTTCGTGCCGACGGTCGCGGAGTCGCGCGGACCCGCCGATCGCGCCGCCCCCTACCGACAGGGATCCGCGGCGGTGCGGGTGGTCGCGCCCCTGGCCGCCGCGACGGAGGTGCAGGCGTCGGTGTCCGCCTTTTCCGACAGGCGCGAGCGCGGCACCGCATCCACCCGGAACCGCAGCGAGGGCGCGGATGCCAGCGTCCGCCTGATCGGGCGCGGGCGTTGGGGCTGGTCGGCGCTGGCCTATCTCCAGACCCGCGCGTTCGCGTCGCAGTTCGCGGCGGTCGACGCGGGCCGGACCGCGGCGACCCGGACGCTGGACCAGTACAACACGCCCGCGACCGGGGTGGGCGGGCGCGTCGAGCTGGTGCCGCCGGTCGGCGCCGGACGCGACCTGCGGCTGGGCGCCGACCTGCGCCGGGTGGAGGGGCGCACGCAGGAGAACTTCACCTATGTCGCGGGCGCGCCGACGCGGCGGCGGGTGGCGGGCGGCGAGGCGCTGACCTGGGGCCTGTTCGCCGACGCGAGCGCGGCGGCGGGCGACCTCACCCTGACGCTGGGCGGGCGGGTGGATCGCTGGCGGCTGACGGACGGCATGCTGCGCGATACCGCCATCGCGACCGGCGCGCCGCTGACCGCGGCGGGCTTCGCCGATCGCGACGGGACCGAGTGGACGGGACGCGCGGGGGCGGCGTGGGCACCGATCGCGCCCGTGACGCTGCGCGCCGCCGCCTATCGCGGCTGGCGGCTGCCGACGCTGAACGAACTCTATCGCCCGTTCCGCGTCGGCACCGATGCGGTCGCCGCCAACGCCGCGCTCGACCCCGAGCGGCTGGCGGGGATCGACGCGGGGGTGACGCTGACCCCTTCGGGCGGCGTGACGGTGGCGGCGACGCTGTTCCGCAACCGGCTGGACAATGCGATCGCCAACGTCACGGCGGGGCGCGGGCCGGGCAACTTCGCGGGCGTGGGGTTCGTGGCGGCGGGCGGCACCTACCGGGTGCGGCAGAACCTGGACGCGATCCGTTCGACCGGGCTGGAGATCGACGCGCGCGCGACGCGGGGGCCGTTCTTCGCGCAGGCGTCGTGGAGCCACACCGATCCGCGGGTGGAGGCGAGCGGGGCGGCGGTGGCGCTGGACGGGCTGCGGCCCGCCCAGACCCCGCGCGACCTCGTGTCGGCGTCGCTGGGCTGGCGCCGGGGGGCGGCGGCGGCGTCCGCCACGCTGCGCCATGCCGCCCGGCAGTTCGAGGACGACGCCAACAGCCGCACGCTGGCGCCGGCGACGACGCTGGACACCCATCTCGCCTGGCCGCTGACCCGTGCGCTGGCGGTCGAGCTGCGTGCCGAGAACCTGTTCGACGAGCGGGTGGAGGCGGGGATCAGCGGCGCCGACGTGGTCGAGCGCGCGACCCCGCGCACGCTGTGGCTGGGGGTGCGGGTGAGGGGCGGCTGACCGCAGCGCCCGCGATTGGCCGGTCGGCGACCG
>Ga0325400_1002923_pt1 | contig 15236 bp, 12 predicted proteins | sample PopdelMetagenome_2_FD_205662 | JGI IMG/M metagenome (GOLD analysis project Ga0325400, IMG submission 205662) | Populus deltoides microbial communities from Bellville, Georgia, United States - Xylem-PdKOR-R1 | ecosystem: Host-associated > Plants > Phyllosphere > Stem > Wood/Secondary xylem... | reverse complement strand
GTTCTATCAATAGCTTAGGGGGTTGTGACCAAGAGGAGCAACTAGCGAAAAGGAGGAGGTCGGCGTGCAGGAACTGCTGAAGGAGATTCTGTCACAGCTTGGACAGATTGGGTTTGGTTAAAGGTGGAGTTGGTTCTGCTATTACATACGTAGTGGCTGTTGTTGCTGACCATGGTGAAGAGGGGAGGAGTTGTTGGCTGTCGGCCGGAGGATGGGAGCTTTTTGTGTTGTTGGTGGTGAGGAGTTGCTTGCCGTGAGTTGAAGGGAAGGGTTTGGTGTTGACAGTGGAGAGTGAAGCGTAAAAATACAGAACGCTGGCTGAGAAGCATGAAAAAATTGCTTCGCAAAAACCTGAGGTTGAACCTCATTTTTAATGGGTCCCATGAACCAAATCACAGCTTCTTTTTTTAACCAAACATTATATTATCTGGTTTAAACAAAAACACAGCAGCTAACGCAAAAACAAACAGCCTCTAACTACTAAGATGTGCCGCACATGCCTCCCAAAAAAACACGGATATCCCACGGGCTATGCATGGGACAAGAGACGTCCATCTTCAAGAAGGAGAAGATCTCCCTTGCTGGCCATGACGAGGTATTTCACTTCATTTCTCTTTGAATTAATGTCATATAGTCAGATGATTAGCCATGACGAGGTATTTTGTTCTTTTAGTTTGTTTTCTGTTGATCGGGGTGGTTGGTCTTCACCTTATTAGTACGTAAGAGAAATGAAGAGCAAGAATATGACTTCCTTCATAGGCAATTAAACGCCATTTTGCTTCATATTTTTTTCAGATTGCTGATCTATAGTAAAAAAAAAAAAAAAGAAGCTTAGAGAAGAGCATCTTAATTACGAGTTACCTAATAATTATGCTTTTTTTTTTTTTTGAAGTTGATGAATGCCTGTTGTATTTTCAGTCTAATATCTGTCAATCATCACTTTCTCTCTATTTCTTTTCCTTTCAATGTTCTAATCTTATCTTGTACAGCAGGCAGACAATTATGAGAAAGTATTTTCCTGCATCAAGCCGAACAGCATACTTGGGATTTCCCATGGATTTCTTCTTGGGCATTTCATGAAGTTGATTGGACTTGACTTCCCAAGAACATTAGCGTAATTGCTGTTTGTCCCAAGGGAATGGATCCATCTGTTAGAAGACTCTATGTTTAAGGCAAAGAGATCAATGGTGCTGGAATTAATTCAGGTTTTGCTGTCCACCACGTAATCTCTCCCCCTCTCTTTCTCTTTCTCACACAGGCATGCAGGCGTCAAAAACACTCAAGTTTTGTTGCGTGCATTGGGGTTGTCTCATTTCTACGACTGTTAGGAGTTATTGTTTACTGCATTTACAGGATATTGATGGTAGAGCCACGGATGTTGCTTTGGGATGGTCAGTTGCTCTTGGCTCGCCTTTCACGTTTGCTACTACACTGGAACAGGAGTACAAGAGTGACATCTTCGGGGAGTGGGGTGGGTGTATATCTCACATTCTTATTTTGTTTTTTTTCTGATGTTGAACTCCTGACTTCTGCAATTTATTATTTGTAGGCATTTTACTTGGTGCCGTGCATGGTATTTGGTATTGTGGAGTCATTATTAATTTAGATGGTACACTGAAAATGGAATGAATGAAGATGAGGTTTACAAGAACACTGTTGAGAGCATAACAGGAATTATATCGAAGACCATCTTAACTGAGGTTCTTTGTTACGAAATTTTGGAATTCATATCTCTTGCGTATCTCTCTCAGCATGTATATATTCCTGCATTAACGTTTCATTATTTGGGGAAGACAACAATGGTTAATTAACATGTTTGTCTTGTAACAGGGAATGCTAGCTATATATAGTTCCTTATCTGAAGAAAGCAAGTTGGAGTTTGATATTGTGCTTCATATTATCCTCGCATGGACATCTTGTATGAATGCTATGAAGATGTAGTCTTTGGCAGTGAGATTCGCAGTGTTGTCAAGGCTGGGCGACGCTTCTATGTATGTTCATTTTCTCATCAGCTCCGCTGCCAAACCGGCAGCGACGTCATCTATTCCCTCTGCATTTCTTTTTGAAGTCAATGATCTCAATTTACCTTGTAGATTGTGAAATGGATTTAAGCTCTCTTTTTTTAATGTGATTGCGATATTGATTTTCTTTGCTTGTTCATTTTACAGGAAAAAGATGGTCTACCAGCTTTTCAAATGGGTGAAACTGATCAGACACGGATGTGGAAGGTTGGTGAGTGAGTTCGATCTACCCGACCAGCAGGGAATTTGGGTCCATTGTATTCTTTTACTGCTGGTGTCTATGTGGCATTGATGATGGCCCAGGTATGAGTCTCCCCTGATGGGTAAATGGGAATATAAAAATGCTTACCATAATTGCAACTATGCTTCTATTTAATAAAGGTCGGACATGGAGCCAAGTCTATTCCATTTTGGAAGTTGGGAATTAACGAACCAGCAAATAGTTTATTCTATGAAAGTTTAATGGAGTTTGGTCCATTGGAACAGGAAAGAGGTTTCTAGGAAATGGTGTTTCAATGCTTCATTTCTCTTTTATGTGTATGTCTAATGCATTCTTCTTTATATTCCAGATTGAAATCTTGAGGAAGAAGGGGCACTCATACTCTGAGATCATTAACGAAAGTGTGATCGAGTCTGTGGATTCCTTGAATCCATTTATCCATGCCCGTGGAATTTCTTTTACGGTCGCCAACAGCTCAACCACTGCAAGATTGGGATCAATGAAATGGGCTCTTCGCTTTGACTATATCCTCACCCAGCAGGCATTGATAGCGGTAGACAATGGTCCGCCCATCAGCAGCAACTTTCTATCTGATCCAGTGCATGCATGGTGCTATTCAAGTCTGTTCCCAGTTGAGACCAGCAGTCGACATTTCAGTGCCACCAGATGCTGACTTTGTGCGACCTGAATTACGTCAATCTAGCAACTGAGGTCGGGAAAGGGAAACTTCTGCGTGAACTAAGCTAGGGGAGTTTTTCCATGTAAGTTGAGGGACAAGCATGTATTTATTTATATTTTAGTCTTTTGGAACCTTTCATAGGGTTATATCAGCATTCTACCCTTTTTTCCCTCTCTCTATCTCAAATCAGTAGTGGACTATCAAGAATGCTTAATCTTCTGAGACATCCAAGAAAAACAGACATAAAAAACGAGGGATGTCTATTTGATTACAGACATTTGATATGTTTTAATGTATCCTATATAAGATTAATTATGAGTTGGGTAAGAGTCTTGTATTGCTATGTTGAGCATTGAATCTTTTTGGAAAGATGAATGAATCTGCTTGCAAGATGAAGAGTTTTGCTTAGATAATTAAGTTCATGATAGTCAAAAGACTTCTGCATGAACTAGCCGTTTGTTCTTATAGTGCTATCGGGGCAGTTCAATCGTTTCATGCACGTAAAATAACAAAGAAAGAACTCATCTCAGTACACTTTCACAATCCAAAATTTTATCTGGGGCACTGACTCAATACCTAACAACAGCATCACCGTAGGTGTAAATATGGTGCCACAAGCTCCTGTAAAGAACCCGCTCAAGTAAAATTCGAGCTCGAATCCTCCAGCATCATCGGCAACAGAATTTGGTTGGTTTGCAACGGCTTTCGCCAGTGCTGCCTCGCCGTTGGCTGGCACATCTTCTTAACCCTTTGTTTTGGCTGCGTATCCTGCTTCCTTCTCATTGTCTCATGTGCCGCTGGTTGCAAAGTAGTATCCACACCCATGCTCTCTACATAAACTTATGGCGTATCGTTGATTATCCATAAGAACATATATATATATATATATATATATATATATATATATATATATATATATATATATAGTATTAAAGAGGTGTAAGAATTTTATCCAAAAACCTAGTCACCATGTTTTCCACGGAGGATCATCATTTTAGGCATCAAATATTAATGCTCCGATTACCTAAAGGAATTGATTTGCTAAATTAATGAAACCTTTCCTTGAATATCCTAAATGTATCTCTCGCCAGCCTACAAAAGCCAAGCAAGAACCTGTAATCCTTGTCAAAACGTTTCACTCTTTACATTTTGTAATTTTTCACTTGATAAGTACATCGAGAAAGAGAGATGACGACAGACAGTGAGAAGCATGATCAGGATTTCCCATCAGAACTTTCTGTTTCTGCGGTCATATGTTGGATTCTTGCAGCTTTTGGTTGCTTCATGTTCGGTTATGATATTGCAATTTCAGGTATGCGGTCATTAAGAAGAGAAGAGAAGAGAAGTGTGTAACCAAATACATTATTACATTGTAATTATTAACAAAGAAAATAAGTTTAAAAAAAGAATAAGGGTTAATCTAGTCGATCATACATGATGTAGATTTTTTTTTAATTAAGTTTGAAAATAATGATAATAATTATTTTTATTTATATATTAACTCGGTTAACGTGAGTCGAACATGTGACTCAAGTTTTGCTTTTGGTTGGCTCTCGGGTCGATCGGGTTTTAAAACTATGATCATAATCATTTTTATTTTTAGATTGATCCTCTTAACTTGTGACTCGGACTTTACTCTGGGTTGACCCCGAGTCAGGTCTTAAAGTTATGATTATAATTGATTTTATCTTTACGTTGACCTGAATTGACTCTCCTAATCTGTGACTCGGGTCTTGTCTCAAGTCGACTTTTGAGTCAAGTTTTAAAATTATAATAATAACTATTTTTATTATTTAACTCGGGTTAACTTGAGTTTGCCCTCTTGAATTATGACTTAGGTTTTGTCTCAAAATAACCCCTGAGTTAAGTTTTAAAATTATAATCATAACTATTTTTATTCTTATATATTTTAGTTAAACAATTTTAAAATTGAGAATTGTTTACAAAGTTATTTTTAACATAAAATAATAAATATTATATATGCATATTCTTATGTATTTCCAAAAAAAAATTACAAAACTCACTCTAAAATTATTTTAAAAACAAAATTATTTTTATGTTTTTATATATATTTTATTAAACAAACACATTTCTTTCTTATTATCTTCTTCACTTATGTTTTTAGATCTCATTTAATATTATGGTAACAATTATTTTTTAAATATTTTTTGTGTAAAAATAAATTTTATTTTTTAAAATTTATTTTTAATATTAGAACATGAAAAAATATAAAAAATTATTTTAAAACCCAAAAATAATGAACGGCCAATTCTATTGGATAGTAACGAAACAATGGCTAGATGGTCAAAGAAAATTTAAAAAGAACGCGGCTCTCACCCAGCGACAAGTCGCGAGTCGTCCACATATGAAATGTCAAAATACGTGTCGTTCAGTTCTCGCAAAGTCAAATCCAATTTTCAGTCTCCGTCCTCTCCATCTGAAAGTAACAAAAGAATTCAATTCCTAAGCCAAATTTCCGTTACTTTGCGTGTAAGTCTGTATTATAGAAATCCAAAATGATGGCGGAGGATCTGGGCATCGAAGCGAAAGAAACCGCCGTGCGTGAGGTGGCGAAGCTGTTACCGCTTCCAGAACTCTTGCAATCCATTGTTTCTATCAAAGCCGATTACATTACCCGCCAACAAGTAACTTCAATTCACTCCTTTTTTCTCTCAATTTTTTTATGGATCTCAATTCAATTAAATTGCTATTATTTTTGGTTTTTTAGGCTAATGACGCGCAACTTAGTACAATGGTAGCAGAGCAGGTACACTTTTTATAGATTTAATTAATTATTGCTTGTTGATTTTATTTTGTTTTTTCTTATTTTTAAATAATTTTGATAATGTGAAAGTGCAGGTGGAACAAGCACAATCTGGATTGGAATCGCTGTCCTTGTCGCATAAGACGATAAATCAGCTACGAGAGAACTTCATTTCTATTGAAAAGTATGCTCTTATTTTATATATATATATATATATATATATATATATATTAATGACAAATGCTTGTGCATTCTTTTTAATTTTTTCTATGGTTTGATTTAATAGTTATAATAATTGATTTAATTTTGTGTTAGGTTATGTCAAGAATGTCAAACTTTGATTGAGAATCATGATCAGATAAAGCTACTTAGCAATGCAAGGAATAATCTAAATACTACCTTGAAGGTCGGTGCCATCTTTTCACCTCTTAGATTTTTCGAAGTCATTGCTTGTGATTAGTGTGACAAATGAGAGTGTGTTATCTTGAGTTGATATGATATTTGAGCTCGTATAAGCTGTATGTTCTGATGCCTGAAGCTTCAGCTAATATGAGTATGCTGATTTTATTATTTGCTCCACGGTTACTTTTTGGCTTACCTCTTGATTCTATGTAGGATGTTGAGGGTATGATGTCAATATCTGTTGAAGCAGCAGAGGCACAGGATTCGTTGAGTGATGATAGAGAAATTGTTAATACTTACGAGGTAGAGCTGAGTTCTTTATCTTGTTGAGTTGTAAGTTGAATATATATATATATATATATATATATATATATATATATCATGAATGTGTAGTTATAACTTGGTTGATAACTTTTTTTGTTAATTTGTCGTAGAGATTAACTGCACTTGATGGGAAGCGAAGGTTTGCATTAGCAGCTGCTGCATCTCACAAAGAGGAGGTTGGAAGATTAAGGTCCGTATCTTCCTCTTCAAGTTAATTTTGATGAAGCACAACAAATTACTACTATTAAAGAGAAAATAAATAGCACCTAAGTTTTGGCTTGGCTATGAGTTCCTGTACATTTGTTTGACATTGTAGCATGTAGCTGATAAAAACTACAAGTAATTATAAATATTTGGACTTCAAAGAAAAATGTTAAACCCCTTGTGATGCCAGCCTTTGAATTATACACAAGAGATTGGAATTTGATGACAACCTCATGACCCACCTCTCTGTTATAACTCTTTTCCAATCACTTTTTCCTGAAATAAAAATTCTAATGTGTGACACTTTGACTTTGGCTCAAGCATGAAGCTCTGTCTCACTTGGTGGTAATGTTGATGCAGCAGAACCTTTATAATTGATATATTTCTTCTCTCTCTTGGTATGTGTGTGCTTTTTATAGTTTGAGGTTCAATGAATTGATTTCTTTTTATGTGCAATGATCAGAGAATATTTCGAAGACGTAGATCGGACATGGGAAACCTTTGAGAAGACTTTATGGGGACACGTTTCCAACTTCTTTAAACTTTCTAAAGAGAGGTACACCCCTTATTTTCTCTTGAAGTTTTTGATAGTGGGTATATGAAAAGTTTGTCTAGTTCTTGGAGCCACATTTGACAAGGCCTTACTGATGTTCTCTCAGTCATCCTACCTGTACAAACTGTATATTTAATCTGAGAAATCAATCAAAACAGTGGTGTAAATGTTTTATGGTGGTGATAATAATTAGTGTGCCTTCTGATCATCATTTTGGCAAAAGAAACCTTAACCCACCTTTTCTCTCAATAGAAATACCACCCCGAGCAATCATCCAGGAGCATTGAGGTTTGTTTGAAGTAAGCTATTTTTTTTTCAGAGAAGGCCACATTCCTTGATAAAAGCCTTTTGCTCATCTGGTTCAAACATGTTAACTAAACCCACTCCCCTTAGTCGACTGAGAGGTCTCACTTCAATCTGGGATTTTGGGTGGGGGTAGAGAATTTGCCACCAAAAACCTCCAGAGAACCAAAATTAAAAATCTTAACGATGGCAAATGGAACCCGTTCTGCTTGATAATACCACAGTATCTACTTGTAGGCTTTCAGCCTCAAAGAGCTAAAATTATGATACCTAGCATTAAGTAGTTGATCCTAATGGTACGAGAGTAAATGCCATATTGCCTGCTCATTAACAAATGTGAAAATGTTTGTTGATTAGACAAACACATGTATGAGAGAGAACAGAGTGACTGGGGTTGAGACTATTTTGCTTGATTCCTGATCCTTGTGGTATCCTGGAAATACAAAGCGAAATGATTGTTCTTGAGGATTTAATGTATATAGATCTTCTGTATAATAAATAAATTGCCCATATAATTCTTTTCATTTATTAGTTCTGTTACTCTTTGCTATAGAACACAATATATGTTTTATTGACCTTGTGGTTCTTCTTCAATGCTAAACTCTATTAATTGTGCTTTTTCTTTCTACTTTCACAGCCCACAAACACTGGTTCGTGCTTTAAGGTATGTTTCTGACAAGTCTTTCAGGCTTCTCTCTTTTGTACTTAGGCTGCTGCATATCAAAATGTCCTCTCTTTCATGTTCTTAAAGAAGTTGTCATCTATTAGTGGCAAAACATTAGTTACTTATTGAAGGTTCCAATAACTATGAGGTTTTGTATCATGTAAGATGATGATAGGAGATCTGGTAACTAGAGATAGCATTCTTTTATAACCATTTTGTTTGTAACAGAATCCTTGCTATGATATGAGTCCATTTTGTTTAGTCAACCATTACTAGCATGATGAAGAGAGAGAGCATGCTGTGAATACATTAGCTGCTTGTTTCTCTTCCAAATGGTTTGATATGGCTTTTGATTCAACAAATGATGGTGAAATAATGAAATGTGAAACTTCATATCCAGTATGTTGAAAATTTATGACATGCTTGTTTGTCTTAATTCAGTATATATTTGAAAGGCTACTGTGTCCCCTTTTCCTTTTTCTAGGGTTGTCGAAATGCAAGAAATTCTTGATGAACAAGTTGCTGAGGAGGCAGCTGAGGCTGAGGGAGGTGGTGCAATGGCAACTGTTGCAAATCCTCGCAGATCTTCCAAGTAACTTGAGTCTCATCTGTTTGTGTTTATATTTTGTTTAAATTCTGAATTACTTTTTCCACCAATGATTTTGTATTTATTTTATCCATTTGTATTTCATGCTGCATTCACCTTTGTTCCACAAAGTGAACATCACTAACAGAAAGTTTACATCACTAACAGAAAGTTTACTTGTGAACCGCAGAAAATCCACCACCACAGCAGTTTCTTCCGAAAACCTCACGCAACAGAAGTTGAAGATTCAGGGGAAAGGGTTTAAGGATAAATGCTATGAGCATATAAGAAAGTCAGTTGAAGGACGGTTCAACAAGCTACTAACAGAGGTGTGCTTCTTTTGAATAATGTTTCACTCGATATAAAATTCACTTCTGATGCTGTATATGATTGATAATGGTATTTGTTCATCAGCTTGTACTTGAAGACCTCAAAGCTGCCTTAGAAGAAGCTCGAACAGTATGTACAAGTGATATCTCCAATTCGCAACTATTTAATTTTCCCTGTTCCTTGAGATTGGAAAATTTTATACTCTGTTTTTTATTTAATTTAAATGATTTTCGTTTGATACACAAAGGTCTTGAATAAAAAAGCCCTGAGATATAATAAAGCTACTATTATGAAATTTTAAGAAAATCTGAACCGGGAAAAGGATTGTTTTTTTGTCCCCCACACAGCATTTTGTCTGTGTGTGCAAGCATGTGTGTATGATTGCCTCTGTTCTTCTGCTTGTGCATGTTTTCACCATTGTGCTGGGAGTAGCATTTATTGCATTTGAAAGAGAAAAGTAGATAGAGTCGATTGCATTTTTGGATTTCATGTCTGCCGTATTGTTTTATTACTATATTTTTTCTTTAAAGTGCTTTTGTGGCTGCTTTTGGCACTACTTTGCTTGTGAGTGAATTTTAGTTTATAATCTATCCAGAGCTGTTGATACTGCATCATATTGATCAATAATTTTTTTATTTTTATTTTTTTGACATTTAGATTGGTGAAGAGCTTGGTGATATTTATGACTATGTAGCCCCATGTTTTCCCCCAAGGTAAGGCCTGTGCTAAACCTGCTTCCTTTTGTTAATTTATCTGGACATATGCAGAATTCAGTCGTTTGATTTGAGAATCAAAGTTTCTCTCATTTTTTATTCATCAATCTCAACCATTGCACGATATCTTTGTGCTGCACAATGCAATGGTTCTATATGGAAGTCTCAGTATGCTTGGTGCTATTTCCTCTGTATGTTATGCTCTCTAATAGTCACCCTTAATGAAGTATCCATTTTTTCTAGTTATTAGTAACAGATAGATGTGAAATTGTGGGTTGCTTTATAAGTTTCCTAGTGGTTGTAAACTGGTCCTTTGAGTCAGCTTCTGTTTCAATTGGATAGCCTAAATAGGAACTCATGTCTTTATTGGAGAGTATGATGCACTTAGATCAAACACTTCATCATCTGGTAATTTGTTTATTTTCTTGATCAACATTAGCATGTCTAAGAAACTGCTTTGCCTTGGACTGTGAAGAGCTTTAGTTGCATGAACAATTCTGCTATTTTTTCCCCAGAAACCTTTTTCTGGAGCAGAGCACCATCTTCTTGAAATAGGTTGTAATGTGGTCTAAGAACTTTGGGATATTAAGTTGGTCTTTGATGTTTGCAGATATGAAATATTCCAACTCATGGTAAACCTCTATACCGAGAGGTTTATTCAGATGCTCAGATTGTTGAGTGACAGGGCAAATGAGTTATCAAATATAGAGATTTTAAAGGTATTCACCTGTTCAATAATGTGTTTGAAACACCTCATTTCATACCTATAAGAGCACCATATTGGAGGGTGACCCTTTGTCCCTTTGCATGGTGCTTTCTGACTTTATGTACAATTTTCTTTTATGAGAAAAGAAAGTTGATTTTCTTTTACCCAGATCTCATTTATTTTCACCCTAAGGTAATATTAGATGATTTCTTTCATGTAGATTAAGTGGTTTAATTTTGATTGTTTACAACTAGGTAACCGGTTGGGTGGTTGAATATCAAGATAATCTGGTTGGACTTGGCGTTGATGAGTCTCTTGCTCAAGTCTGTTCTGAGAGTGGTGCCATGGATCCCCTCATGAATTCATATGTGGAGAGAATGCAAGCTACAACAAGGGTAATGATATAAGATCCCATAGCTCTACTGTACTATTTTGTGTGGAATATGTATATTATTCAGCTTTGACCTTTTCTATTGCTCATCTGATGCTTTTGCTCATATTTTTTAGAAATGGTACTTAAATATCCTAGAAGCTGATAAGGTACAGCCACCAAAGAAAACAGATGATGGAAAGCTATATACACCAGCTGCTGTTGATCTGTTTAGGATCCTTGGGGAGCAAGTTCAGATTGTTAGGGATAATAGCACAGATGTCATGCTATACAGGATTTCTTTGGCTATAATTCAGGCAAGTGTAGATAAATTCTGTACAAATAATAGCTTCATTTTTTGTCACTTGGAATTGATTTCTGAGCTCCTTTGCATAAAAACTGGAAGAGAGTTTGACAGTATCTTGAAGAATATGGTAATACGTGGAACAATCCAGTTCACTTAAATCGTTTTCAGCAGTGTCCCACTTGAGTCTTGCTTCTATGCCTTGATAATAGGACTTCTGGCACCATAGGGATGACTGTTTTTATTGTGAATTTGTGCAGTGGCATCTAGCTGCGCCTGCACTTGAGTGTGTATTTATGCTTCATGCTAGTTCTGCATAAGTCTGCCCTCCCTCTTACTTTCTGACCATGTGCTTGATGTTGTTTTCTGTATCCACCATTAAAATTTCTGTTATTTGTGTTTTATAGGTGATGATAGATTTTCAAGCTTCTGAAAGGAAGAGGTTCCAGGAACCTGCTTCAGAAATTGGTTTGGAACCTTTTTGTGCAATGGTTTGTGGATTTTTTTTTCTGTGTGTTTTATGCAAGTATTTTGTCATGGTCGAGAGATAAGTTCCATTTTTGTTTGCCACTTGTTTTTGCTATGAACAGATAAATAACAATCTGCGATGCTATGACCTTGCAATGGAGTTGAGTAGCAGCACCATAGAAGCACTACCACAAAACTATGCTGAACAGGTTATTTATATGATTACTTTTTATTTGCTTCTGCTTCATCCATGTGTTTTCTTATAGGTATCTATGCCAAGATTTTCAGTTGCATTACTATATAATATGCTTGAAAACAACTATTCTAATTGCATAGTTGAAATTAAATATGTAGCTTAGCTTTTCTTCTTCTTCTTCTTCCTCATGTTATGAAATTTATTATCCTTGTCACTTTTGCAGGTTAATTTTGAAGATACTTGCAAAGGCTTCCTAGAGGTTGCGAAGGTATAAACAAATAATTGACAGTGGTTCCTCCTTTCTCTCTGCCTCTTTTGTTGTATTCAAATATCCTTCAAACTTCTTCCTGATCATGTATAATATCCTTATCTTATTTAATATTGATTGGGCATGAGGTAATTTCATGTCTGACCATCGACTCCAAGCATTATTCCCACTATATTTGATGGTTGATGAAATCAAAGACATACTTTATTTTCTGAGTTTTGGCTCTGCGTTATCTAACTTGAAGCAGAAATCTTTCGTCAATTAATTAGTAGTTGTTGTTGTGTAGATAAAATTCTTCTGGGTTATGAGCAGTCTTGTGTGTGCATATTGATTTGGATTTGAAAACAGTAGAGATGGACAGTTTAGGACTTATGGTTATGTGAGGCCTCTTTGATTTCTGACTTTTTTGGTGGCTAGATATTGCTTGTGAAATATGTGCAGAAACAAAACTGTGTGCATAAACCAAGAATTTACAGTGGTTTGCAGTAGGATAACTAGAGATTAAAGGGATGGATAAATGGAAACCTGAACGTGTATAAATGTGTTTTCATACTTTTTGTTGTGCTGGCTGTGAATTTCCAACCGCACCCTATGGGTACTGCATGGAGCTTGGTCACTGCAAATGCTATTTTCTTCCACAATCCTGATGTTTGTGTTGTTGTAGCCAGTGACCTTGCTTAGCATACTTTATCATTTTTATGGACATTCTTTTTATGAGATGATGATTAAGCTGATGCTCAATGTTCCCTTTGATGGTAGGAAGCTGTGCATCTAACCGTTAGGGTTATCTTTGAAGATCCTGGAGTGCAGGAGTTAATTGTCAAGCTTTATCATAAAGGTAAAGCAATGTTCAGATTTATCATACTCTATACTGTTAACTTAACAACTTGATATGTCATTTATGCTATCTGTGTTAAATAATGAGAACCAAGCTGACAAAATTTAAGCGCATGTTAACAGCCCAATACAATCACAATATCTAATTACAGTGATGTGGGACTACATAATAGCTTTTCTAGGACTACTTATTTTAGAAGGAAAAGGTTTTAATTTAATTCTAATATTTTAGTTTCCTTATGTTTCCTACTTTCATTAGGGGCTTGCCCATTCTATTTGTTTGGGTGCCTTTAAATAAACACTACATGCAGGCATTCAGTTCTGAGGTTGAATTTTTGAATAAAATAAATTGAGTTTTCTTCAAGATAGAGAGTGTCTCTCTTTTATGTTGTGGTGGTTGTACACCATCCAGTGCTTAAATGAGTAATTGGCAGAGGTCAGAAAGGGCATGATACTACCCTGGGAATACAATGCAAAAGGAGCTTATATCACTAATGGATGATCTTGAAAAATATTAATGAAATGTTTCAAGTTTAACGACTATAAGAACTTATGTTGATTTTATAGAATATTGTCCAGAAATGTTGAAAGATATTAACTCAACCAATTTTCTTAATGCATTTGGCCCATCTAATATTGCCTCAAAGTGTTTGCCTCATATTTCAGAGTGGTCTGAAGGACAGGTCACCGAGTACCTAGTTGCAACATTTGGTGATTATTTTGCAGATGTGAAGATGTAAGTTTGCTCGTTTGTCACCTTTCTTCTACTGCTTTTCCCTTTGGGTGACATCTCGTCGGATGTGGGATGTGCTGCGCTTACATTTGCATGGAAATTTAACTTCATAGTTTCCACAAACAAATCATTTTAGTTCATGCTGTATTGCAGCTGAACGTACATAATACACTCCATTTGCTTGTTGCATGTTCTTTGCATTTCCAAGGGATAAGTCCAGGTTTATGATTTTTGTGAGGGAAAGTCCCAACTTTTATAGCCAAGGCTACTTAATTGTGATCCATGGTGTGTGTGGCAAATTGAATCAGGCATGCATCCTGGTTTTAGAAGCTGGGTTTCAGCCTGCTAATGGAAGGGGAAGTGTTAGAGGAATATCACAAGGTTTTAAATAACATGGTGTGCTTTCAAGAAACTACCTCTTGTCCGTGAGATACTGGAAAATCTTGAAGGGCTTTGCACTAACAGATTAGATAAACCCATATGATTAAAATAGTTTGCTTAGGTTTTCCTCTTATCTGGAAGTTGTTATCTCGAAATTTAAAACATGGGTTTGGGTGTGTAAATTATTTCAACTACTGGCAACCACACATGCATATAGCTTTATTGATCTTGAATCTATAGTTTAAACAAGAAAAGCTGCTCTTATTTGTTTTATTTTTCTTACCTTAGGTATATTGAAGAAAGATCATTTAGGAGATTTGTTGAAGCTTGTCTTGAGGAGACAGTGGTGGTTTACGTGGATCACCTTCTGACTCAGGTTTTATTTCAACTATAAAGTTGAACCTTTTATTCTTGGAAGATACTCCTGCATGTCCTCTCTCCCAGTGTCTTTCTATTTTAACATAATGTTCATTTGTAATGTGTTGTGATTGTTGTAGAAAAACTACATCAAGGAAGAGACGATAGAACGGATGAGGCTAGATGAAGAGGTTATTATGGACTTCTTCAGGGAGTATATTAGTGTGTCTGTAAGTAGCTGCTTCATGTAGAAACTTGCCTGGGTTATTCTATGCTTACTATATTCACAAGCAGTTTCTGTTGAGATTACCAACATTTTCTATCATCTTTTTTTTCTTTATTAATATTGATCAACTGACCTTTGTTTCAGAAAGTAGAAAGTAGAGTCAGGATACTGAGTGATTTGAAAGAACTTGCTTCAGGAGAGAGTTTGGATACCTTCACGCTCATCTATATGAATATTCTTGAACATCAACCTGACTGCCCGGTAAATGCTGCTTAATATTTCTTCTTTTGAGTGATTATATTGGTCCGATAATTATTCTTCGTGTACTGGGTCCTGCTGTGCACAAGTGGATCACCAGTTGTCAGTTGTATGATAGGCTAGGATAAAATAACGGGTCAGACTTCAGTGATTTCTTGTAAAGCCATGGGCAGGAAAAAACAATGCATTATAAATTTGCGCGTATCAAAATTTTGTGATTAACCTGGTATCTGATTGTATCGTGCTTACGAATTGCAGCCCGAAGTAGTTGAAAAGCTTGTTGGACTGCGAGAAGGCATACCACGAAAGGATGCGAAAGAGGTGCGCGCAACCCTTGATATGGATCCAATGCATAACAGACACACTTAA
>Ga0325400_1002922_pt1 | contig 15240 bp, 13 predicted proteins | sample PopdelMetagenome_2_FD_205662 | JGI IMG/M metagenome (GOLD analysis project Ga0325400, IMG submission 205662) | Populus deltoides microbial communities from Bellville, Georgia, United States - Xylem-PdKOR-R1 | ecosystem: Host-associated > Plants > Phyllosphere > Stem > Wood/Secondary xylem... | reverse complement strand
ACCGACGGGGAACTCCCGGACCCGGCGAACCCGCCGAGCGGCTGCCGGTTCCGGACGCGGTGCGCCCACGCCCGGACCGACTGCTCGACTCTCGACCCCGCACCGTTACCCCAGACCGGCCGTTCGCACACCGCCGCCTGCCCGTTCGCGCAGGACGACACCGCGTCCCTGGCCTCGTGAACTCAGCGAATCGTGAAACTCATGACTCCCGGAAGGAACCCCATGACTGCAGTCGGCGTCGATCGCCGCACGGTCCTGTCCCTGACCGCCCTGGGCGGCGCCGCCGTCCTGACCGGCTGCGGCGGGTACGACGACCCGACCGGCGGAACCTCGGGAGGCACGACCCCCGACACTCTGACGGTTGCCCAGCCGAACGACGTCGCGACGATGGACGGGGTCCTCGACAACGGCCTGTACAGCGTCAACGTGTTCCACGGCCTGTACGACCAGCTCGTCCAACTGTCCCCCGAGGGGGATCTGGAACCGCGGTTGGCGACCGGGTGGGCGTCCAACGAGGACGGCAGTTCCTGGACGTTCACCGTCCGCACCGACGCCCTCTTCCACGACGGTTCCCCGGTCACCTCGGCCGACATCGCCTACAGCTTCCAGGCCGTCATGGACTCGGAGACGTCCGGGAACAAGATCTACACGAACGCGATCGCCGCGGTCACCGCTCCCGCCGAGGACACCGTGCAGTTCGACCTCAAGGCCCCGAACTCGGTGTTCCCGCGGTTGGCCTACTACATCGTCATCGTCCCGCAGGCGGCCTACGCCGACCCGGCCGCGTTCGCGAGCAACCCGATCGGGTCCGGCCCGTACAAGTTCGTCTCCTGGACCCCCGACGTCTCGGTGGACCTGGCGGTCTTCGAGGACTACTGGGGCGAGGCACCCGGAGTTCCCAACGTTTCCATCCAGCCCGTCCCCGACGAGGAGGCCCGCGTCAACGGCCTGCTGTCGGGCACCCTGGACCTGTGCGCCCTGGCCCCCACCCAGGTCGAGACCGTGAAGAACACCGATGGGTTCTCGGTCGAGGAGTACGACGGCAACCAGATCGTCTACCTCGGCGTGAACACGTCGGCCGGACCGCTGGCCGACGCAGCCGTGCGGAGGGCGATCGACAGCGCGATCAACCGCGAGGGAATCATCACCAGCGTCCTGCAGGGCATGGCCACCGCTGCCGGCCAGAGCGTCGCACCGCCGGTGAACGGTTGGTCGGAGAACCTGCAGCCCGTCGAGTTGGACCTCGACGCGGCCAAGGCCTCCCTCGCGGCCTCGACCTACGCCGGGGAACCCATCACCCTGCAGTTCCCCAGCAACGGCAACGTCCCGAGTTCGACCGCCGTCGCCCAGGCGATCGCGGCGCAGCTCGAGGACGCCGGGATCACGATCCAGCTCGAGGGCATCGACACCGCGACGTTCAACCTGGCCTGGTCCTCGAAGCAGCTCACCGGGTTGTACCTGACCCAGTTCTCCCCGTCGATGATGGACGCGGCCACCACCCTGAACTACCTCTACGGCCCGACCGGCAACGGCTACTTCCGCGACCCGCAGATCGACGACCTCATCACCCAGGCCGCGGCGACGGTCGACGCCGAGGCCCGGCTCGGGATCATCGAGCAGGTCTGGCAACGCAACGCCTCCGAGGCGTTCATCGTGAACCTCTACTCGACCAAGAACGCCTACGGCCTCGTCGACGGTTTGACCTGGAAACCCCGGGGTGACGGCCACCTCGACTTCGTGTCGGCGACCTACGCCTGAGGAGGAACCGTGCTCAGCACCGAACTACGCGTCCGCCGCTCGTACACCGAGACGACCTGGGGTCAGCTCCACGTGAAGCAGTGCGGGGACTCCGGCCCGTGGGTCGTGCTCTTCCACGAGTCGCCCCGCTCGTCGATGGTCTACGACCCGGTGCTCCCGCTCCTGGGGTCTTCCGTGCGGGCTCTCGCGGTCGACACCCCCGGCTACGGCCAGTCCGACGGACCGGACGAGACGTTGCCCATGGAGGCCTACGCCGAACAGGTCCTCGCCGGGCTCGACGCCCTCGGCATCGACGAGTTCGTCCCCGTCGGGATGAAGACCGGTTCCTACCTGGCCAGCGCCATCGCCCTGCAGGCCGGCCCGGGCCGGGTGAAGAAGGCCGTGCTCTACGCCGTCGAGCGTTTCGACCCGGCGACCGCGGCGCACTGGAGCGCGAACTGGGCGCCCGCCGTCGAGTTCAGCCCGGATGGCTCACACCTCATGAAGCTGTGGGACAAGTACGTCGGCCTGTACGGCACCGGTTCCCCACGGGACCTGTCCGCGTCCATCGGCGAGATCCTGCTCGAACCCGAACACTACGGCAGGATCTACCCGGCTGCCTTCGGGTTCGACGGCTGGTCGGCGTTCGAGGAACTCGTGGCCCGGGGGACGAAGGTCACCGTCTTCGAACCGCAGGGCATCCGGATGACGCACGACATCGACGTGCACTTCGAACAGGTCCCGGGCACCGAGGTCGTGAGCTTCGACGTCACCGGGCACCTCGGGACCCGCGTCCCCGAACAGTTCACCGAGGCCGTGCTGCGCGCGGTCCACGCCTGAGGAGAAGAGACACCATGGTCGATCTGATCGCCGGACAGGCGGACACCGAGGACTACTACTGGATGGTGAAGAACGCCGTCGTCCCGCGCCCCATCGCGTGGATCAGCACGATCGACGCCGAGGGCCGGGGCAACCTCGCGCCCTACAGCTACTTCAACCTCGTCGGCATGCGTCCGCCGGTGCTGATGGTGAGTTTCTTCGGCGCCAAGCACAGTTACGACAACATCACCGCGACCGGTGAGTTCGTCGTGAACATGGTCTCGGGCGACCTCGTCGAGGAGCAGAACTCCTCGGCCGCGATCGTCGACCGGGAGATCGACGAGGCCGTGCTGCTGGGCCTGGAGTCCGCACCGTCGGTCGTGGTGAAGGCTCCGCGGTTGGCCCGCGCCAAGGTCGCCCTGGAGTGCCGGTACCGCCAGGAGGTTCCGGTGGACGACGCGGTCGTGGTGTTCGCCGAGGTCGTCGCCGTCCACGCCGAGGACGACGTCCTCGGCCCCGACGGTCGGATCAGCGTGCCGCTCTACCAGCCCGTCGGCCGCCTCGGCGGTGCGCTCTACACGACGGTGACGTCGGAGTACCGGATCCCCGTTCCCGCCGCCACCCCCGAGTGGCTCGCCGCCCAACCCGGCTACCGCGCCGAAACCCCGACCCGGTGATCAAGGACGTCACGCCTGACCCATGACCTGCCGCATCCGTCCGAGCCCGTCGATCTCGCACTCCACGACGTCCCCGGACCGCAGGAACGGTTTGGGGTCGGGGAAACCCATCGCGACTCCGGCGGGGGTGCCGGTGTTGATGACCGTCCCGGCCTCCAGGACCATGAACTGCGACAGGTACCGCACGATCTCCCCGACCCCGAAGATCAGGTCGCGCGTCGAACCGTCCTGACGCAGTTCGCCGTTCACCCACGTCCGCAACCCGAGCGCGGCGGGGTCCCCCACCTCGTCGGCCGTGACGAACCACGGACCGAGCGGGTTGAACGTCTCGCAGTTCTTCCCCTTGTCCCAGGTGCCGCCGCGCTCGATCTGGAACTCGCGTTCGGACACGTCGTTCGAGACGACGTACCCGGCGACAGCGTCCAGCCCTTCCTGCGCGGAGTCGAGGTAGCGCACGGTCCGTCCGATGACGACCCCGAGTTCGACCTCGTAGTCCGTCTTCACGCTGCGACGTGGGATCAGCACGGTGTCGTTCGGGCCGACCACGGTCGAGGGCACCTTGAGGAACACGATGGGTTCGGCCGGCAGCGGCGACCCGGTCTCGGCGGCGTGGTCGCGGTAGTTCAGCCCGATGCACACCAGGGCCGGCGGTCGCGGCAGCGGCGACCCCACCCGCAGGCCCGAGGCGTCCAGCTCGGGCAGACCTACTGCCGTCCGTGCCCGGTCCAGGTCCGCCGCCGTCCACGGCACGGTCGGGTCCAGCACCCCGGACAGGTCGAGGTACGTGCCGTCCGGGCGCAGCAGTGCGGGACGTTCGTGGCCGAGGGGTCCCAGTCGCGTGATCTTCACCGGGGCAGGCTACGCGCGGGTCCCCGCGCAGGGCAGGATGCGCTCATGACCGATCTCGCCGCCTTCACCGCCGGACTGCCCAAGGTGGAACTCCACCTGCACCTCGAGGGCACCCTCGAGCCCGACCTGAAGCTCGAGCTGGCGCGCCGCAACGGCGTCGACATCGGCCAGAGCACGGTCGAGGAGGTGCAGGCGACGTACGTGTTCGACTCCCTCGCCTCCTTCCTGGCCGTGTACTACCCCGCGATGGACGTCCTGGTGACCCGCGCGGACTTCCGCGATCTGGCGATGGCCTACTTCCGCAAGGCCGCCTCGCAGAACGTCCGGCACGCCGAGGTGTTCTTCGACCCGCAGGTCCACGTGGCCCGCGGCGTCGCCTTCGAGGACGTCGTCCTCGGGTACCACGACGCCGTCGTGGACGCCGAGCGCGAGTTCGGGATCACCGCGGGCTTGATCCTGTGCATCGTGCGCGACCTGCCTGTGCAGAGCGCGGAGGTCGTCATCGACCAGGCCATGGCCTACACCGAGCAGATCGTCGGCATCGGCCTGGACTCCGACGAGCGCGGCAACCCACCGGCCAAGTTCGCGCACCTGTTCGCGAAGGCCCGGGAGGCGGGGTTCAAGATCACCGTGCATTGCGACATCGACCAGGAGAACACCACCGAACACATCCGGCAGGCCCTGGAGGACATCGAGGTCGACCGCATCGACCACGGCACCAACGTCGTCGAGGACCCACGCCTGCTCGAACTCCTCAAGGCCAGGGGCGTCGGTCTGACCTGCTGCCCGATCTCGAACTCGTTCGTGACGAACGACGGTCGAGCCGCGGTCATCACCGACCTGCTGCGCCAGGGCGTGAAGGTGACGATCGCCTCGGACGACCCGGCCTACTTCGGCGGCTACGTCACGGAGAACCTGAACTACCTGACCCGCGGAGCCGACCTCACCCCCGAGGACCTCATCCAGCTGCAGCGCAACGCGATCGAGATCTCCTGGGTGAGCGAGGAGGTACGCGAGGCATTCCTCGCCGACCTGGAGGCCTACGAAGCCCTCGTCGCCCCGCCGCTGTAGCCCCTCCCACGACCAGCCAGCCGCGTCCCCACCAGCGTGAACGCGAACGGGAGCACGGCCAGGGGCACGACCAGCAGGTACCCACCGCGAGCGCCGTGGACGTCCACCACCACCCCGCCGATCGCCGTGCCCAGGGCCGTGCCCGCGGTGATCGCGGTGCTGACCCAGGCCAGGGACTCGGTGAGCCGATGGCTGGGCGCGGCCTCCTCGACGAGTCGGTTCACCGCGACCCCGAACGGCGCGTAGGTCGCCCCGGCCAGGAAACTCAGGGCGAGGATCCCGAGCACTCCCGGTGCCAGGACGAGCGCGCCGTACCCGACCCCGAACACGGCCGACATCACCACGGCCCCGCGGCGGGGGTCACGGACGGGCGGTACCGACCCCACGACGAGCCCGCCGATCACCGCTCCCAGGGCCCCGGCGCTCAGGACCGACCCGGCGAGTCCCGGAACTCCCCGTTCGGTGGTGAACGCGACGGCCGACAGGTCCGCGAGCCCGAACACCGTGCCCACCGCGAGCCCCGCCGCCAGCACTCCGAGCACGGCCGGGTTCCGCACCGGCCGCCCTCGCGAGGCCATGGCGCCGACCGCCCCACCGTGCGGTTGGAACGACAACGCCAGGCAGCCCGCAGCCCCGGCGCCGCAGGCGATCAGCAACGCCAGCCGAGGATCGGCCACCGCCGCGACGACGGAGGCCAGCGCCGGCCCGGCCACCCAGACGAGTTCGTCGAACACGCCTTCGAGGGCGAACGCGGTCGCCAGCCGAGGGTCCGCCGCGTCACCCCGGGAGCCCCGGGGATACCTGCGGGCCCACCGGGTCCGGGTGAACGACCCGACCGGGGCCGCTCCGGCGCCCACCACGACCGCCGCGAGGACGACGACGACGGCCGGTGCGTCCAGCGACGTCGCCAGCACGAACGTCACCGCACCGAGGACCCCGACGACGGCCGTCGTCCGCAGCGCGAGGGCCTGCCCTCGCCGGTCACCCCACCGCCCCAGCGCCGGGCCGGCCAGGGCCCCGGTCGCCACCACCAGCGCGGACACGAGCCCGGCCAACCCGAACTCGCCCGTGCTGCGCCGCAGCACCAGCAGCACGGAGAACCCCACGACCGCCAGCGGGACGCGGGCCAGCAGCCCGGTCAGGGCCAGCAGCAGGTGGTCACGCGGACCGAGCACCTCGACGTACGCCCGCACGGAGCCTCTCCCCTGGACGGGACGACGCTGCCCCGCTCTCGGGAGAAACCCTGCCGGGCAGGGGTTCAGGCTGTCAACGGCCCAGGACGAGCTGGCGCGGGTCACCGGCCAGCAGCGTCTTGACAGCCCGGGACACGGCGTCGGCCAGCACCTCGCTGGCGTCGAGTTCGAGGCCGTCCGCGAGCGCGGCGGCGACGTCCCGCGGGTCGTTCTTGGGCACGTCGAGGTGGGCGATCATCTCGGTGTCCGTGTAACCGAGGTGCACGCCCGTCACCAGCGTCCCCTGACCGGCGAGCGAGGCCCGCAGCCCGTTGGTCAGCCCCCATGCCGCCGCCTTGGACGCCTCGTACCCGCTGCCGGTGGTGGCCCACGACAGCACCGAGTGGATGTCGACGAGAGCGCCGCCACCGTTGCGGACCAGCACCGGCGCAAAGGCGCGCGCCACGTTCAGCACCCCGAAGACGTTGGTCTCGAACTCCTGGCGGATGTCCTGGACCGGCGATCCGAGCAGGCTCGAACCGGTGCTCACCCCCGCGTTGTTGACGACGATCTCGACGTCTCCCGCCCGCCAGGCGAACTCCGCCACGGCGTCGGCGTCGGTCACGTCGAGCGTGGCCACCTCGATCCGCGGGTCCTCGGACGAGCCGCCGGCGCGGGAGGTCGCGTAGACCTTCTGCGCACCCCGGCTCAGCAGTTCGGCGGTGATCGCGGCCCCCAGACCTCGCAGTCCGCCGGTCACCAGCACGGTCGTTCCGTTGATCTTCACGGTGGGATCCCTTCGAATATGACGACTGTCATAGGGGTACCATGACAGTCGTCATGACCACAACGAAGAGCCCTCGCGACCGGATGGTCGACAGCGCCCGCGAACTCGTCCAGGAACGCGGCGTCCACGGCGTCGGTCTGCGCGACGTCGTCACCCACGCCGGCGCCCCCCGGGGCTCGCTGCAGCACTACTTCCCCGGCGGCAAGGATCAGCTCCTCACCGAGGCCCTGCGCAGCGCCGACGCCCTCAGCCGCCGGAGCCTGCACGGCGGGGATCCGGTCGGGGTCGTCCAACGCGTCTTCCAGGGCTGGCGCGAGATCCTGCACGACAACGACTTCCGTCTCGGCTGCCCGTTCGCCGCCACGCTCGTCGACACCGGGGCGGCCAACGGATTCCTGCGCTCGGCAGTGGCCGACAGCTTCACGCACTGGCACGGCGACCTGCGCGCGATCCTCGAGGAGGCGGGCCACCCCGCGTCGCGGACCACGCTGGTCCAGGCCGCCCTGCAGGGCGCTCTCGTCCTCGCCCGCGCGCACCGATCGACGACGCCACTGGACGAGGTCGAGGCCGAACTCCTCACCCTGCTGGCCGCGGATCCCCGGTAGGTTCACCCGTGTGGACTTCCGGCCAAGGGCGCACTTCACGGCAGAGAACACCTGGCTGAACGACCCCAACGGGTTGTTGCACCACGACGGGGTGTGGCACCTGTTCTTCCAGAACAACCCGCACTCCTCGACGTGGGGGAACATGTCCTGGGGCCACGCCACGTCGCGGGACCTGCTGCACTGGGAGCACCAACCCTTGGCCATCAGCCACGAAGGCGCCGAGGCGATCTTCTCCGGCAGCGCCGTCGTCCACGAGGGCCGCATCGCCGCGATCTACACCAGCGCCTACGAAGGAGGGAAACAGGCACAGTCGATCGCCTGGAGCACCGATGGGACCACCTTCACCAAGGACCCGTCCAACCCCGTGCTCGACCGCGAGTCGACAGGTTTCCGCGACCCCAAGGTGTTCCGGTACGCCGACTCCTGGCGGATGGTCGCGGTCGAGGCCGACGAACGGCAACTGCTCGTGTACTCCTCGCAGAACCTGCTCGACTGGCAGCTGGAATCGAGTTTCGCCGACGAACCGGCCGAGGGGATCTGGGAGTGCCCCGACCTGTTCCCTCTGTCCTTGGACGGCGAGGAACTCTGGGTGCTGCTGCTCAGCGTCCAGGACGACCGGGGTTCCCGGGTGGAGTACCGCGTCGGGCGGTTCGACGGCACGAATTTCTCGGGCGGGCCCACGAAACCGTTCGAACCCGGCCCGGACGTCTACGCCGTCTCGACCTACACCGACGCCCCCGACGGCCGCCGTGTCCTGATCGGCTGGATGGCGCAGCCGACGTACGCCGGCCAGACCCCCACCGCGCCGTGGCGGGGCGCCATGACCCTCCCGCGGGACCTGTCCCTGACCCGGGTGGACGGAGAACCGACCCTGGTCCAAGAACTCTCGCCCGAGATCGACGTCGTGCACGAGACCGCGGACCTGGAAACCCCCAGCCTGCTCCGGTGCACCTTCGACGGGGACGCGAGCTGGGAGTTCGCATCGGACGAGGACGTCCTGCGGATCGCCGTCGAGGGGTCCGACCTCGTGATCGACCGCACCCGCAGCGGTCTGGTGGACTTCCACCCCGAGTTCGCCACCGTGACCCGGGTGGAACTACCGCAGGTCACGGCGTTCGAGGTGTTCCTCGACCGCTGCTCGGTGGAGATCTTCGCGGGGACGCTCACCGTCACCCAGCTGGTGTTCCCGACCGAGCCCTACCGGGAGGTCCGCACCGGCGGTTCGGCGACCGCTCGCATCTTCACCGAGTGAACCGGGTGACAGGGACACCACCGCCATGCCACCATGTCCGCATGAAGCACCTCAGCTCGAACACGACGACGCCGGTCCACCTCCGGCGCCGCGATCAGTTCTGAGCTGAGTCGACGAAGAGCCCCGGGGGTCACCCCCGGGGCTCTTCGCGTTCTCCGGGACCTCCCACCCCGAACCCAGGAGGACACCATGGAGAACCACCATCACCACGTCGGCCGCGCGCTCGACCTGTTCGACACCTCACCGATCGTCGGACCCGGCCTGCCGCTGTGGTTGCCGGACGGCGCCGTGGTGCGGGGCGAGCTCGAGAGGTTCGCGGCGGAACTGGGGCAGCGCAGCGGATGTCACCGCGTCAGCACCCCGGTGCTGGCCAAACGCGAACTGTTCGAACGGTCCGGACACTGGGGGAAGTTCGCCGCCGACATGTTCCCCGCGATGAGGATGGGTGAGGAGGAGTACGTGCTGCGCCCCGCCAACTGCCCCCACCACACCCAGGTCTACGCCGCCCGCCCGCACAGCTACCGCGACCTGCCCGTGCGGTACGCCGAACTGGGTTCGATGTTCCGCAGTGAACTGTCCGGCGTCCTGGTCGGTCTGCGTCGGGTCCGGCAGATCAACCTCGACGACGCGCACTCGTTCTGCCGCCCCGACCAGGTGGTCGAGGAGGTCAGGATCGCCTCGCCGCGATCCGGGAGGCCTACGCCGTGCTCGGGATCCCCGTGGCCAGGTTCCGGTTGTCGGTCCGCGCTCCGGGCGGTTCCTACCTGGGCGACGACGACCTGTGGGACCGGGCCGAGCAGCAGTTGCGTGAGGCCCTGGCCGGCGACCCCTTCGACCTCGGCGTGGGCGAGGCCGCGTTCTACGGCCCGAAGATCGACGTCCAGGTGGCCGACACCGCGGGCCGGGAGGAGACCTTGTCCACCGTGCAGGTCGACCACGTCCAGCCGGAGCGGTTCGGTCTGGAGTACGTCGACCAGGACGGCCGACGGCAGCGCCCGGTGATGGTCCACCGCGGTCTGCTGAGTTCCATGGAGCGTCTGGTCGCGATCCTGCTGGAACTCGACGGCGGGTGGTTGCCGACCTGGTTGTCCCCGGTCCAGGCGGTGGTCCTGCCCGTCAGCGGGGACGAGCACGGGGACCACGCGAGCGCGGTGGCCGCTCGCCTCGAGGGGGTTCGCGTCGAGGTCGACGACGACGGTCCCCTCGGCGGTCGGATCCGGCGGGCCCGCGAGCGCCGGATCCGGCACGTCGCGGTCGTCGGGGACGCCGAACTCGCCGCAGGGACCGTGTCGGTCCAGGGCCGCGCAGTTGCCGAGGAGGAGTTCCGGGCGGAACTGCTGGAGGAGATCAGGAACCGGTCACGCTGAGACGCGCGCGTCGCACCACTGCTCGAACGCCGCAGCGGGCACGGCGGGGCTGTGCAGGTACCCCTGCGACAGGTCGCAGCCGAGGCGGGCGAGCGCGCCGAGGGTGTCGTCGTCCTCGACGCCCTCGGCGACGACCCGCGCCCCGAGCCGGTGCGCGAGTTCGATGGTGGAGACGATGACGGCCTCGGCGCGAGGGTCGGTACCGATCCCGGTGACGAAACTACGGTCCAGTTTGACCTCGTCGAACTCCCCGTTGCGCAGGTATCCGAGCGAGGAGTAACCCGTCCCGAAGTCGTCGATGCTGAGCGAGAGCCCCATGTCGGCGAAGGCGCGCAGGACGGCGAGGCTGCCGGCCGAACCTTCCATGGCGACGGTCTCGGTGATCTCCAGGGAGACCAGCGACGTCGGCGTCCCGTGGGCGGCGAGCATCCCGGCGACGCGCAGGGGCAGGCCCGCGTCGGTGAGGTTCGTGGCCGACAGGTTCACCGAGATCCGCACGTCGCGGCCCGACCGGTGCCACCCCGCGGCGATCCGCAGTGCCTCGTCGAGCACCCAGCCCGTGAGGGCGTGCATGAGTCCGTGCCGTTCGACGAGGTCCAGGAACGTCAGCGGCGGCATGAGCCCGTGGTCGGGGTGTTCCCACCGGACGAGCGCCTCGGCGCCCTCGACCGCGCCGTCCCCGGTACGGACCTGGGGTTGGAAGTGCAGCAGCAGGTTCCCCGCCCGGAGGCGTTCGTCGGCGTCCGCCTCGGTGTCCAGGCCGAGGCAGATCCGCAACTGCTCCACGAGCAGCAGTTCGCCGCGGCCGGCGCCGTTGCGCGTGTGGTCGTGGACCTCGACGCGGTCCCCGTGTTCCTTGGCCCGCAACAACGCGACGTCGGCCAGGTGCAGCAGGTCCTCCCCCTGTCCGGCGACCCCGACGCTGAACCCGACGTGGAGGCGCCGTCCGGCCAGCGAGTACGTCCCGGACAGGGCCGCGTGCGCCCGCCGCGCGAGGTCGGCCGCCGCGCACGGCGTCGTGTCGGGCATGAGGACGGCGAGTTCGTCCCCACCGAGGCGGTGGACGGTCGCCCCGGCGGGGAACACCGAGCGCAGTCGGGCCACGGCCTGCACGAGGAGTTCGTCCCCGGCGCGGTGTCCGAAGGAGTCGTTGACGGCCTTGAACCGGTCGACGTCGAACAGGGCCAGCGCGGCGGAGTGCTCCGGGTCGGTGCAGCGTTCGAGTTCGGCGAGCAGGGCCCGCCGGTTCCCTGCCCCGGTGAGGTCGTCCACGAGCGCGGCGTCGCGGGCCGCGGTCAGGACGAGGAGTTCGCGCTGGCCGGACAGCAGCAGGGCGATCCCGCCCGCGAGCGCCACCAGGGCCGTGCAGGCGGTGAAGGGGTCGGGACGGCCGAGGGCGACGTGGACCAGCAGCAGCGCGCTGAGCGGGACGACGACGACGGGAACGATCTGCAGGGTCCGGCCGTCGCGACGGGCGGTGCGTTCGGGGCGGGCGGGCATCCACGCGGTGACCGCCGCTCCTAGGATCCCGGCGGTCCAGGCGACGTCGAGCCCGATGCCGAAGGTCGGGGCGAGCCCGCCGCTGGCCAGCAGCAGGACGGAGTAGGCGAGGTCTCCGAGGGCGAACGCGGTCAGTCCGGCGGTGAGCACCCACCACCGGCGGTCGCGGCCGCTGCCGGCGGCGACGACGGCGGCGCACCCGGCCAGCAGCAGGTCCCCGGCGGGCAGGTAGAGCCACCACCCGATGTTCACCAGGGACAGTCCGCTGAGGTTCGCCAGGGGCGGACCGGCGAACCGGGCGATGAGGGCGGCCAGCAGGACCAGGACCGTCGTCACCTCCAGGGCGTACCCGCGGCGTTGGACGCGGTGGGGCCACAGGAGCCGCCCGATGGCGCGGAGCCAGAACACGTACCCGACGAGGTACCCGAGTTCGATGACGGTGAGGGCGACGTCGGCACCGGTGACCGTGTTGAGCAGGTCCACCGAGATCTCGGTGGCGGTGTAGAACGACCAACCGATCGCGAAGTACCGCCAGGCCCGGGCTTCCCCGTCACGGGTTCGGGCGCGCAGCCAGAGGGCTGCGAGGGCCAGGAGTTCGACGAGGGTTCCAACGACGGTGTCCAGGAAGCGCCCGGCCTCGTGCGCCACGAGGGTGAGGACCGCGTAGGCGATCCAGCTCGCCAGGGCCGCGACGAGGAACCACCGTGCCGCGCCGAGCGAGCGCTGCGCGGTGGTTCCGGTGGTCACGGTGATCATTCGGGTGACGGGGTGCCCGAGTTGAGGGGTCCTTGGTCCTGACTTGCCTCAGGGCAACGATTGCCGTCCTAGCCGGCGAGCGCCATCTCCCGGCGTCGGGCCATCGCGGGCTGCGCGGCGAGGACCGCGGCGAGGGCGATCGCGACGACCAGGGGCACGATCCCGCACACGGCCATCCCGGCGCGGACGCCGACGTGCTCGGTGATCCAGCCGATGATCGGGCCGCCGATGGGGGTTCCGCCCATGAAGACGAGCACGTACAGGCCCATGACCCGGCCGCGGTACTCCTGGTCAACCCAGAGCTGGACGGAGGAGTTCGCGATGGCCTGGAAGGCGAGGTTCGTGACCCCCATGAGCACGAGCAGCACCATGAACGTGCCGAGGTTCGGGGCGAGGGCCGCCAGGGTCTGGCTGACCCCGAACGCGGCCCCGAGCAGCAGGATCAACCGGAGCCGGGAGTGGCTGCGGGCGCCCGCGAACAGGGCTCCGGCGATGGACCCGACGGCGAGCACGATGTTGAACGTGCCGTACATCCCGGCGCCGGCGTGGAACGTCTCGGAGGCCATCGCGGTGAGCACGACGGGGAAGTTCAGGCCGAAGGTGCCGAAGACACCGACGAGGGCGATGGTCCAGCCGACGTGCGGACGGTCGGCGACGTACCGCAGGGCCGAGCGCAGCTGGCCCTTCTCCCGCGGGATGGCCGTGGCGGGCTGGAGTTCCTCGGTGCGCATGCTGGCGAGGGTGATCGTGGGCCCGATGTAGAGCAGCGCGTTGACCGCGAAGGCCCAGCCCGAGCCGATCGTCCCGATCAGGACGCTGGACAGCGCCGGGCCGACGAGGCGGGTCGACTGGAAGACGGCGGCGTTCATGGCGATCGCGTTGCGCATGTAGGGCGCGGGGACGACCTCACCGACGAAGGCCTGCCGGGTGGGGTTGTCGAGGGCGACGACGAGACCGCCGACGACGGCCAGGACGTAGATCAACCCGACGGTGATGTTGCCGGTGATGGTCAGGATCGCGAGCGTCGCGGCGACCGACGCGCTGCAGAGCTGGGTGACCAGGAGGATGTTCCGCTTGGGGTAGCGGTCGGCGATCATCCCGCCGTACATCCCGAACAGCAGGATCGGCAGGAACTGCAGGGCCATGGCGATGCCGACCGCGGCCGGGGAGCCGGTGAGTTCGAGGGTGAGCCAGTCCAGGGCGATGTTCTGGACCCAGACGCCGGTGTTGGCGAAGGCCTGCCCGGTGGCGTAGATGCGGAAGTTCCTGACCCGGAGCGCCGCGAACATCGCGCGTCCGGAGGAAGTGGGAGTGGTGCCTGCGCTGGCCTCGGGAGCCGCCGGTGTCACTGACCTGATGCCTTTCGTACCGAAAACATGCGTGGCGAGAATCGTGACCTGAAGTCACTAACGGTGTGTGACCATCATCGGCGATGTCGGGGGTAGGCTGCAGCCCAATAGACGGCTTATCAGTCATCACGTCTCGCGATAACGGCGTGATGACTCGCGACGGGGCGGGGGCCATGACTGCAGGCCAGGGGCCGACGGGGACGTTCGAGCCGGTGCAGCTGCGGACGTTTCTCGCTGTGGCGCAGACGCACTCGTTCACCCAGGCCGCGGCGCGGCTCGGCGTCCGGCAGTCCACGGTGAGTCAGCACGTGAAGAAGCTCGAGGACAGCGTCGGGCGCCAACTCGTCCACCGCGACACCCATTCGGTGGCCCTGACCCCCGACGGCGAGGCCATGATCGGTTTCGCCCGGTCGATCCTGGCCTCGCACGAGCAGGCGGCCGCGTACTTCACGGGGGCCCGGCCGGTCGGCCGGCTGCGGATCGGGATGTCCGACGACCTGGCCCTGACCCGGCTGCCGAACATCCTGCGTGACTTCCGGACGGAGAACCCCCGGGTCGACCTCGAGCTGACCGTCGACCAGTCCGGGACGCTGCACCGTCGCCTCGAGAACGACCGGCTCGACATCTTCATCGGCAAGCGTCCGCCGCGCTCGGGCGAAGGGAAACTGGTCAAGCGCGAACGGCTCGTCTGGGTCGGCAACCCCTCGACCCGGCTCGACCTGGCCCAGCCCGTGCCCCTGGTCGTCTACCCCTCCCCGTCCTTGAGCGGCGACGCGATGCACGAGGCGCTGGACCGGGTCGGCGTCGGCTACCGGTCGGCCTGCGTGTGCCGGGGCGTGAACGGACTCATCGCCGCCGTGGCCGCCGGTATCGGGGTGTCCTGCCTGGCGAGTTCGCTCGTCCCCGTCCAGCTCGTCACGCTCGGCGCCCAGCACAAGTTGCCCGAACTGGGTCAGATCGACCTCGTCCTGCTGACCAACCCCAAGACCCAGGACCGCCCCGCCTCCCGCGCCCTGGCCGCCGCGGTCCTGTCCGGTGGTCCCTCCAGCCTGGCCCCCTCCGCCCCCTCCCGCTGAAAGCACGAGGGCACGGTCCGCAGCGACGCGCACAGCCGACGTCGATACGGTGCGAAGGTGCTCGACGGCCTGCACCACCACCTCCAGGCGATCACCCGCCCGGAGATCGCCGGGGACCTCCGCGCCCTCCTGCGCACGGCGAGTCGGGCCGCCCGGGCGGCCGTCCCCTCGTCGCACTGCGTGGTCTGGTTCGCGGGCACCGAGAGCCACGGCCCGCTGTACC
>Ga0325400_1002921_pt1 | contig 15241 bp, 8 predicted proteins | sample PopdelMetagenome_2_FD_205662 | JGI IMG/M metagenome (GOLD analysis project Ga0325400, IMG submission 205662) | Populus deltoides microbial communities from Bellville, Georgia, United States - Xylem-PdKOR-R1 | ecosystem: Host-associated > Plants > Phyllosphere > Stem > Wood/Secondary xylem... | reverse complement strand
CCCTTTCTAATGACATTCTCCATGCTATCTAAACTACTGGGGACTAAAATATAAAAGAAATAAAGCTTTATCACTGAAAAGTAAAATCGAAAAACAATAGAGCCAAAGTGTTGAAAGACGTGCCCAAGAACAAGACAAATGAAAAAACTACCCTTGGTTTTTCTTGTCTATCAATTTTGATCCTTGTTGTTTTTAATTCTTTGACCAAAGCCTATAATAGCAGCTTATAATGTAATGTCGACATAATTCTTTTCATAGATCATCCATGAAAGCATGCATAGAGAAACAAAACCCAATATATAAAACCGTGACAGCACAATTTGTAAGGACCGAAAAGGAAAACAAATCTTAATGACCAAAGTGAAAAAAACAGCAACAATAAGGACTTCAAAAGAAAAAAAAGGCTTGTGAGCAGGAGGGTGAAGTGGCAGCTTTGTCTGACTTGGAAATAGCCTCAAGTGGAGAATAAACAAATGCTGAATAATATAATGAATATATACACTGCTGGGAATGGCAAAACGTTGAATAAATTGATCCAAACAAGCTGTCGTATATGAGAATGGCGGTGGGGTAGGTAGGGCCTCTCAACTCTCATCTCAACAAGCACCAGCCACGGTTCACAAGAGGCCTTTCCAGTCCGTGGAGAGTCGAGTCGCCTCGTAAAATCTCTCCATCATTGCTGGTCCTTTTCTATTTTTCAAAAGAGTTGTCGTTACCATCTGAACGTCAACTGTTAGTGGCTCTCTACATTTGATATCTCTCTCTCTGTTCTAGTGTTCAACTCCTCTCCTCTCTGATTCTCTTCCTGTAAGTCCCATTTGCGTGCATCATTTTCACATCCTTAGCTTTCTAACGTTGCATGTTTCTTCTTATTCGTTTCATCTGCTTGATTTGTCGATTTTCTCATGCCAAGATTCTTTCTTTGTTCCCCCCACAGAAATCCCAAAAATGGAGAAAACAGGGCACTTATACAATTAAATGGAACAAGTGGTGATTGATTTAGCTGATTATCCGTTTCTTCCAGATTCCGATTTCCCAATGTAATGGTAGTTTCTTTCGTTGTTTGCTTTCATTTTTGCAGGATATTCAAATTTCTCTTGATAAACGCTACCCATGGTCTCATTTCTTAAAAGCACAACCATTTCTATTTCGGGTATGCTAAGTTTTCTCTTCTGTTTTTTTTGCTCCCTTTCTTTATTTATTGTTTTGTTCTGTTTAACTTTCGCTCCTTTTCCTCCGAAGTTAGAAATTGAACACAGTCAATTACGGGTTCTATGTTTATTTTGATCTGTTTATCGTGAAAATGATTTTTTTCTTAGACTGTTAGCTTTGTATCTCGAATTGAAGGCATTTTTTTATTGTTAATAAAGAATCTTGGATTTACACAATTTCCTTTTTTAGTTATTGCTTGTCAATGGAATCCATCATGGTTCTTTTATTTCTGCTGAATATTAGCTGTCAAGCTATGCTCTGATTTCCCAATTCGTGGAAAGATATTTCATGGCGTGCTAAGCCTGGAATCTTCTTTCTTAGGCAGTGTGATTTAATAACTTTATCTTTGTGATATATTTCAGGCTCAGTTTCTTTCAGTATCCAAGTGTTTGAAACTTTGTCTCTAGCATCCTGTACATCACCCATGGTCTTTGAGGAAAAAACAAGTATTTACTAGGAAACTATACTGTTTTCCTATACCAGATTTAATGATGATGGAAGGATCGGATGATGCACCTGTATATTCAAGGGAACTAAGTGTTAGTTTTGGTTATCAGTGCAATGTCACTGGCCCTAGTATTCCTTCCATTGTGCCAGAGGGATTGGACTTTTTGAACAGCACCACGATCCAAGATTCTTGTATGAAGATGAGTAGCTCCTTTTCGTGTTTGTCTGGTGCTGCTCTTAGTGCCAATGCTACTTTGGCAAACACAAATCTGTGTAATGGTCTCATTGGAGAGGAGATCTTGCCTAACCTTGATTCTCCAAGATCATTTAGAAGGATGGCATCTTCTCCTTCTCTATCACGCTTAGATTTCACATCATCATCCTCATATAGCAGCTTCACCTCCTTGGGTGGTAGTACACCGAAGGATAAGGACTTTGCTGAGACCTTGTGGAAATCTATGAGTGCTCCTACCAGAACAGAATCCTCGACCTTTCTCAATACAATGGAAGTGCAAATGGCTGGAGGGGCTGCAGGAGAGGATAGAGTCCAAGCTGTGTGTTCTGAAGAAAATGGATGGCTCTTCTGTGGAATCTATGATGGATTTAATGGGCGTGATGCGGCTGATTTCTTAGCTGGTACTCTCTATGAAAACATCTGTTTTTACCTGCATATGCTGGAGTGGAACAGAAAGAAGCAGCCTGGTTCGTTTAAAAGTACCTTAGAAGGTGAAGATGTCACATTGCATATTGCCCTCCCCGATGATCCTGGCCATTCAAATTCTGAAATGGAACAAGCAAAACTACCCAATTATGTTGATGAAGAATTCACGCATGAGAATTACAGCTCTGACATAATAAGCTGCCTTAATCGTGCCCTAGCCCAAGCAGAAGGCGATTTTATGTACATGGTTGAGCAGGAAATGGAAGATCGCCCTGATTTGGTGTCTGTTGGATCTTGTGTCTTGGCAATTCTTCTTTATGGAGATCATATCTATGTCCAAAATTTAGGGGATAGTAGGGCAATATTAGCAACAAGCACCATTCAAGAGGAAGGGGTGCTGAAAGCCATCCAGTTAACGGAAACTCATACTGTTGATAACGAGTCAGAGTGCAATAAAGTTTTGGCCGATCACCCTGATGATCCATCTCCTATCATCTATGGGAGAGTAAAAGGGAAACTGAAGTTAACTCGAGCATTTGGAGTTGGTTATCTTAAAAAGGTCGATGGCGAATTATTTTTTCTTTTTTATTTGTTTTCTTCAAATTAATGCTCCTTTACAGAGCTTATATTACTTAATATAAATTATTCCTTTCAATTCCGCAGAGTAAAATGAATGATGTGTTGATGGGCATCCTACGAGTTCGAAATTTGTGCAGTCCTCCCTATGTTTATAATCATCCCTTCACTATGAGTCATAGAGTTTCAGACAAGGATCAATTTGTTGTTTTGGGAAGTGATGGATTGTTTGATTTCTTTAGCAATGATGAAGTTGTGAAGCTTGTGCATCTCTTTATCCAGAACAATCCTTCTGGTGATCCTGCAAAGCACCTGGTTGAACAGCTTGTTCAGAGAGCAGCTGATAATGCTGGTAATTTCTGTTTCCTTCCGATAATTAAATTTTGGAAATTTCTGAGCATATGCTTTCTTTAGTCTTAATTTTTCTGTCATATTCATATGCGATCATTGATCTCTCCATTGAATAAAAGATATACCCTTGTGGCATGGTCTGTGCAAAAAATGCAGAAACATTGATACTGCAGAATTTGGACCATTTTAAGAATCAGGGAAAAAGATACGACCTGCTAATAAGCAAGCATGCTTGCATATGATATATTTCAGATGCTCTGCCCATTGATTGGTGATTATTTAAGCATATCATATGATGATGTTAGGCCATTCAGTCTATTCAAATTCGTTCTGATATCTGAACAAATGTTGTCATCGTGAAGGTTTTAGCACTGAAGATCTGATGAGTATTCCAGCTGGGAGAAGAAGGAAATATCATGACGATGTTACCGTGCTCGTAGTTATACTCGGTAATAAACAACGGACTTCTGCTGCTTCTGCATATCTATAGGTTGGCTGCAAGCATGCACCTACCATAGATTCTTTTTGTTATGAATCTTTGTGGTGATAAAAATAACTGGAGAGCTTTTGTTATGTTGATCATCCCAGTTTGCCAAGTACTTGGTTTTTCCTGATATAACAAAATAAAGATTTCCCATACATCAATTTGGTGGTGGTATTCGTACTAAAGTTAAATAAATGTTTACAGTAGGTTGTGTAGATTAAGCTCGCAGATTTGAAGCTATGGTCTCAAGTCCACATGGTTGCACGCTGAATTACATTTGCAACGTCTTTCAGATATTGAAAATCAATGTTGCAGCAATTACATAATTAGCACCATGGCAAGCATTAACTTGGATGGATATAATATTTTATGATTCATGAGAATAAGAAAAGAGAAGCAGTATTATCTTCTTCGGTTAAGACTGGCATACGCCTACCCTTTCCTTCTGCAATGATGAAACTAAAGCTGTTATTTTTTCCTCGCTGTTTTGAAAAGATGTGGGTTTTCCTGAACAATTTTTGCTGATGACACATGACAGCCGTCGGTTATAGATGACCATCTAACAAAAGTAGAAAACCATGGTGATTTTGTTAGATGCAGAGCCTCATGTTACTTGATTTACCATGACTCTGTTCTAAAAAGATAGCCGTCTTCTCTTTGGATAATAGAAACTAGGATTTAATTCTGAGAAAGCTTTAAGCTTCTGAAAACAAGGAGATCTTGTTAACGAGGGACTCCAACTAGCCTGAAATTGTCCTCTTGCGTGTAAAAATTTGAGCTTGCAATTAGAATTATTAGAAACTATAATTGTGAGGTGAATGTTGCAGATAAGATGTAGACATAAAGTTTGATCAACAATGAATGAAATGTGCTTGTCACACAGATAACACAGGTGATAACAGAGTCGATGGCCTCTCTTGCTTTCCCCTGATCACTGAAGATATAACTGATTTGGCTTCCAGATTGCAGGAATTTCAATCTTCTCGCAGCACGGCTAGATCATAGCCTTTTCATATTGATAATGAATGCAAACCAACCCCCCCCCCCCCCCCCAAATCAACAAAAAGAGAGAGAACGGTTTTAGAATCCAAAGATCCGCCTTCTGTTATTTCTGATACAATTAACACAGACGTATTCACTGTTTCAGAGTTCATGAGAAGCTGAACAGTTGATTCTAAAAAAACAACGATTAAAAAAAAGAAAAAGAAAAGGTGAAGAGCAGAGCCCATTCCCAAAGGACCAAGGAAGCGGTTCATGTCCCAGGAACATGAAGTCACGATTGTTGTTGTGTGTTGGTGAGTCGGGGGATCTAATATTTCTAGAAATTCACTCTCCAATCTTTCCTTGAATGAGACGAGTCCGTCCCTCCTCTTGACTCGAACAATGGTGCTCTTAAGAGAAAGGAATAACCCTTTTTTTGTGTGTTTTTTGGTGACAAGTTTGTGGTGTTCAGATTGAAAAGAGAACAAATTGATGTTCTTTATCCTTTACAGTGCGTATATCCTGACAGAAAGGAATGGAAAGGAGAATAATATATAAGGGAAACAAAAACCATTTTCTTCGTTTGTGTGCTGAGATAGAGGGAATTTGGTTGGTCAAGCACTGACCATGCATTCAGAAAAAGATAAAAGGAAGCTAGCGGCGATCATAACAAGAAAAATAAAATATCCATTGAATTGGAACATGGAGTATTTAAATATCCTGATATTAAGAATAAATTGTAAAAATATTCTCAAATTATTAAAATAAAAAAAAATTATTTAACAAAAATATTTTAAAGATAACCAACAACCAATCATGAATGCATCTTATTTCAAATTTTATTGAGATTGCATGGATCTCAATTGAATAATGCACTGGTTCTACCATTTTTTTTTAAAAAAAAATATGTAATGTAATATTTTTATTTATCTTTCTATGATATTTGCGTGTTTTCCCGAAAAATAATAATATAGTTCTTAAACAATTCATTTAGTTTTTTTAAAATATTTAATTTAAATTAAATATCTAGTAACAATAATAATAATAATAACAATAATTCAACCAGTATAATAATATATTATCAAATAATAAATAATTTTATTCGCGACATAAGATAATGGTTCATTACAGTTTGATAACACAACAAAGATAATAGACACCAGAACAGACGCTCAACGGTGACATTTTGTGTTGAATCGGGAGAGAATAACCCCTTGGCAGGTGCTGACTGATGATGACAGCGGCACGCCCTCATGAAACCATAATCACGCTCTCAGGTATATTATATCAATTACAGGAGTAAAACAGGATGGAAGCAGCTGTGGAGATTCAGAGCTCGCAGGGCTTCTTCGGCTATCAATATTAATCCAATCATATAAAATGTATCCAGCACCAATATGGTCTCCGACACTAATATTATATGTCTCTGTCTCTCTTGCATTCTGGGGGCATTGAAGGGTATCTTGATCTATCAGTGCAGTAGTTGTAGATGGTATATTTCTGGCGGACCCAACTGAGCCTCCTGTACTGTAAGGCATCCAGATCTTGGAACTCCTTCTGGTCCCACCATCTAGCACCCTGTGTGGCGCAGAACTTGGCTTCCACGGAGGCCTCGCACCCATCTATGTGGAAACTCCTGTAGGAGGCAATGAAGGGTGCCTTGGACCAGTCTGTCTTCTCGAGTCCACCCCTGGTAGCCCAATCATCGGCATTCCATAGACTTGAGTATATCTTCATTGGCTGGTTGAAGGGAAACTTCACTCCCAAATCTTTGCAGTTCTTGAACACTCTGATTGGCACATCATCCACGAGGAACCTGAACGACACCACTCGTATAATTAATGCACCAGCTTTTACAAAATAGCATTTGATTCAGTTTCTCAGAGAGAAATATGACTACACATGCACGTTGTCAATAACATGCCAGTTGCACTGCACTTTATCAAATTAAACTTTGTAGTAGTATTGATAATTAAATATACAATGATTATAAAAATTGATTAATAGAGCACTAAATATTATGATCCATCAGAATGGACTATACAGTATATAACACTATGCTTCGCATGCGCATGGTTTGCTTTTTTGGGGCAGGATGGACCATATCTATATAATAATTTGTCCATTTCACATAATCAAATCACAAAGGGAGAAAAAAAAGAGTGTCCACCAGCTTAAGAGTTTCGTCGGGATAGATCATTGAAAATAAACAATCTTCAAGTAAGAAAAGCGACCTCCTTTCACCATTGTTTCAACAGTCCTCTAAGGTGGTGGGATATGTTTCTTCATTGCCAAACTTTAGAATTTAGACAGTAAGAAAAGGTTTTAGCAAAAGGGTAATTAAACAGAAAACTTCTCTCTTTCATGGAATGAAATCTAAGATATGGTTGACCCACCACCCACCATGGATGTTGCAGTCACGTGAAAATTTGATTGGGAGATTCTTGAAATTGAATAATTTTGGGATAGCAACATCTTCCTTTTTAAGGAGGAGGACTTTAGAGAGGAAGGATCTATATGGCCAATTCTAACTAATTTGAAACCGATATTTAATTGAGATGAGGTGTTGAGACTGGATTGCTTAAACTCTCTTTTATGGCCGAGAAGTTTCCTAAAAGTTAATGCAGAAAGATGAAATAGGAAAAAAGACTTACACTATTATGTACATGTTCCAGAGGACAGAATAGTAGTGGAATTCCTTGGTTGGGTCAAACCAGAGGTAAATCCTCTGTTCTCTATCTCCCTTGCCTCCTGTAAAAACATTTGTCTGCAAAATGTAGGGCTGGCCAGTCCTGTTTCCTAAGAACTCAAAGTCTATCTCGTCATGCTCCGAGTTTTGTGAGGATAGCTGCCAAAGAAACAAACATACAATAACTTTAATGATAATAATAATAACTAAGAAAAAGATTGACTGAGAAATCGGGATTGATCAAAAAAGGAAAATCTTTTCTAAAATCCCATGCAAGTAAAATGAAAATGACCAGTCGCAACGTGATGAGAAATGCTTACATAGAAAGCAGTAGCTGTTCCAGCTGAGTCACCAGGAACCAACTTCATTTGCATACTGAAATGGCCAAATAAGTATGAACCTTTTGATTGAAAACCAGTACCTTTGCCATATCAAACCCGTTATTGTTAGCAAAATATGCCAGCGGACGGTAAAGAGAAAAATAAAAAATACACACACACCTGTGTATTTATCCAAGTGTAGCTGAATCTCATTGCCTCCATTGAAGTACTTAATGTGGTCAAAAGCCCATGTAGGAACATAGTTCCTACCGAACGCCACATCCACTGGCTTCCTCAGGGCAGCTCCCATTGTTCCAGATACCATAACCAGCATGCCGAGAAATAAAGTCCACAGATAAGCAGCAGCCATGTTTCTGCACATTTTCAAACAAAATTTTTAGTTTTTGACACGCATAAGACGTTAAAAGGCGCCAAGAAAATGAAGATGCAGTTATATTCGAGGTTCCAGAGCTAGCGAGCCGGCAATTAGCATTCTCACCTAAACGTAAAGAGTGCTGAAAAGGAAGAGAATTGGTTGAGGAGAATGGAGGAGGAGATGCCCTTTAAATAGCGGTTGATTTTCAATTAACATTAAATTATTGATGTGCATGTGGGGGCTAGCCTTTTCATTTGATCCAAAAAAACCATAATAATGGCAGTGGTAACACAGCTAGCTATTATAGACGCTCTATTTTTTATTTTTTTTAATAAACGTGAGTGATCTGCTAGTTTATATACGTATATCTCAACTAATAAATTTTTGATACTTGAATTATTAATTTTTATAAAATAAATTTAAAATCTAACTGTTAAACTACACTTCTCGTTGTTCAATCACTCTATTTTTATGTGAAGGTGGTAGAGAAGACAGGTGCATTATTTAACTTTCTGCACGTTGGGGTCTGTCGAACTAAGTGGTTGTGCAATCGAGCATATCCTTGGCGACGAGAGGAGAATGTGTTTTGAAAGTTGGAAACATTTGTGGGTTTTTCTTCTCTTTTTTTTGGGTTAATGGGAAAGGGAAAAACTGGTGAAGGTGGACACGTACCGACCACTGGTTACTTTACCCCTTTCCCCCTTTCTGTCTTTCTTAAATCTTAACCTCTGCATCTCTCACCTCAGATACCTGGGCCACTATGTTTATTTGGCTCTTGTCACTGTTTTTTTTTGCTTTTCGAGGACTGCGCTTCTCTCCTTTTGTCTTCTTATCCATTGGGCTACTTTGCTATCATGACCAAGCTCACCGACCCTACTTTCTACTTTATTTTTGCAGATTTTTTTCATGTATTTTAAGATATCTTTATTTTAAAAATATATTAGAAAAATATTTTATTATTATTTAAAAAAATATTTTTAAAATCAACATATAAAAATGATTTTAAAATAATAATTTAAAATAAAAAAATTTAAACTTTTTTAAAACATGCAAACAAACAAACAGATTTTTTATCCGAAAAATACTACATTTTAAAATGACAAAAACACCTCTCTTCCCTTGGACATGTGATTTTCCATATTTGCCAATATCTTAAAACATACAAATAAATAAACAGATTTATTTTAATTTATTTTTTTATAAAATTATCATGATTTTATAATTCAAACCGCATATTTAATAGGTTAAATAATTTTATAATCTTAATATTTTTTTAAAAAATTCAATATATTGTAATATCAATATTTTAAAAAAAATATCATTGTATTATGTATTATATTTTGAATTTATTATTAATTTTGTTATTAAAAATTATAGTAATAATACTTAAGTATTTTTTTATATTAAAAAAATCAATATGATATACAACGCAACACTGCAACACCAACAAATTATCTAGTAATAATCTAAAAGAAGAAATTTGTGAAACTTATCGTGCCGACTCAATTTGATTTCCAAATTTGCCAAACAAATTGGAAAATATTTTATTGGAAAATGAACTAAAAGGTGCCTGTCAAACTGTCCCCGACTCCCGGTGGTCCATGCCGCGGAAAGAGCATCATCATGTGGGTGCGCACGCTTCATGACTTTCTGATCGCTTCTCACCATGCACCACTTCCATATTCCTGTGTTTTCACTTACTTGTGGCTAGCTTACGTTAATTCTCAACGAGTACACTTTGAAGCGGCCACAACTATATATGTTTATCGTTGCCCTGACGTTTCGTTAATTGGAGGCAATTTGTTCTAAATGAAATTCATAAACATATATATAACCTTCCAAATTCTGTTTTCTGGGTTCATTTATGATTTTTGGGTAATTTTCTGCTCCTTTTACCTTTTCTTATACTCTAGAAATCCAAATCCCTCCCATCGGATAGGGTTTGAATTCAAAATATTTTTAGGGTTTATTTGGAAGTATAGAAGATGATTTAAAAAGAAAAAAACATATCAAAATAATATATATTTTTAACTTTTTAAAAATTTACTTTTAATATTAGAATATCAACATTATTAAAAAAAAACATTATTTTAAAGCTTAAATAACATTCAAAGAATCTCAAAAACAGTTTGATGTACAAGAAGCACTAATTGGATGATGAAAGATATTGATCACTGGCCTTATTTTTTAATTCATCCTTACTCACACTTAGATGTTACGTGTTTTTTAAAAATATATATAAATTAAATAATTCTATAAAAAGTAAATGGTGTAATTTGAAATGTAATAGGATGATCAACGCAATTATATGTATTATAATTAAAAAAATATAACATAATCGCAAACAATCCTCAAATATATAGTTGTATGATCACAATATTCCAATTTCTTGATCTTGTCTGGTTGGACTTGTATTTGAAACCGCTGCCTGATAGATGTGCCTCGCTAGTTAGAGACCGCAAAGAGATAATAGAGAGTGGGTGGGATTTATCAAAGAGAGATTGGGCCACAGTTTGTTTGCAATCACTGAACTGAGCTAGTTTTGAGGTGGGGGTGGGTGCCTGTGACATTATCATGTGAGATGGTCTCCGAGGTCTGAACAGAGTCTTCCAGCACATGAGTTGTTTAGCTAGTGCCGGCCAAAATATATACTGATCACCCGCCTGTAAATCTTGACAGGCCTGCAGGGGAGGAGAACAACAATGCGGTCACCTAATCTTGTGATTTTAGCATATACATTTTCCACTCTCCTTCTATCTATAAAGAGGTTTTGCTTTCGCTTCCTTGTCATATGATGTGACCCTATTTGACATTAAAAAGCCAATTGACATAAATATTTCACATGGGTTCTGGGATCAATCAAGCAGCAGTTCTATAAATCTCTGGCGGATCATCGTCTAAGCTATAAATGGTTGAAAATGAATGCCATGTCTAAGATAAGGAGGATCTAGTACCGAAAATCTAGAGGAATCTTGCGGTCAAACCACGAGGGATACCGGTAGATTTCCTCTCTTTTTTTTTATCAGAATGCGGATAGAATTTTAAATTGTGGTTTTGATGGATTAAAGTACCGCTTTGTTTGTAGAAAAACACTCTTTAATATTTAGTATTTTCAGTTCAAGAAAAAATTAGTTTACAAAACAAGATGTTTTTTTTAAATAAAACATATTTTTACACTATAAAAAATAAAGTGAAATAAATAAAATTTAAAAATATCATGTTTTTTTTTATCAGAATGTGGATAGAATTTTAGTTTTTATTTTCTTAATATTATTTGTTGTGTTTGTATTTTTTATGAAATTTTCTAATAAAACAAACACAACAACAAAACAAATTATTAAGAATTTTCATTTTCAATTATACATAATTATTCACACTTCTAATATTTATATTTTAAAAGGACATTTAAAAATTCAAATAATAAATATCCCTTCATATGGATCCTAGATTAAAAAAAAAAAACCCTTTACCCTAATCATTGTTTTTTAATTGATGACAGCACGCAGATGCCCTCTTCATTTATTTATTTCGTCCCTACGCTGTAATAAGATGATGAAGTAAGTTCCCTGATTTCTCTCTAATGCGCAGTATTCTAGTTGTAATGTAGCGTAATGTTGCAGAGCAATCATTGTTGCCGAACTTGTACCTCCTCCATAAATGAAAGCAATCTTGGGTACTCGCAGTCTGGTGTTTTGGTCCATGCATGATGAACCGAAAGAACATGAATGGGTTCACGAGCAATGTGCATTAACTTTTGTGGGCTTTACTTACTGTTTAGACAATCGGAAGGTGCAAGATTTTCGTGTTGCTCATTCCATGCCTGTCCTCCAGATAGGGTGAATTAGCACAGGTGTACATGAAAAAAAAAAAATCTTATTCAACATCAAAAGGACTATATACCCCGTCGCAAAACTCAAACGATGGTATGCTTGAAGTGAAAACAGCCCTTTGTGTTGTTAATTTAACACATTTCTTTCAATTGGGAATATTTATCCAGCTCGAAATGTGAACGTAAGTAGAAGTTCAAACATTATCTTGTGTCGAGCTGATTTATAAGTTTATAAAAGTATACTTTAGAATTTGAAACTCGGACTGCGATCAAAATCCTATCTCAGACAGCCTTCAAAGGAATTATTTCGGTGACAAATGAGCTTCATTTTCATGTCTTTGACAAATGGTGTATCTTAATCAGTTTTCAAAGGTGAGAGTGGCTGAAGCCAGTAAACATTGCCCAAGGTGATCATTATAGCCACGTTGAAAGAGTGTAGTCAATTTGTTATCACCTGTGGTTTGACTTCGAAAAGACGAGGAACCCGACCTTATGCAGCCAAAACATGTGAGATTAATATTTTGGCAGGTTGATAATTGAGATTTAGACTAAACATCAATATAATTATTCGGGTCCAAGAATCTCTCACAGAACGGTCACCATCGTTCGTCAGTTCTTGTGCACAGATGTCGAGCTGTAATCAAGATTGGTGGTTGATGGGGCACATCTCTGGATAGGAGGTAAATGCCAAAAAAAACTTAAATGCACCTTAGCTGTCCATGAATAATTCATAGCTAGTGCTATGTGCCTGTAGCTAGCCACCTCGAACCAGATGGCTACTCGGCTCTAATCATGAATCCTTACAGCTAAGATCAAACCACCTGCAAAAAAGACACGTTTCTGCTCCTGCGTACAATTAGGCCAGCCATCGAAACTCCTTTAAGCATAGACTGACTCAAAGAGAAAGCAGAGAAAAAAGAAGAAGAAATAATAGTCAAGAAAAGAAGCAACCCTTTAAAGCATAAGTTTTGTCGTGGAGCACATGCACGGGAAGAGACCAGAAGAGAATGACTCTTGCAAAATTGATTAATTGGTTGAGCTAAATCATAGCAAATGAATCACAATTTATTATCTTTACCGACTGTAAAATTCACAATCATGTTAATTGAAAATCAATTTGTTTGTTTTTATATATTTAAAATATTTAAAATATTTTTATTTTTTAAAATTAATTATTTTATATTTTTATATTGTTTTTATGTGTTATGTGGTGAATGATTTCTTAAAAATAAAAAAAATATTATTTTTAAATAAAAATTATTTTAAAAAATAATGATTATTATATTTGCAAAAACCTTGTTAGAGCTAATAATGGATTCATTTTAAAAAATATATATATTTGGTTTTTAATAACTTTATGGGATTATTCTTTCATGCAGAAGGTGAGAAAATATAAGAAAAGGAAGAAAATAAAGTCAGCATTCGATGCTAAACTGCTAGCAAACTATTTTGAAAATTTAAGAATTTGATAGTACAAAAACTAAAACAATTGAAGCTGAAACAGGGAAGAATGCTAAACTATCCAACTCTCTTTGGTCTTCACATGAAAGACCGCTTCGAAACCTTTGACGATTCGGAGATGAAAGAGAAAAAAGATTCACAATCGAGATAGAGTTGTATGACTTCGAATCACAAGAGATTTTGTGTGGTTCGATTTTATAATTTTTTGGGTCTCAACTATTACGTGAAATTAAGAATACCACGTGTTGTGCTACATATCTCGGATTTGATCGAGATGACCATGGAACCACCGAGCATGTAGATCAGTTGGTACCAAGCTGTTCTAATCTAATCAAGGTTTTTAGTTTTGACTTGAAAATACAGCTGCGTTAAATACTCGACAAGAAAAGTTTTGTCACCCTTGTAATTTTACTCGGCTCAAATTTGGATCAAGATATCATGGAAGCCAGCAACATCCTCCAACCTACCATCGAAGCAACAACATCCTCCATTCCAAGCGAGGTGACACCCCCACAGTTTTTTTTAAGAAAAAAAATATTGTAAAAACTTTCTTAAACATCTAAAAAAAAATAAAATTAATGGCTAGAATTTCTAAAGTCCCCCCTGTCCACGCCTTCAAAATCCCCATTTAAATACCATGGGCCTTATTCTGTAACATTGTTTTTTGGGTAGGCCTATTGTTGTTGCTCTCTTTTTTTTTTTTTTTTTGAAGAAAATATTTGGGCTAGATTCAAAGTGTAATAATACGAATCTCTTTTTATCAAATAATATTAAGGCAAACGACCTGGGTGACTGCTATAATGCAATGGAGCAGTCTGTTCAATCATTCTCCTTGCTGTTGGGATCATCATCATCCTTGGGGGATTCCTTCCTTCATTATTCATCGTCTCCTTCCTTGGCTTATGATAACAACATGTAAGATTTGGCTCGCATAAATGAGATAATAGACTCATAAATGATTTAATAAATATTAATACTAAAGTTTTATTGATTAATTTAAGAAGTAATTTTGTATTCAATAACTGCATAATTGATATGTTCGCTCGAAATCTTGCCAAAGAACCTTATTCTGATGGTGACCTCCGTGTTTCAATTCAAAAAAAGAAGAAGAAAAAAGGGTAACCTGTTTGGAACTTAATCCATAGAATAATCAAAGTGGGTTATTGGCCTCAAACTTGGTTGGGCCAACTAGCTTCGAGACTGAAGTTGCATGCTTGGGCTATATCTTGTTTGAGCTCTCTTGTTTTCGTTATTTTCCTTCCACTTTGACGATCTACGAAGTGTCAACATTAGTTGACAACCTGGACGCTTCCTATAACAAGCTCGTCTCTGTTCCTTGTTAGATACATAGAAAGAAAATATTTTTAATCCTTGACTTTTGGTATCGATACATAGAAAGTCATTCAGAAAATTGATTATGGAAGGTGCTACCAACCCCTTTGAGTTTCCATTTAGAACAGCGTTCCGAATATTTTTAAACCAAGGCTAAGCATAAAAATCTCAATTTGATTCATTCAACGTACACCAGAAGGGGATTTTTATTTGCTCAAGGATGGTTCTAATTTGACGTCAAATCTATCCTAAAAATCACTTTTCAGCTCCTAAATTTACAGGATGTATTTTTTATATATAACTAATTTAAAAGAAGTATTAATTTACTCTTTGTTAAAAACATTACCAAATTTATGGAAACATTATTTTGAGATGCTTTCTAAGAACTTTAATGGGATTTGAGAAGTGGGTTTTTATTAGATGCATCAATCGAAAGTGAGAGATTTATCTAAAATATCCCATCAAAAAAGAATCTTGCCTTAAATATATAAAAGTAAGATAGATGCGAGAATATGTTAAAAA
>Ga0325400_1002920_pt1 | contig 15244 bp, 12 predicted proteins | sample PopdelMetagenome_2_FD_205662 | JGI IMG/M metagenome (GOLD analysis project Ga0325400, IMG submission 205662) | Populus deltoides microbial communities from Bellville, Georgia, United States - Xylem-PdKOR-R1 | ecosystem: Host-associated > Plants > Phyllosphere > Stem > Wood/Secondary xylem... | reverse complement strand
GAGCGCGACGATCCGCAGGCCCCCCTCCGGGAGGGGCGGCGGGGTCTTCAGCTCGGGGTGCGTGCGGCTCATGGGCCTCACGCTACGGCCACCCACCGACAACCCTGCTCCCCGGCGGCGCCACCACCGCGCCCGCCGGGCCCGGGACGGGGCTACCAGCGCCCGGCGGACGCCGTCCCGCGCGGGGCGGGCAGAGGGTGGGGACCCGGGGGAGGACAGGTGACGCCTCACCCGTGCGGGGCAGATCGCACCCCGCCGGGCCGCCGACCGGGGTCCCGGAGCCGGTCCCTTCGCTACGGTCATCCCCGATGAGCACCGGTCCGGACCCGGAGCACCCGGGCGGCCAGGACACCGCGCACGCCCGCGGTGCGGTCGCGCGGTGGTGGCGTCCGGCCCTCGGGGCGACGCTCGCGGTCGGCACCGTGGTCCTGCTGGCGGTGTTCTGGCAGTCCGTCGTCGGCTGGTTCCGCACCCTGTCGGGCACCGACCTGCGCTGGGCGGTGGCCGCGGTCGCGGTGCAGCTGCTGTCGATGCAGTGCCTGGTCTGGCAGCAGCAGATCCTGCTGCGCGCCGGCGGCGGCACCGCCCCGACCGGCAGCCTGACCGCCACCGTCTACGGCGGCAACGCCATCTCCGTGGGCCTGCCGCTGGCCGGCTCCGCGGCCAGCGTCGCCTACGCCTTCCGGCGGATGCGCGACCTGGGCAACAGCGCGGCGCTGGTCAGCTGGGTGCTGGCGGTGTCGGGCGTGTGCTCGACCGTGGCGCTGGCCGCGGTGGTGGCGGTGAGCGCGTCGGCCACCAGCAGCCCGTTCGGGGCCGTGGTGGCGTCGGTGGCGTCGGTGGCCGCCGTCGTCCCGGTGCTGACCCTGCTGGCCGTCACCCGCAGCCCCGAGGCCAAGGAGCTGGTGGTCAAGCTGTTGGCCGCCGTCCTGGCGCCGCTGTCCCGGTGGTTCAAGGTGCTGCGCCCCGCGGTCGTCGGGCCGGCCGTGGACGACGCGCTGACCTCGCTCGGCTCGATCCGGCCGGGCTTCCGCAACGCCGCGCTGGCGGGGCTGCTGGCGGTGGCGAACTGGCTGCTGGACGCGCTGTGCCTGTTGCTGGCCGTGCACGCCGTCGGTGCCGACCTGTCCCTGCGCGGGGCCGTGCTGGCCTTCGCCGCGGGCGCGCTGGTCTCCTCCACCCGGCTGACCCCCGGCGGCATCGGCGTCGTCGAGGCCGCGGTGGCCTCCGCGCTGGTCGCGGCCGGCCTGCCCGCCGCGCAGGCGGTGCCCGCGGTGGTGGTCTACCGGCTGGCCAGCCTCTACCTCCTGGCCGCGATCGGGGCGCTGTGCCTGGTGCTCGCGCCCCGTCCGGTGCACCCTCCGGAGGGTTGAGCACGGGAAGTGGGACGCTGGAGCACGGCACACCGGTGCCACGGAGCAGCAGGAAGCAGGAGCAGGGCATGCCGCAGGGGTTCGTGAAGTGGTTCAACGCCGAGAAGGGGTTCGGGTTCATCGGCCCCGACGACGGCGGTGAGGACGTCTTCGTGCACTTCTCCGCCATCGAGGACCGCGGCGGGTTCCGCAGCCTCGACGAGGGCGCCCGGGTGGAGTACGAGGCCAGCCCGGGCCAGCGCGGCCTGCAGGCCGACCGGGTGACCCCGCTGGGCGGCCCGCCGGTCCAGGTCGACCGCTCCGCCTCGCGCGAGCCCCGCCGGGATGACCGCCGGGACGACCGCGGCCCCCGCCGCGAGGCCCCGCGCCGCGAGCCGGCCCGTGCCCCGCGCAGCAGCGGTGGCGGTGCCGAGGGCACCGTGCGGTTCTTCAACGGAGAGAAGGGCTTCGGCTTCATCTCCCCGGACGACGGCGGCGACGACGTCTTCGTGCACTTCTCCGCGATCGTCGACGACGGCGGCTACCGGTCCCTCGAGGAGGGCCAGCGGGTGCTGTTCGAGGCCGCCCAGGGCGACCGCGGCATGCAGGCCACCCACGTCGAGCCGCTGGCCGGCGGGCAGGGCGCTTACGACGACGGCGGCTGGGCCGACGCCGGCTCCGGTCTGCCGCAGGGCACCGTGCGGTTCTTCAACGGCGAGAAGGGCTTCGGCTTCATCTCCCCCGACGACGGCGGCGACGACGTCTTCGTGCACTTCTCCGCGATCGTCGACGACGGCGGCTACCGCTCCCTCGAGGAGGGCCAGCGGGTGGAGTTCGAGGCCGCCCAGGGCGACCGCGGGTTCCAGGCCACCCACGTGCAGCCGCTGTCCGGCGGCGGCGGTGGCGGCGGTGGCGGCGGGTACGGCGGCCAGGGCGGCGGCTCGGGGATGCAGCAGGGCACCGTGCGCTTCTTCAACGCGGACAAGGGCTTCGGGTTCGTCGAGCCCGACGACGGCTCCCGCGACGTGTTCGTGCACTTCTCGGTCATCGAGGACGACGGCGGCTACGGCGACCTCGCCGAGGGCCAGCGGGTGGAGTTCGCCGCCAGCCAGGGCGAGCGCGGCCCGCAGGCCGACGTCGTGCGGCCGCTGGGCCAGGCCGGCCCGCCGCCGCGCCGGGACCCCGCGCGCCGCGAGGCCCGGCGGGACCCCTCCCGCGGTGCCGGCCGCCCGCAGCAGCGGCAGCAGTCCGGCCCGCGCGACGTCCCGCCGCCGCTGCAGGGCGGGCAGGAGGGCACCGTGAAGTGGTTCAACGCCGGCAAGGGCTTCGGCTTCATCGCCCCCGACGACGGCAGCCCGGACGTGTTCGTGCACTTCTCGGCCATCCCCGACCGGGGCGGCTACCGCGAGCTCGACGAGGGCCAGCGGGTGCAGTTCACCGCCAGCCCCGGTGACCGCGGCCTGCAGGCCGACCAGGTCGAGCCCATCTAGGCCTCACCACTGCAGGGCGTCGTTCCCAGGTCCGGCGACCGGGTAGGTGACGCCGCCGGAGGTCGCCGTCCGGAACTCCTGGCGGCGCACCTCGTCGGTCCAGCCGAAGCCGTCGACCAGGTCCGGGGTGGCGGACGGGTCGTCCGCCCCGGTGTCCAGGACGACCTCCTGGCCCCGTGGGGCGAACACCACCGTGGTGGTGCCGGAGCCGGAGGACGGGTCGGAGCAGGTGGCGGCGAGCACGAGCTGGTCCAGGTCGGTCCCGGCCGGGTGGCTGCTGCTGCCGCACGACCCCCAGGACATCGTGGTGCCGTCGGCGACGGTGACCGACCGGTAGATGCCGGTGGTCGCCACGACGGCCCCGGAGGGCAGCACGGCAGCGACGGACACCACCTCGTAGCTCGCCCCGTCCGGGGCTGGCAGCTGGCCCGACCCCAGCACCCGGACCTCGAGGTCGTCCTCGTCCCACCCGGTCGCCGCCGTGACCATCGACAGGGTGGTGCCGACCACCTCGCCTGTCGCCGTCGGGAGCCCGGAGCGGCTGGGCAGGTCCGGACGGGGACCGACGGGGAAGAACAGGCCGTCAAAAGGTGCGGCGGGCCGGACCTCCCGGGTCGCCGCGCCGGGCGGGGTGACGACGACGCGCACCGCGGACCCGTTCGGGCCGTCGAGGGTCGTTGCGGCAATCCCGTCGGGCGCGGCCAGCTCGCCGGAGTTGCGTCGCACAGCGCCGGACGCGGGGTCCACCACCACCCCAGCGGCGATGGTGACCGCCGCGCCGTCCTCGGCCACCACGACGACGCGGGCCGGCACGTCGCCGTCCCCGTCCACCACCACGGCGACCGCGGGGCTGGTCGGCCGGTCACCGTTGCCGATCACGTCGAGGTCAGCGGGGCCGGTGCCGGCCGGGCCGGTCAGCCAGGCAAGCAGGCCGCTCGGCGACGTGGGGGCCATGAGCGCGACGCGCACGCCCTCGACGTCGTCGACGTACAGCGGCAGGTAGTCCTCGCCCGGCAGGCCCTCGGACCCCAGTCGATCCTGCAGCTCCGCGACGAGCTCGGCGTCGTCGACCAGCGAGCCCCGGGGAGGGAGGGCGGCCACCCCGCTGGCGGGCGCCGCGGCCCACGTCGCCGTGGTCTCCGGCAGTGCGGTGTCCCGGGCGGGCAGCTGGCCGGGGAGCCAGACCGCACCGGTGGCCAGCGCGGCCACGGTGCCGACGGCGAGGACCGACCGGCGGGTTCGGCGGCCGGTGGTGGAGCGGACGACGTCGGCGACCTGGGTGTCGTCCCACGTGTCGGCCCCGCACAGCCCGGCGAGCGTCTGCAGCCGGCGGGGCAGGTCGTCGGGCAGCTGCGCGGCGGTCCTGTCGGGGTCGGCGCCGGGGACGAGCCGGGCGACCTCGTCGGGGGAGCGGTCCTCGTACCAGCGGAGCACAACGGCGGTGCGGTCGCTCGGGTCGAGCAGGTCGAGCCGGCCGGCGAGGTCGCGGGCCTCGGCGACGTCGGCGGGCGACGCCCACCAGGGGGCAGCCGGCTCGCCGTGGAGGGTGGCCTCGCCCGCCCACCGGCGTCGCCGGTGGGTGCGCACCACCAGGTCGACGAGTGCGTCGTGGTCGGTCCCGGCGCGCCGGTCGGCAAGGGCGCGCACGACCAGCTCCCGAGCCGACCCGGAGTCACCGGTGAGCAGGAAGGCCGTGGGCAGCAGGTCCCGCCACCGCTGCCGCGCGACGTCCCCCCGGGTCCCCACGTCGCGCAGTCAACGGCACCGGCGGCCCTGCCGTCGAGCGGCTCAGTCCGCGCGGTGCAGGCGGACGTGCAGCTCGCGGACGCGGGCGGACAACTCCTCGTCGGGGCCGTCGACGGGGATGCCGGGGGCGACGGTCTGCACCGGCAGGGTCGCCACCGGGCCCGGGGCCACGCCGAGCTCGTCGAGCCACTGCGCCAGCTGGGCCGACGAGCTGGCGTAGACGATGCGGCCCAGACCGACCCAGGCGTGCGCCGCCGAGCACATCGGGCAGTGCTCGCCGGAGGTGTAGACCGTCGCGCCCGGCCGCTGGTCGGCGGGCACGTGCTCGGCGGCCCACCGGGCCAGCTCGAACTCCGGGTGCCGGGTGGAGTCGCCGCCGGCGATCCGGTTGCGGTCCTCGGCGAGCAGCGTGCCGTCGGCGGCGACCAGGACCGAGCCGAACGGCTCGTCACCGGCGTCGAGGGCCTGCTCGGCCAGCTCCACACAGCGGGCGAGGTGGGTGCGGTCGGTGGCGGAGAGGGTCACGGGGCCACCATGCCGCCCTCGACGGCGCTGCGCCGGGCGGCGTCCAGCACCCGCGCGGTGGCGACGGCGTCCCGGGGGTCGACCGGCACTGGGCCCCGGCCGCGGACGGCGTCGGCGAACGCCGGGTAGAAGGTGGTCCACGCACCGCGCTCGCTGGGCACCGCCACCGACGTCGCGCCGGTGTGCAGCCGGCCCCACGCCTCGGGCGGCTCGGTGCCCCAGTCGGCGGGCGCCACCCCGGCCAGGGACGCCGCCTCCTGGCCGTCCATGGCGCCCAGGCCGCGGTCGTCGGTGCCCGTGCCGACCACGTAGCTGCCCGCCGAGCCGGTGACCCGCAGCCGCGGCCCGGGGGCGCCCTGCCGCCAGCTGCCCTGCAGCACCGACCGGCCGCCGGCGGCGTGGTCCAGCACCACGAGCACGTCGTCGTCGAGCCCGGACTCGCGCACCGACCAGCGGGCGAGGACGCCGGTGACCGGGCCGAGCAGCACCAGCGCCTGGTCGACGAGGTGGCTGCCGAAGTCCAGCAGCGTGCCGCCGCCGGCGACGCCGGGCCCGGGGCCGGGTGCCCAGCGCTCGAACCGGGACTCCAGCGACCGCACCTCGCCCAGCGCCCCCTCGGCGACCAGCCGCTGCAGGGTGCGGAAGTCGGAGTCCCAGCGCCGGTTCTGGTACGGCGACAGCGCCAGCCCCGCGGCGGCGGCCCGGTCGACCGAGGCCTGCGCGGCGGCGGCGTCCAGCGCGAACGGCTTGTCGCAGACCACCGCCAGGCCCAGGTCCAGCGCCCGGTCGGTGAGCTCGCTGTGCGTGCCGGCCGGGGTGGAGATGGCGACCGCCTCGGCCCCGGCGTCGGCCAGTGCCTCCAGCGAGTCGTGGCAGGCGGTGCCGGGGTGGTCGGCGGCGACCAGCGCCCGGCGCTCGTCCGAGGTCGTCACCACCCCGACGAACTCCACGCCCTCGGCCGCGGCCAGCAACGGGGCGTGGAACCACCGCCCGCCGAAGCCGTAGCCGAGCAACCCGAACCGCACCGCACCGGAGTCCATGGCCGGGAGTCTGCCGGTCGCGGCCTCAGCAGGGCAGGTCGTGGTCCAGCAGCCGGCCCTCGAGCTCGGTGACGTACTGGGCCAGGACGACGTCGCCGCCGGCGGCCAGCGACGCCGAGCCGCACAGCTGGGCCGCGCCGAGGGGGTCCGACGCGCCGGCCAGCCAGCTGTCCAGGTCGTGGAGGGAGGAACCCGGGGGTACCCAGCCGACGATCTGCGCCCACTGCTGGCCGCTGGAGTACAGCCCGACCGGTGCACCGGTCGCCGCCAGGTAGTCGGCCATGCCCTCCAGGGTCGCCCGGTTGGCCGCCTGCGCCGCGGCCGAGCCGGACTGCCAGGTGTTGGTGGTCTCCACGTCCAGCCACCAGGTGAGCTCACCGGGCACCAGCGGGACGCCGGCGCGGGCCGCGGCGGGCAGCAGGAAGGCGTGGATGTCGACCGCGGCGCGGGTGCGGCCGTAGACGTAGGAGCAGGCCGGGCCGGGGCCGCCGTCGCAGCGCCCGTAGGGGCTGTCGCCGGTGCTCGGCCAGGTGCTCACCGAGCCGCGCTGCTGGCCGGGGTTGGCGGTGTTCACGTAGACCTGCACCGGGCCGAGCTCCGCCGCCCAGGCCAGCTGGTCCGCGAGGCAGGGGTTGGCCGTCGTCGCCACACCGCCGTTGACCCCGACGACGCCGAAGGACGCCACCGCCGGCAGCGGCTGCCCGCACTGCGGGTGGGACACGTCGTAGCCGATGCCGCCGTCCCCGGGGTCGGCGGCAGCGGCCCCGGGCGCACCCAGCGCACCGAGCACCAGCCCCGCCAGCACGGCGAGGACACCCCGTCGAGCCCCCATGCGCCGGCACGGTACCGGTCGGGAACACCTGGCGTCCGCAACGGTTGAACGTTGAACTACAGTGAGGGCGTCACCGTCCCGAGGGGGAGACCATGCACATCGGCATCGACAGCTTCGTCGCCGCAGTCACCGACCCGTCCACCGGCGAGGCCGTCGGACCGCAGCAGCGGATGGCGCACCTGCTGGAGGAGATCGCGCTGGCCGACCAGGTCGGGCTGTACTCCTTCGGCATCGGCGAGCACCACCGGCCCGAGTACTACGACTCCGCCCCGGCGATCATCCTGGCCGCCGCAGCCGCGCGCACCGAGCGGATCCGGCTGGGCAGCGCGGTCACCGTGCTGTCGGCGGCCGACCCGGTGCGGGTGTTCCAGCAGTTCGCCACGCTGGACCTGATCTCCGGCGGGCGCACCGACCTGGTGGTGGGCCGCGGCTCCTTCACCGAGGCGTTCCCGCTGTTCGGGCTGCCCCTGTCGGACTACGACTCGCTGTTCACCGAGAAGCTCGAGCTGCTGCTGCAGATCCGGGAGTCCGAGCGGGTGACCTGGTCCGGTCAGCACCGGCCGGCCCTCACCGGGCAGGGCGTCTACCCCCGCCCGGCGCAGGAGCGGCTGCCCATCTGGGTCGGCGTCGGCGGCAGCCCCGAGTCCTTCGCCCGCGCCGGCCTGCTCGGTCTGCCGCTGATGGTCGCCATCATCGGCGGCGAGCCGCGGCAGTTCGCGCCGCTGATCGACCTGTACCGGCGGGCCGGTGCCCAGGCCGGGCACGCCCCCGAGCAGCTGCAGGTCGGCCTGCACGTGTTCGGCTACGTCGCCGAGAGCACCGAGGCCGCCGCGGACACCATCTACCCCGGCTGGCACGAGATGTTCGCCAAGATCAGCCGGGAGCGCGGCTTCCGGCAGCCCACCCGCGCCCAGTTCGACGCCACCTCCGGCCCGGACGGCGCGTTCTTCATGGGCTCGCCGCAGACGGTGGCCGAGAAGATCCGGCGGATCGCGGACCAGCTCGGCGGCGTCGACCGGCTCTCGGTGCAGATGACCAACCCGCGGCTGGCGCACGCCGACCTGCTACGCGGTATCGAGCTGCTGGGCACCGAGGTCGCGCCCCTGGTCGCCGACGCCTGACCCCGGGGGGTGAGGCCGGGAGGGGCCGCTCAAGCGGTCCCCCCGGTCCGCCGACACCGCACGGTGTGTGGACCCGGAACCGACCGTCCGCCCGGCGACGCCGGGGGGCTCCGCTGTGGGCACTGCTGCTGGTGCTCGTGCTGCTCCCGCTGAGCAGCCTGACCGCCTTCGCCGTCGTGCTCGCCGTCCGCGCCTCCGACGCCGCCGACGACTCCACCACGGCGGCGGAGCTGGTGCGGGCCTACGGCCAGCTGGCCCGCGCGTCGGCCGCCGTCGACCAGGAGCTGCTGGTCCTCGTGGTGGACACGGCCCTGGACGACGCGGGCGCCCGGACCGCGCTGGGCATCACCCCGCAGTTCGCCGACGCCGTGACCGGCCAGCTCGCGCAGGCGGCCGACCGCGCGCGGGCCGGGACGGACACCCAGCTGGCGCTGGCCGCCACCCTCCCCGCCTCCCGCGCCGCCGCCCGCACCGCCCAGGACGAGGTCGCCGAGCTGCGCGCCGTCGTCGACACCGGGTCCGCGGTGGACCTGGCCGCGCTGCGGGCCAGCTGGACCTCGGTCTCGGACCACCTGCACGAGCGGCAGAACGCCGTGGTGGTGTCCGCGGCCAGCGCCGCCACCAGCACCGGCACGGTGGCCGTCATCCGCGACGTCCGGCTCGTGGCCGAGCTGACCGCCGTGCTCAACCCCGACGTCGTGGACTACCTCGGCTGGCTGCTGTCCGCCGGCACCGGTGACGGCCCGGCCCGGCAGTGGCAGTGGCTGCAGTCGCACAGCGCCGTCGAGCTGGCCCGCGGTGCCCTGACCACGCTCACCGACCCCGGTCTGCGCGCCCCCGCGCTGGCCCTGGCCGACACCCCCGACGCGGTCGCCGTGGACGACGTCCTCTCCGCCGCCACCCGTGGGGTCGCCGCCGTCCCCGGGCTGCTGCAGCTGCAGCGCACCGTCCTGGCCGCCTCGGCGGTCACCGAGCAGACGGGCACCGTGCTGGCCCAGGCCGTCGAGGTCGCGGCCTCGGCCGCGGCGGCCGACGGGGACCGCGCGGCCGCCGAGCGGGACGCCACCGTCCTGGCCGCCCTGCTCGCCGTGCTGGGCACCGGTCTGGTGCTGGCCCTGGTCGGCCGGCAGGTCACCCGGGCGCTGCGCCGGCTGTCCGACCAGGCCGACGAGGTCTCCCAGGGCCGGCTGGTCGACGTCGACGTGGCCGGGCCCCGGGAGGTGCGGTCGGTCGGCCGGGCCCTGGGCGGCGCCGTCGGCAGCCTGCGCCGGGTGCAGGACCAGGCCCGGGCCGTCGCCCGCGGCGACCTGGCCGACCCGGTGCTGGACGAGCCGCTGCCCGGTCCGCTGGGGGAGGTGCTGCACGCCTCGGTCGAGCAGCTGGTCGCCTCGCTGCGCCAGCGGGACCGGCTGCAGACCGCGCTGAGCCACCAGGCCGCGCACGACCCGCTGACCGACCTGCCCAACCGGGCGCGGGCGCTGGAGCTCACCACGGCCGCCCTGCACCGGGCCCGCCGCGCCGGTGCCGCCACCGGCCTGCTGTTCGTCGACCTCGACGGGTTCAAGGGCGTCAACGACCGGGCCGGGCACGCCGCGGGCGACGCCGTCCTGCAGGCCGTCGGTGCCCGGATGCGCGAGCAGGCCCGGGCCGGGGACACCGTGTGCCGGCTGGGCGGGGACGAGTTCGTCGTCCTGGTCGAGGCCGTCGCCGACGTCGCCGAGCTGGTGGCCCTGGGCGAGCGGCTGGTGGCCGCGGTGTCCGAGCCGCTGGTCGTGGCGACGGCGAGCGGGCCCCGACCGGTCGCCGTCGGGGCCAGCGTCGGCGTGGCGGTGGCCCAGGACGGCGAGGTCGACGGCGACGAGCTGCTCGCCCAGGCCGACGCCGCCGTCTACCGCGCCAAGCACACCGGCCGCGGCCGGGTGGAGGTCTTCGACGACCGGCTGCGCGCGGACGTCGACGAGCGCCGCGACGTCGAGGAGGCCCTGCGCCGCGGGCTGACCGGCGGCCAGGTGCGCGTGCTCTACCAACCGGTCCTCGACGTCGCCTCGGGCGACCTCGTCGGCTTCGAGGCCCTGGCCCGCTGGGACCGGCCCGGGGCCGGGCTGCTCACCCCGGAGGCCTTCGTGCCGGTGGCCGAGCAGTCGGACCTGATCTGCGAGCTGGACCGCTGGGTGCTGCGGTCGGCGGTCGACCAGCTCGGCGCCTGGCGTGCGGCCGCCGGCCTGCCCGCCGGCGAGGCGGGCGTGCGGGTGGCGGTCAACCTGTCCGCCCGCACGCTCAGCGACCCGCGGATCACCGAGACGGTGGTCTCCACCCTGGCCCACGCCGGGGTGCCGGCCGCCTGCCTGGTGCTGGAGGTGGCCGAGTCCGCCGTCGTCGAGGCCCCGGTCCTGCTCGCCCAGCTGTCGGCCCTGCGCGCGGTGGGGGTGTCGGTGGCCCTGGACGACTTCGGCACCGGCACGACCTCCATCGGCGCGCTGCGGCACCTGCCGGTGGACACCCTCAAGGTCGACGGCCGCTTCCTGTCCGCCGACCCCGCCGACCAGCGGCTGGTCGCGCTCATGGTGGCCACGGCGCACGCCAGCGGGCTGACCGTCGTCGCCGAGGGCGTGGAGCACGCGGCCGTGCTGGACCGGTTGGCCATCGACCGCTGCGACGCGGCGCAGGGCTACCACCTGTCCGCGCCGCTGCCGGCGGCCGAGGCCGGCCCGGTGTTCCTGGCCGGCCTCGGCTCGTCGGTCAGGGGATGAGGATGGCGCGGCCGCGGACGCGGCCGTTGTCCAGGTCCTCCACGGCGCTCTGGAAGTCGTCCAGGGCGTACTTCTGGGTGTGCAGGGTGACCCGGCCCGCGGCGGCCAGCGCCATGAGCTCGACCAGGTCGTTGTAGGAGCCCACCAGGTTGCCGATGACGTTGACCTCGGTGGAGACCAGGTCGATGGTCGGGACGTCGACGTTCTCGCCGTAGCCGACCACCGAGTAGTCACCGGCCCGGCGGGTCATCGCCAGCCCCTCCTTGGTGGAGCCGTTCTCGCCGACGAAGTCCACGACCACCTCGGCGCCGTGGCCGCCGGTGAGCTCGAGGACCTGCTCGACGTGGCTGCCGTCGGCCAGCACGCCCCGGTCGGCGCCGATGGACTCGGCGAGCTTCAGCGCGTCGGGGTTGCGGTCGATGACGATCAGCTCGGCCGGGGTGAGGGCCTTGGCCACCTGGATGCCGATGTGGCCCAGCCCGCCGGAGCCGATCATCACCAGCCGGTCGCCCGGGTGCAGGCGGCGGGCCGCCTTGGCCACCGCGTGGTAGGCGGTGAGGCCGGCGTCGGCCAGCGCCGCCACGTCGGCGGGCTCCAGGGCGTCGTCGATCTTCACGCAGCTGCGGGCCGAGGTCTTGAGGTACTCGGCGTAGCCACCGTCGGTGTCGATGCCCGGGAACGCGGAGACCTCGCAGTGCACGTCGTCGCCGAACCGGCAGGCGCGGCACAGCCCGCAGGTGATCAGCGGGTGCAGGATCACCTTGTCGCCGACCGCCACGTTCGTCACCGCCGAGCCCACCGCGTCGACCCAGCCCGCGTTCTCGTGGCCGATCGTGTAGGGCAGCTGGACCTGGCTCTTCTCGGCCCACTGGCCCTCGAGGATGTGCAGGTCGGTCCGGCAGACGCCGGCGCCGCCGATCCTGACGACGACGTCGTGCGGGCCGGTCACCTCGGGCTTGTCCAGCTCGGTGAGCTCGAGCTTCTGGTGGTAGCCGGTCACGCGGACGGCCTTCATCGGAGCACCTCCAGGGGCAGGGTCGAGTCGATGGACGGCCGGAAGACCTGGTCGGTCTCCGAGCCGGGGTAGCGGGTGGTGAGCAGGCCGCGGCAGAAGTGCGCGTTGCCGTCGACGGAGACGCGCACCGACCGGGCCTTCCGGAAGGTCAGCGCCACGTGCTCCGGCGCCGGTGGCGTGCCGTCGGGGCCGAGCAGCACCGGGGACGACGGGTCGGTGGGCAGCCCGAGGGCGGCCCGCCGGGACAGCAGGGAGTCGGTCTGCCGGCCGGCGGGCAGGTCACCGAGCCGGACGGCGGCGACGTCGTCCTCGGTGCGGGTGGGGTCGGCGCGCACCCAGCTGGTGAGCGCCCGCTCCATCGCGGCGGTGTGCGCCTTGCGGTGGAAGGTGGCCCGCAGCTCGTCGAGGGACTCCTCCGCCTCGTGGCCGAAGGTGCCGCGGTAGTCGGCGTCGGCGGCCAGCCCGCGGTTGATCAGGTCGGAGTCGGGGTGGTCGTCGCGCTCGCCGACCACCCGCCCGACGCCGGGGACGGCACGGACGGCGTCCCGGGCGTCGCTGACCATCAGCCAGGCGAAGTTGGGCGCGCAGAACGACGTGGGCAGCCGCAGGTGCACCTCGACGTCGGCCCCCCGGACCGTCACCGACCGGACGAACCCGAGGTCGGTGACCGGCTCGTCCAGCTCCGGGTCGACGACGCCGCCCAGCGCTTCCCGGACGGCGGCCGCGGTGACCCCGGTGAGGACCGCCGTCATGCCATCGCCAGGTTCTTGTCGGCGGCGTCGGGGTCGCGGGGGCCGGTGGCGGTGGCGTCGGCCTCGGCGACCTGGAGGTCCGCCGGCACCGGGATGTCGTAGAGCTTCGCGGCGTTGAGGCCGAGCACCTTGCGCTTCTGGTCGGTCGTGATGGGCGCGTACTCGGTCATGTCCTCGGGGATCTGGAAGTCCACGAACCGCTCGACCAGCCACTTCGGCGTCCACAGCGCGTAGTCGCTGGAGAACAGGATGCGGTCCTCGCCGATCCAGTACAGGAGCTCACCCATGATCTGGGCGAAGTAGCGCGGGCGGGTGTGGATGAAGGGGATGGCCACGGCCAGGCCGCCGTAGACGTTGGGTTCCTGGGTGGCGATCCAGCAGAAGTCCTCCAGCCGGGGCAGGCCGACGTGCTCGACGACGAAGTTCAGGTCGGTGAAGTCGGTGGCCACGTGGTCCACGTCGGCGACGTCGAAGGCGTCGCGGTCCAGCGGGCGGATGGTGGGGCCCTTGTGGATGTGGATGTTCCTGATGCCCAGCTCGCGGCAGACCTCGAAGTAGCGGTAGGCCATCGGGTCGTTGAGCTTCCAGCCGCGGCTGTCGCCGTGCCAGTCGGCGGTGTAGAGCTTCACGCCCTTGAGCTGGAACCGCTCGGCGTTCTCCCGGAGCTTGTCCAGCCCGTTCTCGCCGTCGCGCGGGTCCCAGTAGTGGTTGTAGGTCAGCTTGTCCGGGTGGGCCTGGGCCAGGGCGGAGGCCTCCTCGGTCTGGCCGAACCCGTTGGCGTAGAACTCGCCGAGGCGGGCCGGCTGGAAGATGGCGTGGTCGACGATGCCGTCGGCGAAGACGTCGGCCATCAGCTTCTCGCCGCCCTGGTACAGGTACTGCTCGTAGTCCCAGACCTCGGACTCCGGCGACAGGTTGCGGTGGTAGTCGTAGAAGCAGTCGATGAACTGCTTGCCGTGGATGTTGAGCTGGTTCTCCGGGCGGGCGTCCCAGAGCGCGATGTGCGCGTCCACGACGAAGTAGTCGTTGCCGTCCTTGCTGTACACGGTTCCTCCTGCGGTCGGAGCTGCGGTGCGCCGAGGCCGACGCTAGGGCGGCACGCCGGGGTGCTGACCCGGCCAGGTGTCTCACTTTGAGACGCAGGTCACGACCCGCTACGTTGGGCGCGACCGACCGGGGGTGCGCGTGGACCACGAGCTGGACGCCGTCCGACCGCGGGTGCGGGCCTCGTGGGTGCGCAGCGAGCGCTACGGCGTCTCTCCCGAGGAGGTCGAGCCGGTCTTCACCGGTGACGTCGACACCGGGTCCCTGTTCTACGAGTGCGGGGCCGAGGTGCTCGGCGCGCTGCACGACACCCTGGGCACCGAGCCGGTCGGGCTGATGATGACCGACCACGAGGGCCTGGTCCTGGCCCGCTGGTCGGTCGACGGGGACATGGTCCGGTCACTGGACCGGGTGCACCTGGCGCCGGGCTTCTACTTCGGCGAGCGGACGGCGGGCACCAACGGTCTCGCCCTGGCGCTGGCCGACCGCACGCCGTCCCTGGTCCGCTCCGGCGAGCACTTCGTCGCCCCGCTGCGGCGCTACACCTGCGCGGCGGTGCCGGTGCTGGACCCGCGGTCGGGCGACCTGCTGGGCAGCATCAACATGACCACCTGGTCCACCGGCTCCTCGGACCTGCTGCTGGCGCTGGCCCAGTCCGCCGCCGGCACCACCGCCGCGCTCATGCAGTCCCGGGCCGGTGGGGCCGTGGCCCGCCCGCAACCGCGCGGCGAGGTCTTCCACGTGGTCACCGACCGGCTGGCCGCCGGCGACGCGGCCTCGTCCCGGGCCTGGGCGCAGGCGGTCGGTGCCGCGCGCGAAGCGGTGCAGGCGGGCCGGTTGCTGGCCGTGGTGGGGGAGCCCGGCACCGGGAAGACCGCCGTGGCCGCGCTGGCCCGGCAGGTGGTCGGCCGCCGGGAGCGGGTGCTGGTGGCCCGCCCGCCGGGGGCCGAGGACGTCGACGCCTGGCTGGCGCTGTGGGTGCCGGCGCTGGCCGCCCCCGACACCTGCGTGGTGGTGGCGGGGGCCGACACGCTGCCGGCGTGGGCGGCCGACCAGCTCGCCGCGGCGGTGGCGCCGTCCGCCGTCCTGCCGCTGGTGCTCACCGCGGCGGCCTTCGGGGCGCTGCCCGACCGGCTGGCCGGCCTGGTCGACGCGGTCGTGGAGGTGCCCCCGCTGCGGCACCGGCCCGAGGACGTCGCCCCGCTGGCCCGCTCCTTCGCCCGCGAGCACCGGCACCGCGACGTGCAGTTCACCCCGCGGGCGGTGCGGGCGCTGGAGGGGTACCGCTGGCCGGAGAACGTGCGCGAGCTGCGGGCCGTCGTCCGGGAGGCCTCGGGCCGCACCGACGTCGTGGACCTCGCGCACCTGCCGCCGTCCGTGCTGACCTCCGGCGGGCGTGCGCTGAGCCGGCTGGAGCAGCTCGAGCGCGACGAGATCCTGCGCTGCCTCACCGCGCCCGGGGCGACCGCGGTGCACGCGGCGGAGGAGCTGGGGATCTCGCGGGCGACGCTGTACCGCAAGATCCGCCAGTACGACCTGCAGCTCCCGGGCCGCTGACTTACCGGCGCGGCAGCGCC
>Ga0325400_1002917_pt1 | contig 15250 bp, 14 predicted proteins | sample PopdelMetagenome_2_FD_205662 | JGI IMG/M metagenome (GOLD analysis project Ga0325400, IMG submission 205662) | Populus deltoides microbial communities from Bellville, Georgia, United States - Xylem-PdKOR-R1 | ecosystem: Host-associated > Plants > Phyllosphere > Stem > Wood/Secondary xylem... | reverse complement strand
ATGACTTTGTGGAAAGAGATAAGTTGAGAAAGAGACTTTCAGCAGAATTTGAAATCAAGGAATTGGGGAAGTTGAAATACTTTCTTGGCATAGAAGTGGCACATTCAGAAAAAGGGATTTTTATCTCCCAACAGAAGTATATTCTTGACCTTCTAAAGGAAACAAGAATGGTTGACTGTAGACCATGAGAAACACCTATTGATCTAAAGCACAGACTTGAGAATGATGAGGAAAGAGCTACAACTGACAAGGGTCAATACCAAAGGTTAGTTGGTAAGTTGATCTACTTAGCTCACACTCGTCCAGACATTGCTTATGCTGTGAGTGTGGTGAGTCAATTTATGCACAACCCGAAAGATTCACATCTCCAGGCAGTCTATAGACTCCTCAGATACTTGAAGTCTACTCCTGGAAAAGGAATTTTGTATACAAATCATGGGAATTTGAACCTTGAATGCTATACAGATGCAAACTATGCTGGTGCATTAACAGATAGAAGATCAACATCAGGATATTGTACTCTAATGGGAGGAAATCTTGTGATATGGAGAAGCAAAAAACAGAGTATTGTGTCAAGATCAAGCGCAAAAGCAGAATTTAGATCAATGGCCCTTGGAATTTGTGAGTTACTATGGATGAAGATAATCCTAAAAGATTTAAGAATCAAGTGGGATGAACCAATGAAGTTGTACTGTGACAACAAGTCTGCCATTGCAATAGCACACAATCCAGTACAACATGATAGAACTAAACATGTGGAGGTAGACAGACATTTCATCAAAGAAAAGTTAGAAAGTGGATTGATATGCACTCCTTATATGCCTACCGGGGAACAACTTGCTGATATACTTACTAAAGGTGTTCAGAATCCTGTGTTCAAAAACACCTTGGACAAGCTGGGAATGAAAGATCTCTTCCATCCAGCTTGAGGGGGAGTATTGAAGATTCTGAAGTAATTAAAGCAGATTTGAAGCTGATTTGTTGGGAGTAAAAACAGAAAGTCAGATATCCTTTCCTATAAATCAGAACCTAGCAATAATACCTATTTAGGTGTAGTTAATAGCTGTCCTAATATAGATATGTTGATGCTGTATATATTCAACAATTCATTATTGTAGAATTATGAGTATGAAAATGATATTTTCCTTATTCTTGATACATGAGTACAATATGTATATATACAAGTCTAGGATTAATCTAAATCCCTAGAATCAAGCTATAATTGAATGCATATAAATCAGCCCTGCAATCAGCCCTATAACTGACAGCCCTATAGTTGACTTACTCTATTTAGAACAATAATCAATCCTATAATTGATTTACTATATTTACAACACTCCCCCTCAAGCTGGAGCATATATGTTAATCATACCCAGCTTGTTACAAATATATTCAATCCTAGGACCACTCAAAGCTTTAGTGAAGATATCACCCAATTGCTCTGTAGTTTTGACATGACTAGTAGAGATCACATTTTGCTGAATTTTCTCACAGATGAAGTGACAATCAATTTCAATATGCTTAGTCCTTTCATGAAAAACTAGATTTGATGCAATGTGAAGAGCAGCTTGATTGTCACACCATAACTTCATAGGTAGTGAACTACCAAGACCAATCTCATTGAGCAATTGCTGTATCCATATAAGTTCACACATGGATTGTGCCATGACTCTATATTGTGATTCAGCACTGGAACGAGAGACTACATTTTGCTTCTTACTTTTCCATGACACCAAGTTTCCCCCAACAAAAACACAATAACATGTAGTAGATCTTCTATCAATTTTAGAACCTACCCAATCTGCATCTGAGAAACATTTAATGAGTATGACCATGATTTCTATACCATATACCACGCCCTGGAGCTCCTTTAAGATAACACAAAATCTGTTCCAAGGCTGCCCAATGGGTGGTTCGTGGGGAAGCCATGAACTGGCTCACAATGCTAACAGGACATGCAATGTCAGGATGAGTCACCGTTAGATAATTTAACTTGCCAACTAATCGACGATACATCTCAGGATCTGCAAACGGCTCACCATCTTCTGCTGTAAGTTGTGTGTTGGTGACCATTGGTGCACTACAAGGTTTGGCACCCAACTTTCCAGTTTCTGTCAAAAGATCAAGAATATACTTTCTTTGAGATAGAAAGATACCCTTCTTACACTTTGTAACTTCAATACCTAAAAAATACCTTAGCATCCCCAAATCTTTAGTTTGGAAATTTGCTTGAAGAAAAGACTTAAGAGCTGAGATGCCTTTACTGTCACTACCAGTGATAACAATATCGTCAACATACCCAACCAACAAGATAAAGCCAACTTCAGATTGTTGGTAGAATACCGAATGATCACACTTACTCTTCTTCATACCAAATTCTTGAATAACCTCACTGAATCGCCCAAACCAAGCACGTGGACTCTGTTTTAACCCATACAAGGACTTTCGAAGTCGACAAACCTTACTAGACTCCCCCTGAGCAACAAACCCAGGTGGTTGCTCCATATACACTTTTTCCTTCAGATCACCATGAAGAAATGCATTCTTGATATCTAACTGGTGTAAAGGCCAATCATTAGTAGCAGCAATAGACATAAATAAACGAATAGATGCAAGTTTAGCCACTGGAGAGAAGGTATCAGAATAATCTACTCTATATGTTTGAGCATATCCTTTGGCAACAAGATGGGATTTAAGACGAGCCACAGACCCATCAGGATTGACTTTGACAACATACACCCATTTACAACCAATAGTTTGTTTTCTTACTGGTAAGTCTACGAGTTCCCAAATGCCATTATCGTCTAAAGCTCTCATCTCTTCTTCCATAGCAGCTCGCCAACCAGGATGAGACAGAGCCTCACTCAACTAAAGTTTTAGGAACGGATACAGAGTCTAAAGAAGTAATAAAGCAACGCAAAGAAGGAGACAAATGTATATAAGAAGCAAACGATGAGATATGATGAGTACATTATCTCTTACCTTTACGAACAACAATAGGAAGATCGAGACTAGGATCTATAGACGTAGGAGCTGATGGAGGACGTCGAGAATACATTTGGGTGGTTTTATGGGAACTGGGTCATTTGAGGAAGCATGGTTAATAGTAGTGGTAATATTGTACATTAGAATATCATCATTCTCCCCCTCACAATTAAAAATTTTCGACATGAGAGAATGGAGTGGTTTCAAAAAATGAAATATCAGATGACACCAAATAACGACCCAACTCAGGAGAGTAACATCGATACCCTTTCTGTAGACGAGAATACCCTAAAAAGACACACTTCAGAGACTTAGGATCTAGTTTAGACATGTCAGGCCGAACATCACGAATAAAACAAGTACAACCAAAAATGCGTGGTTCAACTGGAAATACAGAATGAGAAGGAAACAAAATAGAATAAGGAGTAGCACCAGCCAAAACAGATGAGGGCATACGATTAATTAAAAACCAGGCAGTCGAAACTGCATTTGCCCAAAATTGTTTAGGGACATTCATTTGAAAAAGGAGGGCTCTAGCAACTTCTAGTAAATGTCTATTTTTACGTTCTGCAACACCATTTTGAGGTGGGGTGTCAACACATGAAGACTGATGAAGAATTTCATTTTGTGACATATAGGAATTAAAAGGCTTGGAAAAATACTCTTTTGCATTATCACTTCGTAAAATGCGCACAGAAACATTAAATTGAGTTTTTATTTCAGCACAAAGGGCATTAAATATAGAGAGTAATTCTGATCTGTTTCTCATTAAATATAACCAAGTGACACGAGAATAGTCATCAATAAAAGTGACAAAATATCAAAATCCAGACTTAGAAAGTACTGGACAAGGACCCCAAACATCAGAATGTATTAACTCAAAGGGGGACGCAGCCCGTTTATTAACTCTTGGTACATATGAAGAGCGATGATGTTTGGCAAATTGATAAGACTCACAATTTAAATGAGATAACTTTTGGAAATGAAGAAACAATTTTTTTAAATGGGTAACGAAGGATGCCCTAACCGATAGTGAAGTTCAAGAGGTGTCATAGTACTGGAACAAGCAACAAGTTTTCGCACTTTCAGATTTGGCATTTTTAGGATAGTAGTTTCAAGCACATAAAGACCACCAGATTCACGTCCTCTACCAATAATCTTCCCCGTCATAAGATCCTGAAATAAACAAAGGTCAAAGAAAAATAAGACACAACAATTGAGAGACTTAGTGATTTGACTAACAGAGAGTAAATTGAAGGAAAAGTTGGGCAAACACAAGACAGAGGATAATGAAAGAGATGATTTAGGAGAGATTGTTCCAGAACCAATAACAGAAGTGGTTGACCCATCAGCCAAAGTAACACTAGGAAGATTTTGAAGATTTTTGTAAGGTTTAAAAAGGGAAAGAATACCTTTGTCACCTGTCATATGGTCTGTAGCACCTGAATCAATGACCCATTTGCTAGAGGATGACACAAGACGTGGTGGGTTTACCTGACTCATCAATTGTAGAAGGATTGGACTTTAGTAAGGCTTGGTATTGAGTGAAGCGAGCAAATTCATCAGCAGAGACAAGCACAGACTTATCATTAGATGAAGACACTGTAGATACATGGCTGATTCCTTGAGTTGCAATATTAGCAACTTGGGCTTGCTGCTGAGGTTTACCATGAAGCTTCCAACAAGTACGTCTTGTATGACCAGGTTCATCACAGTAATAACAAACTGGTTTGTTATGACCAACATTTCTACCTAAGCCACCACCACTCCAACTGCCTTGAAAACCAGTATTCTTACGACTGCCTCTACTATCTCGACTTCCTCGACCAGCTTCATTTGAAGTTCCACGACTCACAAGGGCACTAGTGACAATAGGGGTAGATCGAGATCCCTCTGAACGCAAGATTCTTGTAAAGGTGTCACGAAGAGTGGTTATCTCCGGACTAGAGATAATCTGTGTTCGAGCAGCATCAAATTCTGGTGGCAGGCCTGCAAGGAAACTCATAACAGCCATCTGCTCACGTTGAGACTGCTGAGTTTTCACATCAGTACTAAAAGGAAGAAGAGAATTCAGCTCCTCGTATACCCGTTTAAAACCCATAAAATATTCAGTGAGAGACCTGTCTTGCTTCTCTGGGCGATAAAACTCCTTACACACATCATATATACGAGAGATATTTCCTTTGCCAGAATATAAGAAAGCCAAATAATCTAGGAGATCTTTAACAAATTCACAGTGATTAACTAGACCAATCACTTCAGTATCAATAGAATTTCGAATCTGCAAGAAAATTCTGGCATCATCTCTCAACCATGCCTTCTTTGCTGCAGCATCAGATGGTGGATCATCAACAAGGTGATCATCTTTATCAATAATACAAAGATACACTCGCACTGTTTTGCTCCAATTCAAATAATTGGTATTATTCAGTTTGTGCTCTGTGATTTTTGTTGTCATAGGAACAACATCAGAAATCACAGTTTGCACTTCTATGTTTCTACCCTCTGCCATTACTGCACTCAAAGTAGGACAACAAACAGTAGAGGAAAAAAAAATTGTGACTCAATTGGGCCACGCTAAAGAAAAGAGAATCTTATGGCTCTGATACCATGTAGAATTGTGAGTATGAAAATGATATTTTCCTTATTCTTGATGCATGAGTACAATATGTATATATACAAGTCTAAGATTAATCTAAATCCCTAGAATCAAGCTATAATTGAATGCATATAAATCAGCCCTGCAATCAGCCCTATAACTGACAGCCCCATAGTTGACTTACTCTATTTAGAACAATAATCAATCCTATAATTGATTTACTATATTTACAACAATTATGAAATAAAGTTAGAAGTGAGAATTTAACAACTCTCCATAATATGTATATGTGTGTACATGTTTAATTGTGTGCGATGACTTCTATATTTCAGCGGTACTGGCAGAAGAAGCTTCAAAGATTGCTTCCACATACAGCGATGTTCTTTCTGCTACCATCTTGAGTGCAGAGCAGTGCATAGAGTTGAAAATGGGATCCTATTTAGGTGTTGCTGCAGCTTCTGCAAATCCTCCCCATTTCATCCATTTGTGTTATAAGCCTTCAAGTGGACCTGTTAAAGCCAAGTTAGCATTAGTTGGAAAAGGATTGACTTTTGACAGGTGATTATATATTTTCCAAAATGTTAGTTTTTGGTTCTAAAACCAACTGTGGGGATATGGTGCTGACTTTTGGAAGTTCAATGTGTGATGGTGTCATGTAGCATCATTTAGATAGTGATCATTCACATGATAAGCGGTCTTGGTTATGCTCTGTCAAGAAGGAGGCCATGCTTCTGATCCTTTCTCAGCATGTGCTTTTCACTTGTTATTATAGGAAGTGGTGCTTCTTGTCTTTTATTCTTTCTGCTGTTTTGGATGCCAGTAGGGGTTCCTGAATGCTGTGTCTTTTATGTTTTCAGTGGTGGCTACAACATCAAGACAGGACCTGGCTGTTCCATTGAGTTCATGAAATTTGATATGGGAGGTTCAGCAGCAGTTTTAGGTGCAGCTAAAGCCATTGGTCAAGTTAAACCTCGTGGGGTTGAGGTAAGCTGTTTGTCTTGTCCTTGTTCTCATAATCATTGCTAAAACCATGTTCCTATCAATTTAAAATGTTAGTTTCTTTTCGTCCTTTTTTTCTAACCATTTGTTTGCAATTACATGTATATTTTTTTAAAAATTTAAATGCCCTTGTGACTCAGCTGAAATTTTGTTATGCAGGTCCATTTCATTGTTGCAGCTTGCGAGAATATGATCAGTGGAACTGGTATGAGGCCAGGAGATATAGTTACAGCCTCTAATGGAAAGACAATTGAGGTATAGCTTCATCATCTTGCAGGGAAAAAAATTGGACAAAAATAGAAGCTCTTTTTATTTGATTGAGTATTGTGTTTTGCATGGATTAGACATACATTTAAGAGTCTCTGGTTGTCATCACCTCACCCCAACCCCCAACCATCACCACCCAACAATGGTAACCTCACTATTGGAATTTGTGCATCCTGCAATATTGTAATATTTTAATCAAGTCATTTTGTTAAAAAGCATGTCCTGTTTGTTTTCTGTTAGTCATTGTAAGTAGAGACAGCAATAATTCAGGTTAGTGTTGGTTGAATTAGGCAAGTACAAATCCCAGAAGCCGGCTATCTCGCACCGTTTTATGATATGGACTTTCTGATTCATTCTCTAGTATCAATAGAAAAGTTTAGCTGTGACTTGTTGGGTTTGTGCCAGGTAGCTATGGTTTTTCTGTTAACTGCAAACATTCCAGTTTTGGTTTTCTTCTCCTCTTGTTAGTGACCCCTTTAGTGATGCCTTTTGTTGTCTGTAAGGGGTTTTTTTTTTATATATATGCATTTAGTTTCTTATTGTCAATGCATCAAAAGGGTACAATAAAAGAATTAAATAAAATAAAAGCATCAAAAGAGAGATAAGCCTTTACTATTGCTGTCACTAAGTAGTTTATTTGTACATTTAAATACGTGGCAAAAAAGTCCAAAAGGATGTAGAGCCTTTTGTCTTCATATCTTTAGAAGGTTGGATAAAATTCTTATAAGTCCTTCGGCCAGTTATGTAATATCTTGCTGGATAATCTCGTTGCAGGTGAACAACACTGATGCTGAAGGCAGACTTACACTTGCAGATGCTTTAGTTTATGCCTGTAACCAGGGTGTAGAGAAGGTACCATTTAAATATAATATTGTGACAATCAGATGAAAATTTTTGTATGCTTTGGAATGGTCGTGCTAAAATACATGTTTACTGGGTAGGAGTTGTTTAATTTTCATATGCTACCTAAGCTGAACTTTCTGTACCTTGATATTTGATCAGCAATCAAAATTGTAGTTGTATGACCTCATATTATCATTGCTAAAGCTAACACAGTAAGGATGTAGCATGCTGATAGTCATGATCGTTTAGTTTGGATTTGGAATTTTGCTGAATGTTATTAATTATTTTGCAGATAATTGACTTGGCAACACTAACTGGAGCCTGTAGAGTTGCTCTCGGGCCCTCAATTGCAGGTACACACATGTTTTCAATAATCCTGCAGGGTTGTGCTGAAAAGCAAGTTTTTGAACACATTTTTATTAATCATGCTGGGAAGTCCGATTCTAATGGGGATAGAATTTTAAGAAATTCTTTTTCTTTCTATAGTTGGGAGAAGGGAGGGGTGGGGGTTTTGCTGAACAGCAAGTTTTTGACTGCTGAACAAATACACAGCTGTTATGATAAAAGTACCTAGAGGTTTAAATGCAGTCTGTCACCAGAAAAAGATGTGGTCATGCATTAGTTGTCTATGCAGTTTGTAGAAAACTGTTTATAACTTCTAAACTCAAGTCTGCTAGTGTCTCAAAGACATTAACATGGTGGCTAGTAAACTTTGGTAGTTGTGGTCATTTATGGAACTGACACCCTTTCAAGACCAGATTACTCAATTGCCTGTTGTTTAAATAATGGAAAACCTTTTCTTATGCAGGTGTTTTTACACCCAGTGATGAGTTGGCAAATGAGGTATTCACAGCAGCAGAGGCCAGCGGAGAGAAACTCTGGAGGATGCCATTAGAGGAAAGTTACTGGGAGTCCATGAAGTCAGGAGTAGCAGATATGGTAAACACTGGTGCTCGTCAGGGTGGTGCTATCACGGCAGCTCTGTTTTTGAAACAGGTACGTGATCATGATAATCCACTGCCTATTCTTGTAGTTGTCTGTCCAATTTTTATTTTTGTTCTTTACAATGCCCTTACCCATGTTACATGGACTTGCAAAGCAGTGTCCAGTTGGGTATGCAACCATGTGTAGAGCTCATCTACTTGGGATATTTTCCATTATTTTCTATAGTAACAATATCCTATCAATGTAGAAGTGTTGGATATGGGATATCTGCAATTCAAGCTGAAATTGTCTGGAACTCTGGGTAATGTACCAAACAATAAGTGGTTTCTCTAAATATTCTTGAATGCATGTTGTCATCCAGAAGGTACTCTGTCTAAGTTGGGATAGACACTGTCAACTGGTTTTGGTAGGGAATGTCGCCTACCACCTTTGGAGTTCTGTCTAAGTTGGGACAGACACTGTGAACAGGTTTTGGTAGGGAATGTCGCCTACCACCTTTGGAGTTCTGTCTAAGTTGGGACAGACACTGTGAACAGGTTTTGGTAGGGAATGTCGCCTACCACCTTTGGATGAAGAACCGGCGAGGCTTCTAATGCACCACAAAGCACTGTGGTTGTTTCCACTTTAAGCTTGACAAAAATCAAGTTATTCCTTGTATATATCTTTTTTTTTTTTTGAAAAAAGAAAGAAAACTTTGATAATTTTTCAGTCGTAAGTGCTTGGTTCTTGGCATCATATCATCTCACATCCCAGGAAATCCTGAAAAAACATCTCTGATTTTGCAGTTTGTTGATGAGAAGGTTCAATGGATGCACATTGACATGGCTGGTCCTGTATCCAGTGAGAAGAAGCGCACCGCAACAGGATTTGGCATCCTAACCCTAGTAGAATGGGTCCAGCAACACTCGTCTTAGATGCCAAATGTGAAGAAAGTCGAGAAAGGGAAAGCTTTGTAGGCTGTTTGGTGGTGCTGTGACTCAGTTATATTAATCAAAGATGTTGGGAAATGGATGTCTTAGGAGGCATAGTTTGTTTTTATCTCACTACAGTAAACTATCTAGTTTCATATTAGGTTCACATTAATAAAAGGGTTTTTCTTTCTAAAATATGTTCTCCTTAATTGATAATAAATGAAATATTTTCACTTTTATAATTGAATGGATTTACTTTCATAATCTAATTGTTATATAGTCTAGGAAAGATAGGAAAGATAAGAAAGATAGATTTAAGGAAGGGTAGACTTGATAAGAGTGTCACAAAAATCAAACTAAATTAAGAAGAACAGTATTTTGGTTATGAGCTGAACTAGGATTTGGTTATGAGCTGAAATATTATTATACAAGGGAAAACAAAGTTTGAATCAAGTGAGAAGGGAAATTAGAATAAGAAGTAGAGTTAATATAGATTTGTCAAGGAAAATAAACATGGAGTAGAGTTGATTTAGATCTGTTAAGGAAAACAGACATGGTATGTAGAGGAATGAAGAAGTATTTATCTTTAAAATTAGGAAGAATGAAGAAAATGGATGGTTACCTCACAATGTTTTTCCTCTTTAAAGAAGGTCAAAGGGAGAAGAAAGCACATAACAACTCAACAAAACAAATCACATCAATTACATTGCTGTATTTCAATCAATTTTGCAAGAACTTCAAAACTTATTTGCTAGTAGGCAAGAATATGTAAGCAATATTAGGCCATTTCAATCAAGTTTATATAAACTTCAAAACCTGTTTATTAGTAGACAATAACTAGTAGGCAAGTAATTTGTAGGCAATAACAAGTAGGCTTGCAATTTTCATTACCAAAAGAAAACCATAACAAACTAAAATTATTAGTTCATGCTCTTTTATCAAGGCATTTTAGTATGTGGTTGTAATAAAAATAAAGATCATTCTATGAATGCAAGTTAGTTCTTATTTACATTCAATGTATTAAAGGATTTGATTATTTATTGAGTATTAAATTATATTATGGAATTGCTATAAGTTTGAAGTTACAAATCAAGAACCGTAGCGAAAGTCTAAAAGTTTAAATATGAAATGCAAGTTACAAAGTCATCTTAGTCAAGGCAATCATAAAAAAAACCCAAAACAAGTGGCAACCATAGTGCTGTCAGATTTGTTTCTTTGAAACTATAACATTAAAATATCAAAATTACTAGGAAACCTAGAGGAAAAGAAAAAATTAATAGATATCTTTGTTGAAAAAGGAAACAGAGAAACAATCCTTCTAAAGAAGAAAATTGAAAATGAAGAAGGAATCAAGTTTATGACTATAGAAGAGAGATATTTACTCTTTGAACAAAGAGTAGAAGTGGCAAATAAAATACTCAAAGAGATATATATAAATGTCTTTTTGAAGAAATTAAGGAAAAGCATGAAATTAAGATGAAGATGATTAAAGATCAAAATAATAGAATTGTAATAATGAATGAGAGACCAACTAATGCTATTCCAAAGTCAAATATTAAAAAAAGACAAAATGGTGAAAGAAGTCTAGAGCATGAAGTAGAAAAATTGCAAAACTTGAACAAAAATTCTTAAAAAAGAATGATTAAAGTTATTGAAGATGTCAATGCAAAATTAGATATTAAAATAAGAGAAGAAAATGATGAAGTGATCTTTGATTTTAATTATACTATGTTAGAGACAATGAATAAAATTTTCAAATAAATGGCAGTTGAGGTAAAAAACCATTTAAATGATAAAATGAAAGAAATAGTCTAATTATAGAAGGAATGACCCCAAACAAAATGGAAAACAACCTTGTAGGTAAAAAAAAATATTTAGTATTAAGATTAATTCTCTATTTTAATCAGGAGTTAACTAAAGAAAACATTTAATGATAGATGAAGCCGGAAGTAGTTCAATAAATAACTTTTCAATTATAAGAGTCCATCATCAAAAGATATGGATGAAATAATAATTTAGAAATGAATGGACCTCTAAATAGAGTTAATCCAAAATATATTCTAGGGATAGTAGAACAAGACCATTGATATAAAGTTCAACAAATACATAGACTGACATATAAAAGACTATATCCAAATTATACTGATAGGATGTACCTTTGTCCTATTAATTTTAAGTTCTCGGACTCTTGCAATTAATGTATTTTTTGGGGAATTTTTACAAGGGACGATTGGAGTTAGCTTAAAAGTTGGTTTGTCAATTATAAAAACAATGTTATTTGTTGTTGATGCAATCCCGTGTTATAATATCTTGCTAGGGAGAGATTAAATTCATGCAAATAGTTGTATACCATCGACTTTACACCAAATTTTTTTACTCCAAAATTGAGATAAATTTAAGGTTGTACGTGCAGATAATAAGCCATTTATTGTTTGCATAAATCATTCAGAAACATAATTTTAGAATGAAAAATAGAATACAATTAGAATGGGCAACCAAAATTATTTGTTAAAATTAAAGAGGTTGAATATGAGATCTATAATTTTTTAACAAGGCCTTTATTAGATGAGGAGCTTGTAAGGAAAAGAAAAATCTCACTAGATGAATAAGCAAAAGGCAAAAGATAATTCTGGAAAGATAGTGGTCCAAACTATTATCCAAAGATTGTTAATATATTGGACAAAAGAATAAGTATTAACAAAATTAGAGGGAAAAAAGAGAAGGGATACACAAGGGCGAGTTACAATTATTTAAGATTTAGAAAAAAAAATCAATAGTATGCAAAAGAAACAAAATAGTCAGATCAAAGATAAAAAAAATAAAAGAGGTGGAATGTTCATAGACACGCCATAAGTCAATAGAAAAGGAACTTAAAAGAGAATATGGAGAGCTTGATCAATTAGAATAAATGAATATTGAAGAATAAGAAGAAGAGAAAATCACTCGTATTAGTTGTTGACTACAACCAGAGGAAAAGCAAGCACCAATATAGGCACTAAAAAAGAATATAAATTGATTTGCTTAGGATTACAAAGATATGTATGGTTTGATTAGATAACTAGTAGAACTCAAGATTCTAATGTATAGAGGGGTTGAGCCTATGATTCAGAGTCAGAGAAGAATAGCTTTAGAGTTCATATCCAATGTTAAAGAAGTCTAAAGGTTAATGGAAGCTAAATTCACCAGAATAGTCAGATATGTAGAACGACTTTTTAATACAGTTCATGTTTTAAAGAAAAATAATAAGACCAGAGTCTACATTGATTTTAGAGATTTGAATAAGGCTACACCCAAAATGAGTATCTAATGCCAATTATTATGTATTCATAAATGCAATAGAAAAGTATAGAATATTTTCTATGATTAATGGGTATTCTGGTTACAATCAAGCTCCTATTGTAGAAGAAGATATTCATAAGATTGCATTTACATGCCTTGGCTCAGTTGTATCTTATTCATGGATAATTATGCCTTTTAAATTAAATAATGCAGAGACACATATCAAATGGCTATGAATACAATCTTTTATAATTTAATTGGTCATAATTTGGAAGTTTATATTGATGATGTGATCATTATATCCAATAAATTTATAGAACATTTAATTGATTTTCAAGAAGCTTTTAAAAGAATGAGTTTGAAATTTAAATTAATAAACAGATAACAACAACAACAACGGTTACATTACCCATTAATTCCCATTCTTTTAAATATAAATAGGTCATTAATGAGATATTTAATGGGGGAATAAGTGATATACAATAAAATTAAAAAAAAAACAAGAAAGATAGATTTAAGCAAGGGTATACTTGATAAGTGTATAACAAAAATTAAACCAAATTAAAAAGAACATGATTTGGTTATTAGTTCAAATACTATTATATAAGGGAGAACAAAGTTTGAATCAAGTGGAAAAAATATTAGAATACAAAGCAGAGACAATTCAAATTTATCAAAGAAAACTGACATCGTATGTAGAGGAATGAAGAGAAGTAGTTGAAGTTGCACATCCTTAAAATCAAGAAGAATATTTTCTATAATTTTTTTCTATTTAAAGAAGGTTAAAAGGAGAAGAAAGCACACAACAACAACTCATCAAAATTAATCAATAACAATTGCACTATAATTCAATCAAGTTTGCAGGAACTTGAAAACCTGTTTGCTAGTAGGTAATAACCTTAAGCAAGTAACTTATTGGCGATAATCAATAGGCTTATAATTCAATAGGTTTGCAATTTTCATTATCAAAAGAAAAATAAAAAACATCAAAAATATCAGTTTGTATTCTTTTTTCAAGGCATTCTAGTACATAGTTGTAATCAAAACAAAAATCATCCTATGAATGTAAGTCTTATGATCTTGAATTATTAAAGTTCTTATTAACATTCAGTGTATTAAAGTATTTGATTACCTTTTTAGTATTGGATTATATTTTGACATTGCTATAAGTCTGAAGTTACAAATCTAGAATCATAATGAAAATTTAGAATTTTAAATCTGGAATATAAGTAACAAAGTATTTTTAGTTAAAACAGACACAAAATAACCTAAAATAATAATCTATTAAAATCATAATTCATAATTTAATATTATTAATTATAAAAACTAAAACATTTTATTTACATTTATTAAGTTACTTTCATTTATAATCACAACAATAACAATAAGAAGTACCCTTAATGTACATATTAGAAAAATCCATTAATAAATTAGAAAGATTCATTAATAAATTATAAAGGGTAGGGAGTAAGTAGTATGTATCCATGCCCTTTTAAATTGGGTGAGTATTCGATATAGATCGCTTGATCAAAAAAAAAAACCTAATTAGATCGCACAATCTTACAAAGAATTAAAAGATCCAATCCGACAATGTTGACAAAATCCCCCCAATCGTGCATTAATGTCCTCAAAGTTATCTATTTCTTTTCTGAACTTTTAATATTTGACTTCCCGCTTTAGTTACAATTTTTTTTTAATCATTTAATGGGATAAAATATATTTTAATTCTTATAAAATAAAATGCTGAATTTTCAATTTTATCCTTCATCTTTTGTAATTGAACCTTTTTAATTAATATTACTTTTCTAGTTCTAAGAAATCTACTCCTAGTAAAAAACAACTAAATAAATATGATGATAAAAAAAAACATATTTCTCTTTTCTTATTTTTCTCCAATCTTTCCTTCCAAATCACCACAAAATGCAATATTAACGAATCTTTGATTAATTTTGTTGTGTCATTTATGGGCCAAGGATTTTACAAGTGTTGTTTCAAAACAATAGGATTAGTATTAGAAATGGACAACTCTTTTGAGATTAATATTAGAAATGAAGTTAGGATTTGTTTTTGTGTTATAACATACTTTTTAAAATGTTTTTGAAATTGCTTATCATTTAAAAAATATTAAATTATATGTTTTTAGATGATTTTGATATGCTAATATTAAAAATAAAAAACAAATCTAAGAAAATATTATTTTAATACATTTTCAATTGAAAAACACTTTTGAAAAAACACGTTACACCACGATATACAAATACATACAACAAAGCTTTATACATCAATGGATATAGTAATAACAAGTATCAATTAGCTTTTTATACAAATGATAAAAGTGAGAATAATATCATATATATATATATATATATATATATATATATATATATATATATATATATATATATATATATATATATATTGT
>Ga0325400_1002916_pt1 | contig 15251 bp, 15 predicted proteins | sample PopdelMetagenome_2_FD_205662 | JGI IMG/M metagenome (GOLD analysis project Ga0325400, IMG submission 205662) | Populus deltoides microbial communities from Bellville, Georgia, United States - Xylem-PdKOR-R1 | ecosystem: Host-associated > Plants > Phyllosphere > Stem > Wood/Secondary xylem... | reverse complement strand
GTGGGCCGGTTCGTGGAGATGAAGCAGCGCGAGGTGCACAAGGCGGTCCGGGAGTACCTCGTCCTGGAGTACGGCGCCTCCAAGCGCGGCGCCCCGCCCGACCGGCTCTACGTCCCCGCCGACGCGCTGGACCAGGTCACCCGCTACGTCGGCGGTGAGCAGCCTTCGCTGGACCGGCTCGGCGGGGCCGACTGGGCCAAGCGCAAGGGGCGGGCCCGCAAGGCGGTCCGGGAGATCGCCGCCGAGCTGATCAAGCTGTACGCCGCCCGCCAGGCCACGAAGGGGCACGCCTTCGGCCCCGACACCCCCTGGCAGCGCGAGCTCGAGGACGCCTTCCCGTTCACCGAGACCCCCGACCAGCTGAGCACGGTCGAGGAGGTCAAGTCCGACATGCGCCAGGTCGTGCCGATGGACCGCCTGGTCTGTGGCGACGTGGGATACGGCAAGACCGAGATCGCCGTGCGCGCGGCGTTCAAGGCCGTCCAGGACGGCAAGCAGGTCGTCGTCCTGGTGCCCACCACGCTGCTGGTCACCCAGCACCTCTCGACCTTCGCCGAGCGGATGGGCGGGTTCCCGGTCGTGGTCAAGGGCCTCTCGCGGTTCCAGTCCGAGAGGGAGGCACGCGAGGTGATGGCCGGCTTGGCCGACGGGTCGGTCGACATCGTCGTGGGCACCCACCGGCTCCTCAACCCCGACGTCAAGGTCAAGGACCTCGGCCTGATCATCGTCGACGAGGAGCAGCGCTTCGGGGTCGAGCACAAGGAGCAGATGAAGCGGCTGCGGACCTCGGTCGACGTGCTCGCCATGAGCGCGACCCCGATCCCGCGGACCCTGGAGATGGCGGTGACCGGCATCCGGGAGATGTCGACGATCACCACCCCGCCCGAGGAGCGGCACCCGGTGCTGACCTACGTCGGCGCCTACGAGGACCGCCAGGTGACCGCCGCCGTACGACGTGAGCTGCTGCGCGACGGTCAGGTCTTCTTCATCCACAACCGGGTCAACACCATCGACAAGGCTGCGTCGCGGATCCGGGAGCTGGTGCCCGAGGCCCGGGTCGCCACCGCCCACGGGCAGATGGGTGAGGCCCAGCTCGAGCAGGTGATGCTCGACTTCTGGGAGAAGCGGGCCGACGTGCTGGTGTGCACCACGATCGTGGAGTCGGGCCTGGACGTCTCCAACGCCAACACCATGATCATCGAGCGCGCCGACACCCTCGGCCTCTCCCAGCTGCACCAGCTGCGCGGCCGGGTCGGCCGGTCGAGGGAGCGGGCCTACGCCTACTTCCTCTACCCCTCGGAGAAGCCGCTCACCGAGACCGCCCACGAGCGTCTCGCGACCCTGGCCCAGCACTCCGACCTCGGCGGCGGCATGGCCATCGCCATGAAGGACCTCGAGATCCGCGGGGCGGGCAACCTGCTCGGCGGGGAGCAGTCGGGCCACATTGCCGACGTGGGCTTCGACCTCTACGTCCGCCTGGTGGGCGAGGCCGTCGCCGAGTTCAAGGGCTCGGGCGCGGAGGACCAGCCGCTCGACGAGGTCCGCATCGAGCTGCCCGTCGACGCCCACCTGCCCCACGACTACATCGAGAGCGAGCGGCTGCGCCTGGAGATGTACCGCCGGCTGGCCGAGGTGCGCAGCGACGCCGACGTCGACGCCATCGCCGAGGAGATGGTCGACCGGTACGGCGACCCGCCCCAGGAGGTGCAGAGCCTGCAGCTCGTCGCGCGGTTCCGGGCCCGGGCCCGGGCCGCGGGCATCACCGAGGTGACCCTGGCGGGCAAGAACGTCCGCTTCGCCCCGGTGTCGCTGCCGGAGTCGCGGACGCTGCGGCTGCAGCGGATGTATCCCAAGTCGATCGTCAAGGCCCAGTCGGACTCCGTCCTGGTGCCGCGGCCGGGCATCCCCGGCCGCACCGGGACGCCGATCGAGGGCATCGCCCTGCTTGAATGGGCCCGCGTCGTGATCGACGCCGTCCTCGACCCGCTGCCCGCAGCCCAGGAGTCCGCGTGAGCCGTCCGACCACCCCGGCCACCTCGGCCCGACGTCGTACGGGCCCCCGGTCGGTGCTGTGCGTCGCTGCCGCCCTGACCGGGGTGCTCGGGCTGTCGTCCTGCTCGGTGTCCTCACCCGACCTGTCGACCGGCACCGCCGCGGAGGTCGGCTCGACCACGATCAGCCTGTCCGAGGTGGACGACGCCGCCGGCGCGGTGTGCAGCACCTTCGACGACGCGGCGGACCAGCCGGTGGCCGCGGGACAGACCGCGCCCCAGCCGCTGTCCGGCGCCGAGGTCCGCACCTCGGTCCTCGAGGGCTTGGTGCTGCGGGCCCTGGGCGACCGGCTGCGCGAGGACCTCGACGTCAGCCCCAGCTCCGACTACGGCGACCAGGTCGCCCAGGCCCGCACCTTCTTCGCCGACGCCCCCGGACCTGTCGACGACCTCGTGTCCGCGGTGACGGGGCCGTCGTACTACTACGACCTGGTCGTCCAGGTGGGCCGGATCCGACTGGGCCTGGACGAGGTCACCCCGCAGGACGCCCAGCGGGCCTTCGCCGCGGGCCTGCCGGTCGTGCGAAGCCGCGTGGGCGACACCCCGATCACGACGAACCCCCTCTTCCCGGAGCTGGAGCTGGCCGACGAGCCACTCCAGGGCGGCCAGCTCGTCTTCTTCGAGCGCGACGGTGCCGGCCAGAGCCTCTCGGTCGCGGTGAGCGACCAGGCGGTCGGCGCCCAGGGCGACGGCGACCAGGTCCAGGCCGACCCGCAACGGCTCTCCGGGCTGCCCGACAGCCAGGTCTGCGGCTGACCGGCCCGCCGGCCCCGGATCCCGGCGGCGCCTCGAGCGAGCCGCCGGACGAGCGGCGCGACCCGCCGACCGAGCCCCCACCCGGGCGGACCGAGCCTCCACCCCCGCCGACCGAGCCTCCACCCCCGCTGATCGAGCTCGTCGAGATCATGCGCCGCCTGCGCGCGGAGTGCGCCTGGAAGGCGGCGCAGACCCACCGGTCGCTCGCGCGGTTCCTGCTGGAGGAGGTCCACGAGACCCTAGAGGCGCTCGACCTCGGTGACACCGACCTGCTGCGCGAGGAGCTCGGCGACCTGCTGCTGCAGGTGCTCTTCCACGCCGCGATCGCCGAGCAGGCGGGCGACTTCACCCTCGACGACGTCGCCTCCGACCTGGCGGCCAAGCTCGTGCGCCGCAACCCGCACGTGTTCGCCCCCGACTCGGACCCAGCGGGCGCACCGGTCGACCCGGCGCAGGTCAACGAGCTCTGGGAGTCGGTCAAGGCCACCGAGAAGCAGCGCACCAGCCTCACCGACGGGCTGCCGCCCGGTCTGCCCGCCCTGCTGCACGCCGACAAGGTGCTGGACCGGCTGTCCCGCCGGGACGGCGTGGCGGTGGGTGACCTCGCCGACCAGCACACCGAGAGGCCCGTGCTGCTGCTCGTCGCGAGCCCCTTCCTCGGGCCCGCGACCTGGCAGCCGGTCGGGTGGTGGCTGCGCGGGCGTGGCCACGACGTGGTGGTCGCCGAGCGCGCACGGACCCCGCTCACCCCGCAAGCCGTGGTCGACGCCGTCGTCGCGGCGGCGCCGGTCGGCCGGCCGGTGGTCCTGGTCGTGCACAGCAACGCCGGCCTCTACGCACCGCACCTGAGCACGCTCCTCGACGTCCGGGGGGTGGTGTACGTCGACGCGGCACTGGCCGGCGACGAGGACGAGACCCCCCTCGCGCCGCCGTCCCTGCTGGAGGACCTGATGACCCGGGCGGACGACGACGGGATGCTCCCGGGCTGGACCGACTGGTGGCCCTCGACGGCCTCCGACCGGCTCTTCCCCGACCCCGCGACCCGAGCCGGGGTCCAGGCCGAGCAGCAGCCCGTCCCGGTGGGCTACCTGCGCTCGCGGGTGCCGGTGCCGGCGCGGTGGCGAGGGGCCCCCGCGGCGTACCTCGCCTTCGGCGGGACCTACGCGGCGGAGGTGGCCCAGGCTCGCGCGGCGGGGTGGCCCGTCGAGACCCTGCCGGGAGAGCACCTGCACACCCTGGTCGCCCCCCGCTCGGTCGGGGAGTCGGTCGAGCGCCTGGTGGGGCTGCTGCGGGACGGCCGGCGTCAGCCGTCCGTCGACCTCGGCGCCCGGCTGCTCGGCCTGGTCGCGCGTGCCCACCAGGCGGGGGTGGACCCCGAGCAGGCCCTGCGCGAGGCCACCCGCCGCCTCCTCGAGGCTCACGGCTCCGGGACCGGGCGTGGCGGCGCCTGAGAAGTGCAACGGGACGCACCCGTGCTGGTCTCGATGGTGCCGAGGGGGCTCGGACGGTGGCGTCCGTCATGCGCAGGCCCGCCGGTCAACGACCGCGGCGCAGGGTGCCGAGCAGCTCCAGGTAGTCCAGCGCGTCGCCGTGACGGCCCTGCTCAGGCAGAGGCGAGACTCGAAGCCGACGATCGCCTGGACGTCGGCGAGGAACCCGGGCGGGTCCCGCCACGTCGTGGGCAGCCGCTCCGAGCACCTATGCTCGGAGGCGTGACGACCATCGGATTCTCGACCGACACCGACGTCCGTGAGGACCAGCGGACGGTCCCGACCGACGACGGCGACCACGAGCGGTTCAGCCACTACGTCGAGAAGGACAAGCTGACCGAGGCCATGGTGATGGGCACCCCGGTGGTCGCCCTGTGCGGCAAGGTCTGGGTGCCCAACCGGGCCCCGGAGAAGTTCCCCGTCTGCCCCGACTGCAAGGACGTCTGGGAGAGCCTCCAGGACGACGCGGGCTCCGACGCGTGAGGGGCGGTCACCCCGCCGACCGCCCCGACACCACCGACCCCGAGCTGGTCAGTGCCCTCACCCCTGCGTGGCCCGACCGGGCCGCCTGGGGCACGGCCCCGTCGCTGCGGGCCTGGCAGCAGGCGGCGATGCGCGACTACCTCGACCGGTCGCCGCGCGACTTCCTCGCGGTGGCCACGCCGGGTGCCGGCAAGACGACTTTCGCCCTCTCGGTGGCGGCGGAGCTGATCGGCCGACGGAAGGTGGACCGGGTCATCGTGGTCGCCCCGACCGAGCACCTCAAGCTCCAGTGGGCCCAGGCCGCGGCCCGGGCCGGCATCCCGATCGACCCGACGTACTCCGCCGGCTCCGGCAAGATCTCGAGCGACTTCCTCGGCGTCGCGGTGACCTACGCCGGGGTCGCGGTCAACCCGCTGGCGCTGCGCATCCGGACCGAGCGCTTCAAGACGCTGGTGATCCTCGACGAGGTCCACCACGCCGGTGACGCGCTGTCGTGGGGGGAGGGAGTGCGGGAGGCCTTCGAGCCCGCCACCCGCCGGCTCGCGCTGACCGGCACCCCGTTCCGCTCCGACGCCAACCCGATCCCCTTCGTGTCCTACGCACCCGGGCCGGACGGCGTCCCCCGCTCGGCGGCCGACTTCACCTACGGCTACGCCCACGCGCTGGCCGACCACGTCGTGCGGCCGGTGCTCTTCCTGGCCTACTCAGGGGAGATGACCTGGCGCACCCGGGCCGGCGACGAGGTCGCGGCGCGGCTGGGCGAGCCGCTGACCAAGGACCTGACCAACCAGGCCCTGCGCACCGCCCTCGACCCGACCGGGTCCTGGATCCCGTCGGTGCTGGCCGCGGCCGACAGCCGGCTCACCGAGGTACGCCGCCACATCCCCGACGCGGGCGGCATGGTGATCGCCACCGACCAGGAGTCCGCGCGGGCCTACGCGAAGACGCTCCGTGCGGTGTCCGGGGAGGCGCCGGTGGTCGTGCTGTCCGACGAGAAGGGGTCCTCGCAGAAGATCTCCGACTTCGCCGCCGGCGACCAGCGGTGGATGGTGGCGGTGCGGATGGTCTCCGAGGGGGTCGACGTGCCGCGGCTCGCCGTCGGGGTCTACGCCACGACCACCTCGACGCCGCTGTTCTTCGCCCAGGCCGTCGGGCGCTTCGTGCGGGCCCGCGCCAGGGGCGAGAGCGCCTCGATCTTCGTGCCGTCGGTGCCCCACCTGCTGTCCCACGCCTCCGAGCTCGAGCTCGAGCGCGACCACGTGCTGGGCCGCCGGGTCCGCGACGAGGACGACCTGTTCGCGCCCGAGGAGGGGCTCCTGGCCCAGGCGGCCGCGGGGGAGAGCGCCTCCTCCGAGCTCGACCAGGTCTCCTTCGAGGCGCTGGGCTCCGAGGCCCGCTTCGACCACGTGCTCTACGACGGGCACCAGTTCGGGCACGCCGGCGAGGTCGCCGTGGGCTCGGAGGAGGAGATGGACTTCCTGGGCATCCCCGGCCTCCTCGAGCCGGACCAGATGCGGCACCTGCTGGCCCAGCGGCAGAATGACCGGGCCCGTCAGCGCCAGCAGGCGCGCGACGCCGTCGGTGGAGCGGCCCGCGAGGACGACACCGTCGAGCGGCTCAGCACCCACGAGCAGCTGGCCGTCCTGCGGCGCGAGCTCAACGGGCTGGTCGCCGCGTGGCACCACCGGACCGGCCAGGCCCACGGGATCACCCACGCGGCCCTGCGCAAGGAGTGTGGTGGACCCGCGGCGGCGGTGGCCAACGCCGACCAGCTGCACGCCCGCATCGACCGCCTCCGCGAGCTGGCGGCCCGACGCACGTCCTGATCGCCGGTTCGCCGCGTTCCTCTCGCGGTCTCTCCGGGGGTGAAAAGCACGTCGGGCGCTCTACCCCATGGAGAGCGCCCGACGTGGTGGGGAGGGGCCCCGGCCGGCCACCCCAGGGGACGACCGGGACCCTCGGTGGATCAGCTGCCGGCAACCACCGTGATGGTGGCGACACCGATCAGGACCTGGTCGCTGAGGGCGTCGGTCCCGAACGTCTGGTTGAGCAGGTCGGCCGCGGCCTGGGAGAGGTAGACCTCGGTGCCGGTCAGGGTGACCTCGTCGCCGGTCTGCTGGACCGGCTGCAGGGTGCTGCCGTCCAGGTCGAACAGCGGCAGCGAGTAGCCGACGGCGTCGCCGTTCAGCGTGACGTCGCCGTAGACGATCGAGCGGCCCGGGTCGACGTTGAGGTTGCCGATGACGACCTTCTTCTGCTGCGCGCCCTGGCCGGCGGTCAGGGACAGGCCGGACTGCACGTGCTGGATCTGGCCCACCACGTAGTTCGGCACCGAGCCGGGCTCGAAGAGCTGGACCCAGCCGCCGGTGATGTCGAAGACCAGGTTGCCGTCGTTGGTCAGCGACGCCGCGCCCTCGGTGCCGGGGGTGAGCTGGAGGTCGCCGAGGGCCTGGACGAAGCCCTGGTCGAGGGCGATCGAGGTGGTGTCGCCGTTGGAGAGGTCGTTGATCGTGGCGACGGGCTCGACGCGCTCGGGAGCGGAGGACTCCGCGGACTCCGAGCTGCTCGAGCTGGTCTCGCTGCTGGCGTTGTCGGTGTCGCTCTCGCTGCTGCAGGCGGCGATCGGGGCCGCGAGCAGGACGAGACCGGCGATGCCGGCGACGGTCTTGCGGCGGGCGGTGAACAGGTTCATGAGAGGTCCTTCGTGATCGTCGGGTGCTGCTGTGCGTACACCTGGCGTTCGGGACCGGGGGTGACCCGGATTGGTGGCCCGGGTCACCCCACCCCTGGGGAGGACCCCGGGATCAGGCCTGGTCGCCCAGCAGGACGGCCTGCGCCTCGGCGTCGCTGCCGGCGGCGCTGTGCGGCGTGCGCCCGGCGAGCAGCCGACTGCCCGTGGCCAGCACGACGACCCCGATCAGCACCGAGGTGGCGCCGAAGACGAACGGTGCGTGGTCGCTGACGTTCTCGCCCAGCTTCAGCGCCACGAACGGCCCCACCGCGCCACCGGTGAACCGCAGGAAGGAGTACGCCGCGGACGCGACCGGACGCTCGACCGGCGCAGCCCCCATCACGGCCTCGGTGACCAGGGTGTTGTTGATGCCGATGAAGGCGCCCGAGGCGACGATCCCGGCGACGACTGCGACCGTGCTGGAGGTGAAGACGGCCATCACGGCCAGGTCGAGGGCGAACAGCGCGAGCATCGCGGTGATCGCCGGGATGGTGCCGAGCCACCGCTGCACCAGCGGTGCGACGAAGACGCTGGTGAAGGCCAGCAGCAGGCCCCAGGCGAAGAAGATCCACCCGATCTGCAGGATCCCGGCGTCGGGCAGGGCGAACGGGCCGGCGGCCAGGACGGTGAAGAACCCGATGTTGTAGAAGATCGCGGTCACGCCGATGAGCAGCAGGGCGCCGTGGCGCAACGCCCGGAAGGGGTCGAGCAGCGACGTGCGACGACCAGTCGGCGGGGTCGAGGGCAGCAGGAAGGAGGTGGCGACCAGGGCGATCACCATCAGCACCGACACCCCGAAGAAGGGTGCACGCCAGGACTGCTCCCCGAGGACGCCGCCGACCAGCGGCCCCGAGGCGATGCCGATCCCCAGGGCGGCCTCGAAGAGGATGATCGCCTGCGCGGTGGATCCGGCCGCGGCGGATACGATGGTCGACAGCGCGGTGGCGACGAAGAGCGCGTTGCCCAGCCCCCAGCCCGCCCGGAAGCCGACGATCTGGCTCACGGTGTCGGACGCCCCGGCCGCTGCGGCGAAGACGATGATCAGGGCCAGCCCGGCCAGCAGCGTCCGCTTGGGGCCGATCCGGCTCGAGACCACCCCGGTGACCAGCATGGCCACGCCCATGATCGCCATGTAGCTGCTGAACATCAGCGACACCTGGCTGGGGGTCGCCTGCAGCTGGGCGGCGATGTCCTTGAGGATGGGGTCGACGAGCCCGATGCCCATGAAGGCGATCACGCACGCGAAGGCGACCGCCCACACCGCACGGGGCTGGCGCAGGATCGAGGCCTTCTCGCCGTCGGGACCGGGTCCGTGCCCGGGGTCGGTGGGTGCGGCCGGGGCCGCGGCGTGGGTGGTCATGGGTTGCCTCCTGCGTCGGTGCGGGTCGTGGGGTGATCTGTGCTCGAGCTCGTGCTCGTGGGGGTGGGTCCGAGGACGTCGGCGAGCACCGCGACGGCGGTGGCCAGGTCTTCGGTGGAGTGGGTGGACCGTGCGGCAATCGCCTCGCCGGAGCGCCGGCGTACGCGGGTCAGCTCGGCTGCTCCGGCGTCGGTCAGCGTCACCACGCTGCTGCGGGCGTCGGTCGGGTGGGCCTCCTTGGTGACCCAGCCGGCGGCGACCAGTCCGTGCACGGCGGTGGTCATCGTGGGCTGCGAGCAGTGGTCGGCCTCGGCCAGCGCGCTGACCCCCTGGGGACCGAGCTCGTCGAGCAGCGAGAGCACCCGGAAGCCCGCGGGCAGCTGCTGGGTGCGTCGTACGACGCGCACCAGCCGCGCCGCGAGGACCACCAGGTCGCTCCCCAGGTCGACCGGGTCGGTGCGTGCACTCATAAGTCCACGATAGATAGGAACTCTATGCATTGTCGAGCGGGTGTGAGCGGTCTGGCAGCATCCCCGGGGTGCCGACCCACGTGGCCTTCCTCAGGGCGATCAACCTCGGGTCGATACGGCGCTTCCCGAAGGCCGACGTCGAGGCGGTGACCCTTGCGGCCGGCTTCACCGGTGTGGCCAGCCACCTCGCGACGGGCAACGTGCGTCTCGAGACGCCCATGCGCTCAGGCGCCCGGGTCGAGACGTCCCTGGAGCGCGCCTACTCGGCCGACCGTGGCTTCGAGGTGCCCACGGTGGTGGTCTCGCCCGCCGAGCTGCGACGGGTCGTCGCCGACGCCGAGGAGATCGGGGAGGGCCACGAGGGCACGCGCTACGTCTCCTTCCTCAAGGTCGAGCCGGACCCGGCCGCGGTGGCGGCGCTCGAGGCGTGCTCGGGCGAAGGGGAGCGCGTCGTCGTGCGCGGCCGCGTCGCCCACCTGCTCGTCGGGGCGCAGGCGCGCACGGCCCGGCTGAGCAACGCCGTGGTCGAGCGGCACCTGGGTGTCGCGACCAACCGCAACCTGCGGGTCGTGCAGGCGGTTGTCCGGATGTGGTGCTGAGGGCTGGTGCCGGGCGCACCCGGTCACACGCCCCACACGTGCACCGGGCATCGTGGTGACTTAGCGGCGCGACCGGCGCCGTCCCCGACCCCACCAGGAGTGCCTCGTGAAGATCGCCAAGCTCGCCACCCGCCTGCTCATCGGCGGCCTGTTCGTCGGCCACGGCACCCAGAAGCTGAAGGGCTGGTTCGGCGGCCCCGGCATCGACGGGTTCAGCCAGGGTATGGAGGCCATGGGGATGCACCCGCCCCGTCGCAACGCCTACGCCGCGGGGATCAGCGAGACCGCCGGGGGCGCGTTGCTCGCGGCGGGTCTGCTCACCCCGCTGGCGAGCGCCGCGATCACCGGCACCATGACGGTGGCCATCGTCAAGGCGCACCTGGCCAACGGGCCGTGGGTGACCGAGGGGGGCTGGGAGTACAACGCGGTGCTGATCGCCACCGTCCTCGCCCTCGCCGAGGACGGCCCCGGGAGCCTCTCGCTCGACCACGCCCTGGGCATCGAGCGGACCGGCCCGGGTGTGGCCATGCTGGCCGCGGCGCTCGGGGGAGCCGGCGCGTACGGCGCCCTCGCCGCGGCCAAGGCGGCCGCGCCGCAGACCGCCTGACGCCCCTGGTCGGAGGTCGCTCCGACGGCGTACGCGGGAGTGGTGGTGTGCCACCATGGATCGGTGCCCACCGCCACCCCCGTGACGGCCGATCCCGCGCTCGAGGAGGACCTCGAGCAGCAGGTCGTGACCGTCCCCGCGACGCCGTGGGTCACCATCGTGTGGAACGACCCGGTCAACCTGATGTCCTACGTCACCTACGTGTTCTGCGAGCACTTCGGCTACTCCCGCAAGAAGGCGGAGAAGCTGATGATGGAGGTGCACCGTGATGGTCGCTCGGTCGTCAGCACCGGCACCCGCGAGGAGATGGAGCGCGACGTGCAGGCCATGCACGAGTACGGGCTCTGGGCGACCCTGCAGAAGGCGGACTGACGTGCCGACCTGCGGAGGGCTCTCGTGAGCGGGTTCGCCCGGCACCGTCGCAGCGGTCGCGTGTTCGCCACGTTCTCCGGCTTCGAGGCCGACCTGCTGCGCTCGCTGGAGCAGCAGCTGGTCGAGCTGCTGCGCAACGAGTCGGCCGTGCCCGACGACCGGGACCCGCTGGAGGCGATGCTCGACTTCTCGGGCCCGACGACCGCTCCGGACGACCCCGTGCTCGCCCGGCTCTTCCCGACCGCCTACGAGGCCGACGAGGACGCCGCCGCCGAGTTCCGCCGCTTCACCGAGGGTGGGCTGCGCGACGGGAAGGCCCGGGCGGCGTGCGCGGTGATCGACGCGCTGGAGGAGGCGGGTCTCCCTCCGCAGCTGGAGGATGACGGCCTGGTCATCGACGTTGAGCTGGAGAAGGCCGACGCCCAGACCTGGCTGCGCTCGTTCAACGACGTCCGGCTCGCCCTCGCGACCCGGCTCGAGGTCGAGGAGGACGACGAGGACCGGTGGGCCGCGATGGACGACGAGGACCCCCGGGTCCAGGCCTACGACATCTACCAGTGGGTCGGCTACCTGCAGGAGACGCTGGTCGGCTCGCTGAGCCGGGCCTGACTCCGCCCCCGCCGGCCGAGGTGCCTCGAGACCCGGTGAGGGGGCCGGTACGTCGGGTCGCGGGGGTCTCGAGGCTCGGGCCTGGCGGCCCTCCACCTCGACCACCGTCGACCAGCGGTGGGTGAGACCGGGTCAGCCGGGCTTGACCGCCAGCACCGGGCACCGGGCGTCGAGGATCACCCGCTGGGCCACGCTGCCCAGGATCATCTTGCCCACCGGCGTCCGCGGTCGGACCCCGACCACCACGAGCCGGGCCTGCTCCTCCTCGGCGACCGCGAGCACGGCCTCGGCGACGTCGAGCACCACGTCCCGGCGCACCTCGACGTCGACGCCCTCGGTCACCAGCCGCTGCTGCAGGGCGGCGACCTCGTCGTCGTGGGCGTAGCGCTTGTCGACGTAGGAATCGCCCTTGGTCGCGTTGACCAGGACCAGCGGCTCGCCGGCGTCGTGGGCCAGCCGGGCGGCGTGGTCGGCCGCGGCCCGGCCGTAGGGGTCGGGGCTGAAGGCCACCACGATCGTCATCGCGTCACTCTCCCAAACCGTTGCTGTTCGAGCCGGCGCGCGCCAGGGGGCGCTCGTCGGGGGCGGGGGTCTCGGGGTCCTTGCGCAGGGCGCCGACGGCCAGCGCACCCAGGATCAGGGCGATGATCACGTAGACGACGATCGCGACCGGCTCGCCCCACAGGGTGCTGACGTCCCCGCCGGAGATCTCCAGCGCCTCGCTGAGGTTCTGCTCCAGGCGCGGGCCGAGGATGACCCCCACGATCAGGGGCAGCACCGGGATCGCGAACCGGCGCATGGCCAGGCCCAGCAGCCCGAACGCCAGCAGCAGCGCGAGGTCGAAGGCCTGGAAGTTGACGCTGTAGGCGCCGAGCGAGGCGAAGAACAGGATCCCGGCGTAGAGGTATGGGCGGGGGATCTGCAGCAGCTTGGCCCACAGCGGCGCCATCGGCAGGTTGAGCACCAGCAGCAGGGTGTTGGCGATGAACAGGCTGGCGAGCAGCGCCCAGACCAGGGGGCCGGAGTTGGTGAACAGCTGCGGGCCGGGCTGGAGGCCGTAGCTCTGGAAGGCGACCAGGATGATCGCGGCGGTCGCCGTCGTCGGGAGGCCGATGGCCAGCAGCGGCACCAGGGTCCCGGCGGCGGAGGCGTTGTTGGCCGCCTCGGGGCCGGCGACGCCCTCGATCGCGCCCTTGCCGAACTCCTCGGGATGCTTCGAGAGCCTCCGCTCGGTGATGTAGGAGAGGAACGTCGGGACCTCGGCGCCGCCCGCGGGCAGGGCCCCGAAGGGGAACCCGAACGCGGTGCCCCGCAGCCAGGGCTTCCAGGACCGGCCCCAGTCCGCGCGGCTCATCCACGGCTGCCCCACCGGGATGATCTCCAGCGGCTTGCGGCGCAGGTGCGCGGCCACCCAGAGGGCCTCGCCGATCGCGAAGATGGCGACCGCGACGACCACGATGTCGATCCCGTCGGCCAGCAGCGGCTGGTCGAAGGTCAGGCGCGCCTGCCCGGTCGTGGTGCCGACCAGCCCGATGGTCAGCCCCAGGAAGAGCGCGACGAACCCGCGCAGCTTGGAGCTGCCGAGGACGGTGGTCACGGCGAGCAGGGCCAGCAGCAGGATGGCGAAGTACGACGGGGAGCCCAGCTTGACGACCAGGTCGGCCACGTTGGGGGCCAGCAGCACGAGCAGGACGGTGCCGATGGTGCCGGCCACGAAGGACCCGATGGCCGCGGTGGCCAGGGCCTGGGCCGCTCGGCCGGCCTTGGCCATCTTGTTGCCCTCGATCGCGGTGACCACCGAGGAGGACTCCCCGGGGGTGTTCAGCAGGATCGAGGTGGTGGAGCCGCCGTACATGCCGCCGTAGTAGATGCCGGCGAACATGATGATCGCGCTCTCGGGCGCCACGCTGAACGTGATCGGCAGCAGCAGCGCGATCGACATGGCCGGGCCGATGCCGGGCAGCACGCCCACGGCGGTGCCGAGCAGCACGCCGAGGGCGGCGAAGAAGAGGTTGGTGGGCGTGGCCGCAGTGGCCAGGCCGTCCAGGAACAGGTCCATCAGAGCACCCCGTCCAGGATCCCGGCGGGGATCGGGATGCCGAGGCCCGAGTAGAAGCCGTACCAGGTGCCGACCGAGAGGGCGGCGCCGATGGCCAGGTCCCGGACCGGGGTCCGGCTGCCCAGCACGTACGCCGCGCCGGCGAACAGCAGCGCCCCGGTGATGGCCCACCCGAGCAGGTCGATCAGGGCGATGTTGAGGACGAACACGCCGGCCAGCAGGCCGACGGTGCGCCAGTCGGTGCCGGCGCCGAGGTCGATGTCCTCGCCCTCCTCGGCCTCGGGTCGGTCGCCGCGGGCGGTGGCCACGGCGAGCAGGAACCCGAGGAGCACCAGGACGGCTCCGACGACGTAGGGGAAGGCGTAGGGCTGGACCGTCTGGTCGGCGAAGGCGTCGTCCAGGCTGATCGCGTCGAGCAGCACGTAGGCGCCGACGACGACCAGGAAGGCGGCCATGCCGTACTGCGCCTTGTCGACCAGGGGTGGTCGGGCCGACGGGGTCGTCGTGGGGGTGTCTTGGGCGGTGGTCATGCGAGTCCCAGCTCCTCGAGGGTCGTCTCGACGCGGTCGTCCTGCTCGGTCAGGAAGGTCTCGAACTCCTCGCCGGTGGCGAAGTTGTCGGTCCACCCGTTCAGCGCGAGGGCGTCGCGCCACTCCTCCGTGTCGTGCATCTCGGTGAAGATGCCCTCCAGGTAGGTGCGCTGCTCCTCGGAGATGCCGGGCGGGGCGAGCACGCCGCGCCAGTTGGTGAAGACCAGGTCGACCCCCTCCTCGCTCAGGGTGGGGGCCTCGACGGTGTCGAGGCGCTCGGCCCCGGAGACGGCCAGCACCCGGAGGTTGCCGTCCTCGATCTGGGCCTCGAACTCGCCCAGCCCCGACATGCCGACGTCGATCTTCTCGCCCAGCAGCGCCGTGGTCAGCGGGCCGCCGCCGTCGTAGGGGATGTAGTTGACCTCGCGGGGCTCGATCCCGATCTCCGCGGCCATCTGCATCGGGAAGAGGAAGTCCGGCCCGCCGGCGGTGGACCCGCCGCCGATCGTCACCGACCCGGGGTCGGCGGTCCAGGCCTTCACGAGGTCGTCGACGGTGCGGAACGGGCTGTCGGCCGGCACGAGGATGCCCTCCTGCTCCTCCACGAGCCGGGCGATCGGGGTCATGTCGGACACCACGGCGTCGGAGTCGTTGGTGTAGACGGCCCCGACCACGCCCAGGCCCATGGTCATCACGAGGTCGTCGGCGCCCTCGGAGTTCTCCAGTCGCTGCATGGCCACGGTCCCGCTGGCGCCGAGCACGTTGGTGATCTCGAAGCGCCCGGTGAGGTCGTTGTCCTCCATCGACTTCGTCGCGGCGCGGCCGGTGAGGTCGTAGCCACCGCCGGGGGAGTTGGGGATCATCATCTGCAGCCGGCGGTTGTTGGGGTCGTCGCTGCCGCGGGTGACGCCGCAGCCCGCGCTCGTGGCGGCGAGCGCGCCGACCACGGCCAGCGCCACCGCTGTGCGGCGTACGGTGCGGATCGGTCTCATGAGTTCCTCCGGTCGAGCTGGCGAGCTGGGGGTGTGACGGGCGCTACACGCGGTAGCGGTGCGAGCATGGACCGCGCCTGTGGCGCGCGTCACCGTTGCGGAGGCAAAGGAGGTTGTGGTCGTAGTGGTCGCACTGATCCCG
>Ga0325400_1002915_pt1 | contig 15251 bp, 6 predicted proteins | sample PopdelMetagenome_2_FD_205662 | JGI IMG/M metagenome (GOLD analysis project Ga0325400, IMG submission 205662) | Populus deltoides microbial communities from Bellville, Georgia, United States - Xylem-PdKOR-R1 | ecosystem: Host-associated > Plants > Phyllosphere > Stem > Wood/Secondary xylem... | reverse complement strand
TAGGAAAGAAATATGCCTCCGATCTGTTGATGATTTTGCTGACGTCTTCAGATTTTTGCTTAATTGGGTTTGCCTAAGATGCCACTTGGGGTTTGAATCTAAATTATAATGGACGGCAACGGGTGTCTATGACTCATGTGTTATCTATTATATTCTTAGTCGTTTAGATATATACTAGGTCAAATTTGGGATTCATGTCATGAAATTAAAAGAAAAAAGATTGATGTCTTTTAGTTATAGTTAATTATAATATTTAAAGAAGAAATTGGAAGAAAAAAACTAATAAAAAAAAAATCTGAATCAACTGGGTTAACCCATCAAATCAGGTTAACCCGTCAAATCTGGGATTCGTATCATGAGAGTGTGATAACTAAACAGGAAAAAATTAACATTAATAAACTAAAGTGAACAAAAAAAATATTAATTAAAAAGAAAAAAAGAAAAAAAAACCTACAGCAAGAAAAAAAACTAATTAAGAAAAAGAAAAAAATCTGAATTAATTGGGTTAACTCGTCAAACCAGGTTAATCCATCAAACTTAGGATTTGTTTCATGAAAGTTTGATAACTAAATAGAAAGAAATTAATATTATAAATTTTTAAAAAATAATAATTAAAAAGGAAAAAAAAGCAAAAAGAAAAAAAAACAAAAATACTAAACAAAAAATATATTAATTTAAAAAAAACAAAGAAAAAAAACCTACATGAAGAAAAAAACTAATGAAGAAAAAGAAAAAATCTGAATTAACTGAGTTAACCCGTCAAATCTGGAATTCATGTCATGAAAGTTTGATAATTGAATAGGAAAAAAAAATTTACGGGTTAACCTAGAATTAGCTAGTTTAACCCGTCAAACCCGGAATCTGTGTCATGAAAGTTTGATAACTAAATAGAAAAAACTTAACATTAACAAACTAAATTAAACAAAAAAAATTAATTAAAAAGAAAACAAAAAAAAATTTGGGTTAATCCGTCAAACCCGGAACTCGTGTCATGAAAGTTTGATAACTAAATAGAAAAAAAAATTAACATTAACAAAAGAACTTAAACAAAAAAAATATTCATTAAAAAAAACAAAGAAAAAAAACAGTTTAAAAAAACAAAGAAAAAAGAAAAAAAATTGCTTTAAAAAAACAAAGCAAAACGCAAAAAAAACAAAAACAAAAACAAAAACAGCATAGCGTTTTACTGTGGACTGCGCTCGAAAAAATTAATTAAAAAGAAAAACTAGAAAAAAATCTGGGTTAACCCGTCACACCCGGAACCTATGTGATGAAAGTTCGATAACTAAATAGAAAAAAATTTAACATTAACAAAAAAAAAATTAAACAAAAAAATATTCATTAAAAAAAAGCTTAAAAAAACAAAGAAAAAAGCAGAAAAGAAAAAAATAGCTTAAAAAGAGCGAAAACTGCTCAGCGTTTTACTAAAAAAACAAAGAAAGAAAAGCCTACATGAAGAAAAAAACTAATGAAGAAAAAGAAAAAAAAATCTGAATTAACTGGGTTAACCCATCAAATCTAGAATTCGTGTCATGAAAGTTTGATAACTGAATAGGAAAAAAAAAATTACGGGTTAACCCAGAATTAACTGGGTTAACCCGTCAAAATTGGAATCCGTGTTATGAAAGTTTGATAACTAAATAGAAAAAATTTAACATTGACAAATTAAATCAAACAAAAAAATTATTTAAAAAGAAAAACCAGAAAAAAAATCTGAGTTAATCCGTCAAACCCGGAACCCATGCCATGAAAGTTTGATAACTAAATAGAAAAAAAATTAACATTAACAAAAAAAATTAAACAAAATAAATATTCATTAAAAAAACAGCTTAAAAAAACAAAAAAAAAAGAAAAGAAAAAAAACTGCTTAAAAAAACAAAGCAAAACGCAAAAAAAAAAACAGCTCAGCGTTTCACTATGGACTGCACTCGAAAAAATTAATTAAAAAAAACCAAAAACAAATTCGAGTTAACCCGTCAAACCCGAAACCTGGGTCAAGAAAGTTTGAGAACTAAATAGAAAAAAAATTATCATTAAACAAAAAAATATTCATTAAAAAAAAGCTTAAAAAAACAAAGAAAAAAGCAAAAAAAAAAGAAACAGCTTAAAAAAAAAGAATAAAAAAAAGAAGAGAAAACTGCTCAGCGTTTTACTAAAAAAACAAAGAAAGAAAAAGCCTACATGAAGAAAAAAACTAAGGAAGAAAAAGAAAAAAAAATCTGAATTAACTGGGTTAACCCGTCAAATCTGGGATTTGTGTTATGAAAGTTTGATAACTGAATAGGAAAAAAAAATTATGGGTTAACCCAGAATTAGCTGGGTTAACCCGTCAAATCCGGAATCCGTGTCATGAAAGTTTTATAACTAAATAGAAAAAATTTAACATTAACAAATTAAATTAAACGAAAAAATTAATTAAAAAGAAAAACCAGAAAAAAATTTGAGTTAACCCGTCAAACCCGGAACCGGTGTCATGAAAGTTTGATAACTAAATAGAAAAAAAATTTAACATTAACAAAAAAGATTAAACAAAAAAAATATTCATTAAAAAAACAAAGAAAAAAAACAACTTAAAAAACAAATAAAAACCAAAAAAAAAAAAAGAAAAGAAAAAAACTGCTTGAAAACAAACAAAGCAAAAAAAAAAAATACAGCTCAGCGTTTCACTGCAGACTGCATTCGAAAAAATTAATTAAAAAACCAGAAAAAAATCTTGTTTAACCTGTCAAACCCGAATCCTGTGTTATGAAAGTTTGATAACTAAATAGAAAAAAATTTATCATTAACAAAAAAAATTAAACAAAAAAATATTCATTAAAAAAAACAGCTTAAAAAAAAGTTAAAAAGAAAATGCTTAGCATTTTATTGTTGATTGTACTGTGCGATCCATGATAAAACACTGAGTAGTTTTAGCTATTGTTATAATATAATTTTAATAATAATAATTATAATGTTCTCTGATGTATTTTTACCCTCTCCTCTTATCAATTGCGCGACAAAAACCAGCGGTTATTTTCTTCTTTAATAAAGTGAAATTGTTTATCAAGTTTTGAAAAGTCAGTCAATATCTTGTCAAATTTATTTCACGTAATATTTTATATTTGTGTCAGAAAAAAAAAAAAGAGATGGAAAGCTAGAACTTGTTAAAAAAACCATAAAAATATATGACAGGGATGCTGCCACATACCCAACAAATGAAAAAAAACTGGCCAAAATTATAAGAATGAATTTTAAACGTAAACAGTGTAATCCACAGTGATTTTAAACACAATCTACAGTGATTCACTGATCTCTTTTAGGTTTTTTTAATTATATTCATGGCCCCACATGTCGGAACAAACTTTTTTTTTAACCTAAGAAAATTTAGAAGACAATTATGTTTAAAAAAAGGAAAAAAAAATTGATAATCAAGTTATATATCAATTAATTTAATAATATAATAAAAAATAGGGAATAACATCAACAAATAAACTAAAAAAAAACCTCGAGTAAAGCTGGGTTAACACGTAAAATATGTAATCTGACATATGAGATTTAAATAACCTTATAGAAAAACGGTTCTAGCAAAAATCAATTGTAAAAAGGACATGAAAAAAAAATATTTAAGCTAACTCGACTCAATCTTTTAAACTTGTGACCCATAAGGTTAACAAAATCCTGATCATTAAAATGTTGAGAGATGAGATCGAAAAAAGAAAGTCCCAATAAAAAAGGATTGAAAACAAAACAAATAACAATTAAAAGAATAAGAACTAAATCTGATATAAAATAAAATGAACTAAAATATTGAGGGATGCAATTGAGAAAATGATTCAATTAAAAGAATGATATAAAATATTGAGAGATGCAATTGAAAAGATATTTTAATTAAAAGAATAATTTTAAAAAATCAAAATCAAAAGAATAAGAATCAAATTTGAAGGCTGAAAAAACCAAAGGAGGATAGAATTAAAAGAAAATCTCAATTATATGGATAATCTAAAATAAAACAGATAACAATAAAAAAAAATATGTTGAAAAATGTGCAGGAGTTAGCTTTTAAACTGAGAAAAAGAGAGAAAGAAAGGAAGAGGAAAAAAAAAGTCACCAACGCAAAACCAAATATATTTTTTTAACATGCATCGCTCAAGATTGGAGGTGATGTCATGGGGATTAAAATGCCATTGTGAAAGTTGAAGTTTAGCTACTGGATAAGCTCGAGTCTGGTTAAGGAAATAAATATAATTTATTACTCATATCTCATCTTAAATTTTAAATTTTACAGGAAGCTAAAAAATAGGAACAAAAACTCACTCTAAATTACAGAATTAAAAACTGAATTAGTCTCGTATTGTAAAACGAACCAAACGAGACTTGGAATAAATATTTATTTACATAATAATAACAAAAAATGGATGCATGGTGTGTTACTCGTGCGATAAAAAAAAAATGCAATAAAAAATTAAAAAAAATTAACAACAGCAAAACGGTTGACTAAAGGCTTTTTTCTTCTTCGATTATTTTTTAGTTTGTGAAAGTAACGTAATGTATTAGTCTTACATGATAACATTAATTAAATTATCAATGGTGTGTTAATCGTGTAAATTGTAATGTAAAATGGGAGGCCGGACCACGTGGCCATGTGGGTGGTTTCCGTTGTTGTTGAAATTAGTGGTTGGACTGAAACCGCTGCAAACAACCATTCATAATATATATATATAAAGACATGACGACAAAGGCATTTCTTTATTACCGAACCTCTCGCGGTCATGTCTTCTTTGGGTTAAAACGGCATTCATGGCGGTCGTATGTCTGTCACTCCTTACATTTGGGACCATTTTACTCTCGGGCAATCCGACACCACCAACTTGGCGTGTGTTTGGTAATGTTGTCTAACATCCGTGGGGAAGATACGTTTGGTTTATAATAATGTAAATATATAAAAATATGGTGGTCAGACGATCATTATAGAGATCTGAAGTGTATATTAAGTAAATATGTAAAGTTGTAGAAAAAATTGGAAAAACAATCATAAATTAAACAAAACAAGTATTCAAATTATACTTATATAAAATTAGTTTAGATTACTTATTTATTGAAGTCTTAAAAGATATCTAATCTGAAATTTTGTTGTTGTTAATAATTAATTATTTATTATTAAAGTTTTATTGCTCATTATTTAATGTAAAAGGACTTTCTTTAATAAATTTATCGAGATTCCATTAACTCATTCTTTTTATGTGCATACTTAAATAAGGTTTAATGAACTTAAATGAATAATAATCAACATCTCTTTACAAAGATTGAATTTAAGCTCTAGAGAAGAAAAAAAGAATGGAATGACGATGCTTTAGAAAAACCTGTAAAAAAAAAAGAAAAAAAAACTCAAGAAGATTATTGGATAATTTCTTACTCATCCAAGACATCTATTTATAGAACTTGAAAATCAAAACATTAATACTCATAATTCTGGAATCTTCACAATTCACGAATATTTTATTAATTATATTAAATGCTCATTGTTCAAGAATTAATATTTATAATTCATGAATGTTTATAAATTCATGAAAGAATTCATAGTTGATGAATATCCAAAGCATTCATAGTTCATGAATTATGTATAATCTATGAAAGAATTCATAAATGTTCATAGTAATAACAATAATTTTCGTGACATAATTAATGGATTGCTTAATATAAAAAAATATTTGAAGAATAAATTTTTTTATTAATCAAACAATGACTAAATAACAAATGTTTTTTATTTTCCAAAACCAAGCCCAAACTCATGGTAAATATTTTCCTAACTCATGTCATTTTCCCAAAACTTTTACCAAACTGTCATTTTAAAAAAATATATCATGGTTTTAACTCTAAATATGAGTGGATTTCACATATAATTTTTTTTAATAAACCAGTTCTAATAGGTAATGTGGTGTAGAGTGCTTTTCAAAAGTTCTTTTAAATTGAAAATACATCAACATGATTGTTTTTCAGAGTTTTTTTTGACATCAGCACATTAAAACATCAAAAAACTCCTAAAAAATATAAATTTTATGTTTTTCATGCAAAAAGAAATTGCAAAAGCATTTTTAAAAGCAAAAGCTATAATAGTACCAAACCAACATTGAATCAACTGGTTATTAACAAATAGGGTTTGCTTACTATTGTGTCGTATCTCAAATAGCGTTATTAAACCCGGCCTAACCTAATAGATTAACTCGAGACTCGATCTACCCAGGGCCTTAACCTAATCAAACCTGGATGACACAACAAGTTAACTCATGTCCTGGTCGATTTGGTTGACTCGATCAAAATATGGTTTGATTAAAAATAATCAAAATAATATTGTTTTAATTTTAAAAATAAAATTTTAAAAAAATATAATTTTGGATTGATTTAAATAAACTGTGATAACTTAGATCAAATTTAATAACTTTGATATCAATTTCAAGGAAAGAATATAATGCACAGTAGAACAATTCATGAACTTACAATAATAGTCAAAACATATGGATGGAATTAGGGTGTAATTGAAGTCACGGTTTGAAAGTTCAAAATGGCTTTTGAATTTTAATAATTATTTTATAGAAATTATACTATTTTCTCTAAAAAATAGCCCCTTCCAATATTTTTTTTTTAAAAAAATCACCTCGCCTTTGCCAAAAATTATTTCACCCTTACCAAAAAAAAAATTGGTATGGTTTTTGTAAATTAATTTAAGTTATTTTTTTATTTGAAATTTAAAAAAATTACAAACATTGTTGGTTAAAAAAGATTTATACTTCGATCAAAAAGTCATTATAAAATTGAGGAATTTTTTTTAATGTCTAACTTCTTATTTATATTATTTTTTTCATAAAAAATCATTGTAATCGATTTTTACCAAATCTAATTCTAACTTAACTCATTTTTATTGTCAAATATTTATAAAAATAACTTTTTAACTTTGATTCCTGGTCAAAAGTCATTTTCTCTCATCTCAAACGTAATCTAATTATAATACAATAGAAGAGTACTCCCTTCCTTGTGTCACCCGATACCCTTTTGGCCTCCCATGCAATAATAATAATAATAAAAAAATAAATAAATAATGCAAGCTTCGGATTTTATTTTTTCTCTTTAACAATTATGAATTGTAAATTGGGAGGATTTTATTTATTTATTTTCTTTCATGATTAAAAAGGGATTTTTTTTTCACCCTCGATTCATTGCCCAAGTCCAAATAAGATTAAAAAAGGGAGATGGAGAAAGTGCAATAAAACAAGGGCACAAACTCTTCTGGACGCACAAGGATCAACATGTTTGCTGCGACACATTCAATAGAAGAGATTAGTTCCTTTTTAGAGAACAAAAAAAATTAAGGATTTTTGTAAAAGCCGGTTGTATTCTAACCCGATCAAAAATAATAATAATAATAATAGATAAATAAATAAATAAGCAAGCAAGCATTTAGAGGGGTAAAATTAAACAAAAAAAAGTTATAAGATATTAATTTATTGAAAAAGAAAGGATGAGGAAAAATTTGAAACATGCTAAACAAAAGACAAAAGAGGTCAATGTGCAAATTTAAAAGATGACTATATAAATGCCCATCTTTTCTTTTTTTGGCCGATGGCTAGAAGCCATAAGAGAGGGAAAGGATTTGTGTAATTTTTAGTTGTTTCCTTGCAAATTATATATAAAGAGAAGTGTAATTAGAGTGATTAGCACTTAGAAAAAAAGAATTGAGAGGGGTGATTTAGTGCTTGGAACTTGTTTTGAAGAAATAAATCTAAAGCTAGGGTCTAAAAAGGGAGAAGAAGGAAACTTGAATTTTTCTTGCATCCATTCCTTGAATCTTTATCCAAGTAAGTTGAAGAACATGTTTAGAATGATTAATTGTTATAATTTTATGTTTTGATGAAGAAATTAAATTGCTATGATTATGTGAATTTGAGGATTTATGGTGTTAATTATTCAAATGATGCAATTTATGATTGAACTATATTAGGAAGCATAAATTATTAATGGGTAAGTGTTTAATTTAGAAATGGAAGAAACAAACCCCTCCCCCCTTTTTTGTTATTGGTCTCGGCAAAAGGAGAAGTTTTCGGAGATTGAAGAATTTAATGCAATTGTTTAGGAATTGTGGGAATTTATTGGCTTATAAATGTTAATAAATGGAATGGTGAAGGATGTTACAAAAATAAAATATTCACCATTTTTCCTTGAAGGAATTTCGGCCATGACACATAAAAAGGAGAAAAAGAATTTTAACTTGGATTTTTGTTAATGTAAAAGAGTGATTTTAGATGAATCGGATGGATTGATGGAGAATTAGAAAGTTAATTTCGATGAAAGGTTAAAAAGGAGAATTTTATTCTTCTTAACTTAAAATGAAATGAGATTTTTATCATTTGGTTATGAATAATAATTGACATGTTGATTTTTGTGCTGGTGCAGAAGAAGTCGCAGGACTTAATCAGCAACAGGGGACCACTTCACGTCCACAAACACCAGGTAGGTGTTAAATACTCTATAATAAATTAATTGTTTAAGTTAGTATTTTAGAAGAAATTTCCTTTGATTGTAATTTTAATGTAGAAATTGTGAAATAAAAAGAATGGAAATAATGCCCTGTTAAATAAATGGGCATGCCGAAATAATATTTCCTGGTTAATGGAATTAATGCCCTGTTAAATGGATACATCGAAAGTTTATTTCCTGGTTAATGGAAATAATGTCCTGTTAAATAAATAAGCGTGCCCAAAAATTATTTCCTGGTTAATGGAAATAATGCCCTGTTAGATGGGCGTGTTGAAAGATTATTTCCTGGTTAATGGAAATAATACCATGTTGAAATGGGCACATTGGTTGAACTATTTCCTTTTTTTTCTTACCTGAACTTCAGATATAATGTACTAATTAATGGACAACTTGAGAAAGTCATATCCTGATTAATGAAGAAGATATCTAGTAAAGCATTGACAAAAACAAAATTTAAATTAAATTAATATATTGACGATAAGTACTTTATTTAATGAGCTAGTGCGTATATTATTGTGTATGCTTCAAATAACCCTTATTTAAATTGTGTATTATTAATAAGTATAAATTTTCTAGTTTTTACCAAATGTTCACATGTTATATAAATATGTTGTTATCTATATCTCACTCTCGAGCTGGAAAGTAGAAGCATAGATAGAAATCCTTGTTTAAGTTAATTTTTGTATTGAAAATATTGATATTATGTTTTATATCACTTGTATGTTAAGAAATTTTAAAATGGTTAAATTATTCTTTTGCCGGTATGTAATTAAGAATAATGTCTTTACTTTAATTGATAATATAGTTTTGTTGTATTTATATTTGAATGTGTTTGTGTCCTAAGAAATTAATGTTATTATAAATAAATTAGTTTTAAATATTATATATGAAATCATACAATGTTAACTATAAAAAAAATAAATGAAATCACAGGGGATATGGAAATTGATGTGTTTAGTAGAGTTGCGATGCATATTTATATTGGGATGAGTTTGTGGTTATTATTTACAGGTTTTGATTTTAAGTCGATTACTTGGTATTAAAAATATAAAGGAGACTTTGCCGAAATTTTTAGAAAATATTTACTTAAAGAGAGATCAATGAACTTTTTAAATAACCTTTTTTGGGGCTGGATAATTTTTGATATTCTTATAAAGTTTTTCAAATGATTAAGTTTGTCTATTTTATTACGAAGATTAATGAAAATGAAAAATTTAAAGAAAATATAATATTTTATTAACTTTTAATTACAAGTCCAAGACATAAGTCCAATTTACTATTTGTTTGGTAATATGGTATGTGATATTTTTAAAAAATATTTTTTAATTAAAAATATATTAGAATGATATATTTTTTATATTTTTAATATCAATACATTAAAAATATAAAAATATATATTTAAAAGCATCAGTTTAATATTTTTTCAGGTGAAAAATAATTTTAAAAACACTTTAAAAAAACAAAAATTATCATATAATATCAAATGAGTCCTTAAAATATGAGTTCATTAATTATTAATATTATTTTGGTCGATTGAAGATCGTGTTTAAGCTAGCAAACATGTCAATTGAAACTTAATTTTTTTAAATGATTTCAATTATATACTCTTCATATTAATCTAGTGTACAAAAAAATTAATAAATTCATTTAAAAATTTGCATTAAAGTTTAAATCTAGAAAATTAAAGAATATAATATATCTCTTCACAACTAATAAATCTAAAAAGAAAAAAGTTGATGATTGAATGCAATGCTATGCTATTATGGTTACTCTCTAATGGTGGAAAACCTGATTTTTTTTTTACTAAAATAAAGGTTATAATAAATTTAATGATGATAAATTTAGAAATTAACTATTATTAACTATTAAGCTAAAGCGTACTTTCACTATAGCAATTGACAGTGAAAAGAAAATCTCACTTTGCCCTTTTGTTTTTTTATGCAGAGAAAAGTGAGATTGTCTGTCTTCTAAGAAAATCTTACATAGTGTCAAGTGACCTCATATTTAAATGCTTGGCATCAAAAATTTAATACGATATTTTTTTTTAGTAGATATATGGGTAAAATGCTAGAATCAATATAAAAGACCTTTATTGAAACAAAAAAACAAAAATTTTGCCCACGAAAAATGTTTTGACCATCAAATTATGAATTTGACCCCAATAATTATTTATTTTTATCAATTTCATCATAGTAATTCTATTTTGATCATGAAAGGAAGGTTTTCACTATTTTTAAATGGAAAATTAGTTTGACTAAAAAATGGTGATTTACCTCAGTTTTATCGGAACATTACTTTTTTCTAATTTTGACTAAAAAGTCGGTTTTGATAGGAAAAATGACGGGTTTGGCAACCTCGGTTTGACCGGGAAAATATGGTCTTGGCTAATTTTGATAAGAAAGTCAGTTCTAATAGAAAAATAATGGGTTCGACCTTGGCAATTTCAGTTTGACATGAAAATACGATTTTAGCCCATTAAGATAATAAAGGGCATGAGAAAATCATGCCTTTTATTATCTATTGCACTGTGGATTATAATAGTAATTCATAATGTTTTACTTCTTTTTATTATTGATTTTTTGTTATGATTTTTTTTTAAATTTTTTTTGTTGATCTTACCTTTCAATATTTGTTTGGTTGAGAATTTAGTTTTGCAATTTGTTTCTTTTTATTTTGTCTTTCTATAGGATTGACTTGGTTTGCGGGTTTGTCAAAGTAACCAAGGTTACCCTGATTTATTAGTTTAATGGGGTGTTTTTTTTATTCTCTATTTTTCTCTCATATATTCTCGAAAAAATAGTTTCAGAGGAAAACTATGTTATTAAACTTTATAAAGTCCATGAATCTATTTACAGGTCTGACTGTTTGACATGGTTCACAGGTCTAACAAGTTTAATCTTTTTTTCATTATTTTTGTTTTTATTATATCCTTTGATGTTGGGTTAATTTAGAATTCAGTTTTGTAATTGATTTTGTTTTGCTTTCCATGGTATTAGGTTGGTGTGAGATTTTGCGATCGTTTAATTTTATTATCAGATAGTTAAATAAAACATGGTGTTGAGAAAAAAACATATTATAATCTCAGTAGAATCCACAACCTGGTTTGCAAATTTGGTGTGCTAGCCCTGATTACCCGATTCATAGATTTGACAAGTTTATCCACCGATCAAATATGTTTTTTTTCTTTAATTTATTATTTTTGATTCCGTCCTTCAATATTGTATTGGTTAAGAAATATAATGCATGATGTATTTTTGTTTGCTTTCAATAAGATTATTATTGTTTCAAATAAGTGTATTTTTAGGTTGACGCTTAATTGTGGTTAGCATCTATTTTTATTATATAATTAAATAAAAATAGTTTGTAAAAAATATTATTAAACCCAATAGAGTTCATGACTCAAATCATGAGGGGACCAGGGTAAATCTAATTTATCATTGTCTTAAATTTATTTTAAAAAGTTATTATTTTGAAGTTTTTTTTAAGTTAAATCATGTTTTTACTAGTTATCAAGATTGCTTTTGGACCTATAAAATCAATCGATTGAAGTTGGATTAGATTTCATATAGTTTAATTAAAAACTTGAGTTAAACAAAGAGCTAAATCGGGATGTTTCAAGGTTAACCAAATTTGAAAAAAGACTTGGAGCTTAAAGTAAACTTTGATTGCCAAGGCATGTTCGAGGCCACTTGCAAATTCCATGAGCATATTCTTTTAGATTCAACTTCTTTTTTTTCCTTTACTACAACTTATTTCTTTGTTGGATAAAGATATGAATAGCTTAGCTGGATGTCTACTTTTTGTATAAAAAAAGCCTTTCTTAATTCATCGAATTCATATTAATTGAGAAAAGGAAAGAAAATATGTTAATGAAAAAACTAAATACCTGTGCCTTTTTGTTAAAAAAAGAGGATTTTTAATTATGGTTTTAAAAAATAGATTTTAAATAACATATGTTTTGTTAAAATTGTTGTAAAATTAATTTTTACATGTAAAATAAATTTTTACTTGTAAAATAAATAAAAAATATTTTTTTGGATAAAGAACTAGTTATTTTGACTTTTATAAACAAAACCAAGATTTAAGACGTAAATTATATATAAAATCCAGTCTAAAAACATAAACTATTTAACTAATTAAATATTTTTTTTCAAAAATAAAATTACATGATACCAAATGTTTTCTAAACATGAAAGGAAAAAAAGATATATATTTTTCCTCTTTATTATTACTAGTTAGGTGGCCCGCGCTACGCCACGGGACCAACCTTTGTTTTGACATAAAAAATATTTAAAAAATAAATATTGTTTTAAAAATAAAAAATATAATATTCAAGTAATTAGCTCGAGTGAGTTTAATAAACTCTGTTAATTTAGTAATATCATTAGAAAATAAGATATCGACAACAAATAAAGTAAAAAAAAAAAAACAACGATTCAATGCAAAAAATTAACGCTTGCCAATACTATGGAAATATATCTTCACAATATTCTAAAAACATCTCAATGATCTTATTTGTTAACAAAGTAAAAATTAAATGAGAATAGGATAATTTCATATAAGGAAAAATAAAGACAAAAAAGTCAATTATTGTTAACCTTTTAAACCGTGACGCGGGTTATAAAACCGAGAGCACTATGTATGAAAAAATTATGAGGGTTAAAATAAAAAAAAAACACAAAAAAATTCAAAATAAATAAAAATAATGAATGTTAAAATTGCAATAAAAAATAAATCAAAAGGCAACAACAAATTTTAAATTTGAGAGTTAAATTAAAAAGAATAAGAACATTAACAAAAAGACAAAAATCAAAAGAACAAAGACAAAATAACTTGGATTGAAGGATGAAACTAAAAATAATGAAACTTTTATAAAAGATTTAAGGAAGAAAACTAAAAAATCATAAGAATAAACATCAAATCCTAAACATCAAAACATAATAAAAAAAATATACATAATTCTTCAACGTGTTTTTTTACACTAAAACAAAACTCCTATATATAAATTAAATAACTTATACACAGATCTAATTAAACAACCCAATAACCATGGTGTAAAGAAATGAAAAAAAATTCATCAAAAATAAAAAAAATAAAATTGAGAAAATCAAGAAAAAAATAAAGATCAAGATACCTAATATTGCAATACAGGTAATTTACCTGATTATATTTAATGAATTCCTCTATCAAAATAAATTTGTAATAGAAAAACACATAAAATTTATAATAGAAACAGATATACACATAAAATTTATTGAACAATAATTAAAAAAAAAATGCAAGGTTACGCAAATGAAAAATCTTATAAAAAAATCAATGTTTTTTTTAATTTAATCTATATAAAATTAAAAATAAATCACAAATGAATCATACCTACCTCTCTAAAATTTAAACATACTCAATATCATTTAAAAATGAGCACAATCTAATTAAAATATAAACCCAAAATTTATTTAAAAAATATACACAAATAATGCATTATTAAAAAAAACTAAAACTAAAACTAAAAATAAAAATAAAAAAGAAACTATGTCAGGTGTGCCTAGTAAGCCAGACTCAATGCCTTCCTAATAAAGCAATGGTCCACGCGCAGGCCTACAAGGCTAGACCCAAGTGCAGGTCTTATTAAAAAACTAAGTTTAATGGGGCAGATAACACGCGCTCCCTAATTATTTTTTTAAAAAAGGACGTGTTGCCCGTGTTAATAGACAACGCGTCACCTGAGAAACCTAGAATTTGGCTATTATGGTGGTCGAAAAAATGAGATTCTTTGTTTTTTTAACCCAAAATCTCATTTTCAACCCAATTTTGACCCCAAACACCTAGAAAACACCCTAGAGACCTTGTTAAACCAAGACATGGCCGCCAAAAAGCTAACGACTCCCTCTCTCTCTTTCCAATAGAAAATGACTAAAAAATAAAAATAAAATAAGATATCAAAATATATTATCTTCAACTTCAAGGGACTGGCCACCTAATATCTAAAAAATATAAAGATTAAAATAAACGTTTTAACGAAACTTTTAACTTGCCCCCATGTTACCAAATATTTTCACTTCAGCTTCCTAGCTTTCAATTTAACCCTCCTTCTTAAAAAAATAAAAATAAAATAAGATATCAAAATATATTATCTTCAACTTCAAGGGACTGGCCACCTAATATCTAAAAAATATAAAGATTAAAATAAACGTTTTAACGAAACTTTTAACTTGCCCCCATGTTACCAAATATTTTCACTTCAGCTTCCTAGCTTTCAATTTAACCCTCCTTCTTAAAAAAATATGTAATTTGGAGCTAATTTGGAGTCAAAAGAGTCAAATGGTGCAAAGAAAAAGTTTGAGAATCAAAGTAAAAATTATCAAAAAATACACTGCTAAATTCCACAATAATTCCAAGGCTGATGCTTAATTAATTTTTTTTTCTGTAACAATAGAAAAGATGGTTCCTTCAATCTAACATAAAAAAGAAGAAACCAAAACCAAAGAATTAATTTCTTTTCACCGTCATGGACAGACTTTCGACAAGTGAAATTTCAGGGATCTTATAAAATTAAAACCTCTGGCGCAAGCTTTTTATTTTTTTTCATATAAAAAAATCAAATTAAAAAATCATCACCACATGACTTGACTACTTTACATTTTCAAGAAAAAATTACTAAATTCTCATCTTAGGCGTGAGCTGGATAATAGACCGACATGGATCTCTTAAATTTTAAGAAGGTTGGTGTGGATGGAGAAAAAGCG
>Ga0325400_1002914_pt1 | contig 15253 bp, 10 predicted proteins | sample PopdelMetagenome_2_FD_205662 | JGI IMG/M metagenome (GOLD analysis project Ga0325400, IMG submission 205662) | Populus deltoides microbial communities from Bellville, Georgia, United States - Xylem-PdKOR-R1 | ecosystem: Host-associated > Plants > Phyllosphere > Stem > Wood/Secondary xylem... | reverse complement strand
TGCCCAGCAGGTTCTGCCGGAACCGGCCCTGCTTGCCCTTGAGCAGGTCGCTCAGGGACTTCAGGGGACGGTTGCCCGGGCCGGTGACCGGCCGGCCGCGACGGCCGTTGTCGAACAGCGCGTCCACCGACTCCTGGAGCATCCGCTTCTCGTTGTTCACGATGATCTCGGGGGCGCCGAGGTCCAGCAGACGCTTGAGCCGGTTGTTCCGGTTGATCACGCGGCGGTACAGGTCGTTCATGTCCGACGTGGCGAAGCGGCCACCGTCGAGCTGCACCATCGGGCGCAGGTCCGGCGGGATGACCGGGACGCAGTCGAGCACCATGCCCATGGGCGAGTTGCGGGTCTGCTGGAACGCGGCGACGACCTTCAGCCGCTTGAGCGCACGCAGCTTGCGCTGGCCCTTGCCGTTGCGGATGGTGTCGCGCAGCGAGACCGACTCGGCGTCGAGGTCGAAGTCGGCGAGCAGCTTCTGCAGCGCCGCGGCACCCATGCCGCCCTCGAAGTACTCCCCGAAGCGGTCGCGCAGCTCGCGGTAGAGGCCCTCGTCGGCGATGAGCTGCTTGACCTCGAGCTTGCGGAAGGTGTCCATGACCTCGTCGAGACGGTCGATCTCCCGCTGCGCCCGGTCACGCATCTGGCGCATCTCGCGCTCGCCGCCCTCGCGCACCTTGCGGCGCACGTCGGACTTGGCACCCTCGGCCTCGAGCTCGGCGAGGTCGGCCTCCAGCTTCTGCTGGCGACCCTCCACGTCGGCGTCGCGACGGCTCTCCAGGTTGTGCTTCTCGGCGCTGATCTCGGCCTCGATCGTCGGCAGGTCGCGGTGGCGCGCCTCGTCGTCGACGGTCGTGATCAGGTAGGCCGCGAAGTAGATGATCTTCTCGAGGTCCTTGGGCGCCAGGTCGAGCAGGTAGCCCAGGCGCGAGGGCACGCCCTTGAAGAACCAGATGTGGGTCACCGGCGCGGCGAGCTCGATGTGGCCCATCCGCTCACGGCGCACCTTGGCGCGGGTCACCTCGACGCCGCAGCGCTCGCAGATGATGCCCTTGAAGCGCACGCGCTTGTACTTGCCGCAGTAGCACTCCCAGTCCCGGGTGGGACCGAAGATCTTCTCGCAGAAGAGACCGTCCTTCTCCGGACGCAGCGTCCGGTAGTTGATGGTCTCGGGCTTCTTCACCTCGCCGTGGGACCACTGGCGGATGTCGTCACCGCTGGCGAGGCCGATGCGCAGTTCGTCGAAGAAGTTGACGTCGAGCAACTTGTTACCCCTTTCCCGGGGCTAGTTCTTCACAACTGTTGAGGGTCGAGGCGCCGGCGCGGGGGTGTCGCGCACCCCCGCGCCGGCGGCCGATCACACGTCCTCGACGGACGACGGCTCGCGGCGGCTGAGGTCGATGCCCAGCTCCTCCGCGGCCCGGAAGACCTCGTCGTCGGTGTCGCGCAGCTCGATGGCCTGCCCGTCACCGGAGAGCACCTCGACGTTCAGGCACAGGGACTGCAGCTCCTTGAGCAGCACCTTGAACGACTCCGGGATACCCGGCTCGGGGATGTTCTCGCCCTTGACGATCGCCTCGTACACCTTGACGCGGCCGAGGATGTCGTCGGACTTGATGGTCAGCAGCTCCTGCAGCGCGTAGGCCGCGCCATAGGCCTGCATGGCCCAGCACTCCATCTCGCCGAACCGCTGACCACCGAACTGCGCCTTACCGCCCAGCGGCTGCTGGGTGATCATCGAGTACGGACCGGTCGAGCGGGCGTGGATCTTGTCGTCGACCAGGTGCAGCAGCTTCAGGATGTAGACGTAGCCCACCGAGATCGGCTCGGGGAAGGGCTCCCCGGAGCGACCGTCGAACAGCCGGGCCTTGCCGGTCTCCTTGACCAGGCGCTCGCCGTCGCGGGTGAGCGTGGTCGAGCCCAGCAGGCCGACGATCTCCTCCTCGCGGGCACCGTCGAACACCGGGGTGGCCGCACGGGTGCCGGGGGCGCCGCTGCGGGCACCGGCGGGCAGGTTGCGCGCCCACTCGGGGTCGCCCTCGACCTGCCAGCCCGTCTTGGCGACCCACCCGAGGTGGGTCTCCAGGACCTGGCCGACGTTCATCCGGCCGGGCACGCCCAGCGGGTTGAGCACGATGTCGACCGGGGTGCCGTCCTCGAGGAAGGGCATGTCCTCCTGCGGGAGGATCTTGGAGATGACGCCCTTGTTCCCGTGGCGGCCGGCCAGCTTGTCGCCGTCGGAGATCTTGCGCATCTGGGCCACGTAGACCCGGATGAGCTCGTTCACGCCGGCGGGCAGCTCGTCGCCGTCCTCGCGGGAGAACACCCGGACGCCGATGACCTTGCCGGACTCGCCGTGCTTGACCTTCAGCGACGTGTCGCGGACCTCGCGGGCCTTCTCGCCGAAGATGGCGCGCAGCAGGCGCTCCTCGGGGGTCAGCTCGGTCTCGCCCTTGGGCGTGACCTTCCCGACCAGGATGTCGCCCGGGACGACCTCGGCACCGATGCGGATGATGCCGCGCTCGTCGAGGTCGGCGAGGACCTCCTCGGAGACGTTCGGGATGTCCCGGGTGATCTCCTCGGCGCCCAGCTTGGTGTCGCGGGCGTCGACCTCGAACTCCTCGATGTGGATCGAGGACAGGACGTCGTCCTGCACGAGGCGCTGCGACAGGATGATCGCGTCCTCGTAGTTGTGGCCCTCCCACGGCATGAAGGCCACGAGCAGGTTCTTGCCCAGCGCCATCTCGCCGAGGTCGGTGCACGGGCCGTCGGCGATGACCTGACCGACCTCGACCCGCTGGCCCTCCTCGACGACCGGGGTCTGGTTGATCGAGGTGCCCTGGTTCGAGCGGCGGAACTTCAGCAGCCGGTAGGTCTGCCGGGTGCCGTCGTCGGCCATGACGGTGACGTAGTCGGCGGTGGAGTCCTCCACGACGCCGGCCTTCTCCGCGGTGACGACGTCACCGGCGTCGACGGCGGCGCGCAGCTCCATGCCGGTGCCGACCAGCGGGGCCTCGCTGCGCAGCAGCGGGACGGCCTGGCGCTGCATGTTGGCGCCCATGAGCGCGCGGTTGGCGTCGTCGTGCTCCAGGAACGGGATCATCGCGGTGGCGACCGAGGTCATCTGCCGCGGCGAGACGTCCATGTAGTCGACGTTCTCCGGGGCCAGGTAGTCGACCTCGCCGCCCTTGGTGCGCACGAGCACGCGCTCCTCGGCGAGACGGCCCTGCGCGTCGAGCGGGCTGTTGGCCTGCGCGACGACGAAGCGGTCCTCCTCGTCGGCGGTGAGGTAGTCGATCTGGTCGGTGACCGTGCCGTTCTCGACCTTGCGGTACGGGGTCTCGATGAACCCGAAGGCGTTCACCCGCCCGAAGGAGGACAGCGACCCGATCAGGCCGATGTTGGGACCCTCCGGGGTCTCGATCGGGCACATGCGGCCGTAGTGGCTGGGGTGCACGTCGCGCACCTCCATGCCGGCGCGCTCACGGGACAGACCGCCCGGACCCAGCGCCGACAGGCGGCGCTTGTGGGTCAGGCCCGCGAGCGGGTTGGTCTGGTCCATGAACTGCGACAGCTGGCTGGTGCCGAAGAACTCCTTGATGGAGGCGACGACCGGCCGGATGTTGATCAGGGTCTGCGGCGTGATCGCCTCGACGTCCTGGGTGGTCATCCGCTCGCGGACGACGCGCTCCATGCGGGACAGGCCGACCCGGATCTGGTTCTGGATCAGCTCGCCCACCGTGCGCAGGCGACGGTTGCCGAAGTGGTCGATGTCGTCGACGCCGTGGTCGGGCTCGCCGGCGTGCAGCTTCACCACGTACTCGATGGTGGCGACGATGTCGTCCTCGGTCAGCGTCTGCGTGGGCTGCGGGACGGCGACACCCAGCTTCTTGTTGACCTTGTAGCGGCCGACGCGGGCCAGGTCGTAGCGCTTGGGGTTGAAGAACAGGTTCTCCAGCAGCGCCTGGGCCGACTCGCGCGTCGGGGGCTCGCCCGGGCGCAGCTTGCGGTAGATGTCCAGCAGCGCCTCGTCCTGGCCGGCGATGTGGTCCTTCTCCAGGGTGGCCAGCATCGTGGGCGACCACTGGAAGTGCTCGCGGATGCGGTCCTCGGTCCAGCCCAGCGCCTTGAGCAGCACGGAGACCGGCTGGCGGCGCTTGCGGTCGATGCGGACGCCGACGGTGTCGCGCTTGTCGACGTCGAACTCCAGCCACGCACCGCGGCTGGGGATCACCTTCGCCGAGAAGACGTCCTTGTCGCTGGTCTTGTCCAGGGTCTTGTCGAAGTAGACGCCCGGGGAGCGGACCAGCTGCGAGACGACCACGCGCTCGGTGCCGTTGATGACGAACGTGCCCTTGTTCGTCATGATCGGGAAGTCGCCCATGAACACCGTCTGGCTCTTGATCTCGCCGGTGGTGTTGTTCATGAACTCGGCGGTGACGAACAGCGGCGCCGCGTAGGTCATGTCCTTGTCCTTGCACTCCTCGAGGGACGCCTTGACGTCCTCGAAGCGCGGGTTGGAGAAGGACAGCGACATCGAGCCGCTGAAGTCCTCGATCGGGGAGATCTCCTCGAGGATGTCGGCCAGGCCGCCGACGGCGGTCTCCGCCTCCTCGGGGGACAGCGTCGCCTTCCACTCCGGGCTGCCGATCAGCCAGTCGAAGGAGGCCGTCTGCAGCGCCAGCAGATCCGGCACCTCGAGGGGCTCGTGGATCTTGGCGAACGAGACGCGGAGCGGGGCGCCGGGGATCTTCTGCGCTGCGGTGCCGGCGGTGTGCGCGCTGTTCTGGGGGTCGTCCGGGATGATCTGCTCGGTGCTGGTGGGGTTGGTGCTGGTGGGGCTGGAGCCTGCCAAGATGCGTCCTTCCAAGGACCTCACGACGTGCGGGCGGTCGGTGCTGGTCGTCGTCGGCGGTGGATGCGGCACTGCGACCCGACGGCCGACTCGCACCCGTGCGACCTGGTCAACGCGGGGTGGCCCGAGGTGTTCCGGGGCATCCCTGGTGACCCGGCTCGGCGGGCAGGCAGTCAGAGGGCAGCGCAACAGGAGACCCTACCCGCGATCGGGACAGATGTCCACGTCGGGTCGGAGGGCTCACGCCGCCGCGGGGAATGATGCCAAAGGACCGGCCGTCGCGACAGCCGGGCGCGCCGACCGGCGCCCTCAGCTGCTCGTGAGCAGCGTCAGCTCGCTGATCTTCCAGCCGTCGTCGGTGTCGAGCACGGTCACCCGGACCGTCTGGGTGCACGACTGCGCGCCGTCGTCGGTGACCGTGCACTCCGACCCCGTGGGGGGCGCCTGCGTGCCGGAGTTCACCGACTGGACGACGTACTGGCCGAAGACCACCAGCGTGGCCTGGTCCTGGGACCGGTTGACCTGCTGCAGGCCGACCTCGAGGACGTCGTAGCTGGTGGTCGCCGACACCTGCTCGTAGGTGTCGATGATGCCGCCGGCGGACAGGTCGGACTCGTACTGGTCGCGCAGGTCCCCGGTGAGGGCGTCGAGCTTGCGCTGCACGCTGCCGTCGGAGTCCTGGTAGTCGTAGGCGTAGACGGCCTCCACGCCGCTGCGGGCGGCGTCGAAGATGGCCGGGTCGACCGAGGTCGGGTGGGTGCGCTGCCACAGCAGCCAGCCCCCGCCGGCCGCGGTGAGCACGCACAGCACCGCCAGCACCAGGGCGAGGGTGCGGCTGCGCCGGGTGGCCGGTGCCGTGCCGCGGGCGCTGCCGGCACTGCGGGCACGGCCGCGCCGCGGGCGCCGCGCGGGCGCCTCGGCGTCCTCGGCCCGGTCCGGCTCGGTCACCGCAGTGGACCGGCTGGCCGGTCGCGGCTTGACCTTCGGCAGCGGTGCGGCCTCGGCGGTGCGGGTCCGCGGGGAGGGTCGGCGGCGCCCGGCCGGGGCGTCGTCCTCGGGCGCGCCCGGCGCGGTCGCCCGCCCCGCGGTGTCGGGGACCTCGTCCTCGGCGCGGCGGCTGCCGGCCACGCGGGGGCGCGGGGAGGGCCGGGCCGCGCCGGCGCGGGGGCGCGGGGTGGGCCGCGGGCGGGGACGGGTGCCGTCGCCGGGGGTGTCGGGGGTGTCGGTCACGGTCGGGTCACCGTCCGGAGATCCCGGACAGCAGCCAGCGGCCGCCGTCCTTGGTGAGGTCGACCTCGATGCGGTAGCGCTGGACCTGGGCCTGCTGCGAGGCGCTGGTGGTCTGGGTCGACTGGATGACCATGTACACCGTCGCGGTGGAGTCGTCGGCGGCACCGACGGCGGCCCCCACGACCTCGGTGTTCACCACGGCCTGCGCGGTGGTGATGTCCTGCCGCCGGCTGTTGAGCTGGTCCACCGACTCGCTCCTGAGGTCACCGGTGGTGACGGCCTCGATCTGGGTGATGTCGTCGTCGAGGGTCAGGTAGTCGAAGGAGGCGACGTCGACGATGCCCGACCGCGCCGCCTGCAGGGCGTCGACGTAGTCGCCGGTGGCCACCGACGAGGTGCCGGGGCGGGTGGACCACAGGTAGCCGGTGCCGGCCAGCAGCAGCACCAGCAGCACCCCGAGCACGGGCACCAGCGGCAGCGCCGCGCGCCGCGGACGGCCGGCCTGCTCGCCGGTCGCCTCGGCGCCGGTCGGCTCGTCGGGCTCGGCCGGGGCGTCCGGCGTGGCCTCGGGCGCGGCGTCGGTCACGGGGGCGTCGGGGTCGCGGTCGGGCTCGGCCTCGGGCGAGCCCAGCCGGGTCTGGTCGGTCACGGTGCGCTCCTCTCGGGTCGGTGCCGGCGGCGGGCCGGGCGGGGGCAGGTCACGGTAGCTGTCCGGCCCGGGCGCCCGGGCCGTCGGCGGCGCCGGGGGGCGCCGAGCCGGTCGGCGGGGTCAACCGGCGGTGGTGGCGAAGGGCGAGGCGCCCAGCAGGCCGCCGAGCAGGTCCTCCAGCAGCCCGTCCACCGGCGTGCCCCCGCCGCCGCCGCCCGGGGCCTGCTGACCGGGCGCGGCCACCCCGCCCGAGCTGCCGATGTTCTGCTCGCCGCGGATGCTGGACCCGGTCTCGTCCACGCCGTCGCCGGGGGTGGGGTCCACGCCGTCGACCACGTCGCAGCGCACCTGGGTGGTGTCCAGCCCGGCCACCGCACCGGGCGAGGGCGTCGACCCGGTGGACACGTAGCCGCTGACGCACGCCTGCGGGTCGTTGGAGTTCAGCACGAACCCGAAGTGGGCGCGCATCTGGCCGTCGGCGTCGCGGCGGACCACGCTGAACCCGCCGGTGACCACCTCGGGGTAGGTGACCAGCAGCTGCTCGACGCCGTCCAGGCGGGGGTTGGTGACGTCGTTGAGCACGTCGAGGTTGCGGATCAGCGACCCCAGGCCCGGGCCGGCGTCCTGCACCAGCTGCTGCAGCGCGGCGCCGGCGTCGGGGGCGTTGACCACCAGGCTGCGCAGGTCGGCGTCGCTGCTGACCAGGGTGTCCGACAGCAGCCGCAGGTCGGCCGCCCAGTCCTCGATGGCGCTGCGCGAGTCGGCCTGGGTCTGCAGCACGGTCTGGCCGTCGCGGATCAGCTGCAGGGTCTGCGGCAGGGACTGCTCGGCGCGGGTGAGCAGCAGGTTGCCGTTGTCGATGAGCCGGGACAGGTCCCCGCCCACGCCGTCGAAGGCGGTGCCCAGCTCGTCGACCACGATCCGCAGGTCGTCGGTGTCGATGGAGCCGACCAGGCCGTCGACGTCCTGCAGCAGCTGCTCGACCGGGATGGGGATGGACGTGCGGTCCACCGGGATCACCGAGCCGTCGGCGAGGTAGGGCCCGTCGTCGGAGTCCGGCCGCAGGTCGACGTACTGCTCGCCCACGGCGCTGCGGTTGGCCACCGCGGCCGCCGCGGCGGCCGGGATGGGCGGGGCGTCGTCGTCGATGCTGAGCTCGACCTCGACGCCGTCGTCGGTGAGCTGCATGTCGCTGACCCGGCCGACCGCGACCCCGCGGTAGGTCACCTCGGCGTTGACGAAGATGCCGCCGGAGTCGGAGAACTCGGCCGCGACGGTGTAGCCGCCGCCGAACAGCAGGCGGTCCAGCCCGACGTAGCGGAACCCGACGTAGCTCATGCCCAGCAGCGCCACGACCGCGAAGGCCAGCAGCTGCAGGCGGGTGGTCCGGGTGATCACTGGCCGGCTCCCGTCGTCAGGCCGGGGATGGCCGGCAGGCCGAGCAGCCCGCCCCCGCCGGTCCCGCTGCCGCCCGTGCCGGGCACGAGGGCGGTCAGGTCGGGCAGCGTGGGCAGGGTGAACCCGCCCGTGCCGGTGGAGGTCGCGCCGCCCGGGCCCGACCCCGGCGCCGTGCCGGCCCCGCCGCCCGGGCTGCCGGGGGCACCGCAGCTGCCGGTGACCTGGGAGGGGTCCAGCAGCACCAGGGCGCCGCTGGACTGGTCGACGACGTAGCGGCAGAACAGCTCGCCCAGGTCCAGGTTCAGGTCGGCGGTCATGTTGGTGAACAGCGCGTACCCGCCGGTGCGCTGGTCGGGGCGGTACTGCAGCGAGCTCAGCGAGCTGGCCGGGAAGGGGTAGGTCAGCAGCAGGTCCAGCGAGTTCGCCAGGTCCGGCCCCGCCGCGGCGAGCTGGCTGAGGATCGGCTGCAGGTCCTGCAGGTTGGCCACGGTGTCCGCACCGGTCTCGTTGATCACCCGGGTGCCGACGTCGCCGAGCTGGGCGAGGGACTGCAGCATCGACACCAGCAGGCCGCGCTGGTCCTCCAGCACCGCCAGCCCCGGGCCGATGGTGTCCAGCGCGGTGGTCAGCGTCCCGGTGCCCTGCGCGAGCGTGGTCGCCAGCGCGTCCACGCTGTCCAGCGCGCGGTTGATCTCCGTCCGCTGGTCGTCCAGCCCGCCGATGAAGGTGTCGAGCTGGTCCAGGGTGTCGCGGACGGCGTCCTCGCGGCCCTCGAGGGCGTCCCCGAGCTCGGAGGTGATGGTCTGCAGCTGGGCCAGCCCGCCGCCGTTGAGCACCAGGGACAGCGCGCCGAGGACCTCCTCGACCTCGACGTTGCGGTTGGTGCGGTCCAGCGTGATCAGCGACCCGTCCCCCAGCCGGCCCGAGGGTGCCTCTCCCCCGCCGGGCGCGGCCAGCTCGACGTACTTCTCGCCGAGCAGCGAGCTCTGCTGGATCATCGCGACGGCGTTGGCCGGCAGGTCGACGTCGCCGGCGACCTCGACGGTGACCAGGGCGGTCCAGTCGTCGCCGAGCTGGATGTCGGTCACCTTGCCCACGGGGACGTCGGCGACCCGGACGCCGGACTGCGGCACGAGGTCCAGCACGTCGGCGAACTGGATCTGCACCGAGTACGGCGACTCGCCGGTGTCGGCGCCGCCGGGCAGGTCGATGGAGTAGGCGCCGCGGAACCCGCAGCCGGTCAGCAGGACGGCGACCGCGGCCAGCGCGGCGGCACGGCGAGGGGCGGTGGTCACTGGCCGACTCCCGGGATCGAGGGCAGGCCGGGCAGGAGGGAGCCCCCGCCGGGCGTGGACGTCGACGGCGAGAAGATCGCGGTCAGCAGCTCCTGGAGGTCGGGGATCCCGTTGCCGTTGAGGTCCTGCAGCTGACCGGTGGCCTGCGGGTCCCCCGACAGCAGCCGGGCGCACACCTGGTCGATCGGCGGCAGCCCCAGCAGGCTGGTCACGTCGGCCAGGTTCACCCCCGCCAGCTGCAGCCGGCCGGCCTGGCCCAGCAGCTGGCAGACCACGACGTCGGCGTTCTGGCTGCCCAGGGAGTTGTCGCGGGTGTCCAGCGTGCCGTAGTCGGGGTTGTAGGCGTGCGCCAGGTTGCCGATCGCGGCGGGCGCGACGTCGAGCACCTGGGCCAGTGCCTGGCGCTGCTGCACCAGGGTCAGCGTGACGTCGGCCAGCCGGTCGACGTTGGTGGTCAGCAGCGCGGTGTTCTGCTGCACGAAGGTGGCCACCTGGCCCAGCGCGGTGTTGAGCAGGGAGATGGCCTGGGCCAGGTCCTGGCGCTCGCCGGCCAGCTGCTCGGCGACCGCGGCCAGGTTCTGGTTGAACTGGCCGACCTGGCTGTCGACGGTGGCCAGCGCGCTGGTGAAGGTCTGCAGGTTCTCCACCGACGCGAACAGGTCGTCGCGGTTGTCGGCGAGCGTGCGCACCGCCTGGGAGAACCCGGACAGGGTGTCGTTGAGGGCCTGGCCGTTGCCGTCGAGGTTGGCCGCGGCGACGTCGACGAGGTCGGACAGCGCGCCGTCGGAGTTCGCCCCGGTGGGGCCCAGCGCGGTGGAGAGGTCGTCGAGGGCCCCGTAGACCTGGTCCAGCTCGACCGGGGTGGCGGTGCGCTCCAGCGGGACGACGGCGCCGTCGGCCATCCGCTCGCCGCCGCTGTAGACCGGCGCGAACTGCACGTACCGGTCGGCCACCAGGGAGGGCGCCAGGACGACGGCGTCGGCGTCGGCCGGGACGGCGTAGGCGTCGTCGACGAGCATGTCCACCCTGACCCGGTCCCCCATCGGCACGACGCGGGTGATGGAGCCGACGTCGATGCCGAGGATCCGGACGCTGGAGCCCTCGTAGAGCCCCACGGCCTGGTCGAAGTAGGCGGTGACCCGGATCTGGCCGGCCGGGCGCAGCACCGCCCAGCCCAGCGCACCGACCAGCACCAGGGCGGCGGCCAGCGCGACCCACCGCTGCAGCCGGGCGGTCACGGCGAGCACCCCACGAGGCCGCCGGAGCCCTGGGCGACCGTGCCGCACAGCACGCCGCCCACGACGCCCGGGATGAGGTTGTCCACGAAGCTGTCGAACCAGCGGCCGTTGCCCAGGGTGTTGGTGAAGACCGTGACGAAGGGTGCCAGGTCGGCCACCGTGTCCCCCAGGTTCTGCCGGTTGCGCTCGAGGATGTCGGTGACCGTGGACAGCTGGGCCAGGGCCGGGGTGAGCGCCGCGGTGTTGTCCTGCACCAGCCCGGACAGCTGGGTCGACAGCTGCTGGGTGGTGGTGAGGATGGAGTCGATCAGCTGCCGCCGGTTCTGCACCTCGGTCAGCAGGGTGTTGGAGTCGATGATCAGCTGGGTGAACTCGCCGTTGCGGTCGGCCAGCACCTGCGTCACGTCCCGGGTCGCCGACAGCAGCTGCTGCAGCTGGGCGTCCCGGCTGGAGATGGTCTGGGACAGCCGCGACAGCCCGTCCAGGGAGGTGCGCACCTCGTCGGGGGTGTCGGCGAAGGTCTGGCTGAGCACCTCGAAGGACTGCGCCAGCTGGCCGGTGTCGATGCCGTCGATGGTCTGCGCCAGGCCGCTGAAGGCCTGCACGACGTCGTAGGGCGAGGCGGTGCGGTCCAGCGGGATCGCCGTCCCCGGGTCCAGCGGCGTCGTGCCCTGCGGCACCAGTGCGACGTACTTCGAGCCCAGCACGGTCTCGATCTTGATGGCTGCCTGGCTCTGGTCGCCGACGAAGGCGTCGCGGACCCGGAACCGCACGGTGACCGCGCCGTCCTCCAGGGCCAGGCTCTCGACCTGGCCGACCTTGACCCCGGCCACGCGCACCGGGTCGTCGGGCCGCAGGCCCGCGGCCTCGCTGAACTGCGCGGAGTACACGGTGCCGCCGCCGATGAGCGGCAGGGACTGCGCGTTGAACGCCAGCAGCACCAGCAGCGCGATGACCGACAGGCTCACCGCCCCGATGGTCACCGGGTTGCGGTCGCGGAACGGGCGGGACTGCCGGGCCATCAGCCGCACCCCGCCGAGTTGTTCTGCGCCCCGCCGGGGGGCAGCTGGGTGGTGCCGACGACGGGCAGCGTGACCAGGCCCGACGCCGAGCAGAGGTAGAAGTTGAACCAGCTGCCGTTGACCGCCGTCCGGGTGATCAGGTCGATCTTGGTCGGGGCCAGCTGCAGGAAGCCCTCCAGGACGTCGCCGCTGTCGGCGAGGTTGGTCGACAGGTCCCCCAGCGCGGTGATGTCGGCGGCCAGCGGCGGCCGGGCGTCGACGAGGAACTGCGAGGTGGTCGCCGCGAGCCCGTCGATGGTCTGCAACGAGTCGAAGATGGCCTGCCGGTCCTCGGTCAGCCCGGAGACGAACTGCTGCAGCGAGACCACCAGGTCCGACAGCTGCTGGTCGCGCGCGGCGACGGTGCCGACGACGGTGGTCAGGTTGTCGATGACGCTGCCGATGACCTGGTCCTTGTCGGCCAGGGAGTTGGTCAGGGACCCCACGTGCGCCAGCAGGCTCTGCACGGTGCCGCCCTCGCCCTGGAAGACCTGGATCAGCTCGTAGGACAGCCGGTTCACGTCGTCGGGGTCCAGGGCCTGGAACAGCGGCTGGAAGCCGCCGAACAGCACGGTGAGGTCCAGCGCCGGCTTGGTCTGCGCCACCGGGATGGTGTCGCCGGCGGCCAGGGTCCGCCCGCCGGAGCCGGCCCCCTCGGTCAGCGAGATGTAGCGCTGGCCCACCAGGTTGCGGTACTTGATCGTGGCCTGGACGCCGGCCGGCAGGGCGACGTCGGTGGACACGTCGAAACCGACCTCGGCCTGCGGGGCCTCCTCGGCGTCGGTCAGCCCGATCGAGGTGACCTGACCGACGCGCACGCCGGCGATGCGCACCTCGTCGCCCACGACCAGGCCGGCGACGTCGGTGAACTGGGCGCGGTAGCCGGTCTGGTCGCCGTAGCCGGCGTTGGTGATCGTGGCCAGCAGCACGTAGCTGGCCAGGATCGTGACCATCGCGAAGACGACCAGCTTCACGATCGGTGCGGTCAGGCCCCTCACGGCACCATCACCTGCGTCCCGCGCAGCAGCGGCGCCAGGCTGGAGGCCGCCAGGTCCGACACCTGCGACGGGTCGACGCCGGTCTGGTAGCCCAGCAGGCCGCGGACGAAGTCCAGCTCGGCCGAGGACCCGGCGAGGCTGGCCGAGCCGCCGGACCCGCCGTCGGTCAGCCCGCCGGGCAACGCCGACGCCAGGTCCAGGTCGGTGCCCACCCCGGTGCCGTCGCGGCCGGTGCGGGTGTCGGGGAAGGGCAGGTCGGTCGGCCCGGTGCCGCCGAGGCAGCGCGGGTTGCCCGACACGGGGTTGTCCGGGGAGTCCACGCCGTCCAGCGGCGGGACGGGGCAGTAGTACTCGCCCTGCGCGGCGGCGGCGATGACCCCGTCGATGTCGTCGAGCCCCCGGCAGTCCGGGCCGGAGACGTCGTCGTAGGCCGGCTGGTCACCGGGCACGTAGGGGTTGCGGGGCGGCAGCGTGACGGTGAGGTTCAGGTTCAGCGCCGGGTCGCCGTCCCCGCCGAACGCCTCGGTGATCATCGGGTTGAACCGGGACAGCCCGTTCAGCAGGCACGGGTACTCCGGCGAGTAGCGGGCCAGCAGCGACAGCACCGGCCGGGAGCCCTGGGCCAGCTGGATCAGCGCACCCTCGTTCTGCTGCAGGAAGCCTGCGGCGGTCTGCGCCGAGGAACCGACCACGGTGAAGGTCCGGCGCAGCTGCTCGGCCTGGTCGACCACCGTGCTGGCGGTGACCGAGAGGTTGTCCAGCACCGCCAGGATGTCCGGCGCGGCGGACTCGTAGGTGTCCGCGACGTCGGCCAGCAGCGAGATGTCGGCCTGCAGCTGCGGCAGCACGGTGTTGACCTGGCCCACGTAGCTGCCGGTGTCGGCCAGGTTCTGCCCCAGCCGGTCGCCGCGGCCGCGCAGCGCGTCGGCCACCGCGCCCAGGGTGTAGGACAGGTCGGCGGGGTCGACCGCCTGCAGCAGCGGCAGCAGGTCGTCGATCACCCGCTCGAGCTCGATGGCGTTCTCGCTGCGGTCCTGCGGGATGGTGTCCCCGGCGGCCAGCCGCTGCGGGCTGGGGTCCTCGGGGATGACCAGGGAGACGAACCGCTCGCCGAACAGCGTCTTGGGCAGCAGCCGGGCGTTGACGTTGGCCGGGATCTCGGCCAGGTGCTCCGGCTGGATGGCCAGCTCGACCGTGGCGCCCTGCGCCGAGGCCCGCACCGACCGCACCTCCCCCACGATGACGCCGCGGACCTTGACGTCGCTGGCGCTCTGCAGCTGGTTGCCGACGGTGTCGGTCTGCAGGACCACCGTCACCGCGCCGCTGAACGCCTTCTGGTAGGTGGCCACCGCCAGCCCCAGCAGCAGGGCCAGCACCACGAGGAAGGCCAACCCCTGCACCCGGCGCAGGGCGACCCGGCGCCCGCTCATCCTGCGATCCTCACCGTCGTCGTCGAGCCCCAGATCGCCAGGGACAGGAACAGGTCGATGACCATCACGGCCACGATGGAGAAGCGCACCGCCCGGCCCACGGCCAGGCCGACGCCGGCCGGCCCGCCACCGGCCCGGTAGCCGTAGTAGCAGTGCGACAGGATGATCACGACGCTGAAGACCAGCACCTTCACGAAGGACCAGAGCACGTCCTGCGGTGGCAGGAACAGGTTGAAGTAGTGGTCGTAGGTGCCCGCCGACTGCCCGTACACCGTCGTGGTGATGGTGCGGGTGGCGAAGTAGCTGGTGAGCAGCCCGATCACGTAAAGCGGGATGACGGCGACGAAGCCGGCGACGATCCGGGTGGTGACCAGGAAGGGCAGCGAGGGCACGCCCATGACCTCGAGGGCGTCGATCTCCTCGTTGATCCGCATGGCGCCGATCTGCGCGGTGAAGCCGCAGCCCACGGTGGCCGACAGCGCCAGCCCGGCGACCAGCGGGGCGATCTCGCGGGTGTTGAAGTACGCCGAGAGGAACCCGGTGAACGCCGAGGTGCCGAGCTGGTCCAGCGCCTGGTAGCCCTGCAGGCCGACCTCGGTGCCGGTGAAGAAGGACAGGAAGGCGATGACGCCCACGGTGCCGCCGACGACGGCCAGCGCGCCGGTGCCGAAGCTGACCTCGGCGAGCAGCCGGAAGGTCTCCCGCTTGTAGCGGCGCAGCGTGCGCGGGGTCCAGCCCAGCGCTCGGCCGTAGAAGCTGACCTGGTCGCCGAGGTCCTCGAGGGTGGCCATGGGCCGGCCGTAGACCGTGCGCACCAGCCGGCGCGCACGGACCTTGACCCGGTCGACGGGCGAGAGGAGGGCCACCGTCACGACCCCTTCGGCGGCACGAGCTGGAAGTAGATGGCGGTGATGACGAAGTTGACCGCGAACAGCAGCAGGAAGGTGATGACCACCGACTGGTTGACCGCGTCGCCCACGCCCTTGGGCCCGCCACCGGCCCGCAGGCCCTTGTAGGAGGCCACGATGCCGGCGATCAGCCCGAAGATCAGCGCCTTGATCTCCCCGGACCAGAAGTCCTGCACCTGGGCCAGCGCACTGAACGA
>Ga0325400_1002913_pt1 | contig 15253 bp, 18 predicted proteins | sample PopdelMetagenome_2_FD_205662 | JGI IMG/M metagenome (GOLD analysis project Ga0325400, IMG submission 205662) | Populus deltoides microbial communities from Bellville, Georgia, United States - Xylem-PdKOR-R1 | ecosystem: Host-associated > Plants > Phyllosphere > Stem > Wood/Secondary xylem... | reverse complement strand
AGCCGGTCGTCGTGCCCTCGGTGCTGTCAGTGGAGGTGCTCATGCGATGTCCTCGCCCGAGCGGCGGGCCACGCGCACCCGGACGGTGCGCTCGACGCCGTCGCGCTCGACGGTCTCGGTGCGGATGCCCACGCGGGTGGGCTTCTTGGTCTTGGGGTCCACGAGGGCCACGTTGCTGATGTGCAGCGGGGCCTCGTGCTGCTCGATGCCACCGGTCTGGCTGCCGCGGGCCGTCTGACCGGCCTTGACGTGCTTGGTCACGCGGTTGATGCCCTCGACCAGGACCCGGCCGCGCTCGGGGAACACCTCGAGCACGCGGCCGGTCTTGCCGCGGTCACCGCCGCGGGACTGCTTCTTGCCGGTGATGACCTGGACCAGGTCACCCTTCTTGATGCGGGTCTTGGCAGCCATGGTCAGAGCACCTCCGGGGCGAGCGAGATGATCCGCATGAACTTCTTGTCGCGGAGCTCGCGGCCCACCGGACCGAAGATGCGCGTGCCGCGCGGGTCTCCGTCAGCGCGCAGGATCACGGCCGCGTTCTCGTCGAAGCGGATGTAGGAGCCGTCGGGGCGGCGGTTCTCCTTGGTGGTGCGGACGATGACGGCCTTGACGACGTCGCCCTTCTTGACGGCACCCCCGGGGATGGCGTCCTTGACGGTGGCGACGATGACGTCACCGATGCCGGCGTAACGGCGTCCGCTGCCGCCGAGCACGCGGATGCAGAGGATCTCCTTGGCACCCGTGTTGTCGGCGACGCGCAGCCGCGACTCCTGCTGGATCACTGCTTCTCTCCTGTCGTCACGCCGGTCCTCGGGTGCTGTTCTCAGCACCCGAGCCTCGCGGAACTGTGTGGACCTGGGTTTCGGGGACTACTTGGCCCGCTCGAGGACCTCGACCACGCGCCACCGCTTGGTGGCGGACAGCGGCCGGGTCTCGGCGATGCTCACGAGGTCGCCGATGCCGGCGGTCTCGGTCTCGTCGTGCGCCTTCACCTTGGTGGTGCGGCGGATGATCTTGGCGTAGAGGGGGTGCTTGACGCGGTCCTCGACGGCGACGACGACGGTCTTCGTCATCTTGTCGCTGACCACGTAGCCGCGGCGGGTCTTGCGGTAGCCGCGGGTCTCCTCGGCGCCGGACTCGGCGGCCTGGCTGGTTGCGTCACTCATCGGGCGTCGACCTCCCCGATGCCGAGCTCGCGCTCGCGCATCGTCGTGTAGATCCGGGCGATGTCCCGGCGGACGGCGCGGAGCCGGCCGTTGTTCTCGAGCTGCCCGGTGGCCGACTGGAAGCGGAGGTTGAAGAGCTCCTCCTTGGCCTTCCGCAGCTCCTCGACGAGGCGCTCGTCCTCGAACCCCCGCAGAGCGGTGGGCTCGAGGTCCTTGGACCCGACGGCCATCAGCCGATGCTCCCCTCGCGCGTGATGAAGCGGCACTTCATCGGCAGCTTGTGGATGGCGCGACGCATCGCCTCACGGGCGATGTCCTCCGGCACGCCGGCCAGCTCGAACATGACGCGTCCGGGCTTGACGTTGGAGATCCACCACTCCGGGGAGCCCTTGCCGGAACCCATGCGGGTCTCGGCGGGCTTCTTCGTCAGCGGTCGGTCCGGGTAGATGTTGATCCAGACCTTGCCGCCGCGCTTGATGTGGCGGGTCATGGCGATACGAGCGGACTCGATCTGGCGGTTCGTCACGTAGCCGTGCTCGAGCGCCTGGATGCCGAAGTCGCCGAAGCTGATCGCGGTGCCGCCGGTGGCCTGGCCACGGCGGGTGGGGTGGTGCTGCTTGCGGTGCGCGAGGCGCCGAGGGATCAGCACGGGTCAGCCCTCCTGTCCGGGTGCGGACGCGCCGGCCTCGGCCGGGGCGCTGGTGGGTGCTGCGGAGGCCTCGCTGCGGGGCCCGCCGGAGCGCTGGGGACGGTCGCCGCGCTGGGGGCGGTCACCGCGGGGGGGACGGGCGCCGCGCGGAGCGGTGGCGGCCTGAGCCGCCAGCTCGCGCTGCGTGTGGTCGCCCTTGTAGATCCACACCTTGACGCCGATGCGCCCGAAGGTGGTCTTGGCCTCGTAGAAGCCGTAGTCGATGTACGCCCGGAGGGTGTGCAGCGGCACGCGACCCTCGCGGTAGAACTCCGACCGGCTCATCTCGGCGCCGCCGAGGCGACCCGAGCACTGCACGCGGATGCCGCGGGCACCGGCGCGCTGCGCCGTCTGCATGCCCTTGCGCATCGCGCGGCGGAAGGAGACGCGGCTGGCCAGCTGCTCGGCGATGCCCTGGGCGACCAGCTGCGCCTCGACCTCGGGGTTCTTCACCTCGAGGATGTTCAGCTGCACCTGCTTGCCCGTGAGCTTCTCCAGCTCGCCGCGCAGGCGGTCGGCCTCGGCGCCGCGGCGGCCGATGACGATGCCGGGGCGGGCGGTGTGGATGTCGACGCGCACGCGGTCACGGGTGCGCTCGATCTCGACGCGGGCGATGCCGGCCCGGTCCATGCCCTTCGACATGAGCCGGCGGATCTCCACGTCCTCCTTCACGTAGTCGCTGTAGCGCTGCCCGGGGCGAGTGCTGTCAGCGAACCAGCGCGAGCGGTGGTCCGTGGTGATGCCGAGGCGGAACCCGTTCGGGTTGACCTTCTGACCCATCAGCGGGCCCTCCTCGTCTGCGTGGTGGTCTGGTCCGACGCGGCGCCGGCGCCCTTGGCGGGCTCCTCGGCGACGACCACGGTGATGTGGCTCGTGCGCTTGAGGATCTGGCCCGCGCGGCCCTGGGCCCGGGGGCGGAACCGCTTGAGGGTCACGCCCTCGTCCACGTAGGCCGCGGTCACGACGAGGCTGCGCTCGTCGAAGGCCTCGCTGGCCCGGTCCGCCTTCACGCGGGCGTTGGCGACCGCGCTCTGCACGACCTTCAGCACCGGCTCGCTGGCGGCCTGGGGGGCGAAGCTGAGCACCGCCACCGCCTCGCCGACCCGCTTGCCGCGGATCAGGTCGATGATCCGCCGCGCCTTCTGCGGCGTCACGCGGACGTACCGCGCCTGCGCCTTGGCTTCCATCTCTACGTCCTGCCTCGTCGTTCGGATGCCTCGGGTGTCCATCGCCGTCTGACCGGGGTCAGCGGCGACGTCCCCGGCGGTCGTCCTTCTCGTGCCCGCGGAAGGTGCGGGTGGGGGCGAACTCGCCGAGCTTGTGCCCGACCATCGCTTCGGTGACGAACACCGGCACGTGCTTGCGGCCGTCGTGGACGGCGATCGTGTGCCCCAGCATGTCGGGGATGATCATCGACCGGCGCGACCAGGTGCGGATGACGTTCTTCGTGCCCTTCTCGTTCTGCACGTCCACCTTCTTGGAGAGGTGGTCGTCGACGAAGGGACCCTTCTTCAGGCTGCGCGGCATGGCTCAGCTACTCCCTCAGCGCTTCTTGCCGGCAGTGCGCCGACGGACGATCTGGCGGTCGCTGGCCTTGCCCGGACGACGGGTGCGGCCCTCGGCCTGGCCCCAGGGGCTGACCGGGTGGCGTCCACCGGACGTCTTGCCCTCGCCACCACCGTGCGGGTGGTCGATCGGGTTCATGGCGACACCGCGGACGGTGGGGCGCTTGCCCTTCCAGCGCATGCGGCCGGCCTTGCCCCAGTTGATGTTCGACTGCTCGGCGTTGCCGACCTCGCCGACCGTGGCGCGGCACTCGGCCGACACGGTGCGGACCTCGCCCGAGGGCATGCGCAGCTGGGCCACGCCGCTCTCGCGGGCGACGAGGCGGATCGACGCACCCGCGGAGCGGGCCATCTTCGCGCCGCCGCCGGGACGCAGCTCCACCGCGTGCACCACGGTGCCGACGGGGATGTTGCGCAGCGGCAGGTTGTTGCCGGGCTTGATGTCGGCCTCGGGGCCGTTCTCGATCCGGTCGCCCTGCTTCAGCTTCGTCGGCGCGAGGATGTAGCGCTTCGTGCCGTCGATGTAGTGCAGCAGCGCGAGGCGGGCCGTGCGGTTGGGGTCGTACTCGATGTGAGCGACCGTGGCCGGCACGCCGTCCTTGTCGTGGCGGCGGAAGTCGATGACGCGGTAGGCGCGCTTGTGGCCGCCGCCCTGGTGGCGCGTCGTGATGCGGCCGTTGTTGTTGCGGCCGCCCTTCTTGGGCAGCGGGCGCACGAGGGACTTCTCGGGCTCGCTGCGCGTGATCTCGACGAAGTCGGCGACGGACGAACCGCGGCGACCCGGCGTGGTCGGCTTGTACTGGCGGATGCCCATGTCAGGCCCCTCCCCCGAAGATGTCGATGGTGCCCTCGCGCAGCGTCACGACGGCGCGCTTGGTGTCCTTGCGCTTGCCGGTGCCGGTGCGGGTGCGGCGCTTCTTGCCCTCGCGGTTGAGGGTGTTGACCGAGGCCACCTTGACGCCGAAGACCTTCTCGACGGCGACCTTGATCTCGGTCTTGTTCGCCCGCGGGTCGACCAGGAACGTGTACTTGCCCTGGTCGAGGAGCGCGTAGCTCTTCTCGGAGACCACCGGCGCGAAGAGCACGTCGCGGGGGTCCTTGCCGACGGCCGCGAACGGGCTCGTCGTGCTGGTCGGGGTCTCGCTCATCGCGCGGCCTCCTCGCTGCGGGTGGCGCCGGCCAGGAAGGCCTCGAGCGCACCGGAGGTGAACACGACGTCGTCGGAGCACAGGACGTCGTAGGTGTTGAGCTGGTCGGCGAAGAGCGTGTGCACGCCAGCGGCGTTGCGGAGGCTCTTCCACGCGAGCTCGTCGCCGCGCTGCAGCACCACGAGGCGCTGGGGGCGGGCGGACAGACCGGCGAGGACGCCGATCGCGCTGCGCGTGCTGGGCGCGTCGCCCGCGACGACGCCCGACAGGACGTGCACGCGGTCGTGGCGGGCCCGGTCGGAGAGGGCGCCGCGCAGGGCAGCGGCCTTCATCTTCTTGGGCGTCCGCTGGCTGTAGTCGCGCGGCTGGGGGCCGTGGACGACGCCACCGCCGGCGAACTGGGGGGCGCGGGTCGAGCCCTGGCGGGCGCGGCCGGTCCCCTTCTGCTTGTAGGGCTTCTTGCCACCGCCGCGGACGTCGCCGCGGGTCTTGGTGGCGTGCGTGCCCTGGCGGGCAGCGGCCAGCTGGGCCACCACGACCTGGTGGATCAGCGGCACGTTGGTCTGGACGTCGAAGACGTCACCCGGGAGCACGACCGACCCGGAGGCCGACCCGTCCGGGCCGATGACGTCGACGGTGCGGTCGAGGACCGCGTCGCTCGCACCAGTGGTCTGCGTGGACATCGGGCTCAACCCTCCTGAGCGGCCTTGGCCGCGTTCTTGAGGACGACGACCGCGCCGCGCGGGCCGGGGACAGCGCCCTTGACCAGCACGTAGCCGCGCTCGACGTCGACGGCGTGGACGAGCAGGTTCTGCGTGGTCTGGCGCTCGCCGCCCATGCGGCCGGCCATGCGCAGGCCCTTGAAGACGCGGCCCGGGGTGGCGCAGCCACCGATCGAACCCGGCTTGCGGTGGTTGCGGTGCGCACCGTGGCTGGCCGAGACACCGGCGAACCCGTGGCGCTTCATGACGCCCGCGAAGCCCTTGCCGCGCGTGGTGCCGGTCACGTCGACCAGCTGGCCGGCGCTGAACAGCTCGGCGGTCAGCTCCTGACCGGCGCTGTAGTCACCGGCGTCCGGGGTGCGCAGCTCGGCGACGTGGCGGCGGGGCGTGGTGCCCGCCTTCGCGAAGTGGCCCGCCAGGGGCTTGGTGACCTTGCGGGGGTCGATCGCGCCGAAGGCGATCTGGACCCCGTCGTAGCCGTCGGTCTCGGGGGTGCGGACCTGCGTCACCACGCACGGCCCGGCCTGGATGACCGTGACGGGCACGAGGCGCCCCGCCTCGTCCCAGACCTGGGTCATGCCCAGCTTCGTGCCCAGCAGGCCCGCGACGCGACGCCGCGCGTCGGTGGTCGTGCTCATCGTCGTTCTCCTCGCAGCTCTCTCAGCTCAGCTCGCCGGCCGGCTCAGAGCTTGATCTCGATGTTGACGTCCGCGGGGAGGTCGAGGCGCATGAGCGAGTCGACCGCCTTCGGCGTCGGGTCGATGATGTCGATCAGCCGCTTGTGCGTGCGCATCTCGAACTGCTCGCGGCTGTCCTTGTACTTGTGCGGCGAGCGGATGACGACGTACACGTTCTTCTCGGTCGGCAGCGGCACCGGGCCCACGACCGTGGCGCCGGCGTTCGTCACCGTGTCGACGATCTTGCGCGCGGAGCTGTCGATGACCTCGTGGTCGTACGACTTCAGCCGGATGCGGATCTTCTGTCCCGCCATGGCCCGTCCCTCTCTCGTCCCGCTGTGCCACAGGGCGAGCCACCGGCCCCCGAGGTCGGGCGTGTCGCCGACTCTCGAGCGCTCTAGCGCGCTTGCCACCTGTGGAGGTCTGTTTGCCGTGCCCGGTGCTCCGGGCGCTGACGATCCACCTGCGGGAGACCGGAGGTGGGGCGCTCTTCAGAGGAGGTGATCCCCCGCAGGGCGCGCACGTCGAACGACCTGTACATATTGCCAGACGAGTCCACCGCCGGTCCAATCCGGGCGCGTCGCGCTCCCCCACCCAGGCAGGGCGCCCCCGCGCGCCCGTTCCCACGGGGACGCGACGAGGGCCCGGGAGCAGTGCTCCCGGGCCCTCGTCGACCCGCCGAGGCGGGTTGGTGCGTCAGGTCACTTGGTGACGGTGACGACCTGGCCGGCGCCCACGGTGCGGCCGCCCTCGCGGATGGCGAAGCGCAGGCCCTCCTCCATGGCGATCGGCTGGATGAGCTGGACGCTCATCTCGGTGTTGTCGCCGGGCATGACCATCTCGGTGCCCTCGGGCAGCGTGATGACGCCGGTGACGTCCGTCGTGCGGAAGTAGAACTGCGGACGGTAGTTCGAGTAGAACGGGTTGTGACGCCCGCCCTCGTCCTTGGACAGGATGTAGACCCGCGCCTCGAAGTCGGTGTGGGGCGTGATCGACTTCGGCTTGCAGACGACCTGGCCGCGCTCGACGTCCTCGCGCTTGAGGCCGCGGAGCAGCAGACCGACGTTCTCGCCGGCCTGGCCCTCGTCGAGCAGCTTGCGGAACATCTCGATGCCGGTGACGGTCGTCGACTGCGAGGCAGCCTTGATGCCGACGATCTCGACGGTCTCGTTGACCTTCAGGATGCCGCGCTCGATGCGCCCGGTCACGACGGTGCCGCGGCCGGTGATCGTGAAGACGTCCTCGATGGGCATGAGGAACGGCTTGTCGACGTCGCGCTCGGGCTGCGGGATCGACGAGTCGACCGCGTCCATGAGCTCGAGGAGCTTGGCGCCCCACTCGGCGTCGCCCTCCAGCGCCTTCAGCGCGGAGACGCGGACGACGGGCAGGTCGTCACCCGGGAACTCGTAGGAGGACAGCAGCTCGCGGACCTCCATCTCGACGAGCTCGAGGATCTCCTCGTCGTCGACCATGTCGGCCTTGTTCAGCGCCACCACGATGTAGGGGACGCCGACCTGGCGGGCCAGGAGCACGTGCTCCTTGGTCTGCGGCATCGGGCCGTCGGTGGCGGCGACCACGAGGATCGCGCCGTCCATCTGGGCCGCACCGGTGATCATGTTCTTGATGTAGTCGGCGTGCCCGGGGCAGTCGACGTGCGCGTAGTGGCGCTGCTCGGTCTGGTACTCGATGTGCGCGATCGAGATCGTGATGCCGCGCTGCTTCTCCTCAGGGGCCTTGTCGATCTGGTCGAAAGGCGTGAAGGGGTTCAGGTCCGGGTACTTGTCGTGCAGGACCTTGGAGATCGCCGCGGTGAGCGTCGTCTTGCCGTGGTCGATGTGCCCGATCGTCCCGATGTTGACGTGGGGCTTGGTCCGCTCGAACTTGGCCTTGGCCACTGGGTGTTCCTCCTCGAGATCTGTCTGACGATGATGCTAACGGGTGACCCGCTCCAGCCGACGTGGCGTCAGCAGGTCACTCGCCGCGGGCCTTCTTGATGATCTCCTCGGCCACGTTGCGCGGGACCTCGGCGTAGCTGTCGAACGTCATCGTGTACACGGCGCGGCCCTGGGTCTTCGACCGCAGGTCGCCCACGTACCCGAACATCTCCGACAGGGGGACGGAGGCGCGCACGATCTTCGCGCCGCTGATGTCCTCCATGGCCTGGATCTGGCCACGGCGAGCGTTCAGGTCGCCGATGACCTCACCCATGTAGTCCTCGGGGGTGCGGACCTCGACGGCCATCACGGGCTCCAGGAGCACCGGGTCGGCCTTCTTGACGCCCTCCTTGAGGACCATCGAACCGGCGACCTTGAAGGCCATCTCCGAGGAGTCGACCTCGTGGTACGCGCCGTCCAGCAGCGTGGCCTTGATGCCCACCAGCGGGTAGCCGGCGACCACGCCGAGCTGCATGGCGTCCTGGATCCCGGCGTCGACGCTGGGGATGTACTCGCGAGGCACGCGACCACCGGTCACGGCGTTCTTGAACTCGTACATCTGCCCGTCGGAGGTGTCCAGGGGCTCGAACTTCATCTGGACCTTCGCGTACTGGCCCGAACCACCGGTCTGCTTCTTGTGGACGTAGTCCAGCTTCTCGACCGTGCGGCGGATCGTCTCGCGGTAGGCCACCTGGGGCTTGCCGACGCTCGCCTCGACGTTGAACTCGCGGCGCATGCGGTCGACCAGGATGTCGAGGTGGAGCTCGCCCATCCCCTTGATGATGGTCTGGCCGGTCTCCTCGTCGAGCTGGACCTGGAAGGTGGGGTCCTCCTCGGCGAGCTTCTGGATCGCGGTGCCCAGCTTCTCCTGGTCGGCCTTCGTCTTCGGCTCGATGGCGACCGAGATGACGGGCTCGGGGAAGGTCATCGACTCCAGGACGATCGGCGCCGACGGGTCGGACAGCGTCTCCCCCGTGGTCGTGTCCTTCAGGCCGATGACGGCGTAGATGTGGCCCGCCGCGGCCTCGTCGACCGGGTTCTCCTTGTTGGAGTGCATCTGGAAGATCTTGCCGATGCGCTCCTTCTTGCCCTTGGTCGAGTTGACGACCTGCGAGCCGGAGGCGATCCGCCCGGAGTACACGCGGATGTAGGTCAGCTTGCCGAAGAACGGGTGCGTCGAGATCTTGAAGGCGAGGGCCGAGAAGGGCTCCTCGTACTTCGCCGCGCGGGTGAGGATCGTCTCCTCGTCGTTGGGCTTGTGGCCCTCGACGCTGGGGACGTCCAGCGGGGTCGGCAGGTAGTCGACGACGGCGTCGAGCATGGGCTGGACGCCCTTGTTCTTGAACGCCGAGCCGCACAGCACCGGGTACAGCGACGACGAGATCGTCAGCTTGCGGATGGCGCCCTTGATCTCCTCGATCGTGAGCTCCTCACCGCCCAGGTACTTCTCGAGCAGCGCCTCGTCGGACTCGGCCACCGTCTCGATGAGCTGGTGGCGGTACTCCGCGGCCTGCTCGGCGAGGTCCTCGGGGATCTCCTCGACCGCGTAGGCAGCGCCCTTGTCGACCTCACCGCGCCAGACGAGCGCCTTGTTCAGGACGAGGTCGACGCAGCCGACGAAGGAGCTCTCGGAGCCGATCGGGATCTGGATCACCAGGGGGGTGGCGCCCAGGCGGTCCTTGATGGTCTGGACGGTGAAGTAGAAGTCCGCGCCCAGCTTGTCCATCTTGTTGACGAAGCAGATGCGGGGGACGTCGTACTTGTCCGCCTGCCGCCACACCGTCTCGGACTGGGGCTCGACGCCCTCCTTGCCGTCGAACACCGCGACGGCGCCGTCGAGGACGCGCAGGTTGCGCTCCACCTCGACGGTGAAGTCGACGTGTCCGGGCGTGTCGATGATGTTGAGCTGGGTGCCGTTCCAGAAGCACGTCGTCGCGGCGGACGTGATGGTGATGCCGCGCTCCTGCTCCTGCTCCATCCAGTCCATCGTGGCGGCGCCGTCGTGGACCTCGCCGATCTTGTAGTTGATCCCCGTGTAGAAGAGGATCCGCTCCGTCGTCGTGGTCTTGCCGGCGTCGATGTGGGCCATGATGCCGAAGTTGCGGACCTTCGTGAGGTCCGTCAGCACGTCGAGTGCCACGCTGTGGTCCCGCCTGTCCGGCCCCGAGGGGCCTGTGGATCGAGTGGTGTGGGTCAGGTGCAGGTGCGCCGCCGCCGGAGCGGCGGCGCGCCGTGGGTCACCAGCGGTAGTGGGCGAACGCCTTGTTCGACTCGGCCATCTTGTGGGTGTCCTCGCGGCGCTTGACCGCAGCCCCCAGGCCGTTGCTGGCGTCGATGATCTCGTTCATCAGGCGCTCGGTCATGGTCTTCTCGCGGCGCGAGCGCGCGTAGCTGGTGAGCCAGCGCAGCGCGAGCGTGGTGGAGCGGCCCGCGCGGACCTCGATCGGCACCTGGTAGGTGGCGCCGCCGACGCGGCGCGACTTGACCTCGAGAGCGGGACGGACGTTGTCCATCGCCTTCTTCAGGGCCACGACCGGGTCGCCCCCGGTCTTCTCACGGGCGCCCTCGAGCGCTCCGTAGACGATCCGCTCGGCCGTCGACTTCTTGCCGTCGACCAGGATCTTGTTCACCAGCTGGGTGACCAGCGGGGACCCGTAGACCGGGTCGACGACGAGCGGCCGCTTCGGGGCCGGTCCCTTGCGAGGCATCAGTTACCCTTCTTCGCGCCGTAGCGGCTGCGGGCCTGCTTGCGGTTCTTGACCGCCTGGGTGTCGAGGGCGCCGCGCACGATCTTGTAGCGGACGCCGGGGAGGTCCTTCACGCGGCCGCCGCGCACGAGCACGATGGAGTGCTCCTGGAGGTTGTGACCCTCACCGGGGATGTACGCCGTGACCTCGACCTGGCTGGAGAGGCGGACGCGGGCGACCTTGCGGAGCGCCGAGTTCGGCTTCTTCGGGGTGGTCGTGTACACGCGGGTGCACACGCCGCGTCGCTGCGGGCTCCCCTTGAGCGCAGGCGTCTTGGTCTTGCTCGCCTTGTCCTGGCGGCCCTTGCGGACCAACTGCTGGATGGTGGGCACTGAGTCTCCGTGGGTCGTGACGTGCGTCTGTCTGTGTCGGGCTGCCGTCTCCCGGAGCTGGCTCCGTTCGACCCTCGTACTGCCTGGCCCCCGTGGTCGGGCACGTCCGACTGCCCGGCGGATCTCCCGCCGGACCCGGCCCGGACGCCCACCCCTCGGTGGAGGCGGACCGGTCCTGGCGCACGGAGGCCCGGGCGCGCCCGGGCTTCTGTCGAGGGTACGCGGTGCGCGATACACCAGTCAAAACGCCCCCGGCGACCGGGGTGTTCCCGGTCGCCGAGGGCGTCAGGTGCGGGTGCCGCGCCGCCGGTCAGCGGCGCAGCACGCGCTCAGCGGCCGTAGCCGCCGATGTCGTACTCCTCCAGGGGCACGGCCTGGCCGGAGCCCGAGCCGAAGTAGCCCTCGTAGTCGGAGTCGTCGTAGCTCGGGATCGCGTACATCGCGGCCTTCGCCTCCTCCGTCGGCTCCACCTTGACGTCGCGGTAGCGCGCCAGGCCGGTGCCGGCCGGGATCAGCTTGCCCAGGATGACGTTCTCCTTGAGGCCGAGCAGCGGGTCGCTGCGCCCGTTGAGGGCGGCCTCGGTGAGCACGCGGGTGGTCTCCTGGAAGGAGGCCGCCGACAGCCACGACTCCGTCGCGAGCGACGCCTTCGTGATGCCCATGAGCTCCGGGCGACCGGCGGCGGGGGTGCCGCCCTCGGCCACGACGCGGCGGTTCTCCGACTCGAAGCGGCCGCGCTCGGCGAGCTCGCCGGGCAGCAGGTGCGCGTCGCCGGAGTCGATGATCGTCACGCGGCGCAGCATCTGCCGCACGATGACCTCGATGTGCTTGTCGTGGATGCCCACGCCCTGGCTGCGGTAGACCGACTGCACCTCGTCGACCAGGTGCTTCTGCACCGCGCGGGGGCCGAGGATGCGCAGCACCTGCTTGGGGTCGACCGACCCCTGCACGAGCTGCTGCCCGACCTCGACGCGCTGGCCGTCCGAGACCAGCAGGCGCGCGCGCTTGCTGACCAGGTGCGAGACCTCCTCGGACCCGTCGTCCGGGGTCACCGTGATGCGGCGCGTGCGCTCCGCGTCCTCGATGGACACCTTGCCGACGGCCTCCACGATGGGCGCCTGGCCCTTCGGGGTGCGCGCCTCGAACAGCTCCTGCACGCGCGGGAGGCCGTGCGTGATGTCACCGCCCTCGGACGCGACGCCGCCGACGTGGAAGGTGCGCATGGTGAGCTGCGTGCCGGGCTCGCCGATCGACTGGGCGGCGATGATGCCGACCGCCTCGCCGATGTCCACGAGCTTGCCGGAGGCCAGCGAGCGGCCGTAGCAGAGCGCGCAGGTCCCGACCTTGGACTCGCAGGTCAGCACCGAGCGGATCTTGACCTCCTCGACGCCGCGCTCGACGAGCGCGTCGATGAGGACGTCACCGACGTCGGCGCCGGCGTCGGCCAGCACCTCGCCGTCCACCACGACCGGGGTCGCGAGGGTGCGGGCGTAGACGCTGGTCTCGACGGTGTCGAGCAGGCGGAGCTCGCCGTCCTGGCCGCGGACGCCGATGGGGAGCGTGAGCCCCTTGCTGGTGCCGCAGTCGTCCTCGCGGACGATGACGTCCTGCGACACGTCCACCAGACGACGGGTCAGGTAGCCCGAGTCGGCGGTGCGCAGCGCGGTGTCCGCGAGGCCCTTGCGGGCGCCGTGGGTCGAGATGAAGAACTCCAGCACCGAGAGGCCCTCGCGGAAGGAGGACTTCACCGGGCGGGGGATGATCTCGCCCTTCGGGTTGGCCACGAGGCCCTTCATGCCGCCGATCTGGCGCATCTGCATCCAGTTGCCTCGCGCGCCCGAGGTGACCATCCGGAAGATGGTGTTCTTCGGGTCGATCGAGGACTCGAGGTCCTCCGCGACGCGGTTGGTGCCGACGGTCCAGATCTCGATGAGCTCCTGGCGGCGCTCGTCGTTGGTGATCAGGCCGGCCTCGTACTGCTGCTGGACCTTCTCGGCGCGCGCCTCGTGCTCCTCGAGGATCGCCTGCTTGTTGTCCGGCGAGACCAGGTCGGAGATGGCGATGGTCGTGCCCGAGCGCGTGGCCCAGTGGAAGCCGGCCGCCTTGAGGGCGTCCAGCGTCGCGGCGACCTGCACCTTGGGGTAGCGCTCGGCGAGGTCGTTGACGATGGTCGACAGCTGCTTCTTGTCGACGACCGCGTCGACGAACCGGTAGTCCGTCGGCAGCGCCTCGTTGAACAGCGCCCGGCCCAGGGTGGTCTCGACCAGGAGCGGCTGCCCCTGCTCCCACCCGTCGGGCACGGCGGCACCGGCCGGCGGGACGACGCCCTCCAGGCGGATCCGCACCACGGAGCCGAGGTCGAGCGACTTGGCGTCGAACGCCATGATCGCCTCGGAGACCGAGCCGAACGTGCGCCCCGTCCCCGGCCCGTCCTCGACGACCGAGGTCAGGTGGAACAGGCCGATGACCATGTCCTGGGTGGGCATCGTCACCGGACGGCCGTCCGCCGGCTTGAGGATGTTGTTGCTCGACAGCATCAGCACGCGGGCCTCGGCCTGGGCCTCGGCGCTCAGCGGCAGGTGGACGGCCATCTGGTCACCGTCGAAGTCGGCGTTGAACGCGCCGCAGACGAGCGGGTGCAGGTGGATCGCCTTGCCCTCGACCAGCTGGGGCTCGAAGGCCTGGATGCCCAGGCGGTGCAGCGTGGGTGCGCGGTTCAGCAGCACCGGGTGCTCGGTGATGACCTCCTCGAGCACGTCCCACACCACGGGGCGGGCGCGCTCGACCATGCGCTTGGCCGACTTGATGTTCTGCGCGTGGTTGAGGTCGACGAGCCGCTTCATGACGAAGGGCTTGAAGAGCTCGAGCGCCATCGGCTTGGGCAGGCCGCACTGGTGCAGCTTCAGCTGCGGGCCGACCACGATGACCGAACGGCCCGAGTAGTCGACGCGCTTGCCGAGCAGGTTCTGGCGGAACCGGCCCTGCTTGCCCTTGAGCATGTCGGACAGCGACTTCAGCGGGCGGTTGCCCGGGCCGGTGACCGGGCGGCCGCGGCGGCCGTTGTCGAACAGCGCGTCGACGGCCTCCTGCAGCATCCGCTTCTCGTTGTTCACGATGATCTCGGGCGCACCGAGGTCCAGGAGCCGCTTGAGGCGGTTGTTGCGGTTGATCACGCGGCGGTACAGGTCGTTCAGGTCGGAGGTGGCGAAGCGGCCACCGTCGAGCTGGACCATCGGGCGCAGGTCCGGCGGGATGACCGGGACCGCGTCGAGCACCATGCCGAGCGGGGAGTTGGTCGTGGTCAGGAAGGCCGACACGACCTTGAGGCGCTTGAGGGCGCGGGTCTTGCGCTGGCCCTTGCCCGTGGCGATGGTCTCGCGCAGGGACTCGGCCTCGGCCTGGAGGTCGAAGGACGCGAGGCGCTTCTGGATCGCCGCGGCGCCCATGCCGCCCTCGAAGTAGAGGCCGTACCGGTCGCGCAGCTCGCGGTAGAGCACCTCGTCGCCCTCGAGGTCGGCGACCTTGAGCTTGGCGAAGCGGTCCCACACCTGGGTGAGCCGGTCGACCTCGGCGTCCGCGCGGCGGCGGATGGAGTTCATCTCGCGCTCGGCGGACTCGCGGACGCGGCGGCGCGCGTCGCCCTTGGCGCCCTCGGCCTCGAGCTCGGCCAGGTCGGCCTCGAGCTTCTGGGCGCGGGCCTCCACGTCGCTGTCGCGGCGGTCGGCGACCTGCTTCTTCTCCACGTCCATCTGCGCCTGCAGGGAGGGCAGGTCACGGGAGCGCGACTCGTCGTCGACCCACGTGATCATGTAGGCCGCGAAGTAGATGACCTTCTCGAGGTCCTTGGGGGCGAGGTCGAGCAGGTAGCCGAGACGGCTGGGGACGCCCTTGAAGTACCAGATGTGCGTCACGGGGGCGGCGAGCTCGATGTGGCCCATCCGCTCGCGGCGCACCTTGGCGCGCGTCACCTCGACGCCGCAGCGCTCGCAGATGATGCCCTTGAAGCGGACGCGCTTGTACTTCCCGCAGTAGCACTCCCAGTCCCGGGTGGGACCGAAGATCTTCTCGCAGAAGAGCCCGTCCTTCTCCGGCTTGAGCGTGCGGTAGTTGATGGTCTCGGGCTTCTTGACCTCGCCGTGGCTCCAGGCGCGGATCGAGTCGGCGGTGGCCAGGCCGATGCGGATCTCGTCGAAGAAGTTGACGTCGAGCACTGGTGTCCTCTCGGTGGTGCTCAGGGGCGCTCAGTCTGCTGAGCGCGGGGTGCTGGGAGAGGG
>Ga0325400_1002912_pt1 | contig 15254 bp, 10 predicted proteins | sample PopdelMetagenome_2_FD_205662 | JGI IMG/M metagenome (GOLD analysis project Ga0325400, IMG submission 205662) | Populus deltoides microbial communities from Bellville, Georgia, United States - Xylem-PdKOR-R1 | ecosystem: Host-associated > Plants > Phyllosphere > Stem > Wood/Secondary xylem... | reverse complement strand
AAAAAAAATGTATATCCTTAATCGTCCAGTGTCTAAGTGTGATTTCAAACACAAATCACCTAAATGCATCATTAGCCCGTGAGGATCCACGCAAACGTTAGCGTGAAAAAAGAAATGTCAATGTCCTGGACGGAACCCAGGAACGCTTCCATCTCAAGCAAGGCAAGGCAAGGCATGAACACATATTAAATTTTGAAGTTATGCACCAGACGCCATTCCTGCGAGTAATTGTGTTTTTTTTAAATGCAAGATGCTTAAAAGAGGGGATAATATTCTTGGTATAAAAAAATATTTTATAATAATTTTTTAAATTTAGTTGTTTATATATATATATATTTTACTTTAATATGAATTGTATATTAAAATCTTAAATATATATATATTTAATTTTTTAAGATGACCTGAGTGAATTTGTGTCACTTGAGACTTGTTTTTTTATCGAGTTAATCCTGGACTGAGTTTAACAACTCAGGTAGAGGTTTTTTAAAAAATATTTTTAAAAAATATTTTTTATTTTTAATATTAATACAATATAAAAGTAATTTTTTTTAAAAAAATAATGGTTGTTGTATAATGTAAAACAGTTACTTAAATTATTACTTAAGGTACAGGACAGCCACTTTTATTACGGTTCATCCTCCAATAAATTATTATTATTATTTAAAACAAAAGCAAAAGCTGTCTCTTTCATATAATAATAGTCTCTCTCTCTCCCTCCTTTTCTCAATTCTCTATTTTTTATACGTCATCACCCCCCCTCTCCCTCTCTCTCTCACGCGCGGGCGAGCGCGCGCGCGCACTCACTCAAAAAATCAAATTCCATCTTTACCATGAACTCCATTATTCTTAATTTCTTTATAGGAACCATTTATAATAATAGTAATACATTGAGTTTTATTAATAAAATTAAACTGAATTAAACCAAAACAATCAAAGATAATAATAATAATAATGCTGTCTTAAAAAATAATTAATTTCTCTCTCTTTCCTTCGTTTCCGCTCCCTTCCCCTCCCTTCCCTTCTACATCAGAAAGAAAGAGGGAAAAAAAAAAAAAACAAACAAACCTAACCAAAACCATAAAGCTTTTCTTCCTGTCTGTCCCTCACTTTCCTCTCTTCTCTCCCTTCGCCAAATCTCCATTCCATCCCTCCGTCTTCCTCTAATTTACATTCTCTACACTCCAACCTCTCCTTCTCCCTCTCTGATTATCTATTTCTAATTACATATATAGATTGTATCAATCTGTTAGGGTTCTAAAGCTCAAAATCAATGGTGTCGGAGGATGAGTTCGATATGCAAGACGCGGCGGCGGAATCGGCGGAGGATGATTTCTACAGCGGCGGAGAAGAAGATGGATTCGACAGCGACGATGCTGACGTCGCCGATTACGAGTTCATCGATAACGACTCGGATGATTCCGATGACCTCATCTCTCATCGCTACCAGGTACTTCTTACTCCTAATGGAAACTCTGTAATTTTCATCCCAATTTGATGCCATCTGTTTGCTGTACTTTTTTAAGCTGTGATTTATATCAGTAAAGTTCGATTCTTTTTTGTCATATCTTTACATTTTTGGCATGAATTTGTGATGAAGCTCTTTTCTTTGTTTTGTTTAATGTGACAGCAAAACTATACAATTTTGAGTGAAGGAGATATACGACAGCGACAGGATGATGATATTATGAGGATAGCTACTGTGCTTTCCATTTCAAAGGTTGCCGCCAGTATACTTCTCCGGTACTATAACTGGTAAGGCAATGATTGGCATAGTTTCGGATTGATATTATGGTGTTTTTTTTTGCTTGTTTGAATGAGTAATATGAGCTTTTTGGTCTGTGGGTTTTCATCTTAGTGAAAAATATTTGTATTTTCTGTGGATTTGCAGGAGTGTGAGTAAAGTGCACGATGAATGGTTTGCGGATGAGGAAAAAGTTCGAAGGGCTGTTGGTTTATTGGAGGAACCGGTTGTTCCATTTCCGGATGGTAGAGAAGTAAGCATTTCATGTCTTATTTGCTTGCTTTCTTCGGTTATGTTTTATTTGTGAATTTGTTGTGATTAATGTTCCTGTTCTTCCAGATGACTTGCGGGATTTGTTTTGAAACTTATCCTTCTGATAGATTACGTGCCGTTGTTTGTGGTCATGCATTTTGCAATTCATGCTGGGCAGGTGTGTTATATCCCAAGAACATAGAAGCCTCATCTTTGCTAGTTTCATTGTAAGGTTATTCTAGACATTGCAATGGAAATTTTTTTATTCCCATGTTCCTGCCTCAATTGAAACGTTTGTGAAACTATGGTGGTTTTGCATAAAAGATGTGATTTATTTCCATAAACATCCAAAATCATATTACCTTTTAAGCATCTTTTGCATTGTTGACTACAATGTTTGTTATGTTCTGAGCATTTTAGCAAGTCAAAAGTATCTCCTTGCTAAAATTTATTATACAAAATTAAACATACTTGGTTTCGGGCTTTGAATTATTTGGTGGCATTCCTAATATCTGAAGAGTTGGCAGCAGATGTGGGGGTGCAGAGCAATAATTTTTTTTTTGGCCTGGCTAGACTCCTTGTTAGAGATATTTGTAAACATTTTCCCTATCAGTTTTGGAATTCATAGTGAAGATGTGTTATTTTGAATGTCAGCTGGAGTTCATCATTAATTCAAGGGCGGTCTCTTACTCTTATCAAGAGCTGATTAATGAATATATGTGCAAAAAAACTCCTTGTTAGAGATATTTTTCTTTTATCGCTGTTCTTTTCATTTATCTGGGGTGTATAGTGCAAAAAAATGTTATTATATGTGAGCAAGTAGAGGTGACATGTTCAAGCATTTTCTTCTAAGTGAGGATAAGGTGTTCTCATTTCCAGGTGGTTTTTGAAGTCCACTGTATATTTATTGAGCTCAGAGTTACTTGTGGACCAAAAATGGAGGAACTGTGGCAGTCAAGTTGTTGAATATAGGGTAGAGTTGTTCTATCTTTCATGGGACTATTATCCATATTTTTTGACATTTCACCTTTTTTTGATATAAATTATACCATCAAAGAAGAAGAGATAACTTGAGAAGGTTGGAAGAAGTATTTCAGGGTGAGGTCTAGGGAAGAAAGTTTATTTTCTCCTCCAGTTGGATTCTTTATGATTTATGTCATGGTGTTTATGTCAAAACATCTAGTTTTTGAAACTTCAATGGGCACTGGGAAGAAATTTACTATGTCAGAATTATTGTGGTTCTATTGTATAAGCTGTTTTGTGATAGCAATTGAAAAAGATTCCAAAAGTTCATATGTAATTGTTGTGTAGGAAAAATGGAAATTGCTCCTTTGTGTATATGCTCACGAAACTGTTAAACTGATGGCAGGGAAGATTGCTTTTCTAGCTTATGTTGTTGAAATGCAGCGATGACAGTTTTAGCTCACTGCGCATGCTAGAACTCATATCAACATTTTAAATTTTGCTGGTTTAATTTAACCTTTATACTTACATTTTTTTTTTAATGTCATCTTCAATTTTTCCTTTCTAGGTTACATCAGCACAGCCATTAATGATGGTCCTGGATGTTTGATGTTGCGATGTCCTGATCCATCTTGTAATGCTGCAGTTGGTCAAGATATGATTAATGTATTGACTTCTAATGAAGACAGTGATAAATATTCTCGTTATTTCATAAGATCTTATATTGAGGACAATAGAAAGGTAATTCTGCATTCTGAAATTTGGATTCTAATTCTATATTTGCTATTCTTTAACTGCTTATCTTTGAGTTTAGTGTTGTCTGAATCATTCCCACAATAAAATGATAATTTGACAGTCATCTTTTTTGCATTTTATGACCGCACATGAAACCAGGAAAACTTGGCCTGTTTATTGTGAACCCCTTTTTTTGGCAGTGTAATGAATATTATTTGGGTTATTTTGTAGACCAAATGGTGCCCTGCTCCTGGCTGTGATTATGCTGTGGATTTTATTGTTGGCAGTGGGAGCTATGATGTTATCTGCCGCTGCGCATACAGCTTTTGCTGGAATGTGAGTCTCCTTGAGTTTCTTGGATCTCTGTTTTTCTTGCAGTTCTCTGAGAAACATTATTTTTATTAATCGCTGTGCATTTGTGAACATCTGATTGTTCCTTTTCTTGGCATTGTATCTCATAGGGAATTAATTTTGCAGTGTACTGAGGAAGCTCACCGTCCTGTTGATTGTGGTACTGTGGCCAAGTGGATACTGAAGAACAGCGCTGAGTCTGAAAATATGAACTGGTATGGAACATGAGTACTGCACATAGAGCTGTTCTTTTTTAATCATTCATTATTTTGATGGCTGGATATCAGTGAAGGACTATATGGTGTTTGTTGGATAAATAGGAATGTAACTTAGGGCATGGAATGTGGGACTGGATAGCTATCACATTTCTGAAGAGTATGGCCATAACTGCACATATTTTACCCAGCTCTTTCTTCAACTGCATCAAGAACTAGCACTCGTGATAGGAAGCTGATATTGTGATAGAGTTTTATTGATGTGGCAAAAGTTAGTACTATCCATTTGTAGTCAACTGGGCTTTATACAAAAAAATAATCAGTGTTGTGATCCATGCTGCATGTGATGTTTTGCTTTTTAAGGTTGCAGGCAGAGAGTTTTCATGTCCCCAGTTAATGGCTTTAGGGTCAAGGTAAAGATAACCAAAAGCAGAAACCCTCAAAAGTGGAAACTCATTGTGATTTGTATTGTTTCCCAAAAATGATCAGTTCCTAACTGCAGATAAGTTTGTTGATAGATAATATGACGAGAGATGGAATTGCAATTTAATTTTTCAGATAAATCTATACTGTAGATTAACCTAGCAACTATCAGTTTGAGTGCAATGCAAGCACATGATGCACTTGCATATCAGCATATGTGATTTGTGTGAAGTTCAACTTACCTTCATACAAGATAATAATTAGGTCTTCAGGATGTCTCCTGATATGTTTTCAAAAGTTTTATATCCCCTAACAGTAAATTATTTGTTCATTGAATTTCAGGATATTGGCTAATTCCAAGCCTTGCCCGAAGTGCAAGCGACCAATTGAGAAAAACCAAGGCTGTATGCATATTACATGCACACCACCTTGCAAATTTGAGTTTTGCTGGTAAGATAGCACAAAAGTTGTGCTCTCTCCCTCTCCCTCAACCAGGCAATCTTATTCTCTTTGCCTTGGCAACATCAAAATTCCTTTGTTACAGAATTGCACTATCACAACCTCATTTTCTATTTAAATCTGGCATCATTTCTCTCCAGGAACAGATTTGATTATTTAGTGCATCTTTTTAATCTTAATAATAACACCATGAACTCAGTAAGAGCTCAGCTTATATGATTTAAATGCCTATATCTGTATCTGTGTTTGTTTTAAACTTCCTGTCTGCTTTCTTCTCCTTAAAATAAATAAATGAAATAAAGAAAGCTATTTGCCTGTGCATTTCTAAGCACCCCCATTTTGTTACATGTGATTGCAGGCTTTGCCTTGGTGCATGGTCAGATCATGGAGAGAGGACTGGTGGTTTTTATGCATGTAACCGTTATGAGACTGCAAAGCAAGAGGGAGTTGTATGCTGATTTTTTTTTCATCGGACATTATGCATGTCTTCTGATAATTCTTGAATAGACTTGTATAGTCATCTCATGTTACATCAACTGGTTCTTCCGGTTGCAGTATGATGAGGCTGAGAAGCGAAGAGAAATGGCTAAAAACTCTCTGGAGAGATACACTCATTATTATGAAAGATGGGCAACCAACCAAACAGTAAGTACAAGCAGCTGACCTTTTTGCGTGCAAACTTTATTCCTCATGATATTGTCTTATCTCTCTGTTATAAGGTGACCTCCAGATCATTTGTTTGTTGACATATTGAACAGAAAACTTTCTAGGAAGCACTGTATAAACTTTATGTGATATTCTTAGAAATATCTTTGGTGGAGATGACCCTAAACTTTTAGGATGAACTTTGGTCATTAAAACTGGAGTCATTTTGAGGAAACATGAACTTTGGGAGAAATATGAAACTGAGGAATGGATATAGAGGCTTGGAGTTTGGAGCGTTCTTGTTTTGAGATTTTTGTTTGAGAGCTCTAATTAGCCTCCTTTGCTTGATGGAAAGTTCAATTCATGTTGTGTCCCATTTTTGGTAATTCTCCCAAATTTTGTTGAAATGTGTGTTGCTCTGATTGATAATATTTGTAACCTGCTGTCTGCTTATTCTATCACATGAACATCACGTGATGGCCTGGAGACCTGTCAGTTGATTAGAGGAAGTCCGTAACACATGAGCTTCATCGCATTAGAAATTAATCCCAGTAAATTTCATTTAAACTGTTTCTAAGGACATAAACAAAATGAAAAAAAAAAATTAATAATAATCCTAAAACCCATAGTAATCCAAAGATTAACTTCAAAAACCAAGTCACCAAAATCATTGCTCCAATGACTCCAAGAATGACAGCTCAAACAGGGAAGAGATTGGAGATCTAGTAGCTGCACAAACTTGTATTGATTAAATGCATTGAATGGGTCAAGTGGCTACTGTTTTCTACTCGGTAATGCTATGATTTCTTAGTATTTCTTTTGAATGATATGATTACTTCTGGCTCTAATATTTTGTGTGATATTGAATTCCTAATCTCACTAGACACATTACAAATCTGAATCCATGGCATTTCCAAATTTAATTCCTAATTTTTCTGTTCTCCCTGCAGTCTCGGCAGAAAGCACTGGCAGACCTACAGCAAATGCAAAATGTACATGTAAGCACTACTTACTGTTGTTGGTCAGCAATCCTAGCAGTGTTGATTCTTTGAGAGTAATTTTTACTGGAAGGCATATCTTGTTGATCAGTGGATCGTTTTCCTTAAGTTGCTTTGGGTAATGTCAACCTAGATATTGTGGTAGCAACCCAGAAACTTGAAGCCATAAAATTATCATTTCCTCTTTGGAAATATCTCCGGGTTATTGGGCATCCCCACTAGATACCATGCTTGTGGAATCGTTACAGATTTATTCCTGAATCAATTTTAATCATAGATGATTGCACCCTCTTGAGCAATTTGAAGTTGATCATATTCTCTTTGGGAACCCGTGATATACATGGGTACATACAAGCATATTGATTTTGTGTTTTTGTAGCTTGAGAAGCTGAGTGACATACAATGCCAACCTGAGTCACAGCTGAAGTTCATAATAGAGGCCTGGCTACAGGTAAGCGGTCATGTATGAGTACAAATATGTCTATTTCTTGTTGAGTAATGCTAAGCATATTTGAAGTTTTTACTAAAATATACTTGACAACACTACGTTTATAATATAGGATAGTTTTTCAAAAAATGGGATGCAAATCTTTTCACTTTTAATGACGCAATTATAATTGTGGAATGGAATATTTGATGTACCAATCACGAAATGCCTAGTCATTTAGTGAAAAAATAGTAGTAAAGTTTAAGTTCTGTAGAATGATTCTTTTTTGTTTGTTTTTGTGTGATATTATTTGTTGTCTGTCTGCAGATAGTTGAATGTAGGAGAGTTCTAAAATGGACCTATTCCTATGGATACTATTTGCCCGAGCATGAACATGCCAAGAGACTGTTCTTTGAGTATTTGCAAGGTAGGTCATTTTTTTCTATTCAATGCAGACAGTTCAACCCTTCTGTGTTTTGATTAATGCCATTTACACAGGTGAGGCCGAGTCTGGATTGGAACGACTGCATCAATGTGCAGAGAAGGAGCTTCAGATTTACCTAAATGCAGAGGGCCCGTCGAAAGAATTTAATGAGTTCCGCACTAAACTTGCTGGGTTGACCAGGTATTTTTTTATATTTAGATTGAAACGTTGCTAGAAAAATAGTTTTTTTATCTGAATAATTTAGCCCAAATCAGAACCTCTAGTAATCAGTCAAAGTTTTCTTGGCAAAGAGGGGACTGAAAATTACTTATTTGTCTTTCTCCTGTCCTAGCTTATTGAATTTTGAGTTGATGGATTTTTTTTGTTATTGTTTTTCTGTGAAGTGTAACTAGGAACTACTTTGAGAATTTAGTCCGGGCTTTAGAGAATGGTCTATCAGATGTGGATTCCCATGGTGCATGCAGCAGAATGGCAAGCTCGAAGAGCTTGGGAGGTGGTAGCAGTAGGGCAAGAGCTGGTAGAGGCAAGGGCTCAACATCTAGGTCAAGTGGCCCTAGTAAAAACATTGATGAGCCAGGCCACTGGTCCTGTGAATATTGCACCTTTGCAAATATCAAGCCGGCCGCCATTTGTGCAATGTGCCAACAACGTCGGTAAATCTCATTTCCTACTAGATTGGCCACCCGGATGAGTCATCAGCTTGGCCTCTTTGCCTGTTCAGTTGTAGCAAGGAAGACCCTTAAGAACATTGCTGGGGAAAGCGCAAATGGGCTCTTTTGATCTCTCGGTCTGCAAAACCTGAAGTGCAAAAATAAAGGAGAGCAGAAATAGGAGGAAAGGGTGGCAAGGGAAAGAAAACACATCTCGTTGTCTGTCTTGTTTCTGGAATCAGCTGTATATAGTTTCTGTGATCGTTTCCATGTTAAGTTATAAGGGTATGATGAATCAGGATCCATGCAAAGTGCATTCATCTGTAATCTTATGATCATTTATTGATGTTACTAGTAGCTGTTCTTAGTGCTTTCAAGTGCGTTGTACAAGTAAAAATCAACATGGGGACAATAGGCTTGCATTGCCCCAGGTAGAATGAAATAAATATATGTTGCACCATTTATCTTGACTTGGATCTGCCAGATAAACAGCCTTAATGTGTAATATTTATATGCTTATAATATATTTTTAACTCTTAATTTCTCCCTGTACCTTTACCCCCTTGCTTTTTCAATAATCTGATGCCGCGTAGTTTCTTCCAGTCGTGGCACGACTCCATTTAGTCTGTCGGTATACTATTTAGGATGTTTTCATCAATATTCGTCATGAACAAGAAGCATGCTTTGTCTAGTCTATCAGGTTTTGCTCGCAGATAATTCATCTGGGGTGGATGTTTTGTTGGTACAACGAATAGTAAGCCTTTGCAGCTGAGTAATATGAGCAGCAAAATGAAGACACAGCAAACCAGCCAGAGAGATCATTAGTTTTGTCACAACTTTTCAAATTCATATATTTTAAAGGCAAGTTTCGACCCCATCGAAGGAGAGGGATTTCCTGGCATGTTGCAGTCTTGGGCAAAGTTTCATGGAAGGGGATGCTTTTTGCAACAAATGGACATGAGTAGATAAGCAATCAAATGTCCTCGCCAAATGCGCTCAAGCATCTTTCCCTCTATAGATGCCCCAAAAAAGATAGGACGACACAGGATTTGGTGGTCTGTCAAAACTGAAGTGCAATTACTCTTTCTTAAAACGCTACGAAAAGCATGGTCCATGACAACCTCATGATCCACCTGTTATCTTTACGCTAGTTATTATGCAAAAATAATGTGCATTCCCTTTCTTTCTCTCTCTCTTTTTTTCAGAAACTAAGTAATGTTGAAGACAAAATAATCACCTGAATTTAAAAAAAATCTAACGGTACTTCGATTGAAAATTTAGGCATGAAAACTTTGTTACTCCATTTCTTGTATCTTGCTTGCAATCGTATTAGTCATGCACTAAAAACTTGAACTTCCCATCCTAGAAAGCCAAACATAAGTCCGCCAGGAAGTCTCTTGATCGCATACCATCCAGGGTCGGCTACCGTAAACATGTCAGTGCTCCACACACCTGTTTTTGCGCAACAATTTGCATCTTCAAACAGCTTGAAGTCAAGTGTAGTGTCAATCTATGTCATCCCGCCTCTCCTGTGTGTCCTGTGGTAACTAATAAAAAATTGCCTTCTGATTCGGTGGTGTTGAGCAAGGCTTACTTTCTGCAGAGAGTTCATTGAATACTTCTGGTTTTGTACACCGCAGAAGCCAACAGCAATGGAATTGCAAGGCTATACACTGGAAAGTGAAGCAAAGGGTTCATTTCATATGCTTTTATGAGAACTCTGCAATTCTGTGAGACAAGCAACCAAGTTAAAAAAGAGATGAGATGATCAAATCTAATAAACTGCCATCCGGCATTTTCATAAAAAGAGAGAGTTGATACTCACCATAAAATGTTTCCAACAAATCGCCCAGCAAACCACCAAGAGAATTTTCCGAAACAACCTCTCCACAAAAAGAAATTTAGCTATTCTACATCCTTGGTTATCATACTTTACTGATCTCTTATTCTTCTGACTAGAATCATCATCTTCTTTCTTGCCTGAAAGTGATAGAAAATGCTCTTTGTAGATACCTCTTTCAGCAGCCAATGCTCCAGCAACCAATATAGAAGGTATAACCACAAAGAAGAAATGGGAAAGCACAACCACCATAATATCTGGAGATCCAATATACTGGTGTTTTTCACTGTTGTTGAAATTTTTCACAACCCATCCCATGTAGGTCATGTACCCCCTGTTCTCACCATCAGTGAAAACTTGCCCAATAAGCCAGGGACATGAAATAAGGTAGATCAAGTATCCTAAAATACCAAACCACACCACAGGAATCCTGTAGAGGTCCTGCAGAACCCATGCTATACAATTTATTAAACCTTTTTCACAAATGGAAGTCTTGTAAGGGTACTGCTCCTTGGAGAAAATGAGGCAGATTTTTGGAATGAGAAGAATGGAGAGCATTAAATATATACCAGACCAGAATATTGGGTAGTACAAGGCAGCCCATTGACAACCCATGACAAAAAACTCCTTCCATGTCCATGAGATCTTAGTACTTAGACCATTTACAGAAAATGGCCTTAGTTCAGACAAAGTTGATCTTCCCATTGCATCAGTTACTTCTATTTGCAGCCAAAATCTATCAGGAGATGGATCCTCAAAGGCTTTATAATTCCATGCAGCTGCATAAATGTCTCCCCTTGATACATCCCTCACAAACTTGGTCATGGTTGTCTCCATGATCAAATGGGGACTTCCTGGTCTTGTGTCATAGATCCTAGCCACAACTGACATAATTGGAGAAATGGAAAACAATATACATCTGATTGTTTCGAAAGAAAAAGGGACCATATGTTGACATTCATACATCTGATGGAATGAAGATGTTAACATGAAGCGGGAGTCTAGTGGAAATGTGGGCAACACAATGGTTTTTTTGGTTCCTGATTTGAAGTCAATGTCCAGGTATGAAACATGACCTCTGTCAACAGCCATAATTCGCATGGCTCTACTTTTCCTCCAATCACCCATCTCCCACTCCCAGAACTCCTTAAGTGGTGGTGCTTGAGATGAACAGTTTTTAGCGCTCTTAGAAGGTTTTTGGTGCATGTTTAACTGAAAAAACTCATGCGAGGACAGAAAGTTCTCATTTGACTGGTGATGCCGTTTTAAATTCTTACCAAACCTTGTGTGGAGATGCCCACATAAATAAGCTGATATTGAATGCTTCAGAAAAACATCTTTCAAGCTTTTTTGAGAATGTGACAATGCTGAGAATGAAAGTGGAAAGTGCCCAAAGGATATCTTAGTTATAGGTTTTCCTTTTTCAGAATCCCATTGTGATAGCTGTGAATCTATTTGAGCCAGTAGTTGGTCAGTTGGATGCCCAAAAAGATTAGTTGGCCCTCGTACACCGGCAGACATTGTGCTGTCCAACCCAACGAATAGATGTTTGCGGTCACCAGTCTAGAAGACAGAACAAAATGAAATACATAGAAGAGGAGTCAAGTAAAGCTTTGACATTGTTACTGGCTGAAACAAGAGATATGTATTCATGCCTACAGCTAGAGAATTCACACTGGGAGTTCAGCTTCATATGAGATATGAATCTTAAAACAGAAAATGAAGGAGAATCATATCTTTTCTTAGGGTTTCAAAACTCTGAAATTGGTAGCAAGAATCTAAATATAAGTAATGGAAGGATGCTGAAATCACCAAAAAAAAACGATAGTCATAGTTTTGACATTTGGGAACAAATGCTGCAAAAATGACGAGAAAGAAAAAGGAAAGACATTTTGAGCCACCCATTTGTCCTTGAAAACAACAGTTTATGACTAGAAACATATTCTGAAGGTAGAGACCAACCTCAACCGTGACACTGTTGAGATTTCCTTTTCTTCCGAACTGCCCATTAATACTATAATTTGAAAAGAAATCAGACGAACCACCAATCTCTGGAACACCAAAATTATCATGATTTCCTCTGAGATCATAGAAAACCCTCTTGTCTAGTCCACTTCTTCTAGCAACATCTTCCATTACATTCCTGTATGCTATCCACTCAACTTCATTTTGTTTCATTGTTAACAGGTCCTTGCTTTTCCCATCTGGTAAAAAAAAGCAACAAAAAAGTTTCCAGTGTATCAGCGGAGCCATCATCGTGATTCGCAAAGTTCATTAAAAAAATCAGAACATTATGTACTTGTCTTATTCATATGTTTTATAAAAATCATGTCTTTGCATGTTTAAAAGAACACGAGCAAAAAAGTGACGCGCATGAAAAGGATAAATCTTTGCAGTATGCCGGCAGCTATCTAAAGCTGATCAACTAAGCTATCAAAAAGGGACGGTTTGATTAGCATTAAGATCCCAAGGCATCAAAACTCTTCCACTCAATTTTCTAATTTGAGAATGGAGTTCGGTGCTTTATAAATGCATATACATTTCACATAATTTAACCCCCAAGATTCAACAAAAAGAGTCAAGCTTGAAATTAACAAACACTCATAAGCCCAAACTCGCAAAAGAAAAAAACCAACAATAATTATACCTGTGAGATCACCAGTGATGAGAACGAGAGATGGATTAATCATCTTAAGAGCAGGGCCCACAATTCTCTTGAAGTCAAGGGCTCTTTCAGGATGGTGGACACTGAAGTGAAGATCAGAGAGCTGCACTATCCATATAATTGACTCTGGTCCTCCTTTCACTTCTATAACCCTGTCTTCCCATTTTCTGGGCGATGAAGAAATCAATTCCTCTGCTCCTCCTTCTTCTTCTTGTATAGAAACTGAAGTGGATATGGTGGTAAAGATGCATAACAGCATCAAAACCACAATTCCTGTCTCCCTGAACTCTGGATATTGTTTTTTTTCCATTGCTTCTTGTGAAACCAAGGAATGAGCTTTAATATATATATATATATATTTGGGGGGGGGGGCGGGGGCGGGGGATGGTTCTCTACAGTTTGTTTAATATAATTAAATATAAAAATAAATTAAATTAATGATAAATTAATTATGTATTGTATTTAATTTAAATTAAATTAAGAAATTTTATACATATTGTTAGAATCAAATAATAATATAGTTAAATATGGATACTCATTCATGCAATATAACATGAATATTGTTGAATTATAATGAATTACATGTTTCATTGAATTATTAATAAGTTAACAAATTTAGTATTTTCTTGGAATTAAATTAATTTGTTATGAATATGTGTTTGATTTAATACAATTCAGCATGAAAAATATTAATTGATAATGTATCATGAATTATATTTAATTTTTTGTTAAGTTTGCTTTAACATTAAATTTTGGGAATTTAATTGGATTTGTTATGAATTTTTTCAATTAGGGTTGAGGTAATGCAATTTACTTAAAATTAATTTTAAATTGACTAGAATTTGATTTTTTATATATATACAAAATTTCTAATAATATATTTATGTTAAATCATTATGGTGACAATATTATTCCTGAAACGAATAATAGTGTCATATATAATGACAGGAGTTGCTTGTTGTTAACCAGTAATTTAGACACATCGAATGTAGAAATGAAAGAATTCATTTGTCATGGATTTGGGTAAAATTATAATGATGTTGATGTTGAAATAATTTAAATGGATGAGATATTTATAGAGATGCATCATGTGATTACTGACGAGGAATATATGATTTGGTACATGAGTATAGCACTTGAGCAAGTTTCTCCACTTGGTTATATGAAGTACAGACAACATGCCCAACAAATTTAATATCATGTAAGTCATAAACTCTTTTTACAACTAATAATATGTTAACCATTGAGTTTTGTATATTTATATTTTAATTTAACATTAATATTTTATTAATACTAGTTCGCTTCTTGAGGGAGGGTCGAGAGGCCACATCTTATTTTCTTAGTACTGACAAAGAAAACAAAGTTCACATCGTAGCGTTCAAGTGGTTGGTTAAATGTTTGGCGCATTGGACTTAAAATCTTTGGAGAAAATCTAACTCTTGATAGTGTTGTGGCAGAGAATAAAATAACTCAGGCAAGAACAAAAGTTGGATCCGGTCATGCTACTGACGAGTTCAGATCATCCAGTAAACGACGTAAATGTAAATAGATAGATGAGTTATGTTTATATATTTTAGGTTTACTTGAATATTGTGTTATTAAATTATTTTATATTCATTTTGCATGTATATATGATTTTTTTTGGCATTCATTGGCTACTTATGATCATGAAATATGAGAATATGCTAAGTTTAATTAGAATTTGTTGATTGCGGTTATTGTGATTTTTTACAGATTTTTTTAAAGCGGAACAAAATTTTGGATATAATTTCTATATAGAAAAAACTCTGTCTAAATTTTAATAAAACTGTAAATATTTCAATTCTCTAAAATCATAAAGTAAATAAAAACTTCACATTAATGAAAACTATAATTTCATAATTTTTTTAGCCTTAAAATATAAAAATAATCGAAAACTTTACAGTAACCAAAATAGTCCAATCATTTTGGTTACAGTCCAACTGTTTTATTAAATATCCAGTTGTTTTTCAAAATAGTTTTATTGAGAATGTCATGGTTCATAAATGCCACATTTTATTAATGTCGTGGTTCTGAAATACGACATGTATTAAATGTCACGTTTCTAAACCATGATGTTTTTAAATTGTGTTATTTCGTCAATTTTTTATTTTATTTTATGCTATTTCAACATTTAATTATATCTTGGTGCTAATTGTCTAATTTATCCTTTTCTTTTCAGCATTATACTTGAGTAAATTATAAATTAGATCCTCATATTTGAAAATAAAACAAAGTAGTCCCTTTACTTAACCAATGTTGATAGTTCAATTTGGATGTATTTTATTCAAAAACACATAATTTTATCATGAATATTTTAATATTATGAATTTATTTTCTATCCTTTTTTATTTATTAAAATGAAAAATAAAATAGAAAATATCATAAAAGACTAAATTATAAATTGATTTAAATACATAAAGATTA
>Ga0325400_1002911_pt1 | contig 15255 bp, 14 predicted proteins | sample PopdelMetagenome_2_FD_205662 | JGI IMG/M metagenome (GOLD analysis project Ga0325400, IMG submission 205662) | Populus deltoides microbial communities from Bellville, Georgia, United States - Xylem-PdKOR-R1 | ecosystem: Host-associated > Plants > Phyllosphere > Stem > Wood/Secondary xylem... | reverse complement strand
GGAATATCACAGCAGACTCAATCTGCAAGGATTACTTGGGAAAATAATTTGCACTTGAGCACTGCACACACGAGAGGATTAATTAGAGGAGCCAGGAATTAATTAGAGGATTGCATATATATATATATAAACAATTGCCATGATAAAGTTTTATCATCAAAGTATAGATAATAAAAGTAATTATCAATAAACCCTTTACTAAAATATGAGAGTTTTAATTATTATTTTTTATGAAATAAGTATATTGATATTTATTTTTTTACTTGAACCTATAATTTCAGATAAATCCACTACTATCGAGAATCAATCATGCCAACCCTTTAGATTACTTAAGTCACATGAATCATTAAAGGCATTCCATGTATTTTATACTAGTTAGGTGTCTCGTGTTATGTTATGGATTAATTTTTTGGGCATAAAAAATATTAAAAAAAAACTAAGACTCAAGAATATTAGGTTTATCTGCAAAGCTAAACTCAAAAGCCACGGGTCTGGTTGTAACGTCTGATCTAAGAGTAATATTTATAATATAAATAATAATATTTTTAATATTAATAATAATATTAAACCTGCTTGACCTAGATTTAAGTGGGTCTAGCTGCAACGCCAGACGTAAAAGCTTTAAATGTGGGTTTAACTACAAGGTCGTATCATGAAAGTGTGATAACTAAATTAAAAAAATTAATATTAAAAAAAAATTAAACAAAAAAGATTAATTAAAAAAAACAAAGCAAAGCACTATTCTAATAAATAGTATTTTGGGAGGAGGGGTATAGTAAAACCCCATCATGATATTAGGATAATTTAATAAAAAATAAACAAAACAAATCATGAAATTTAATTCTCAATTAAATCGATATTAAAAGAAGAATTTAGAAGAAAAAAACTAATTCAAAAAAAAGAAAAAAAATCTGAGTCAACCGGGTTAACCCACCAAATTAGGTTAACCCGTCAAACCTGGAATCTGTGTTATGAGAATATAATAACTAAATAAAAAAAAATTTAATATTAAAAAAACTAAATTAAACAAAAAATGATTAATTAAGAGAAAAAAAACCTTTTACCTAAAAGGCATCTGTCTTTTACTGTGGATTTGAATTTGCACAATAAAATCTATAGTGAAAAAGAATTTACATAGTAAAATCTACAGTGAAAGTCGGCTACTACCCATAAGTTATAGTTAATCAATGGAATGACAATTTTTTCTTTTCTGGTTTTTTGGCAGTATTTATTTTTTCTTCTAAATATTTTGGCCTTTATTGATAATGAGGATCAATAAATAGGGAGTTGCTATACAGGCAAAGCTCAAATGCCAGAGAAAAGGTGACAAGGAAATGGCCTAGTTGTTATGGCAGCATAAACTATAGGCATTGCCTTTTATCACACCATTGCCTTCGAACTTAATCTAATTTAATGGGTGTTTGCTCATTTAAATTATTTAAAATTTTTAATTTATGTATATTTTAGTGTTCCTTTCACAAAGGTTACGTAATTAATGCCCAACTTAATTACTCCATTGCTTATATATAAATCAGCTGTCGCAGGCGCCGTTTTGCTTTTGCGTTTAGAACTTTGTCCAGCTGTATTTCAATAGTATATTTAATTTAAAAAATATTAAATTGATATTTTTTAATAGTTTTGATATATTTATATAAGAAAATAAAAAAATTTGTATTATGATTGTGAGGTGAGACTATCGATTTTCCTAATCACCTGGACTCCTAATCCCTCCTCTTTTTCTTTTTATCCTGGTTGAAAATATAATTGTGGTTGTTTTTTAAAGTGTTTTTTTAGTTAAAAATGCATTAAAATAATTTTTTTATTTTTTAAAAATTATTTTTGATATCAGCATATCAAAATGATTTGAAAACATAAAAAAAGTTATTAATTTGAAGCAAAGAAAAAAATAAATTTTTTTAATTTTTTTTAAAATGTTTTTGAAATGCAAAAATAAAAGCAGCCTATTAAATTTTTGTATAATTTAATTCCTCACAAACCATTTCTTAATTTTTTTTAGATTTTTAGCTAAACAATGTTCAATCAAATTGGATAGGGCATGAGAATTTCAATTACATTATTAGTGTTAAAAACATATTGAAAAAACACGTTTAATCTAGTTTTGTTAGGTCATATCTTCACGTCAAAGACCCCCGAATTTCAATGTCAAAAGAATACAATCTCAAGCAAAACCCAAATTTCAATGGATTAGGTAGACTAATCCATGTTTAAAGCAAAAAATGGACCGACATAAATTAATTTTGGTTCAAAAATTAAATGGGTTAATTTAAAATATTATTGTTTCACGATTTTATTTTTTAAAAAAGTTAAAACAATATTGTTTAATTTTTTTTATTTAAATCAAACCAGATCTCTCGTTTGTGTTTTAATTAGTGGACCAAATTAATTATTAACCTTCTAACAATTGTAGATGCATTTAACATAAACTTTTCAGCTGCTTCCCTGTAAATGGAGTGTATTCTCAGCATACAAGCTCCCATTTCCTGGCGCAGTACCCACGCGCCACCCCAACACGTATCCTAGGAATAGTAAAAGGCGGGGAACAAGGAGAGCTTCCTTCCCATTTTAAAAAATACTTGATAAAACATTTTCCAAAAAAATAATGAAAAATAAAATATCTCTCTCAGAGAAACAGGAGCAAGAAAACAGAGAGACCAAGCTGGAGATTTCTTTTTTTAAGTTCTAGCCATGAATGTGACCTTAAAAACGAAAAAAGAAGAAGACAGAAACTTTATTGTATAAATTATTACACAAATTAAAGATTGAATAAAAAGGTCCAAATTTAAAGAATTCTCTAATATTTTTGACCTCCAAATGCACATGGCTTCTTGATGCTTGTACTAGCTAAACTATAGTGTTAGTATTATACCTTCTCTTCTCTCCACATTTTTTTTGGTTATCTTTTTCCCCCCTCACATGCTCTCCTCTCTCTCTCTCTCTCTCCCCCCCTCTCTCTCTCTGTCTGCCTCTCTGTTAGTGGCTAATTATTCATTGACAACTAACGACTCAGTAGTTAAGACCAGTATCCAGACTCTTCATCAGATCTACAGTGAAAAAGTTTTTGCCCTTAAACTTTCATTTTCTTGTCTGCCCATGTGTACTTTCTTGATCTTCTTTGCTTCTTGGTTGCATGAACTTTGATTCCATCACCATTGATTCACCAAGGTTAGTCGGCTCCTTTGTTTCTTGAATTGTTTTCTTTGATGGATCTTTTGCTTTGTACGTGAAATGTTTTTGACAATGACATGTGTTTGCACTTGTTGTCTTCTAAAGTTACTCAAGGTTGGATAGATTAATGACGTAATGCAAGGATTCCTTTGTTTGGTTGACAGAATGGAGAGCGAATTCTTTTGTTTGGATAACTGTTTTAAATCAATGAATCCTCCTTTCTCTATAACAAGTTTTATTGTTTTTTGATATTTGGTTAAATTACTATAGCCAATCGACTTCGCTGTAATTTGTATAGCCATCCAATTTTGCTGTTGTTGCTTCTTCTGCTCCTCCTTTGAATTCATGATCTTGCTGCATGATATGTTTGCAGATTATTATTTGATTTCCTATTTCTGAAGTGTAGGATGTGATTTCCTCTGGTAATTCATCTTGTTCTGTAGGTTCCAATAGGAATTCATAATTTTCTAGTCAAAATAAAGTGCTTCCATTTCATAGTTTTGGAAACTTTTCTAATGCGAGCAAAGGGTTTAATAAGGTTGAAGTTTTTGACTGGTTCCGGGGACTAGAGTGGCGTAAGTAGCTTGATTCAGTAGCCTTTTCTGGACAGAAGCAAAAATTTGATGCAAGTAATTTAATGGTCAGCGAAATGGAGAGCGAACAAATGGAGGATATGGACATTGAAGCCCTCCCTTCAATGTGGCCTGAAGATATTGATAGTTCAAAACCATATGTAGAGAAGCCGGTAGGGGATCAAGATATGTTAGAGGAGGTTACAATAGTTGAGGAGCCAACTATAGTTGATTTCCACCATCTCGTCGAGCTGACCAATTACACTGATAGAGGCTCTTCTCAGTTGACACATCTTGTTCAACATTGGGAATACAAGCATGCAAATGCAGTCCGCCTTCTCAGAGAAGAGCTTGACATCTTAAGCAAACAAAGGGAGGAAGTTGAGCTCAAGAAATTGGAGATCTTGGAGGATTTTCGGTTTGAGGAAGAAAGATACAGTGGCGATAAACGACCGATTTCTATTTTGGATGAAATAATTGATTTATATCAAGATATTCCTCGGAGAAAACGTGATATCATTGTTCAAAGTAAGAAAGTAAACATAGATGCCGAATTCGACACTGTTGCATACTGGAAACAACGAGCAAAGGATTTAGAGAAATTGTTGGAGGCCAGTGTCCACAGAGAGCAGTTACTGATGGAGAAGTTACAGGAAAGCTTACAGAACTTGGAAAAGCAATCCTCACCAGTTGAGGAGTTGACACAGATTCTGAAAAGGGCTGATAATTTCTTACATTTTGTGCTTCAAAATGCTCCTGTTGTTATAGGCCATCAGGTATTAGGAGTAAAAATGATGAAAACCTACCTATTCTTTCTGCCATATGGCCAATTTCTAGCTAAAAGGTCTGATTTGCTGGCAATTTCTTCTTTCAGGATAAGGATTTAAGATATCGCTTTATCTACAATCAGTTTCCGCGTTTGCAAGAGGAGGTAAGAAATTGTAATCGAGGCAGGGTTTTCGTTGTTCTTCTTCAAAGAATTTTGTTAGCTAGCTGGAGTCGCTCTGAGTTACCTATCTATATTGTGCATTTCACATTTTTCAGGAAATTTTAGGAAAAACAGATGTCGAAATTTTTTCAGGCTCAGGAGTGAAGGAATCTCAAGATTTTAAGAAAGAAGTGTTGGATAAAGGATTGCCTGCAAAGAGGGAAATCACATTTGAGACAGAATTATTTGGTTCAAAGACATTTTTGATTTATGTAGAGCCAGTGTTTAGCAAGTCCGGGGAGACGATCGGTATAAACTATATGGGAATGGATGTAACTGATCAGGTAAATAATTCTTTTTCATAGTTATTTAGAATCTTCATTATCTTGGAGAAGTATGGGCATTTATGTTCCTGAATGCACAACAGGTGAGGAAAAGAGAGAAAATGGCACAGCTTCGAGAGCAGATAGCAGTACAGAAAGCCAAGGAAACAGAACTTAACAAAACAATCCATATAACAGGTTAGTTTTTCGGCGGAAAATTGTGCAGTGGTGACTTCTGTGGAAGAGAATCTCAATCTGACCTTGTCTCTCTGCACTTTTTCAGAGGAAACAATGCGTGCGAAACAAATGCTAGCGACCATGTCTCATGAAATAAGATCTCCACTTTCTGGAGTTGTCAGCATGGCTGAGATTCTTTCCACTACAAACCTTGATCGCGAGCAAAGACAATTATTGAATGTGATGATGTCTTCAGGAGACTTGGTTCTTCAACTTATAAATGATATACTCGACCTTTCCAAGGTTGAGTCAGGTGTTATGAAGTTGGAAGCAACAAAGTTCCGACCAAGAGAGGTAGTAAAACATGTATTGCAGACTGCTGCAGCATCATTGCAAAAGATTCTGACCTTGGAAGGACGTGTAGCCGATGATGTTCCCATTGAGGTCAAAGTTTCTCAACACAATGTTTAGCTGTCTTTTTTGAGGCAGCATTTTCCTTGAGTACTGCGTTTCTACTAATTGAATCTGCAACATAAATCCTTCTGTACCGTTTAGCTCTGTCTGAAGGCAAAATCTGTTTGTGTTAGTAAGGGGTTGCAACAATGTGCCAAACTCATCATTTTAAATTCAATGATACTTGTGCAGTAATTATTTAGCTTTTCAAGTTTCTTATTAAAGACAATCTGCTTCGATTTCAGGTCATCGGAGATGTTCTCAGGATCCGGCAAATCCTCACCAACCTGATCACCAATGCAATCAAGTTTACTCATGAAGGGAAAGTAGGTATAAACCTTTATGTCGTATCTGATCCATGTTATGGAAAAGCTGAAGGAAACCATCAGAAGTCATCTGGAGATCAGTTAACCACAACTGAGATAAAAGAAGACAAGCCTAAGCTGTCATCTCAAAATTGCAGTGATAGAAAAGGTTTCCACAGTAAAAAATACAGTGAAGGTCCATATCCAGATCATTTGCCTAGTGATGAATCTCAAACCCCAGTTAAGAATGGAAACACAACGGATGGGGATGAAGGGGAGGAACCTCAAGTACCTGGAACAACAGTGTGGCTTTGCTGTGATGTTTATGATACTGGAATTGGAATCCCAGGTACAGTATCGATACCTTGACTCTATTCTAAAACTATACACCAAGTTGAAGAAGAATTGAGAATACCTTCAGCTTCTTTTCTGTGGCTATTAACACTGCGGCTGTCTATTACATCTCAAGTTAGTTTCTATTGTGGAAGCACAATTAAGTACATTTCTCATTCATGCAACAGAAAATGCTCTGCCTACTCTATTCAGAAAATACATGCAAGTTAGCGCAGATCATGCTCGAAAATATGGTGGGACAGGGCTTGGCCTTGCTATATGCAAACAGCTGGTAAATTTTCTTTCCACCAAAGCTATTTTTGATTTGCAATTTGACTGTAACAAAGTGCTCAGAAACATTTTGGTATAAACATGCGTTCATAACTTAAAATACTAAAACAGAACATTATGTGCTTACGGATTTTCACACTGCCTTCTTACAATTCTATTCGTTTGGAATAGGTTGAGCTGATGGGAGGTCGTCTCACTGTGTCTAGCAAAGTGAAATCTGGATCTACGTTTACCTTTGTGCTACCGTACAAGGTATCATCAACCTGTGATTCTTCTGATGATCCTGATGATCTATCAGAGATGGCTGATCATGAAGCTCCACTAGAGGATGAAACTGCCGGGTTCTTTCAGTTCCAACCACGTACTTTGGGCTCTCTATTCTCTTCTAATGGATCCACCAGGACCCAAAAATTATTGCCACATAGTATCGGTTTTACTAAATCCCCTAAAATTAATGGAATCTCAGAGGATTCTTGCTCATTTCCTTCTGGTAACGTTAGACTGAAAGAGACGACTTGTGTTGAGGATGCCTGTTCTATGGTTGAAGTCGCTGAGACCTTATCTGAACCTGAAAGCTCATTTAGTCACAGCCCTGAACGCGACTACGAGAATGTAGTTTGTAGAAGTCAACAAAGTCAAGACGACAGAAACTGTAAAATCCCGAATGGCACTACAAATTGCAATAATCACACAGAATCAAGCAGAGAAGTGAGCTTAAGGGCAAATACAGCCGAACCACCAGGATCGTGTCAGGAAGAAGAAAAATCTGTCATTAATTCTCAGTGCACTTCTAGCAGCATCCCACAAAAACCAGAATCAAAACCAAAGCCAAAGATTCTTCTAGTAGAAGATAATAAGATCAATGTAATGGTGACGAAATCAATGATGAAGCAGTTAGGCCATACCATGGATGTTGTGAATAATGGAGTTGAAGCTGTGCGTGCAGTTCAGTCCTGTTGTTATGATCTAGTTTTGATGGTAATTTCTAGATTCAAATCATTTCTACCGCCACCTTTTCTTTGTTCATGGTTCTTCTGATGGGATTATGTGAGAAAACACTTAGATTCTTAAGTTTCAGTAACCATGTATGACATTAATTTTGCAGGACGTCTGCATGCCGGTAATGAATGGCCTTCAAGCTACACAATTGATTCGTTCTTTTGAAGAAACTGGCAATTGGGATGCTGCTGCTAAGGCTGGAATAGAGCCTTCAGCTTCATTACAAGATAGTCAGAGTTCTATTCATTATGATAAGAGGATGCCTATAATTGCGGTGAGCACTTCACTCTTAATAGCCTCTAAAATTCTGAGACCCCATTCTATCTCCTGATTCACTAGAAATCTTACCACCCTGAGTGTTTTTAGTTAGATGTTTGTTATTATCAAACAACACAAAGCATTGTGGCTTGCTTTCAATAGTAGCCGAGCTACACTGAAGCACTGAAACATGTCCTTATTTCATCACCCTTTAAGCCTTAAATCCGTCTGCACATACTAACAGATTCAGTTGGTGAATGCAGATGACAGCAAATGCATTATCAGAGAGTGCAGAGGAATGTTATGCAAATGGTATGGACTCATTTGTTTCAAAGCCTGTGACTTTTCAAAAACTAAAAGAGTGCCTAGAACAATATTTACCATGATGTCTGATGTAAATTTGTGTACAAAAAATGCTAGGAAAATTTTGTGACCAATGTAACATGCTCTTTGCAGCCATTAGTATCTCAATAGAAGTTGTATATATATCCATGTCAATATTCTTTCCCTTCTTCAAGATTATTTTAACATTGTTCCTTCAAAGATTAGGAAATCTCTGGTTTCTAGTCAAGTTAGGACTTGAAAGAAAAGGCAGAGAAGCCTACAACAGACATGAAGGTACAGAAGTTAATGCAGGATTCCCTTCAGCAACACTAACACAAAACAGAATTTTCACTGAAAGAGACAAAGGGCAAGAGATATACTTGTGATAATTTACTAAAATCCTGAAACTCAGTTTATTCCTACTTGCATCCTTATAAAATCGTATTACTTCTATGTATCCGCAATACAGTAATTCAATGTCTTTACTAATGGCTACTGGGGTTCTAATTGTCAAATGATAATGTACAAGTCAATTATTTTCATGGTCAATTTCCAAAGCTATTGGTCTCTCTTGATTTTGGTTGGTAAGCTGATCAATATTTATTACTGCCTCTTGAGGTGCTTGCCTATTTGGACTAGAATCATAATCTGTAGAAGAAGGATCTTCAGGAAATGGTGTGTGAACTGAGAAGGCTGACGGACTTGGCACGCCCATAGAAGGCAGACTGATTCCATTTCTATCAGTCAGTTCCATTTGTCTGGATGTTTGGGACGTCGAGTCCCTTTGAATGAAGATTCTGAAGAAATTTTTAGTTCTATCCCATATTGAAGCCGTGGGATCAGAGGGCCTCAAGTCTCTTCTTTCTCGGTAAACAAACATGGCAAAGAAGATAATGAGAGCTAAAAATGCAGCTAGTCCGGCAATTAAGAATAATCCCCAGAAACTCTTGAGACTAAGGATATTAGATGAAACTGAGGTGCTGGAATCTGGACAGCTGCCTTTTCTGCCAAACCATGCATCCTCTATTTGCTTCATTTTATCCCCCTCTGTCACATTTAAAATTGCCCTTGATATATCAGGCACTAGAGGAGAACCTTTAGGGAAGACCTGAAGTCACAAAAACAAAGCATAGATGAGAAACCATGCACTTATTAGCCATATAGGAAATGGAAATAGAAAGATGGAAAAGTGAACTTACAAAGCCAAAACCGCCGGTTTTGAATGTAGGATCAATCATGGTATATTTCGTGCAATATTTTGACAGAAAGAGTTTCATATATGGCACTTCGTCGAAAGCAGCAGCAATACCACCATTTCCACTTCCTTTGGAAAAGAGTTCGTGGCATTCTTCTGGAGAATTATACATCATGAGCTTGGACTCGTGGAAACCCAAGCCTAACAGGATTTCTCGAACAAAAGAACCCTTCAGGTAGCCCACATACCCCCCCTTCATAATGAGATCATGTACATCAGTAACTGTAGGCTGCAGCTGCTGGACTGTAAGTAAGCTCGTTAAACTGGCGGTGTAGCTCTGTGTGAGGACCAACACAACAAAAAACCATATAATTACCACTGCCCGAGCCAAGTTGCTAACCAATTTCTCCCCTGCAAATATAAACATAAAGTCAATTTGGTGTTTATATATATATATATATTGGTGAGTGCTAGTACTAAAGAAGAAGGGAAATTCACAAGGGAAAGGGAGATTACGCTGTGCAAAAACCATTGTTGAGAAGGAAAACCAGAAGCTAGTTCCTGCTTGATCTGAAGCAGACCCTCGAAAATCTTCATTTATTCTGTGCTCAAGAACCCAGACAACAAATCCAATGAAAAGAAAGAAAAAAAAACTGCTCACCCAAAGGTCCCATGTCAAAGGTTTCATGAAGACCCATGCATTTTTACTATTGTTGTCTGCTATAGGAACAATCATGGAGACACCACTTTCTGTGAAAGGCAAGGTGTAATCGATGTACAAGGACCTGTTGAAGACAATGGACACGTCTCCAACCACAGCATCATAATTCTGTTCGCAGTAAACAAAAATGCAAAAGAAAGAAATTTACTTGCATCAACGTGGATGATATCAATGCAATATCATAAACATAGAATAAGTACACAAAAGATATAACTATATTTTACCTTTAAATACACTTGATAGGCCAGATCATCGTAAGTTCCAGAAGGCATGGCATGGGGAATGTACTCATAAGGCAAAGCATAAGGCAATGCTTTCACTACTGCATCAAAAACATCTATGCAGTATCCGGTGACTTTTGTGGTGTTGGAACTAGGATCCTTTGTCACAGCCACAAACTCAACGAAGCCATCCTTCACTGGCACTCCTATTTTCAACTTCTTCTCATTTGTGGGAATCTCCCAACCCTTGGGAGCGACAGTTGCATCCCCAGGAAAAATTGCAGTTGAAATGCCGGACATAGAAGTTGAATTTGTAGGTTCCAATTGTTTCACGAGTCCTTGTGTTGGTGTCCAAAGCCCAACCTCTCTTCCTCCATTTCCATTCACATTAACTATCTGGAAAGCTGGAGACTGCAACTGCCCATCAACAAAATGGTAATCTCCTGTAAGGCCTTTGAAACTAGTGTTTGATAAAGCTTGAAGAAGGTTTGGACCATTTAAGGAGACGCCAAGAGTTGCGAGATCCGTTGATGAGCTGCTAGAAACATTTGCCTTCTGAAAGCCAAAATTTGTAGCTCCAGCTTTCTCTACTGCCCTGGCCAATGCTTTCGTAGCATCATAGGCCCATAGTCCATAAATGCTCAACTCAGCGTCAATGTTATTTGGATTATCTTGCAAGAATTTCCTTTTCCACCGAACTCGAAAATTTTCAAGCTCTTTTGTTCTTGGAATGTAAGGTTTAATACCCAGTACCCCTTGTATTGTATCAGTGACGGAAGGACTTGGTGAACTCAAGAAATCAGTAGTCAGACCATCAGTCATGATCCAAACATAGCCTTCACTCATCATTCCAATCTCTTTAGCTTTGGCAAAAAGCCGAGTACCTAGATAGCCATACATGTGCACAATGAAAACTCTAGTTTGCTTTGTCATCAACTTATAGAGCTCCTCGATAATTTGATCATCAGTGGCTAATGGAGAAATGACGCTCCGGTATGGGACACGAACATCAACTGCTTGCAGAGAATCAATTAAATAAGGTATAATTCCCTCTCCATATTCATTTTCAATGTAGATGGGTACTGCTTCTATCCATCCAAAGGCTTGAAATAATGCACTTATGGCGCTCACTTGAGCTGAGTCGCTATGTGTAGCTCGAAAAAAATAGGTACTCTTAATGGAAGTAAGAAAAGGACTTGTTGCAGAAAACGACATTATGGGCACCCGAGCTTTTTCTCCAAGGTCAATAACAAAATTGGCTTGCATTGATGTTGATGGCCCTAAGATTGCTTGCACTTCCACATTTTTTATCAAGTCGAGGGCTGCGTTTCGCAAAGGAGAGAAGAAAAATCAAAGACATTACGTGAACCAAATTTGTGCAGCAGAGAGAGCAAGCAAAGGACCACCGTTTCTTATAAGATGACATTCTAAAGAAATCAAATTCCACTTTCTTATAGGATTACCATTCTGAATACATGTTTTATGATTTGTGAGCTCCTCTCCTCTGCCCCCACAGCAAAAAAAACTAACCTATACTTCTCTGGCCTAGCCATTCTTGCTGATCTAGCCATGTGTATCTCTCACTATCAATCCAGATTTTTGGGCAGAATATGAACCTAACTTTTTATCTTCGTAACTCGAGGAGGCAAAAGATTTTAATGTCAATTAAAAGTCCTGTTCCAACTTGAGTAAAAACTGGCCTATTCATTGATGATCATACATATGCAAGAACCACTGTTCCTATATAGTTTATGCATAAATGATAGGTATATCTAAGGCTGTAGATTTCATCAGAAGACGGCCGCTAAGGCAATAACAAGTTAAACAGATTATACAATGAGCTAATCCAAAAGTGAACAAGCTTCTTATGACATATTCATCTACCGAGTACTGACAGTTGAAATTGGCCTACAAATGTGCAGATCGCAATATATTCCTCTCTATGAAAAGAATATTGCTTTTGTCAAACATCTGCTCTGAATTAATATTAGAGCAGAGGTTTCTTTTGAAGGTTTTTTCCTTGTATTTTGATATAGTTCTAAAGTCAGATGATCTCCATATGCAGATAGCCACGTTGGAAGTACAAAGGAGACAATTCTATTGTGTGGAGTGCAAAATGTCTAGCCCACAATATCAGATACGAACAAGAAATACAGCTCACAAAGGATGGCTCTTGAAGCAAGATAGCCACAATTTATGATGACTTTTATATGTTCTGACCCACCTTATCATTGATGGACCGTAGTAAAATAAAGAAGTATTTTCATTATCATCACATCCCTGTATAGCCACAATTATACACAGGGATTTCTATGATCAAACTAAAAGAAGTTCCAGATTGAGAACCTCGGATAATTAACACAGAATGTGTAAATATCTACCGTTAAAATGCTGACTTTCTTAACACTTTTTGATTAAAAAAACGATTCATAATTGGAGAAAAGAGAAGATAATATCAAGAAATTAAGAGGGGAGGCAGAGAGGGAACCTGCAGCAGCTGCACCAACAACATCTTTCTTGGAGTCCCTGATGGCGAGGACCAGTCTGGTTTTGTAGTCACCACGAGTGGCATAGAAGTCTGAAAGGGCCATGTTGATGCAGCTCAAAGCAATATTGACATCAAAATATTCCAAGTCTAGAACCACACCTACATTCACTGGGATAGAAGTTGTGTTTTGTGCCACTCCCATTTCCATGAACAAAATCTTCAAACAAAGAAAGAGTAAGAAGGAGATAACAGGCTTTAAGGGGGTTTTCCTCATCTTGCTGACTCTATCTAGATTTCCTGGTTTAAGCTGTGATAGGAAAAATGTCTTGTCTTGTTTATAAGGTGGTGCCACTCACGGGTTTAGCACAAGAGAGTTTGAAACTGCACGCGGGGAGGACCCGAATGTGTCAGTTTGAAGAGAGGAGAGTTTCATTGACTCTTCTTGCCAGGAAATTGCATAATTTGATCAATCAAACGATAAGTTTGGTAAGGCTACTCATACACAAACAAACAGTCAGTTCATTAAATATACTTTTCAAATCCAATCTCTTTTTTGAGCTGTGAACTAACCTTAGAGTCGACTCCTGTGTTTTGTGCCCTCAATTTTTAAGAAAAATACAAAATCAAAACTTTTTATTTTTTATGTGAATATTTGAGCTAGTTAGATTAATTAAATTTTAATCAAGTTTCATTTAATTGGATCACAAATTTAACCGGGTTGATTATAAATCTAACCTTTCGATTACTAATTTCTAAATCAAGAGATATTTAATCAAGTTGTCCAAAATTGAAAGAACACGATGCAAGAAGATTTGCATTATTTCTAAATCAAGAGATATTTAATCAAGTCGTTCAAAATTGGAAGAACACGACGCAAGAAGATTTGCATTTACTTTGACATTTCTCATTTGACTCGTTATATCACTTGTTATAAGGTGGAATCACCTTGCATCCATAGTAAAAAAAAAGTTTAATTTTTAGAGATATTTAAGCAATTTACATGCACAAAAAATATAAAAAAAACCTGAAAAACCCCTTAATCGAAAAGAAATTTTTTAAAGGGTCATTGATAATTATATTATAGAAAAAAATATGAAAATATTGATTAATACTCTTCTTTAATAATGTAATTACTAATAAGTCTAGTAGAAAACACTTATATACTTCTAAACCGAAACTTACCCATCAAGAGTAAAATAGTAGCTTTACTGTGAATTGTATCGTGCATAATCCCAACGGTTGACTTACAATCTCAACTGTTGACTGTTCCAAAGGAAATTTACAAATTGACAGCATGTTGTTAAGTTAAGACAAGCCATTATTTTGAATTGCCTAGCTACTTCTTGTTCGCTACGTTTTAATATCCGTCCCTCTCCCAATTAATAACAATACACAAAAATATGAGTTCTAGACGTCTCTATCTCTTATCACCATCCACCATATATAGAAACTAATGTTACAAACTCATGGGAAAAAACCTTAACCAAACGGTGGCAACTACTTGAAGGCTAGAAATTACAGGTGTTAGTTCAGGGTTCATCACATGTTATGGAGTTAAAATGATAGAGTTTTTATTTAAAAAGTTAAATCAGGTTTTATATTAGATCACAAGTTAATTTATTAAATCAACTCTTAATTTGGTTCAACATAAAACTCAACTTAGGTCATGTTTTGAATTTACAATCATATTGTAGTTTATCCATCTGACTAGGTTTAATAGCACTAGAAATTACAAACGAGAGTTTGGTTATAGTTTGTCTATGACTCAATCAGAAAGTATAGTGCATATCAATAAACAAACAATCATAAAATAAAAAATAAAATTGAAGCCCAAAAAAGGTAAAAAAATAGATCAACTAGCTAGCAAGCAAGAATTCTAAATAATATAAATTCTGAGAGGTAGCTTAACTGGTTAGATTTTGAGTTTGTTCTTCAATGGTCACGAATTCGAGTCCTCTCAAGACTACTAGAGACTTATATAGTCGTTAACATTAGAAGCTGTGTGATTAGTCGAGTTGCGCGCAAGCTGACTCGGACACCCATATTAATAATAATAAAAAAAGTTCTAAATAACGTAGCTCCCCGTCTTAATAATGCAACTCATTTTAATCTTATTGATGCCCTGATAGAATTATCAGAGCTCTATAATGATGCAATATAGTAATTCAACATTTACCCAGGCATTGGAACTAATTGCAGTTAAGATAATTTATAATGATTATTATGAGTTGTAATTATAGTGTATCATAAAATAAAATGAGTGACTAACAAAAATCAAGTAATAACAATTTAGCATGTTGTTTATCTAACAAAAATTGAAACAGCAGAAAGGCCCAAAAGTAGGCCCGTTAAGGTTGTAACAGAAACGGGTCGGGTTATGTTATATGTTTGCATTGATGGGTGCAAGCTTGATTCAGGATGCTGAAATTAGTACAACTTGTTGTGCGTTGATAACAAAAGAAGTTTGCTGAAATTAGTACA
>Ga0325400_1002909_pt1 | contig 15255 bp, 9 predicted proteins | sample PopdelMetagenome_2_FD_205662 | JGI IMG/M metagenome (GOLD analysis project Ga0325400, IMG submission 205662) | Populus deltoides microbial communities from Bellville, Georgia, United States - Xylem-PdKOR-R1 | ecosystem: Host-associated > Plants > Phyllosphere > Stem > Wood/Secondary xylem... | reverse complement strand
AAAAGCTATGACTATCTTCGCCTAATCGTTTTATGCTCAGTAAATTCTTTCAATAGAACAAGTTCAAATATTAATAACTATATAAAAAAACAAGGGTATGCCAAGAATGCCTGTATAGTAAGTACATTTAAGTTGTTTTTTTTTTTTGTATTTCAAAATTAAAAAAAATAAAACAGAAAGAGATATAAAATAAATCCATATTTAATATAATCTTAGAATAAATTTATATATTTTCAAAAAAAAAATATATAAAAAAAACATATATTCTTTATTTTCATTATTTTTATCCTTTTTATTTCGAATCACCCATGTTATGTCATAATTTCTACAAAATAAGAAAAAACTTAAAAAACAACAACCAACTACCACTTTGGTTTCAAGGACCGTGGTGGCTTTTTGCTTCTCGAATATCGTGCAAGTATTTGCCTTTTTTTTTTTATGTTCGTTTGGAGGTGTTCTTTTGGGTTCTTCGAGAGCGAAAAGAGAGGCAGGGGTAAGTGGCTAAGTGCTCCTCAACCATTGTGTGAATACTGTACAATGAAGAAGGTAACGAAGGACAAAAAGCAAGAGATAGTTAAAGAAAGAGACTGTGAAGACTGGTGTTTTGTTTGCAAAGATGGTGGAGAGTTAATTCTCTGTGACTTTGAGTAAGATTTTTTTTTTCCGTCTATTTTCTGACTTTCAAGTTCAATCTTTACTGTTCAAAGTCACTGTCTTGTTGGGTTCTTCTTGTTTCTTCTTTTGCTATTGATGACTGAGATATTTTGCATGCCTGGAGATTGGAGTGCTAGTTTCCGTCTTTTGGGGGTCAAAGGGTAGTTTTGTCTTGGTGAGTTTCTGTCCGGTGGACTGAACTTGCCTCATGTATGCTGCTATAACATACAAGGATTGTAGTAGTATTTGCTTTTGCTTTCCCAAGTTGAAACAATCCATTTTCTTGTTATATCTTGATTTTTAATGATTTTCAAGGCACTATATTATGTACATTGTTAGATTGTCACCTTGAACATGGCAGATTCTTCAATGCCTTTTTCAAGAATTTAGAGTTTACTGTGATTTTGTTTTTGAATTTCACATCCTCTGAATGTCCGTGGAAAAGCGAAGATCGGCAGTATCTTTGCTTTTGGGAAATAAAATTTCTTACCAACCAAAGTCTATTTTTTCTTTTGAATATGGAAGTTCTTGATTTCAGTATTGATAGGCCTAGGAGCTTGTGAAATCGTGATTTTGGTATTAATTGGTAAGTTGATGGAAACTAAGAAAACGAGGTCCTTGTTGTTTGAATTTGATGATCTTGTTTCATTTTTGTGCTCAATAAAAGTTGGCATTTTGTATGTCATAAGTGTTTTCTTGAGCACTTCCTTTGAATTAAAGCTTAGATAGGGTGAGTGGATGAAAATCTTGTACTTGTAAAACATTAAAATAATAGAAAGTACTAGGATTTAATTGTTTAAGAAACAATATTTTGTGATCTTTTTCTTTGATAGTTTATGTTTAGCATTCAATTATGATCATCATTGATCATTTTTAAATCTATCACTCGCTGAAAATGCAGTCACTGGCAAGCAATGTTGTACCCGTAATTTTTATTTGTGCACAATTTGTTTTTTCTGAACTCAATGTCAGATAGATTCAGCTATGGAGAATGCCTAAAATTTGAAGGTATGGATGACTAAGAAAGTTGTGTTTTCTTCTATCTAGAAAGGGGAATACTGATTGTATTTTTCCAAAAACATCAACACAATAACATGTGATCATGTTGCATTGCCTTATGTTTATTATCATGGTGAATTTCTCTGTTTGGCTCAATCTATTTACAGTATGAATGTTGCTAGCTTTGGTAGGAGTAATAGGTTCATTACTTTTTGAAAGTCGAGCCTCTCTGCAACAAGGAAAATAAAAGAAAGAAAATACTGATGTTCCTAAATGGAAGTTAGTCACTTGGATAGTGTACTGTTATGAAGCATGGTGGTGTTTAATACATTGAGATAGTTGAGCGGTTTTCAATTAGCGTTGTCATCCTTGTTTTCTGACAGTCAAATAGATATCTCTAATGATGAGAATTGAGAAAACCTGCCATATATTATTATAATGAGTACATACTGCAGAAAGCTTTGCTGTTATATACACTTGTCCATGAATCATGATTTAATCCTTGCCCGTGAATAATTTATGGGGACGGCTATAATCTGATTGTGGTAATCCTGCATTGAAACTGCACTCATTTCTTGACTTTCCTCTGAAGTATGTGCGACAGCTACTTCCATGCACCTCTTAAATTAAAATTGTCAATGTCATTGTTGCCTTTCTAACTTTTTTCCTCTTTCTAGTGATTGTCTAAAGGTTTACCATACAGAGTGTGTGAAAAAGGGTGATTCCTTTCCAGGAACTGGTCAGCCATGGACTTGTGGTAAGTCACTAAAAGTTATATGTGATGATAATCTAACTTGAAATTATGTCTTCTATTCAAATATTTCTAAGCAAGTGTAGTTACAGTATGCATGAGGTAGATTACACTGTGTTAGCCATGCTACTTTGAAATATCTTAATATATTAGGTTTCCTTTTTCTCAACTTTCTTTGTAAAGAATATGACAGGAAAACTTATGTAGCATATATAAAAAATTTTGATGTTTCAGCTCGGCATTCTTGTACCAAATGTCAAAAAGCCACCAAATTATATTGCTACTGCTGTCCTAAAGCTGTATGCAGTCGCTGCATCAGTGCTGCTAAGTTTTTAGCTGTTAGAGGGAATAAAGGATTGTGTGAAGAATGTTTAGAGTATGTACATTGTGTAGAAGATAAAGATGATGTGGATGCTGATGGGGTAAGCATATCACCTTGTGTGTCATTTTTTAATTGCAACATGCAAATGTGCATTCTGTACTAGTTCTTGTCTGCATATTGCATTTCAGAATGACCCAATAAATACATTACAGCAGGTTTTGGGTTGGCTTGTGACAGATTGGAGAGTTTGGTTTTTTCTCAAATTCTGCAAACACTTGGAAAGAAAATGCAATAAGCGTATCACATTGAATACTTAGACAGGTCATTTTGTCTGCCAACACTTTTAGGTAATGTTTTGGTAAACATAATATATTTTAATTAAAGAATGAAGGGAAGAAAGTTGACTTATGTATCTTGCAGGGATATGTTTCTTGAATTTTCCTGGTTTTTTAGCACCATGGACATGCATTTTAGTAGATAAGCATGAATCTGATTCCTAGGTGATTGTTGAAAAGTAGGGATACCAATGGAAAGGACTTGGAAGTTTTTCAACAAATGAAGAGGATTTTAGCCATTTAAACAATGAATCAGATTGAAATAGAAACTTAGATTCATCTATGAACTCTCAACGGTTGGGCATCTATGCTTTCTTTCAATTTATTGGTAAACTCTACTCTTTTTTGGATGTGAGAACGAAGTTATGGTGATGATTGTTCCACTGTGGCTGTATTTTGTATGTATATCAATTTGCAGGGTGAAATAGACTTGACAGATCGAGATACGTATGAATGCCTGTTCCTGGAATATTGGGAAATCATAAAGGAAGCAGAAGGCTTGACATGGGATGATGTCAATTTGGCAGAGCTTGGGCTGAGAAAGCATTCCAGACGCAGCTTCAAGTCAACTAAAATTGGGAAGAGCAAAAATGATGGTGACTTGGTGATATATGATAGTGATCTGGAAATTACTGAAGCCTACAAAACAAGAGGAAAAAGGAAGGGGTCAAAGCCAATTGAATTTGATGGATGGGGATCAAAACAGCTTATTGAGTTCCTCACATTTCTTGGAAAAGATACAACAAAAGAGCTATCACAATATGAAGTTAATACAATCATCTGTGCATACATTCAAGAAAAGGAACTTCTTGATCCCGTAAAGAAAAAGAAAGTTATTTGTGATGAAAAGCTCTATTCAATTTTTAGAAGGAAATCTATGTATAAAAATGCCATACTTAATCTTCTGGAATACCATTTTACTGCAAACTTAATTGATTCACAGTCAGAGGATGATGAAAATATAGATGGAGTCGAAATAAGTTTTCAAGAAAAAAGTGAAAAATCCACTATAACATTCAAGAAACGGAACTCAATGGGCTCTCGAATGAAGTCTGAAGAAATAGAAGCAGTTCCTAGACTCCATGACAGTGGTTTTGCAGCTATAGTTACTGAGAATATCAAACTTGTCTACTTGAGGAAAAGCTTAGTGGAGGAACTGTCGAAGGAGCCTGAAAGTTTTGAAGGTAAGATAGTGGGAAGCTTCGTGAAAGTAAAAAATGACTCCAGAGACCCCAGTGCTAGAAATTCTTACCAGCTCTCACAAGTTACAGGTAGGTCACTGTATCTGGACCAACCATAGCATTCAATTATTATTAATGCATGAAGGGGATGGCAGCTTATTTTCAGTTCTGCAAAACCAAAATCTTTTCGTTTATGTTTTTATTCCTATTTGCATAAAGTGGAAACATGATTGGTAATTTGTGGTAAATTTCACACAATGTAGCTCATTTTTGCGCCTAAACATATGTTCTATGTTTCGGAGGTTATTCACATTTCATTATTTTATTTCTTGTTTTTATCTCAGGTATAAAGCAATCCTCAGTAATTGGAGAGAATAAGAGTGAAATTCTTTTTAGAGTTTCCAGTATGCCAATAGATGTATGCTTTTCAATGCTTTCAGATTTGGACTTATCTGAGGTAACTGCTATCGAAGCTTTCGAATAGAGATAATGATATGTTTTATTCTGCGAATAAATATAGGTTTTGAAGGTTTCATCTAAATGAAACAGTATTGTCAATAATTATCCGAGTCTTCCGTGCTTATCATGGGAAATGGATAATTCACTAGCCTACCATTTTTTTCTTATCATTTTTATTTGTATTCTATTTACCTATCCCTTTGCAACATTGTTGTTCTTTCCTCTTACTAAGCAATTCTGAGAAATGCCAGTTCTGATGACTATCTCTCAATTAAGTTACCATTTCCCATTACTCATAGCATAATAGGGCTTTGCTGAATTATCTTCACATAGTGGTTGAACTGTTTATTGATGTATTAGGCACATTCTTGTCATTTGCAGGATGAAATTGAGGATTTGAGACAAAATGTGGAGGAAGGGTTACATCCGAAACCTACTATTGTAAGATTTTCAAAGAATAGTTTATCTTTTTCTCTTGAGGTGCAACATTTCTGAACGAATCATATTGCTTTTTCCTTAGCATTCTACTATTTCAAATATATTTTGATTATCTCAAGAAATTTTTAGACTTTAATATTAAGGATGTCAGAGTAATCATCATTATCGGAGTTCAAGTTGCTAGTTTTGTAGATAAGAAAAGAATCACTCGAAACCTATAATTAAAGAAGGGGAATTCAACTTTACACCTGTTTTCGAAAATGTAGAGTTCTATCCTTTGAGAAACTGTTTAGCTAGGAAATGGAAGCTGTTTTCTGTTATATTTCTGGTTGTATGGTAACGGACTATTTACAATAGGTCAAACAATTTGCCAACTTAATTGTCCTTTTTTTTCCCCTTAATATGGGTAAAGTAATAGGTTACGGCAATAATTGATGGGGATGCCTTTCTTGACAGGTGGAGCTTGAACAGAAGGCAAAACAGCTGCATGTGGATATAACAAAACATGTATGTATTCAGACTTGATGCTATACCTCTTAATAATGTTTTCCTTACCCTTTGCATCCTGAAAAAGTTAAACAAACTTACATATTGCTTGCTATAAAAAACTTCTCATTTCATTAGTTATTAATGGGAAACATTTTGCTGCAGTGGATTGAGAAAGAGCTGGCAAGGTTACAAAAACGCATTGATTTAGCAAATGAGAAGGGATGGAGAAGAGAATATCCTTTCATGGTGTATGCTATTTAATAAAAGTGTTGGCTTTGGTAACATATTCCATCATCTTCAAATTTACTTTCTCGAACCTCTTACATAAACTTCCCTGAGATTATATTGGAAGCACACTCACCCTCTTTAAAGCCTAAAACGAAGTTCTTGGCTCTGCCATGCGCCCCCTATATTCTTTTTTTGCACCATAAATGCTAATCAAATCTGTCATATTGGTATGATGGGGATGCTATATGTCTAGCTTTCGCTGAATTATACCTTTCTAAAATTTACTTGGTACTGATTTTTTCTTTTATTTGTCATCATTGTCATCCATTCACCATCATAAACGAACATGTAACATTATGCATTTTTCACAAGTTATTAACTATCTCAATGAATGATTGTTACCTTAACCTTTTATTGGTGTCAAACGTTGTTTGAATATTTAGATGAACTAGAACTGCTTAAGAAACCATCTGAGCAGGAACGATTGTTACAACAGTCGCCAAAGGTCATTCAACAGATGGTCGAGTGCAAAACTTCTCCACAGATGTTTCAGAAACGATACAGACCAATATGATGGATCATGCAGGGGTGCGGGCTGGTGTAGGGGTGTAGAAATCACCCAGCACTTAAACTGGAAAATACCCAAGCTTGGCCATATCTCAGATGGATTTTGAAACTGAAACTGCTTTAAGCAACTTGGTCATCCTTTTTGTTAGCAAACTATTTGGGAGAAAATTTTGTTTAATGTCAGGGATGGGTGTATTATGTCATAAATTTGCACTATATATTATAATTTACAACATATGGTTGCTTATCATCCTAGATTTGGGGATTGATATTATAGCAAAATCATGGTTGAAAAAATTTGATGATGCACAAAAGCTCTCCTTTCTGGCCCCAAACCTATGCCAACTTTAATTACAAAGACTAATACAATAAATACATGGGGAGGCCTTTTCAGTCTGCATATTACTTAAATTTCTTGTCACTTACATATAATGTATATCGTTCTATTAGTTATCTGAGCATATCAACTTTACTATTAACATTCAATGGTTTCTCGTGAACCCCAAAACCGATGATGGAACTGCAGAATGATTTTTAAGTTTTCAGGGTCTGTTTGGAAAGAAGGTTGCACTAGTTTCGTGGTGTTTGATGCTTTTCACTGGAAACTGAGGTTGCACCGAACGGCTACTTAGCAGTAACAGGTCCATGCTTTCCTTAGTTTTTGAGCACATTAACTCTGTCAATGGTATCTGATTCGTTCTCCTTATCAATACCAACATCAGTGATGGGAAGCACAGAAGGAACACTTATTACAGTAGCTGAGTCTTCATTTTCCCTTGGAGGGGAATGACTGTTGCTCTTACTCGGCCCATCATCATCTCTCAACTGGGTATCCACCGAGTCGTAGTCCTGGCTCTTCCTGTTTTCTAGTATCTGTTTTTTCTCACTAGCTTCCAGCAAAATTGTTTGGTCATTGGTAATTAGCGATGGCGCATCTGACATTACAATTGTTTCAGGCAACTCGGGTGCATTGGGCAACTCTTGTTTTTGCTTCTGATTCGACTTCTGACCCAGTGTGCTACCACCACCAGAAACACTCTTGGTTATTCTGACAAGATGGTGAAGCCACAATACCTGTTCAAGAATATAGGCTTCTGTTTTCTCCTTGTCGGCGTGGTGGAGTGTTTCAATCCGGATTATGTCAGCTGCTGCAGCAGCAGACTTTCTATTGGGCTCAGACCTGTATGCAAAACGACCATATCTTAGTTCACTCTGGCCATTCTGCTTACTCGTATTAACAAAATAAATTGGAAAAACTGAGAAACAATTGGTAGAAACCTAAGGACTCACCCGATACTTGCCCACTCTCCTACCCAACCAAAACCGTGATGGGCTCTGTTTTAGATCAGTTAAAATGCAAAGCGAAACGATGATAACGATTAGGCAGTGAGACACACAGCAAAATTAAGGATATAAAGCAGGAGAAATTTTCAGTTTTTAGGGAGGGAAAATAATGGCATTGCATACTTGGCTGTATTAATGGACATTGGAACCAGCCACTGCAATGTCTTCTCCATCTCATCTTTAATTTCCGTAATGGTAAGCTGGAGAGGCAAATCACAACTGATGTAAACAACTAGAGCATCTGCATGGCTAAGAAAATAAAAACCAAGGGGAAAAGTAATACCTCATCTTTGACATGAAAAGATAGCAATTTGGAACGCAGAGCTGATTTTACACCAGGCAGCAAGTTCTGGTACAATGCATCCTTACTATTTGGAGGCATGGAGCTTGATCGTGCCACCTGAGAATCTATAATTAGAAAGGCCTTGAAGCAAGATTCCAAGAACACAAGTACATGCATGAATGGGGAGATCATAAGAAAGCAGGGAGCTCAATTTTTTAACGCAGGTGAACTAAAAAAGTGCAATTAAGGCGGGGAAACTGAGCAACAAGCAAAGATGATAACCAGTAGGAAATGAGGGTGTGAAATCTTCAAATCATGTTCCAAGTCATTCAGCTTAGCAGGGGCACTGTAAGCTGTCAACTTAGTCTGGTTCAGAGCAAAACATGAGGGTGTGCCTTACATTTAATAGGGTTGTGGCCCTTGAAGCTGTCTGTGGATAGAAAATGAGCTCGAAATTTATGAAGCATGAGGGCTATTCCTTTTACTTGCAATGCAAAATAGAGCAGCCCAGTGTTCTAGTGTTTGAAGTTAATGCATTGTAACTGGATCGAGACTAGCCCTCTTAAGACCCCAATTTAGCAGTTCATGGTCCTCTTCAAAAGGCCATAAACCAGGTAATCATCTTTTCTTCAAGTACGCACTGGCTAAGTCAGAATTCTAAAATAAACAATAAACAACCACCCATGCAATGGTGCACACGCACACAGACACACACCATATCCATTTTCATTTCTAAGGTTCTGTTATGAAGTTGTTAATAACTCTTTTCATTCTTACATGGTAACTGCATGATACATGAATGCAAGGTTGTGCACGTAAATGCACATCCAAAATAATATCGGTTGCAGTTTGGTGAATTGCAGGCGAAACATGTAATTTTACAAGATGAAAACTTTGAAATCTAGTGCAGCATGTAAGGGACTCCATCAGAGTCATTTTATGCACGTAGTATAGTACATATGGAAAATAAGATAGCTCGTCCATGCTTATGGGTGCAGAAATTATGGAAAAATAGTTCAACTCATTCTAGATTTTTCTTCCCACAACCTTTCTGATTCTCTTTCGCTTTCCTTTAAGAGTAAGACTGTTCTTGCTATATTAGAAGCCCATCAGATATGTGAAATAATGTCACATAGCAACCAATCTTGATTACAAATTGTAAGGCTAATAATTACTAACTTTGAAGAATAGTGGATAGACAAAATGCAGAATGATTTAACATGATGAATATAGATGGCACTTACAAGGTTATCAATTTGCATAACTACATTTGCATAATGTAAAGAAAGACCAGCAGGTCCCAATCTTGTAGGATTGCTCACAGATTCTTTATCTTGTATGGAATCATCTGCAGTATACAACTAAATACCATCAAATATTATAATAAATGAAATCAATTTATGCAAGAACTCCTTCGAGTAAAGGATGGAAAGTCAAATATGCAGAAGCATAAATCCCAAGGAAAATCTGCGGGCCAGTAGTTGCAAGAAAAAATTTTCTACTTTCCATTGCCGAGTTTGAACTCCACGTATAATGTTCTTTTTTCTTATTCAAAATGGTTTCAAGTATTGAAAAAAAGAAAAGAAAAGAAAATGATACCAAATGGTAGTACATGTTCATTGGTTAATGGTGAAAACTTATTACACTGAATATACAAGTGCATCCTTAAGAAATTTTTCAATGATAAAAGATTAATTTTGATTGAAAAAAAATATAAATTGATCATTCATATTCAAAACAGAAATCACAAGGAAAATTAGATTGACTTCTGTGATGAAATCACAGGGAAAGTTGACATTGACAAGGAAAACTGCAGAAGCATACACTTCAAATAATTTCTTTGCGACTTGATGTTTTGGGTTAGCAACTTTCCCTGTAATTTTGAGTTGAAACTAAAACCAAAATGTGATTAACACCAGAACTAGCAATTTTCAAACATGAAAATTACATGTTTTGAAGAAAATGAAAGTAAAACATGCACTTGGAGAGCATAAATAAGACATGCTCAAGACCATGGCCAAACACATACCGAAGCTACCATATGCGTTGCCTATCTCGAGGATTAAGAAATGGACAATATCTACAAACATCTCCATAACCTGCATAAGATAATTAGGTCACTACAAGAAGTATTCCAATTATTGAGATTCTATTTACTCTATCAACAACCTTGGTAGATAATCAATGATATTTGTTGCCATAAATCAAAAATCATAATTTCAATTATGTAGCAACAGAAAGAAGCAAAACAATCAGTAATGCTACCTCTTCCAAACTTCTAGACCAGAGTGATTTCTTCTTTACATTTTGTATTCGTTTTCTTTGGTTTCTTATTTCTGTCCTCAACATTGCAGGGCTTTCTCCTGCATTTCAGAGAGCAAAGACACAAACTTAAATTAGTACCTCACTAACAAGTGCCCCAGGGCATTGGGTGCGGGTTACTACTTTAATTAGCAATTGATACATTATCAGAATTCTCAACTACAATCATGTCAATCACCTCAACTTTCAGAATCCTAAAACTATTTAACACCGATATTTTCAATTTCTAGTAACTGCAACATAACAAATGGCCTCTGTATACCTTTAGGATTAGTCATATGTAAAATATAACAAACAAAATTAAATGTTACTATCATATAAGCACAACTCACAACATTGCAGCAATGTCAAAATCAGTACCCAGATTAACAAAAAAAGAAAGTGGTCTCTTTTTTTTTTTTTTTTGTGTGTGTGTGTGTGTGTATATATCAATATTGTTATGAAGAAAGCATAGATAAAGCACCATATCCTATCATTTATAAAAATCCATTAAAAGAATGTTGCTTTCTTCATCTCATCTAGATGTATTTACATTAAATGTCTTTTAGTTTCTTTCACTTTGTGATCAGGGCCCAGTCAATTTCGGCAACAAAGGTGATATGTTCAGTCAATAACATCATTTCTCATTAGTTTCTGGACAAAGGAGCGGCATACTGTTTGGTAACTAAAAGGATGCCATATACACAGTTCAATAGGTTCAGCATAGAGTGCAATTCACATTCACATCACACTCTTTTATGAAGCACAAATGGCAGCATTTTTTATTCAAGAGCAGCTCTCAGATAACAATATAGAAGTTAAAAAATAACCTTTCTGATTAGAAGCTGCAGCATCCTCCCTCTGTTGACATTCTTGTTCCATTTTATCCAAAATTTGCAATTCATGGTATAGCTCCTGCAAACCCAAGAACATTTATGTCATCATTCTTTGAAACCAAAGCACATGATGTAACAGCAAAAGTTTACACAACTTATCACAATACTCCAGTTATGCAAAGCATAAATCATCACATCAGGAAGGCAAATAAATAAAAAATCAATGTAAAGCTGCAGACTCCATGGATGTATATCGTAAATGTCAAGAATAGTTTTTTGGGCACAACCATATTAAAGTGCTAAAGAGGCCATCCATCCACCAATTAAAGTTCCCCAAATCATAGCAAGAAAGAATATTGTACTCACGGCTGTATACTGAACCAGAATCGTTAAAAGTTCTATTATGGATTCTGCCTCCTCCCGCAATCCCTTACTAGGAGTTTGCACTCTGCTAATTCTAGAAATCAAATAAAGAATTTCAATCAGTAATCAATACTTTAGAAGTATATTGTAAATATAATGGACAAACAAGGTACCGTGCTATATGTATTACTTCTCAAAATAACGATCCAAGTTGTGCCATTGAGAATCTTTACATCGATTTCCAAAACGAACCACCTCTCCTGAAAATATTTTCAGCTCTTCTCTGCAAAACAAGTAAATGAAGACTTCAAGATACTGTTACAGAAATAAGACAAATAGGAAGAGAGCTTGCCCATAGATGCATTATGATGCTAATTTGTAAGGCACTCACCTCTTGTCAGCTGCAACGATCCTCAAAAGTTCATCCATATCTTTTGATATCAGATTTTGCACGCCTTCTGAAGGAAGCACCTCTTCTTTCAAATAACTTACACTTCGTATAGAAAGAGATTGCATAAGGTTGGAACCCTTGACAACTGTGTTTGCTACCTCAAAAGCTAAAATTCCAAGTTCATTGCCCTTGGTTGCTCCACTAGAAGCAAAAATGTTAGGGTTTAAATTTGTGATGCTACTCCCTAGTGTGTCCAGGACCTCCACTGCTTTCCCTAGTCCAAGAGTGCCAGCTCTACTTATACGTGAACTAACCTCCGAAACCTGCAGTTTATAGCATTTCACTTAAATATTTTCAATGCATATCAAATTAGCAGACCACTGCAGAATTGTAGTAGGTTATAATCTAGATTATTCATCTGGGTCTTCAGCCATCCAACAATGCTGATTACACATATAAGCTTTCGTAAATTCCAGTTACAATCACTAATGCAATCTCATCATGCTTCTGGTCTGGTTTGTTCAAAAAACAAGAACTTTCCTCCAATCCACCATCGTATATAGGAGACTATTCCTATTCACTCTAGCATGCCATATACTTGATATCCATTCGCCTCGCCAAAGTTTTCACAATTAGATGAAAAATAAATTGATTTAAGGATGGACAATTTTGGTGATTAAGGATTCGATAACTGGGATTAAGGGCTGATGCTACCTGTTTACTCAATTTAAACTACTTTTCTCTATGTTTGACTCCAATCCAAGTTTCACCACATCAAGCTTTCCATCTACACTATCCGACACTTTTAAATCATCAACAAGCTTGCCCTAATTTACAACAAAACATAAAAGAACTAGTCTTGAAAAATAGCCACAACTAACTGCTCTTGCAAGAAAAAACATGAAAACTTCAGTTGACCAAACCAAAAAAAAATTGCAAACTTTACCTTGGCAACAGCTGCTTGTCTGCGAATTGATCTTGATTTTATTGATGATGATGGATATCTAGGAATCCCATCATAAAACTCGTCTCCAACATCATTTTTAGCATATAAAAATGACTCCTTTGTCCGCTGCTTTAAATTTGCCTCTTGCAATTCCTTTTTCTCTATTCTTTCCTTCACTTGTTGAGTACTTGAAATATGTGGCTTGTTGCAATAAGAATCAACACCATTCCCCTTAGACTTTGCATATGGATTGGATTTTTTGTTACTGGCATCGGATTTCTTTGAACAAGTCCCCCCCATGGTTATTATCTAGTGATCAATCAACACTAACACAAATTGTGAATCCAAGAACAGCAAAAACTCAATTTGGAACACAAATTTGAAGCTGAAGGAAAGAAAAATCAAAGATTGAAACTTTACAAGTGATTTACCAGATGAATAAAAGAAGTGGATTTTTCCAGAGAGAGGGGGGGGGGGGAGCTAGAGGATGTAAAAGTCCACCCGACATAGCCATCCCGCCTAAACCATTAATGAGAATTCTTTAATGCTGTTAAACAATCACATGTGATCCTCGTACTTTTTACCTTTATCAAATCAAATTCTGTACTTTCATGTAAATCATTTTGATCCTTTTTTTTTTTTCAATCAAAGGTGATTTAGGCCTCGTTTATTTGGCAAAAAATAATTTTCTAAAAATCACTTTTTAAATTTTTATGTTTGTTTATCATTAAAAAAATTAATCAATGAAAAACACTTTCCAGTTTAAAAACAATTGGTTTGGTTTCCAGAAAAGTGTTTTCTTTTTATTTTGAGCAGAAAACACTTTGCAGAAGTTATGAAAAAATTAGAAATATTATATTATTTATTGATTATAATAAATTTGGTCCTCAAGATTTTGATTGCTATATATTTTGTTTTGAATCTTTTTTTTTTCAATTTCACCCCTTAGAATTTGATTTTTATATTAACTTTGATCCTCATTTTTATGATTGTTATTTTCTTTTTTCTTATTATGTTTTTAATTAAAATTTTATGTCTATCAAATTTGTTTTATTATTCTTTTGATTTTTACTTATTTTATTTGAAATAATTTATAAAATTATAATTACTATTATTTTAATTTCATTATCTTTCAATTTTTTTATCTATTAGATTTGATCTCTATTATTTTGATTGTTATTTATCTTATCTGAGATAATTTATGAAATTAGATTTTTTTTCAATTTCATTCTCATTCAACTTTATAATTTGTAAGATTTGTTCCTTATTATTTAAATAAACTTGAAAAAAAAATATTAATAAGTTATTTTCCAACTCATTTTCCATGACATAACCAAATACTGGAAAGTGTTTTCCAACTTATTTTCCATCGTACTACCAAACATCGAAAAATAATTTATTTTTCAGGAATTTATTTTCTAAAAAAATCACTTTTTTACCTTTATCAAATCAAATTCTATACTTTCATTTAAATCATTTTGATCCTTTTTTTCAATCAAAAGTGATTTAACCTCTCTATCAAACTTTGTCACTAGTTAAATGGTGCCCAGAAACCATTGGAGATCTAGCATGGTTGACAAGCAACTCCATTTTATTAACATCAAAAAATAATTTTTTATTCACATATTATTTCATAAGTAGATGATTTACTCAAAACTCAATCAAAGAAATAGATAATTTTGTTGAACAATGAAAGGGTACAAGGATTTCTATATTGTTAAGGTAAAAATAATAATTAAACAGCTAGTTGAAGGTCACATGGAAGATGTCAAATTGACTTTTATTTAAGATAGAGGAGTTGATTTAATTTAATATAAAGTAGAGTATTTGAATTGATAAACATGAAACTAAAGGGACCATATGTGATTCTTAGACATTAATTTGGCGTGCTGTTTTTAATGAATCAAAAGAAGAAGTCTTGTTGTCATAGAAAGACAGCAGCAGGCGTCTGCTTATTATTTTAATATAGTCAAACTATGGGGCTTTGACTAGTATGAACTGATCACTTATTCGAACTTATCCAGCGGATGTCGTTCTCGGCGGCAGTTGGCTGTGTTGCGTCGGGGCGGGCCAGTTATGGGCAAAGATTTGAAACTTCGCCTGGCCTGTCAGTTTACTTGCTTGTTGTAGCCAATTTTTTTAATTTATTCTATAATAATATTATTTATTTCTTCTAAAATAATATTATTTTAAATAAAAATAATAAAAATTATTGATACTCATTCCCCGAGATATAAGCAGAGTTATAGGACTATATTTACGAGGGCTTTGAGAAGGTTAGGCAATGCTTTTTTCAGAATTGGATCATGTTGATATTGTTGCTCTGGTTGCAGATAATAAGAGTTAGATAGTTTTTAACAATAAGTTG
>Ga0325400_1002908_pt1 | contig 15258 bp, 10 predicted proteins | sample PopdelMetagenome_2_FD_205662 | JGI IMG/M metagenome (GOLD analysis project Ga0325400, IMG submission 205662) | Populus deltoides microbial communities from Bellville, Georgia, United States - Xylem-PdKOR-R1 | ecosystem: Host-associated > Plants > Phyllosphere > Stem > Wood/Secondary xylem... | reverse complement strand
ATCAACCTCCTCCCGGTATAATGTTTCCTTACACATTAATTTTGTAAAATAATTATTTTATTAAAATTAAAAAAACTAACAAAATAAAAAATAAAAAATAAAAAATTGTTTATGTATATACTAACCTTGGACCTTTTGAACTAAGCATCAATCATGCCTATTTAGGATTTTAGAAACTTGACTTTATTGAAACAAAGACACTCCCATCGATGATTCTATCATTGATTTAATTATGTGAGCAACCTCCACATTTGCAAACCTGAAATTTTATTCATTCATTAAGTTTTTTAATTAAAAAAATATTCATTGTTGTTTTTTTTTAATCATGCAAGAAAGGAAAACAAACTTACATGTGTGGTTAGGCTTCCACTAAGCATATACTTCTCAATGTATACATCCTGCTCAGAAGGAACGCCCCCTCTGCGAGTAGGCCTCGCACTCGATGAGCTTATGTCAAAAGAGGGTGCCTATGCTTGAGGTGACTGGTCATGGTCGACACCTAACTACTTATGATCATCAGAAATGCTGTTAAAAGAACCAACAACACTCTTGTTCGTATTACTCTCTAATGATATTCTCTTTAAATTTTAAACAAATTAATTATAAAACGGTAATAACATTATCATTATATTTTATTTTAAAAAAAATTGCAGCACCCCCTCTATATGGGGAGTTTACTTAAAATTTTATTACCTACAAATACACATCAATAAATAAAGTCACAAACCAGTTGATTTTATTTATGACTAATATTTAATTTAAAACCATTCCAAAATTCAATTAACATATTAACATCCTCATATATTTTACAATTATTGCACATTATTGCTATCCAAATTAAATACATTCCATCATCATGCCAATCAATTTAAAACATAATAACATCATCTCAATTACCAAATTTACATAATTAAAATGTATTTTATTCCTTAAAAATTAAATATAGTTAAAAAGAAATGTAACGCACTAGTTGTCAACCAAAATTGTAAAATATAATCCAAGTCATTATGTTCTTATAAATGCTAAGTATATACCCTTAAAGTTTATTTCACATTAAGGAATGCAAGCAAAACATATTCTACATGCAAGAAAGCTCAATCTAAACACTTTCTTTTAGCATTTTAAGTCATCTCCTTAGGATAAAGAGTCACTATCCATCTTATGTTTTGTTGAGCTATTCATATAATTGCAATGGTTTTACAAGATTGACATCCCAATCTACTTTGCACACTTGCCTCATTTTACATCAACATTTTTTCTTACATAAATGACACCGTAGGTCCATAGCTGCATCACAATGAAAAGAAACAACATTCCAGGGGTGAGCATTAGTTTAAAAGTTTGCTTGTCACTAGCACTGAGGATGGGGGGAGGGGAAGAGAAGGAGAGGGAAGATAGAGTGAAGAAATTGACACAAAGAGAAGATATAATGGAGATGGGTTGTTCTTAAGAAATTAGGGATTCTGGTATTTTATTATTGGGGTTTTTTACTAACAAAATTACCAATAGACGAATAAAAATTTATTATTTTTGAACATCCATCGATAATTTTGTTGGTGATTAACACCAAAACTTTTCAATAAAACCTGAAATTTTCCAAAACCTCTTCAAAATTTTAAAATGAAATTTTGTTTCATCAGTAATTCCGTTGATGATTTATAATTTTCAGTGGAAAAGTCCTAAAATTGTTTTTCCAACCCTGTAGAACTTTTCGAGGGACTTAGATATGTAATTGTCAATGGCAAAGTCCTATAATTTTTTTTTCAACTCTCTGGAACTTTCCAAGGAACTTAGTCTATCAGTAATTATGTCTATAATAGTTAATAGCAAAGTCCTATAATTTTTTTCCAACTCTCTAGAACTATTCGAAGACAATTAAATATTTATTAATTTTTAAAATTCATTGGTAATTAACACAAAAATATTTCAATAAAACCTAAACTTTCCCATAAGCCCTCCAAAATTCTTTGATGAAATTTTATTCTGTAGGTAATTTCATCGATAATTTGTAATATTTAGTGGAAAATTCCTATAATTGTTTTCCAACTTTGTAAAATTTTAAAAGGGACTTAGTTCACTGGTAATTCCATTTGTAATTATTAGTGGCAAAGTCCTGTAATTTTTTTCAACTCTCTGGAACTTTTTAATATACTTAGTCTGCTGGTAATTCTATTTGTAATTGTCAGTAGCAAACTCCTGTGATTTTTTTCAACTCTTTGGAACTCTTCAAGGGACTTCGTCCATCAGTAATTATGTTGATATTTTTATTCTGTCAGTAGTTACATTAGTATAAAACAATTGCTTTTTCCCTAATTTTTTGTATTTAATATTTATACAACCTGTGAATACAGTAAAATCACAATACAATAACATAATTTCTATACAACAACATAATAATAAAATCAAAACAATAAATGTTTCAATTGTGTTAATAATAGTTCATTGTAAAACAACAACATATGGAAAAATTACATTAAAGTCAATGTCATTAAACATTGATATTTTACATATAAAATTATTTCAAAATCTTTTTAATCATAATTATCTTCTTCATTTTCTTTTATTTTCTTTTTCTTTTTCTTCTTCTTCATCGTCATGTCCATCATAATCTTCATTATTGAATTAAAGCTCATCGATCTCATCATCTTTATTGACTTTTGTATGTCCACTCATTCTCAATATATCATTAAACTCTTCAGTGTCAACATCAAGAAAAATATTCTTAGTTACACGAAAATTTGAATTTTTTTCTAACTCAGTAGATGGAGCAACTCAATAGGGATCAATTAACTCATTAAGTTAAAATATATCATCTCTCACAATTACGTCATCATTACCATCTTGAACAACTTGGACATGATCCATGGGTTTGGTTTTCACAATGGATAATCAATCAACCTTAGAACGATTCTTTCTAAAGAAATGACTGTATGTGTAATAAACTTGTTAGCATTGCTTGGCAAAAAACAAAAATATTTTCAACATTGCGAAGTATAACCTTTGTATTAATTTCAACCTAACTATGGTGGGGATCTATTTAATTCTTTTATCAGTGGTATCATATCAATGACATTTGAATAAAAAGATTCTATTTATGCTCGGTATGATATTGCAATTCAATCACCTCTTCTAACTTCCCATAAAAATCAACTTCAACCTTATTAGAAGTTGATCCTTTAACACAAACTCCACTATTATTGGTCTTTCTACCCTGACCACACTCTTCAGTATGAAAGACATATTCATTGATGAAATATATGTTATAGCACTTAACCTTTCTTTTAGGATCTAAACATATTTAATTCAAACTACCACTAACATTCCTTTTGATTTGATAAACTTGATACATGATTACAACCATTAATAGTTAAAAATAAAGGTGTAATGAAATTAACTATAATGAAAGTTAAGAATTATTAAGTATTGTTTACATGTTTTCTGAACTACGTGATAAATTGTAAATCTTATAATTGGAAAATTTGAGATTCAGTCAGATATTAATTTTGACATAGTAAAAATTAACAATGTTGCCTATAAGAGTATAAAAGAAAATTATTTAAAAATAACAACATGTCTGAATTTTGGCTTCCCTAGCTTTAGTTGTTTTTTAGTCGGTTTTCATTATTTCATGTACAGAGCTTAGTAGTTTACGTCTAGAGTTCTTTAAAAAAAGAAAAAAGAAGTGTTATTTTAGTTTTGTTTTGTCTTAGAATATATTAGTAACATAAAGAATAATAAAAAAAAAGAATGTCCAAAGAGGAGCAATTGAATTAAAGAATGGGAGGATGGCTGAAAGTGAGAGCTTGTATATCAGAAGAACCTTCTTTGCTAGCAAGGTTCTTCTTGGTTTTGATGATGATATTTTTCATCTTGTATATTAGAATATGATTTCCATGATATAGATTCGAGGTCAAATCTTTTTAAAGAAGAGAAGGATAATACGAACCAAATCAAATCTAAATTTGACCTTAAAATGAGTGTTGGCCAGTTTTACAAGATTAGACATATATCTTAAAACATGCATTGGATTAAGCTAAAATTTTATAGGGAGATACTAGACACTTGGAACTATATTGTTGGAAGTTATCAGATAAATGGAGTCTAGGAACATATTATTTCAAAGGTTCCAAGTTACTAGATGAATCTTAGAAAATATACCAAACTAGACCTCCATGTACTTTCTAGGTCATATCTAGAGCTATAGGTGGAATTGTTCTGCGATTTGAGCTTGGCTAGAAACTAAACATCTCAAGCTTCTCAATCATATATGGCAGGCTCAGTAATTCATCCATACAAGAAAGAATGACATGTTTGAAGTCAGGACTAAAATCTGCAAAGAATGTGCAAATAATTACACATTTGGGATACATAGAAGAATTTTAGCTTGAAGACTTTGTTTTTATTATCATATTTTCTTTAATTATATAATGTTGAACAATTATTTTTAATTTAAGCTTGTTTTGACCCATTAGACATTATTTAGGGGTTTATTTCATTATTAAATTTATATTAGCTGATTACTAGTTTAGGCTTATTAGCTTGCAACCTAAAAAGGATCCATTAGGCTTAGTTAGAGAAGACTATATTATTTTTTTAACTGCAAATCTAAATAGTAAGTTAACGAATAAATATGAGTTTTCTTTTTTTTGTTTGTGCCAAAACAACTTTTCTTTGCAGGGATAAAGATCGTACCCAGACTTATTAAAGATTAATTGGCTTTGTGGTATCATTCATATACTTAGGGTTCTCAGATATAAGGTTATCTTTGGATCCAAGTATTTTTTCAATACCTTTAGTTCATAGGTACAGGGTTACCTCTTGGTCAGGGTTCTATCAAACCTGATTTTTGACTTTCTAGGATGTTATCTACTTTGTTGGGAGTTGCTTGACCATGAGATCAAGAGGTCTGTATCAGTTGGTATCAAACCTATATTCTAAAATCAGGTTATATCCTTTGTTTTCTTCTTGTTAGTTTTGGCTTCCTTAGCTTTAGTTGTCTTTGAGTCGATTTTCATTATTTCATGTCTAAAACTTAGTAGTTTGCATTTAGGGTTCCTTAAGAAAAATAAAACAAAAACAAAGGTGTTATTTTAGTTTGGTGCTATCTTAAAATATATCAGTAACATAAAGAGTAAAAAAAAAAAAAAAGAACATCCAAAAAGGAGCAACTAAATTAAAGAAGGAGAGGATGGCTAAAAAGAAGAGCTTGTATATCAAGGGGACCTTCTTTACAAATAAGGCTCTTCTTAGTTTTGATGATGATGTGGTTTTTAAGCTTGGTATTGATATGTTGACCTTAGAAGATGTTTTTCATGATACAAATTTGAAATCAAAACTTTTAAATGAAGGGTAGGAAGATACGAACCAAGTCAAGTCCAAATTTTGCCTTAAAATGAGTACTGACCAGTTTTGCAAGATTGGACATATATCTCAAACCGTATATTGGATTGAACTGAAATTTTACAAAGAGATGCTAGACATAATTAACCATATTATGGTATAATTTCAGGTCAAATGGATTTTTGCAACATATTATTTTAGAGGGTCAAAGTTAGTAGATGAATCTGGTAAAATCTGCTAGACTAGACCTTTGTGTACTATTTGGGTCGTATCTAGAGCTATAAGAGGACTTTTTCTATAATTCAAGGTTAGCTATCAACTAGACATCGCAAGCTTCTTAATCATATTTGGTAGGCTTAGTAATTCATTTAGATGAGAGAGAGAAAAGTGTTTGAAGTCAAGACTGAATATGCCAAGAAGGTGTAGAAATTGGAGATTCGAGCTATATGGAAGAATTTTAGCATGGAGACTTTGTTTTTATCATCATATTTTATTTCAATAATGAAATAAACCCCTAAAAGAATTCTAATGAGCCAAAACAAGCCCAAATTAAAAATAATTGTTAAACATTAAACAAATAAATAAAATAGGATGATAAAAACAAAGTTTCATGCTAAAATTCTTCCATATAGCCCGAATATTCAATTTTTGCATATTATTGGTAGATTTTAATCCTAACTTCAAACATGTCATTCTCTCTCATCTAGATGAATTACTGAACCTAACATATATGGTTGGAAATCACAACATGTATAGTTTCCATCCCAACTTGAATCAAAGAAAAATTCCACTTGTAGATTAAGATATGTCTCAAACAGTACATGAATGTCTAGTTTAGCAGATTCAACAAGATTAGCCTAGTAACTTTAACCCTATGAAATAATATGTTTATGAACTCCATTTAACATAAACATTTACCACACTATACTTTTATAGTTTGAGAGATATGTCTGATCTTACAAAATTTGTCAGCATACATTTTAAGCCCAAATTCAAACATAACTTGCTTTGTATCATCCTCCATTTTTTAAAAAAGATTCAAGCTCAAATATGTATCATGGAAAACATCTTTTAAGATCAATAAATTAGTACCAAGCTAGAAAATAAGATCATCATCAAAACCAAGAAGAACTTTGTTAGTAAAGAAAGTCCCCCTAATATATAAGTTTTCCTTTTCAGTCATGTTCCCCTCCTTTAATTTTAGTTTCTCCTCATATATTTGCTTAGGTGTCAAAGATGCAAGAGTTATAAGTCTTCCATTCATCTCAAATGAATACTTATTTGTCACTCCATCTTGTATAACTCTCTTATCATACTGTTATGGTCTACCAAGTAACATATGACTAACTTGCATTGGCACAACATCACATAATACCTCATTATAATATTTATCAATAGAAAAAACAATTAAAACTTGTTTATTCACTTTCATGTTAACATTATCATCTAACCACTATAATTTATAAGGTATATAATGTTTGGTAGTGTGCAAGTTCAATTTTTCCACCAATTCAGTACTAGTTATATTAGTTCAACTACTACCATCTATAATTAAGCTACATACCTTATTCTGAACATGACATCTCGTATGGAATATGTTCTCCCACTGACCTTCCAAATCATCCACCTTGACATGCATGTTTAATGCTATCCTCACCACAAATACCTCTCCCTCAACCAAATACTCAACATAAACATCATCAACATCCTTCAATGGTGACATCTTCTCCTCTTCATCCTCACCATCAATCTCAACCTCATTATTAGCTTTCATAATCATAACTCTTTTGTTTGGAAACTATCAAAGAACATGATCAAAACCCAAACAATGAAAAGCATTTAACATCATATTTATGAGAAGTAAGAGTAACATTGTTACCTTTAACAATGGTCAGGGTGTCTTTCTTCTCTCTAGGGTATGTAGCCTTACCCTTCTTATTCAGTTGTGATGGAAAACCCCCGGTGTTAGCCTTATAAATGGGTTTCTAAGGTGTCGAAGGGCCTAATGGCTAGCTTTGTCGAATGGTACCCCTCTGTTTAAGATGTTTATCCACATTTATGGTCATATACACCATTTGGAACTCTATAATATGAGATATATCATGATTAAGGTCATTCATGAATCTAGTCATAGTAAAATCCCTATCCTCCTCAACATTAGCTCGAATCATAGCAAGTTCGATCTTCTTGAAGTACTCATCAACACTCTTTGTACATTGACTCAAACTTTACAACAATTGATACAATTCTTTATAGTAGTGGCTAGGCACAAATATCTTCCTCATAATGGATTTCATCTCATCCCAAGTATCAACTTGTCTCTCATAATTCCTTATACGGTTTGTCACTAACTGACCCCGCCACACAATGAAAAAATCAGTAAAAGCAATCATAATAAGCTTAACTTTCTTGGGCTCTGGATAATTCTAACACTAAAAAATCCACTTCATTTTCTTCTCCCATTTTAAATAAACTTCAAGTTCATGCTTCCCTTAAAAAACTGGTATTTTCAGCTTAATTGTATGCAAATCTCCACCAAATTCAGTATTATGGTCTTAGTACATATAATTACCCCTCTAAACAAAATTATCACAATATTTTTCCCCTCTAAACCAATCATTTCACTGCTTTCCAAAACATTCCTCATGTCTCACGGACACATCTTTAAAATCAACATCACTCATGTTCGTATTATTAACCACAAACTCATCCACATCAATGTTAACTCGCCTAACAGCCCTCATAACATTAAATTCTCTTCACTCGTGCCTATTTTGAACCCCCATCATGATCATTAGCACGTTGCCTCTCCAACCTATCTAATCTATCTCCAAATTCATTGGTCATTTGATTCATCCGCTGATTTATAATGTGTAACTCAGTTACAATTTTATTGTCTCCTCTATATGGTGTCATGTTATTGCTTGCCTCTAACATCTTCGAATCTGAAAATTGGTTAGCTAACAAGAAATACATATTCCTCACCTACTCCCTCATGTGTTTGCACTCCTCTCATGTTTCATGATTAGTACTTAAAAGTGTATTTTTATCAAGGTTTTATATCATCATTTTGCACTTGAAGTATCAATAACTCCTTAACTAAAGCATGTTTTATAATAACATATCTAATTATATAAGATACCTTTAATTTATGGTAAATGTTCATCTTAAATGCAGGTCTATCACATAAATAAAAGAATTGATTGATTAGTTGATGTACTGAAATTGAAAGGACAAAGAGATGGCCAAACTTAGAAAAGAGATGTTGGTGCAATCCAAACTGGAACACTGTTCGGTAATTGGGTTATATCTGGAGTTGCAGATCTTGGATTTAGGTCCATTTTATGTGGATGAAAAGATAAGACATAGGCCTACAACTTTTATGTGAAGCCCAAGATTTAAAAAGGCCATTTACAAGTATTAGCATTATTCGAATAAGATAACTAATGTAATCATGTTAACAATTTATAATCTGATTGGAACCTCTTTTGTGTGTGGTTTCCAATTGAATAATAAGAGTTTATACTATACTTGTTTGAAATACCACTAGTGGATCCTCTAACCTTGACATTTGTTGTTATCATTGTTTAATCCCTACGTTAATCTTCATCTCAAGTTCTCATCAACTTCTTCTTCTTAATCTTTATTATTATCATTATTAATAGTATTATTGGTATTATTATTATTATTACTACTATTACTACTACTATTATTATTATTAATATTACTACTATTACTACTACTATTACTACTACTATTATTATTATTATTAGTACTACTACTACTACTACTACTACTACTACTACTACTACTATTACTACTATTATTATTATTATTATTATTATTATAATTTATACAATTAACCTCCCTGTGGTTCGATCCCGGTCTTGCTGAGTTATTTATTACTTCGACACTCCTGCACTTGGGAGAAGACATCAATCTTTTGGTCGTGTCATTTCACTCAAATATATGTTTTTTAAATATGCTTGTTATGCTTTTTTCCTCTCGTCTCACATTTATTCGGCTCTTGCAGAACTATTTCAACACCAAATAGAACATCCTTATCAGCATAGCTAAATATGTGTATATGACTCAAGAAGCAAGAAAAATATAAAAGCAAGAAAAATATAAAAACAAGAAAAGATAAAATCACAATTATAATTTCACGAGTAACAAGCGAATTTGTATGAAAAATGGACGTTAAAGACAAAAATGCAAAGGTTATAAAAAAAACAAATGACACTTAAATATATCAATTATGATGTTATTATACTATCAAAATTGAAAAATAATATAAGCGAAACAAGTTTGAATTATTGACACAATTTAGACTCATTATGACAAGTTCAAGTCCTAAATTTATTTCCTATAGCAAACAAACTCTAAATAACCTCAAATTTGATATGGGTTGCGATTAGAACCGTAAACCTCATTATATCAAATTTTAGAATTGTATGGATTTATTTGACTTGAACCCCTTTTAATATGAATTTGACATATTACGAAAAGTTTTAATCCTGATATTGGTTACTATAACAAACGATTTCTAAATAAGCTTAGTTTTTATATGGGGTGCAATTAGGACTCTTAGAACCAATATATAAAATTTGAGAATTTTTAGAATTGGTTTGGTCCGAATTGTCCCTTGTTTGTGTAGTATGGCATATTCGACAAAAGTGACTTCTAGACATTCTTATCCTTTTTCTTTGACTTTTTATGCTACTGATATATTCTGAGATAGAAACAAACTAAATTAACATGTTGTTTTTTAAAGAAACCCTAGATGCAAACTACTAAGCTTTAGACGTAAAATAATCAAAAACTAAATCAAAGACAACTAAAGCTAAGGAAACTGAAACTAAAAAGAAGAAAATAAAGGATATAACTTGATTTTGGAGCCGAACTTTGATACTAAATGATGTTTACCTCTTAATCACATGGTCAAGCAACCCCCAACGAAGTAGATAATAACTTGGAAAGCTAAAAATCAGGTTTGATAGAACATTGACCCAAAGGTAACCTTGTACCTAAGAACCAAATGCATTGGAAAAAAAATTGGACCTAAAGATACCCATATATTTAAGAACCCTTAGTATGTGAATGATGTTAAGAAACGAATTAATCTTTAATATGTCAATGTACAATATTTGTCCCTATAAAAAAAGTTGTCTTGCCACAAACAAACAAAAAGAAAACTAATGTTTATTCTTCAACTTACTGCTATAATTTGCTACTCAAAAAACATTAGATAGTCTCCCCTAACTAAACCTAATGGACCCCTTTGGGTTGTAAGCTAATGGGCCTAAACTAGTAATCAACTAACATAAATCCAATAATGAAATAAACCCCTAAACAATATCTGATAGGCCAGAACAAGCTCAAATTAAAAATAATTATTCAAAATTAAATAAATAAATTAGGATGATAAAAACAAAGTTTTCATGCTAAAATTCCTCCATGTAAATTGAATCTCTAATTTTTTTCATATTCTTAGCAGATTCCAGTCCTAACTTCAAACATGTCATTCTCTCTCGTTTAGATAAATTACTGAACCTAACATATATGATCGGAAATCACAAGATGTGTAGTTTCCATCTCACCTTGAATCAGAATAAGATTCCAACTATAGTTTCAGATATGTCCCAAACAGTACATGAAGGTCTCGTTTGACATATTTAACAAGATTAGTCTAGTAAATTTGACCCAATGAAATAATATTTTCCTTAACTCAATTTGACTTGAAAACTTATCAAAATATATTTTCATATGTCTAGTATCTCCCTGTAAAGTTTTAGTTCAATCCAATGTATGGTTTGACATATATTTTGATCTCGTAAAATTGATCAGTAGACATTTTAAGGCCAAATTTAGACCTAACTTGGTTCATTTCATATAATTAACAACTTAATCTTCAATGGAGATAGAAATAGCCTAAAAAATCAAAAAGAATGTAGGGTCCTTAACTTGACTTTAATAAGTTAAGAATAAGAGAAAGGTATTGCTAAAAATTTTACTAGGAAAAAATGTAAAAGAAGAGAAAAGAAAAGGAATTGTGAAGGTTGTAAAAGAAAAATAATAAATTGGGATAAAAAAGATAAATTACAGAAAAAATAATAATGAAATTGCATATAGAGGGCAGCTATTGTTTTTAGCAACTATATGATCTTTTTATATTATTAAAGAGATAGAAACCTACAGGAATGGTAATTCTTAACCTTATAACAAATGTTGATAGCAAATCAAGATCTCATAATATGAATCATAATATAATTTAAACTCATATGAATCTTTATAATAACATATTTTCCAACTAATTTGTAATACTTGCCACCATAATTTGCTAAAGACTCTTATTTAAAATAGGACTTGGTCTTATTGTTAATCACTCAATTTTTTATCTTTATGGTCAATTGCTTTTTATCCTTCATCAGTTTGAACTCTTTCTAAACCTAGTTAATTTTACTATTAACAATCAATTTAACCTTTCTTTCCCATCTTAGTAGTGAATAATTATTGTTTTTATTTTGTCAACACATCGATGTTTATTTTTGGTATAAATAATGTCCATCATATTCTTTTATTTAAAGCTTAAATGAAAGAATATCCCTTGCCATTTCAATGTTGAAACTAATCATACAAATCGACCATAAATAATATGGAAAATGAATATTATTTCCCAAAATTATTGAGTACACTTTACTATCTGACATGGTACTAAATCAAATCATTTTAACAAGATGTGTGCTCTAGCTTTTAAAAGCAATGCTTATAATTTACAAAAACAATAATGTTATATCATAATTAATTTATCAATTCTTTAATTAACACTTAACATGCAAAAACCATAGATTTTGTAAAAAGAAATGAACAACGAACCCTAAGCTTCCCTTCTCTTTTCAATCTTTGAAATGGCATTCTCAAGCTATGCTTTGTAAGAATTTAACCTTATGACTAATTGAATCCATCACATAAATTAGTTATCATCAATATTGCTCTAGTACACATGACTAAACAAAGAAGAAATCACCAACAAAGGAGATAATTTATTTTTCTTTTATGTTTAAAGAGAGAGACTTCATTTACAACATGGTCATGCAAATGTTACTGTTTAGAAGAAGTCAATTCCCATATAGGCCAACATTGCTACTGCAGACTACATTGGTGAGGAATGGAAATGCCATAGGATTTTTTTACAATTTAACTATCCAGAATTCCCACCTAGCTATATAAAAAATTGTTGGCTACCATTTCTCTTTTTCATGATACTCTATGTGTGAAATGACTTGATATTTTACTAGTTTTTTCTCAACTAGGATATAAGAAAGTTCACACGTGTCCTTCATATCATAGTTACCAATAATGGCACCCATATAAGGATTTTTCTTCACTTATAGCTTCACCTTTTCTTTTATCTCATTAACTTTATACTCCAATTACTCTTTAAAAATAATAAAACTTCTAGCCTTATTGAGACCATAACCTCTATGATTGTATAGAGATATAATATAAAAGTCATATAAAGAGATTTAGGACTAGTTTTAAAAGAAAATTTTTATTAGGTTGTTATGCTATTGTAATGAACAATATTTTTCTCTTGTTTAAGGATTCTATTTCTTTAGCTAAGCTAGAGGCTATAAGATGTAATTGGGAGAAGCTTGTATGAGTCCATAGAGGTGAATAAGAAGGGAAATCTTCAGTCATCCCTAATTACTCAATATGGAGACACGGTGAATTATTCGGGATACATGAAAGTGTGGGAATACAAGGTCCAATGGAAATTAGCAAAATGGGATAATTTATAACTAAAGAACCTAAGGGAAAAAGGATGAACAACAAAAAAGAATTGTGAGATGAGTTGGATAGGCTGAGAATTGAGTTAAATAATAATAGAAGTCAGCATAAATTCTTAGAGAACTAGCTTTTGAAAAAAGAGAAGCTAAAGGTCTTTCTGAATTAGCAGCTGAAAAAAAAAAGGATGAATTAATAGTTGCGCTAATAAAAGACTTGGAACAAGGAAATAATGATTAAAAAATGGTTAAAAGTCCGAGGAAATTGTGCATGGGATCCAAGAGTAGTTGAGGGAAAGAGTAGCAAAGTATGATGATCTGGTGAACAAGCATATGATGTTGGAAAATAAGTTGGTAACATTGAAAAGGGCTTTTGAAGACAAGAGACATGTTGACAAGGGATTTATACATCTTTGAAGAAGAAAAAAGGAATCATAACAAAATGAGGTTGAAGGCTGAAAAAGAGAAAAACAGATTAGTTAATCTCAGCATTAAAGAAAAAAGAAGCTTAAGAGCACAGTACAAAGCCCAAGCTCATGATGAAAGAGAAGCTAAAAGGGCAGTTGATTCAAACATGGAGTACCAGGATAGAGTAGATACCTTAAGAGACTAGGTCTTTATAGTTTTGTCTAAGCTAGGATTTTAGAAGGAAGAATTAAGAAAATTGAAATAGCAGTATCTAGAAGCTGAGATAGAGCTAGGTGAGCTGAGATAGAAATTCAAGGTATGGAAAGATCATATCAGCAACTTCAATGTACAGCTGAACATGAAGATAACAGAGCTTTGTATTGAACGAGAAGAACTCTAGAGGGTTAGGAACCATATCCAGAAGTTAGAGAAGATAATTCAAATACTAGTAGGAACAATGATTTGCTGGCCACAAGCAATGGTGCACTGCTTCAAGACAACAATTTGTTCCATTAAAAGATTAAATAGACAAATAGGTTGATCAATAGGGTGGCTTGAAAGGCATTGCGAGTGAAGGTCTCCATGATCTACAACAATGTTGGCAAGTATGCAAAGTATTTGAGTGAGGTTTCAACTTTTATAAAAAATATAGCCAATATAAAGGTGGCATTTAAGATTAGTAGAGATATATAAGATTTTTATTCCATAATGAAAACTCATTGTATGAACTATTTTCTTTTGATGAATGAGAAAGGCTTAGACCCACTCTTCATATGGAATTTAAACGATTCAAGGACTTGATTAAAAATCTTTTCAAATTCATCAAATTACGGATTCTATTTGTATTTAACAAAGAAGTCATGGATTAACTTCTTGAACATGTTAATCCATATTCGATATATGTGTACCTACATTTACATTCATAAGCATGTATACATTCATGTCTTAGAGTTTGAATGTCATGAGTGCATGCGAGGTTCAAATTAGGGAAGGTACATCCAACGCTAAAGATATTTAGTTATAGAGATATATCCTCTATTTTAGACAAAGAGATGGTTACTGTATTTGCAAATATGCTCAAGACGTCATACTACAAACATGTAATGGGTAGTTCAGCACAGTAATTTACTTTTGTCATGGTCGAGCATATAGAGCAAAGGATAAAAAGTGGTAGAATCTTCGCGCCCATTGAAAAGAAAGGCTTTGAATGGAAAAAGGATGTTGATCATATTGAGGGTGGCTACACAAGCAACAATTCCAAAACTACAACACTCCATCTATTCATCCCAAATCACTAATATCAACTTTAACTCCTTTTTTTCTATCAAAAAACTTGAAACCCAAAACCACCTAATCAACAACCAAGCTGAAAACCGATCTAAGACAAATTACCAAAGAATTCAAGAACAGTTACCCCTATTAGCACTACCCTCAAATGAGATGTATCAAAAGCTATTGAGTATCAAACATATAGCTCTAGTACCACTCGCGCCACTACAACCACCCTATCCCTACTAGTGTAAGCCATAATTCACCTGTGAATATCACATCGGTATCATTGGACAACATTAATACCTATAATGCCTTCAAGAATAAGCTCATTGATTAGTACTTAAAAGTGCATTTTTATCAAGGTTTTATATCATCATTTTGCACTTGAAGTATCAATAACTCCTTAACTAGAGCATGTTTTATAATAACAGATCTGATAATATAAGATAGC
>Ga0325400_1002907_pt1 | contig 15258 bp, 5 predicted proteins | sample PopdelMetagenome_2_FD_205662 | JGI IMG/M metagenome (GOLD analysis project Ga0325400, IMG submission 205662) | Populus deltoides microbial communities from Bellville, Georgia, United States - Xylem-PdKOR-R1 | ecosystem: Host-associated > Plants > Phyllosphere > Stem > Wood/Secondary xylem... | reverse complement strand
ATCAGGCCTATTAATTAGCCCAGCATGGATGGATGACGTATCTCTCTGAACAGGTGTTTTTATACAGCCAATTTAGCATCTTTGAATTTGAAACCGTTGTAATTATTAATATTTATTCAATAGAAAATAAAAACTTAAATAAAAAAACAGATAAAATCATATTTATATCTTATCCAAGGTAAAAATATATATTTTTATCTATCCAGATTCTTTTTATTTAATCCCCTCTCTTATGTTTTTTTTCTTTCTTATCACCCTGTTTATTTATCTCTTATTAAATAAATATTAATAGTAACTAACATTTATAAATCACATTTACAAAGCTAGGAGATTGTAGGTATGATTTTTAATTAGATAGTTTATATTATAATAGCGGTTTTTTTAAATAATTTTTGTTTGAAAATACATGAAAATAATATATATATATATATATATATTTAAATTTATTTTTTACATTAACCTATTAAAAAAATCTTAAAACACCAAAAAAATTAAGATTTCTAATACTTTATGCAAATTACTTAATCCTCTGAATTTGAAAACACAAAAGTCTCCTATATTAATGAATTGGTTTTTTTTTTTTTTTACAGAACGTGTTTTACAAAATTTTCTTTTTTTCTTTTTTAGATGGTTTGATTTTAAAAAAAACAATATTTTTATTGTTTTGGTATATTGATATTAAAAATGAGTTTTTTAAAAATATATTATTTTAAAATATTTTTAAATAAAAATATTTTAAAAAACAATTATTATATTGCAATAAAATATGCTTACGTGATTTGAAAGAAAAAGTCCTGTTTTTTGTTCTGGTTTGATTTTATATTTTTTTAACATATTAGGTTTTTTTTTAGTTGGGAAAGTAGTTGTTTGAAGTTATAAGAGTGTGTTTTTAGGAGTTTTTATGTTAAAATATGTTAAATTTAGGTTTTTAAATAAAAAAATCTCAATCTCAATTTTCTAGTTGCCTCTTAAGTGATAAAAAAAATTAAGGATACAAACTACACGTCTCCTACCTTTTCCTTTTCTACTTCTTCTTTTTCTTTAAAAATAAAAAACCACATGGTGTTCATCCAATTTAAAAAATAAATTAAAAGGATCTAACTGAATGAGCTTTAGCTTATTATTATTATTTTTATTTATGTGGAGTGTTTGAGCCAACTTGTACATATCTTGAATAATTCTCACGGTTCCTGAAAGTAAATCTTTAGTGACCATCAATATCTTGAGCTTATTTTTAATAGGCTAGATGTGTTGTGTATTGCATACCTTTTTTTTTTCAATAATTTATATTTAATTTTTTTAAAATTAAATAATCTAAAATTATATATATATATAATTCTTAGAAAAATTAATAATGTATTTTAGACATTTTTCTATTAAATTCCATTTATCTTTTACTTTTTTCTTGAATAAGATGATTGAAGTTTTTTATAATGCAAATGTTTTTTTTCATACAACTCATTATAATTAAGTATTTTTTAATCTAATTTAGTTGATTTACTATGATCATTTATTTTTGTTATTATATAATTAAATAAAAATATTTTAAAAAAAATTATTAAATCTGATTGTGTCCATAACTCAGATTTTAAGATTGGTAGGTTGATTCAAATTAATCTAATATGTTATTGCCTTATTATTTTTTAAAAAATATCATTTGGATTTTTTTAAATCAAACCGCTTTTTTAATAGTCTTTTCGTAATGTCTTTTGACCTGCCAAGTCGATCAAATTATATTATATCAACTCCTACATGGTTTGATTTAAAACATAGGTTAGGCAGGGATTTAAGCTAGAATGTTTTCAAGATTAACCAGTTAAGACAGGTTTGATGCCACTTCTAAAAAATTTCCCGTAGTAACACACAAACATTATATTATTCTTATAATTAAAATTTGCATTTGAAATAGCATAGAAAGATGTTTAATAAACAAATATTTTGGTAAAATGTTTTTTTTTTAAAACAATTGAGCATGTTAATGAAACAAATGGGTTTCAGAGGTATCTTTTTATCCTTATTTTAAAGAGTCCTACCTTTTTTATTTCCCATGTCTTATGAATGCTTATAATTTTTATTAAATAAATGATATAGAAAAAATGTTGATTTTTTTAATCTAATTTAAATATATTGATAAGAAAATGAAGAATTTTTCTAGAAAATTATTTTTTTTCCATGAAATTTAAATCATTACCCTTTTATAAAAAAAGATATTAGTGCCATATAATTATGTTAAAAAATTAAAGGGCTCCCATAACACATGATTATATTTTTTCATTTGCCTCTCAACTTCATGTCTTAGATTTTAATTAGCATTGAGATTTTTTTAACATTTATTGACCCCTGTAATTCCCAATATATTTTAGCAAACATATTCCTTGGATTTTGAGCCAATGATTAAGATTTTCCTTGTTGCTATACGTTAACAACTTTTTACACTAACAGTCTCGCCGCATAGCATTAGCTATATCTAGTCAATCTCTATTTATATTTTATTATATTTTTAGTAGAGGTGTATAAAAAAACCGAATAAACTGAGAAAACTGAGAAAAAATTAATTGAAAAAATCAAATAAAAAAAACTGATTAAACCAATTAGAAAATCACAAAATAATCCCGGTTCGGTTCGGTTTTCGGTTTTGTAATGCAGGAACCGGTTAACCCGGACCGAACCGAACCGGTTCAACTAAGTTATCTCTTGAAAAAAAAAGGAGTATAAATAGCATATTTTCTAACCCTAAACTTATCTCATCTTCTCACTTTCTCAGCCGCCACCTCTCCCTGCCTCTCATCTCTGTCTCTCAAATCTGCCTCTCATCTCTCAAATCTGCTTTCTTCTCCATACTCTCTGCCTGTCATCTCTCATCTCTCAAATCTGCCCTCTCATCTCTCAAATCTGTCTTAGGGTATCACAGATCCAACCGAAGAAATATGATATTTGAGCTCTGTCTGGGCTGAGTTGTGTTCTTGATAAAGAGGTACAAGATGCAGTTACATGCAACCTGTTACATTTAGTTGAACAACCTGCAATACTTGTGATGCTCAGTTATGACACAGATGTTTGTCATTGTTTGCCATTTTACAGGGAGGATTTGTTTTTCTTTGGTCTATGATTTACTTCTGCAACACTTCTAGTTCTGGCTCAATGTTCCTTCCATTTTCAGATTGTCCGCATTATTGTCTTTTGGGATTTGGATTGTAAATTTCATGCTATCGATTTGGAAGCAAGTACAGAAACAAAAGTGCTGACAAATGTGGTCAATAAAAAGCCCAGAAAAAAATCAACCGGAATAATTTCGGTTTGAACCGGTTTGGAAGGGAAAAAAACCGAACCGAACCGAAATTAATCTGTTTGAACCGGTTTTCGGTTCGGTTCGATTCCAAAACTAAAAAAAAAAATAAAATCGATTTGATTGTTTATTTTGATCCAAAACCGGATCGGACCGAAAATGCTCAGCCCTAATTTTTGGATATATCATAGAGAATTTTAACATTGAATTAAAGATTTATTTTACAGAACATAAAATTAATTGGTTGTCAAAACCAAATTGAAAGAATAAGCATCAAATTTAACATAACTAAAAAATAGAGCTGTTTTTACAACAAAAAAAAAAGACAGAAAAAAAAAACCAATTCCACCCTTAAAGTTTGACATTATACAATTTAGATTTTTTAGTTTCAGTCAAGAACTTTATTTTTTAAAAAAATTTATTCCCTGAATGTTGAAGAATAAGGAAGAAAGTATTCATCTAGCTATTAAAATCACCAAACTTTATGTCAAATTGTTCGTCTTAGATAAAAGAATTAAACAAAGGTGGTTTCTCTCATTAAACATGATGAGCAAAGTAGATTAAGATCTGATAATTAATCATTGATTCAGTTTGATTTTATTTTTTAAAAGTGATTAGAGGATTTTAGGCATCAAAATATACTTAATGAGATTTTAAGATGTTTTTAAGGTCTAAATACTTGGACCCAGGAGATGTGTTGTCCATTAAAAAAAAAAAACTAAGTCGATGATGCAACATCCATTTAAAAAAAAAAACCAGGTGCTTGGCTTGGTCTGACTTGCTCATTTGCACCTAGCATTTTCCATATGGATTAGGTGCAAGAGCTGCATGACATATTTTTCTTTTTTAAAAAAGAACTTTTATTTTTTTTAGATTTAATTTTTAATTTATACATGCTCTCTTATTTTTAAAAATATTTTAAGTTCAACTTTTAAAAAATATCAATTGATATTTTTAATTGTTTCTATGATTTTATAATACTTTAAAGAGATTATTTTAATTTATCTTTATTTTTTTTCATTTCAAAATTTAGATTTACAAGTTGTATTTATATATTTCATTTATAAAAACAAAAATCATATATAATTAATAAGTAGAACTACCCTAGAAGATAAAAAAAACATAAAATAAAAACGATAACTGAGACAAAACATTTAAATGTGCATCTATGTTTTCTTTCTTCCAGAAAAGATTAACTTTTTGTTAATGACTCTTATTCGATTTATCAATTTTTTATTTTTTTAATCTATTTTTTAAAAAAACAATTGCTTAATTAAAATTTTCTTACGATACCAGAAAATTAGATCATAATATATACAGTCATCTTTGCTTTTATTTAAAAATTAATTTGAAATTTTACCCACAACATAGCGAAAGTGTAATTGCTATTCTGGAACTATTAATATAGATCAAAACTTGTGTTATAATTACCTAAACTAATGAGAATTTATTAATTGTATAAAAGTAACTAACCACGATCTCATATATTATTATATTAAAATAATTTAAACCATCCCCGACAACAAATTGTTACAAGCCTCGATATAATATGAGGTTCGATGCACTGGCTGATCCCAGAAACGATAACCTGCTCTGAATCATCCGCGTCTCTTTTCTTCTTATCTCACCTTTTCTTCCTCTTCTCCTGATGGTATTACAGAATGAACGGTTGGGAAAATCTAAAATCCTGGCAAAATTGAAGGATCTGGCTATGCCTCTTTGGAGGTCTGCAATTTTATTTAGCAGAGCAAGCCTGTTCTCCCTTTTTCTTTCATCTTCCTGCACGCAGACAAAAGTAATGTTACACAATATGGGAATTCTTTAACCACGATTATAAGTGATGAAGTTGTTAAAACAACCGCACATGGAAATTATTCTTCGTGTCCAAGATATTTGGGCTTGAATATAAATTTAGTGAATGTATTTTGTTATACCTAAAAAATCAAGTTCTTTATGAAACAAGTGGTTGGAGAAGCCCTGATGATGCTTCAACAGACTCATCAATCCCAACGCCTGTAAGATGGATCAGTCAAATAAATGTCATAGTCTACCAATACAAATCAAAGCAAATTGCCGAATATTTCAAATCCAAAAAGCAGCATGACCCATGGGGAAAAAAGTGAACTCGATTCCAAGAGAGTGATCATCTCATGAAGAAAGAATCAAGTAGCAGGATAAATTTTGCCTTTTGTGGACAAGAAAGTGCTCCTCTCTCTTCATCTGTTTCAATTGCCGCCTCATCCACCACATAAATAATTTCATAACATTCCAAGAAGATTTTCTAGTACTGACTGGCGCTCAATAAAATATACAAATATGTTGAAGTTCCACCATTTTAGAGACAACCACAGAGACGCAAGAAGAACAACGCAAAATAGAATGGTATGTCAGATTCAGATGCTATCTGATCTTCAAGAGAGAGGAAGCGCAGTGACACCAAGGTCTCAGAAACCTACAGTGACAGAGACAAGTCCATGTCAAAGGAGGTGAGGTTTTGTTGGCAAATATACTGGGAAATGACTTTAAGGAGGACGAGAGGCAGCTCACTGTGGTTGTGAAGCTATGAATGGTAGAGGATCAGAGGATGTAGACAATTGAAAAAATTTAGATCCTCGAGATGCCACTATTGAGGTTATAATCATGGATGGTGAACTAGTTACTGCATATCTTAGAATGGCGACTCCACAGGAAAGGAAGGGGAAAAACCAGAGGGGACGGAGGAGACGAGAGAACACATACAGCAGGGAACCCAGAAAAAAGACAGACGAGAAGAACAAAAACAAAAGAGAGAAAAACAGAAACACCAAGAACGAGAGACGAAAACGAAAACTGGCAGAAAGAAAAACATAAAGAGGGAAGAACAGAGAGAGACAGAGAGTAAGATAAAGCAAAAAAAAAAAAAAGACCAGAAATCAGAGAAGAAGGGAAGGAAAAACAGAAACAGAGGGGAAGAAAAGCAACATTGGCTAACCAGTTCTCCATCACCATCATCTTCATCTTCAAGCAAGAGCTCAGGAACGCTATTCTTTCTCTCGCCCCGTTTTGCAGTTCTAATTCTCAACACAGCGCGAAGGTCGCACTGTGCAGTGCACGCGTGCCAATTGCCCAGCCGGGTCAGTTGGGTTCATACCAGTTGTACGGGTTGAGCTGGACACAGTCCAGAAAACAGAAAAACAATAAAAAAACTGGGACCGGGCCGAGCCCCAGGCACATCCGGGTCAATCCCCTTATAGACAAAAGTTTTCAATTTAAGCACACATAAAAGTATCGGAGTGCTTCCAGTATCAACATAGAGGAATTAACACAATGCGTTCAAAAACTTTCATAAAAACTAGATAAGAAAGATTACGGAACACCAGTAAACAATCTTCTAGACCCCTTGCTTTCCCTATCCGCGTCATCCATCTGCTTGTTTTCTCCATGCATACGCATGTCTGCCGCCTAGGAGCTCAAACAACCCTTTTCTTCCCGGCACTGCTGCGCCTATGTTCCTGAGCGTCTCCGTTCACAATCTAAGAACTGATCACCATAATCCGAGCCTGGTGAGGCTCCTGCAAGCGCCTGCCACTCGTTCTCCTATAGACAATTTCAGATTATAAGAGTTTAGATAGAAGAACATGTTTGAATGTTAAACCTGTTTTGCGAAAAACCAAGTATCATCAAGTTAGTACCATCGTGAAGTTAGTGTAGACTACTAAACTCAATTATAATAATTCAGTCAAGTATAACCATTTAGGAGATGGTAAGAGCTTGAGACTAAAAGGTTTATTTTTTCTGTGATTTCAGGTTCGAGTTCTATGATTACTCATATGATGGCCACTGGAGACTTACATGGTCGTTAATTTCAGGGCCCGTAGGATTAGTTGAGGTGCGCGCAAGCTGATCCAGACACCCATGTTAATAAAAAAAATTCAGTTAAAATAGTATTTATGTTTTATTGAGATAAGTATGAGACAACACTGATTGTCTCACTTAAATTCTATATAAAAGCTAGTGTCTAGTTTTTTTACAAGTGTGCGTGAGCACTAATAACAAAAATAAAATAAAGATTTTGAAAGTCTCTATACTGTGTAAGTGTGAGTGAGTGCAAGAGATTCATTGATCTTGCAATTTCTGTGTTGTTTCTGCTTCCACAGAACTGGTATATTTCAGAGTTTGAGTGTAGCAATGGCCTCCAAAAACAATGGTACTCAAATTCAATTACAAATTCCTGGCCTCACAAAACAAAACTATGATTCATGACGCATACAGTACAGGGCTCTTTTGAAGTCTTAGGAATTATGGGTTTTAGTAGAAGAAGGATAATGAACCAGAGGTAACAAAAGATGAGGTAGCCTTGAGTAATGCAGAAAAACAGGTTCTAATTGAATCTAGAAAGAAAGATAATAAATCCATATTCATAATTTATTAAATGATGGCTTCCACAAAAACTTCTAAGGAGACGAGGACAAATTTGAACAAGACTGATGAAAAAACAAAGAGGTTACGACTACAAGCCTTGGAATGAGATTAGAAACTAAACAAAAATAATAATAAAACAATTTCATATTATTTTACAAGAGTAATCTCTTTAGTATATTAGATGAGAAGAAACGGATGGAGAAAACACCAATGATGTTTGTGTAATGGAGAAGATTTTAAGATATTTGAACTTAAAACTTGATCATGTTGTGGTAAAAATAAAAAAATCAAAAGATTTGAAGAAACTGATGGGATCTCTGCAAGCTTACGAGCAGAAAATTAAAATAAAAACAAAAAGAAAATCATCATTAGAATAAGCTTTACAAACAAAGTTGATCATTTTAAAGAAGCAAATCTCTTAAAAGAAAAAATAAGAAAGATCATTCAGGAGTCAAGAAACTTTTGGAGTAAGGAATTAAAAACAAATTTCCACAGGAAAAGACAAAATTATAGGAAGAAATCATGGTGGATATTTAAACTGGAGGAATAATGTTATATATATATATATTCAATGCTTTAATTGCAAGAAGTATGGTTACTGTGCATTAGATTGCTCTTAAAACAAGTCTAAAAATAAAAGAGTTAGTTTTGCTCAAAGGATCCTGATTTTTAAGAACCAACCTTGTTATTGGTATGTGAAAAAAAATAATTCCAATAATTATAGCATATGATATCTGGACACAGTATATAGCTTATAATTACATGTATAAAATAAAGAAAATGTTCTTTGAACTTGATAAAAAATACACTAGTAACATAATATTTAGTGATCTTTCTTAGAGACATCTTAAAGGTTGAGACATAGTTCTTATTAAACTAAAAAATAGTGAGCAAAGATTTATTTTAGAAGTCTATTATGAAGAATAATATTACGAGTCTGTGATAGTTTTTTAAGGGATTATCAATAAAAATGCAAGACAAAAACCTTATCATATTTTATGAATAAAAAATGATGATTACTTCTATGAAAATATCAAAGAATATAATGTTCTCACTAAATCTAAACATTTTACAATCAAAGTGTTTTAAGAAAGAAATCAAAGGTGTTTTAACTCTTTAACTTCCTTAATATGAATACTTAAATCATGAAGCCTTGATGATGTTAGGAAAGAACAAGAAGGTTACTAGAATGCCAAAGTTAGATCATATAAACAAAATAAGTGTTATATGAAAGCAACATAAAAAACTTTTCTAAATAGAAGTTCAAGAGCAGCGTAATCAATCCATCAATCAATGACAACCTTGTCATCTTCTTAGATGTATGTGTTCCTATCAAATCTATTTTAATTAATGTCAAAAAATATTTTTTTATTTTTATATATGATTATGACGGCAAAACATAAGTGTATATATTAAAAAAAAAAGACTTAATTATTAGATTTACAGAGTTCAAAAATCAAATAAAAAAAAACAAAGTGAATGTAAGTTGAAATGTTTAAGAATAAATAGGGGTGTAGAGTATACATCATATAAGCTTGATGAGTATTGTAAAGAAAACGACATAGTACATTAATTAACCATGCCTCAAACAATTCAACAGGATGAGGTGTCTAAAATAAAAAATATAGTTATTATTAATATGGTTAGATGTATGTTAAAAGAGAGAAAGTGTTATAAAGAAATTTAGAAAGATGCAATAATTTGTGTTGTTTACTTGTTAAACAAGTTTTTTACCAAAAAAAAAACTTCAGAAGAAGTATAGACTCTAAAGATTTCAAAAGTTGATCATATAAATATTTTTGATAATATAGCTTATGCCAGAATTCAAAAAAAAAAAAAAGAACCAAACTTAAAGATAAAAGTCAAAAGCATGTGTATACATTGCTAGGGTATGGTCATAATTCATGTGGCCATAAACTGTATAATACAATCACTAAAAATATTGTAAAGTTAGTTTGAGAAAGAACAAGTATGAGACTAGGGTATTGAAAACCAACCACAAAAACTACCTTTAGAAAAAAAACAAGAACATAAGAATTCCAAGTTATACCATCTTCACCTCTTTTGGCTGATAGTCCAATTGGATCCTCAAGTTTAGTTTCAAAAGGCATACATGAGAGATATGATGCCATATAATTCATCTTGATAATACTAACATGATTTTTTTTTTATAGGTGATGATCCTATTATATTTGAAGAAGCTTCTCATGAAGATAAACATAATAAGGCAATGAATAAAAATGAGTGTTATTAATAAAAAATAGTACATGAAAGTTGATCTTCAAAACTCAAAAAAATAAAAACACAAAAGAAGAAATGAAGAAGTACAAAATCAGACCGGTGGTAAAAATCTACAAACAGTAGTATGAATTTGATTATGAAAATGTTTTTACTCTATTTGCAAGAATAGAAACTATGATATTGATGCTTTTTATTTTTGCAACAAAAAAAATGAATTAGATTATGTTGTTAATGGCAATCTTGAAGAAACAGTCTATGAAGAGTAACCATCTAAATTTGTTGTTGAAGAAAAAGAACAAAAGGTGACGAGTTTAAACTCTCATTACTATTGTTATAAAAACCATATTATGCTTTTTATGGCATTTCTTTTCTATTTAGAGTATTTACTCTTTAGAGTATGAATTAGATTATGTTTTTAATGGTAATTTTGAAGAAAAAGTCTATAAAGAGTAATTATCTAAATTTATTGTTGAAGAAAAAGAACAAAAGGTGACGAGTTTAAACTCTCACTCTTATTGTTATTATAAAAACTATCATTGTGCTTTTTCTGGCATTTCTTTTTTATTTAGAGTATTTACTCTTTTTTTATTGTCATATCCAATTAGAAAACATGAAAGTTTGACTTGGAATTTGATTCACAATGCAGTATTATTTCCAGTGATGTTTTTATGTTGCAAACACACAATAAAGTCATCCTAATTATTGATCAATTAAGATCATTTATTGATGGTGATCATTTTAATAAGAATATAAGGCTATAATGGCAATAAAAATGATGTTAATGTTTGTCAAACTCATGAAAATAAAAATTATTATATGGTTGAACTTTGAAGGGCGTGTTAAGAAAACAATCAAGATAAAAATTCTTGATTATTTTCTAATATATAAAAGGAAGAAATCAATGCAATTAATTATTTCTATCATCTAATCAAATGAGATGATCAAGTATTTTGTATAATTTTTTTTATTCTATTTTTTATATGTCTTGTTGTATAGTTATATATACTCTACATGAGTTGAATGTAAAACATATAATTAAATTATCAAAAAAATATCATTCTTCTTTGTTCTAAATTTTCTTTTCTTGATTGCTTTGAGTTGTTTAATTCCTTGATTTTTTTTTATCAATTGCGAAATAATTAAGAATATTTACCTTGATTATTTCCTTAATATAAGTTGAAGAAAGCTCTTTATAAATTTAAACAAGCACTAATAGCATGAAATTCTAAAATTGATAGCTATCTTACACAAAATGGTTTTGTCAAATGCCTATATTAGCAAGCTCTATGTGAAGAAAAACTCACAAGGCAGTTTGATATTTACTTATTTATATATGAATGATTTAATGTTTACAGGTGATGATTCCATCATGATTGAAGAGTTTAAATAGCATAGTTTGAATTGGTAGGCTTGGAATTGAAGTGAAACAATGTAATAGTGGAATTTTTAATTCACAAGCTAAGTATGCTGTAAAAATCTTCGAGAAATTTTCCATGAAAGATTGTCAACTTGTAGATACAAGAGTTGAATGCGGAATCAAGCTAACAAAAGAAGGGGAAACAGCACAGGTGAACCCAAGATATTATAAAAGCATTGTAGGGTTTCTACGATATTTAACATGTATTATGCTTGATATTTTATTTGAATATGGTTTGGTCATCAGGTACACAAAACATCCAAGGAATTCACATTTGAAGACATCTAAAAAGATTCTTTGTTTTGTCAAAGGATCCTCAAGTTTGGTTTAATTTATTCTATTAATCATCACAAGATTTCAAGACCACTAGTTATTGTGAAAGTTACTGGGCTCGAAACTAGAAGATAGGAATAGCACAACTGATTTTGTGTTCTATTTAAGAGAAGCTATTTTTACTTGGTCTTCCAAGAAAGCAGTATCAATGTATGAAGCAGAGTACAATATTACAACTTCTTGCGAATGTCATGCAATGTGGATGAGAGAACTACTAGAATAATTATAACAGAGCTAGTACATGTTAGAACAAGTGAATAAGTAAGCAGTACATGCAAAAGAGTTTTGTTATTTGCAAAGAAGCTTGGTGTTATGAGGCTTGATAAAACAAGTTTAAAGGGAAAAATGTTGAACATTAAACTCGTTCTGTGAAAAAGCAAGAGGAGATTTTGAAAGGATAAAATGTTACGATGCTTGATAAAACAGGTTTAAAAGGGAAAAATGTACCATGAAGTTAGCATTTATATTTGATTGAGATTAGTAGGAGACAATACTAAATATCTCACTTAAATTCTATATAAAAGCTAGTCTATGTAAGTGTGTGCGAGAACTAATAAAGTCTCTCTACTGTGCGTGAGGGTGAAAGAGATTCGTTGATTTTGCAGTTACTGTACAAAAATAGCTATATAGTTAATGCGATCCTTTCAAGTAAAACAGGGGGGGGGGGGGGTTTACCACGTCTAGGCCGTACTCTGTCCTGACTGCAGCCATCTCCTGAGCATGGTGTGCTTCTTTGGCAGCCATCTCCTGGGCATGGTGTGCTTTTATGGCAGCCATCTCCTGAGCATGGTGTGCCTTTATGGCAGCCATCTCCTTTGCGTGGCGTGCTTCTGTGGCAACTTTCTCCTGTGCGTGATGTGTTTCAGAGGCAATGTAACGCTCCTTGAGACTGTTGAAGGCCTTAAACCAAATCAAAATAACACATTGAGTAATAAATTAGTGCACGAAATTAGAAAGAGGGAGCACGTAAAGAAAATGAATAGATAGATACCAGCTGGTAACACTCATCAGGGAGTGATTGACATGGTTTAAATGAGCCTGACATTACCGAGCCATTCCACCTCATGGCCGATGCCATTGGGTTAGGAGCCCCTTCTAGCACCTCTGTGCTGGAAGACGTGCTTCCCCAACACTCCCTTCTACCTGCAGAGTGTTTCTGCTGCCACAAAATTCGTGTATGGGATATTATTACGTTGATTGTGATTATAATATTGATAGAAGTAAAAGGGATAAGATTCAATAAAAGTGAAGGTATGGTGTGAAAATAAAGAATAAGAATTTATCTAACTGGCTCTTTTGGAGGAGAAGTAACAGAGAAGTAAATTGCCGAAAGTTACAACCTTCAATACACTATAACATGCTCACCAAATCAACAATAGTGTACGTGTGTGTACCAAAATCTTTCCTTTTGATGAGAATATAGAAGACATGTGTAGTGTTTTACTTTTCTGAAGGAAAAAAAAAGAGAGGTACGAGGAAGGAAAATGCACCCCTTCGATCAGCTCGTAAAGCTCGAACGTTTGAGCAGTTTGTTTTTCAAGGCTGTTTCCAGCTTTTTTAAGTTCCTCCGGAATGGTTTCCAACTCATGTGCTTGTTTCAAACTAGTTCGATCTCTAGCTTCCTTCGTTTGTTTTTCAAGCAGATCTACCTGTCCTTTGAGGTAGGCACACGTTTCTTTGAGAGTTCCCGCCTCTTGCTCTGTGATTTTAATCTTTTGCTGCACCACAGTGTATGTACAGAAATAAAGAGGATAGATGAGTTAACTAAGAGAAAAGGAACACAAATTAAAGAGTAAAGGTAGATACTATCTGCACACTACGTACCTTCTTTCTAGCATTAAAATTCCTCTGGCATTGTTGTTTCCTTTTTCTCTCAGCTTCAGTTAATTTCCTAGAACTTCCAGGTTTATGATCTTTCTCGCCTGTGTTCCGAGCACCTATAGTTTTCAAGGAAACGTGTAGAAGTGTTTGCACGAGCTACTTAAGAAAAAGTGCGTTATGTGTTTTTTTTATTATTTAAAAAAAGGCTGTCCGTTAAATGGACAGAAAATTTGCCCGTCATGCCGAATTTGGAGTCCGGACTAGCAAGCTTTCAGTTTCTAAGATAGGACCAAGTTCACTAGGCTGTCCGCTATGTTCTTAGGCTCGATCAAAAGGAATTCAGCTCTGAAACACATTACAATGCAATATTATGAACTCTAAAAGGTTAGAACGGCACCGCACATTATCCACTGTTGTTACACGTAATTCTCCATCGGCGTGGCGCCTGACCTCCTACGATTACAAACTCATAAATTGATAAGGCGGCACCTACATTGCTTGCCTTCCTGTTTCATCAACAGTTACCATCAATGATAAGAACAACGCCCACCCTATCTCGTGCTTTCATCAATAGTTACCATCAATAGATTATTCACCTCGTGTTCTTGTACAACTGGAGTATCGGGATATCTTCTATTCTTCTAACAAGAGACTTGCTTTCACAGGAGAGCATAGTAGTAACTAACTCCAGTCAATCTATTAATCTCAGTGACCAAATCTAATTTGAATATAATGGTCTAAAAAGCTTCTAGGAGCCTGTGAATATTTTGATTATTAATCCCCCAATATCCATGATCTATATATATGCCACACCAATCTGTAAAGGAAACGTGGCTCTTCCAGCTGCATTTATAAAAGGAAAAAAGCCAAGCGCAATCCACTGTACTTTCCAATAACTTGTATACATGGTTCCCATAAGAAAAATAGTGGCATATAGTTCTGTAATGATTAATTAATCACCTCGTACTAATGAATTAAATGCTCAAATAATTCATAATACAATAAAATCTTGAGTATTAATTACCTTATATATATAATATATATATCTGCTAGATGTTGGATGCTTCTAATATTAGAATTAATTAGTTAATGACTTCTAGTGATGGAAAAAAATGGATGAGCTTGAAACCGAAGTTATAAATTCTCAGTGTTAGTTTCTTCTGATATGATTATATATTTATGGTTAATTCAGATCTTATGATAGATAATTAGATTGGGATTAGAAATGATATGTGCCTTTTTGGTCGGAGCTAGAAACATACTGATCATAGATTAAGGGGCAATACATACCTCCAAGCCCTTCGGGTGCATCCTTCTTTGAATCGGACGCCATGTGAAAGAACAGAAGCCGAGTAGAAAGGACTTTGGTGTTGATTGGTATACCTTTATTTACTTGATCGAATGAGAGAGATGTTCATATATAATGGAATTAGCAACGGGAAGACATCATCGCGTGAATTCGAGCGAAATATCACGACATCATCTCTCCCACTTTTCATTTCAACTCAAGGGGGGTAATTTAGAGATTTAGATACTTGAATATGTAAAGATAGTTCATCGTTGTTTTTTAAAATATTTTTTATTTTAAAATAATATATTTTTAATTTTTAAAAATTATTTTTAATATTAATACATTAAAATAATTTTAAAACATTAAAAAATATATTAATTTTAAAAAAATAAAATTTAAATTTTTTCCAAAAATACAAAAACAAATAAATTTATAATAAAAAAATTGTTAAATTTAGGTTTTTCATTG
>Ga0325400_1002905_pt1 | contig 15260 bp, 18 predicted proteins | sample PopdelMetagenome_2_FD_205662 | JGI IMG/M metagenome (GOLD analysis project Ga0325400, IMG submission 205662) | Populus deltoides microbial communities from Bellville, Georgia, United States - Xylem-PdKOR-R1 | ecosystem: Host-associated > Plants > Phyllosphere > Stem > Wood/Secondary xylem... | reverse complement strand
AGCGGCGCCGCGCCCGTGTGGCGCGACGTGATGCTGGCGCTGCACCGCGACCGGCCGGGGCGGGCGCCCGCGCGGCCGGCGGGGGTGGAGCAACGCGCGGTGCGCTATGCCGCGGCGACCGAGCCGCCGCGGATGGAGGCGTTCCTGGCCGGCACGGGCCAAGCCGAGCTGGCGGCGGCGCCCGCGGCGGCGCGGCGGCCGCGCATCGTCGCGCCGGTGGCGGGCACGATGTTCGCGCTCGATCCCGACATCCCGCCCGATCGCCAGCGCATCCGCGTGGCGGCGGTGGCGGCGGGTCCGGGCGACCGGCTGCGGCTGGACGCGCGGCCGATCGGGCCGGCCATGGAGGGCGCGATGGTGTTCGCGGGGCCGGGCACGCACCGCGTGGAGTTGATGGATGATACCGGGCGGGTCATCGACCGCGTGCTGTTCACCATGCGCTAGCAACCCGCCCCGCCCGCCGGGGGTTGGCCCGCGAAAGGAGATGCGGGTGGCGGACGGCGAGGGCAGGGCGGTGCCGAGCGGGCGGTTGGCGCGGCTGGGCGCGTTCGGGCGGCTGGCGGGCGGCGTCGCGGGCGGGGTGATCGGCGAGGGTGCGCGGCGGCTGGCGGCGGGCGAGCGGCCGAAGATGGGCGAGCTGCTGCTGACGCCCGCGAACGCGCGCCGGCTGGCCGACCAGCTCGCGCACCTGCGCGGGGCGGCGATGAAGCTCGGCCAGATGATCTCGATGGATGCGGGCGAGTTCCTGCCGCCGGAGTTGGCCGACATCCTCGGCCGGCTGCGCGAGCGCGCCTACCACATGCCGCCGCAGCAGCTCGACCGCGTGCTGACGGCGGAATGGGGGCAGGGCTGGCGCCGCCGTTTCCGCCTTTTCGAGGCGCATCCGATCGCCGCCGCCTCCATCGGCCAGGTCCATCGCGCCGAACTGCCCGACGGGCGCAAACTGGCGATCAAGGTGCAATATCCGGGCGTGGCGGAGAGCATCGACGCGGACGTCGACAATGTCGCGACCTTGCTGCGCGTGAGCGGCCTCGTGCCGCGCGAGATCGAGGTCGGCGGGCTGCTGGAAGAGGCCAAGCGCCAGCTGCACGAGGAGGCGGACTATCGGCGCGAGGTGGCGATGCTCGCGCGCTATCGCGCGCTGGTGGGCGACGACCCCGATTACGTGGTGCCGGAAGCGGAGCCCGCGCTCACCACCGGCCGCGTGCTGGCGATGTCCTATGTCGCGGGCGAGCCGATCGAGCGGCTGGAAGGGGGCGATCAGGCGACGGGCGATCGAGCCGCGGGGTTGCTGGTGAGCCTGGTGCTGCGCGAGCTGTTCGCATGGCGCGTGATGCAGACCGATCCCAACTTCGCCAACTATCGCTGGCAGGCGGGCGCCAATGGTGCGGGCGGGGGGCGCCTGGTGCTGCTCGACTTCGGCGCCGCGCGCGAGGTGCCGATGGGGGTCGCCGCCGGCTATCACCGCCTGCTGATGGCGTGCATGGACGGCGATCCCGACGCGGTGCGCGAGGCGGCGGTCGCGGCGGGGTTCCTGGGGCAGGCTGCGGCCGATCGGCACCGCGACAGCGTGGACCGCATGATCCGCGTGATCCTGGCCGTGCTGGCGCGGCCGGGGCCGTTCGACTTCGGCGATCGGAGCTTCATCGGCGCGCTGCGGAACGAGGGCATGAAGATGGCGGAGGACCGCGCGACCTGGCATCTGCCGCCGACCGAAACACTGTTCGTCCAGCGCAAGGTGAGCGGCACGGCGCTGCTGGCGGCGCGGCTGGGCGCCAAGGTGGACTTGCGGGGCATGGTGGAAGCGTATCGCGCGCGGCCGCCCGTCAGCGATTGAGGCGCCCGGCGAGTGGAGGGGACCCGGCCAAGGCCGGCGCTCCGCCCCCATACGCCGGACCCTCAAGCGCCGAACGCGCCGTCGATCGTGTGCATGGCGCCCGTCACGAAGCCCGCTTCCGGCCCCGCCAGCCAGGCGACCATGCCCGCGACCTCTTCCGACCGGCCATGGCGCTTGATGGCCATGAAGCTGTGCATCAGGTCCTTCATCGGCCCGTCCGCCGGATTGGCGTCGGTATCGATGGGGCCGGGCTGCACCACGTTGACGGTGATGCCGCGCGGGCCGAAGTCGCGCGCCAACCCGCGCGCCAGCCCCTGCAGCGCCGACTTGCTCAGCGCGTAGGAGGCCATGCCCGGCACCGGCATGCGATCGCCGTTGACCGACCCGATGACGATGATGCGGCCGCCGTCCGGCATCTGCCGCGCCGCCTCCACCGCGGCATGATAGGGCGCGTGCACGTTGACCCGGAACAGACGGTCGACCTCGTCGGGATCCTGGTCGAGCGCGTCGCCGAACAGGGCGAAGCCGGAATTCACCACCAGCACGTCCAGCGGCCCGCTGTCGCGCACCCGCGCGATCACGGCGTCGCGATCGGCGCTGTCGGTTTGCTCCGCCCGGCTGCCCGTCTCGGCGGCGAGCCGCTCGGCCGCGTCGCGCGATCCCTGGTAGGTGAACGTCACCGCCGCCCCGTCCGCGGCGAAGCGCCGCACGATCGCCGCGCCGATCCCGCGGCTGCCGCCAAGAACCAGGACATTTCTTTGCTGAGGTGCGGACACGCGCTTCTCCTTGGATGAATATGTAAGGGCCGCTACATAACGGGCGATGACGGTGGGTCAAGGAATATGTAGTGACGACTACAAATAAGCCGCGCGGGCGCGGCCGGCCGCGCCGCTTCGATCCCGACGCGGCGGTCGCGACCGCCCAGGCGCTGTTCCATGCGCACGGCTATGACGGTGTCAGCGTGTCGGCGCTGGCCGGGGCGCTCGGCATCAATCCGCCCAGCTTCTATGCCGCCTTCGGCAGCAAGGCGGGCCTCTTCGCCCGCGTGATGGAGCGGTATAACGGCTTAAGCGCCGTGCCGATCGCGGCGCTGCTGCGCCACGATCAACCACTGGCCGCCTGCCTTGCCGCCGTGCTGGAGGCGGCGGCGCGCCTGTACGCGGCCGATCCGGAGGCGGCGGGTTGCCTCGTCATCGAGGCGGCCCGCTGCCAGGAACGGGAGGCGAGCGAGGCGGCGCGCGCCTATACCGCGGCGGCCGAAGGCGTGATCCGCGACCATGTCGCCGCCCGCCGACCCGCGCAGGCCGAGGTGGTGACGGATTTCGTCACCACGACCATGGCCGGGCTATCGGCCAAGGCGCGGGCGGGACATGGGCCGGACCGGCTCGTGGCGATCGCGCGCATGGCCGGCCTGGCACTGCGCCAAGCGCTGCCCGACTGATCCTGCGCCTTAAGTTGCCCTAGAGTGGCGATCAGAAGGCGTAGCGCACTTCGCAATAGGGCATCGCATCGCCCAGCCAGCCGAGGAAGCGGTCGAGCCATTGGCGCTTCCAGGTTGCCTTGTAGCGCAGGTTGCGCATGCCGGACTGGCTCCACTTACGCTCCTGGATGTCGGGGCGCCACAGCTATTCCTCCGCGCGCGGGTGCCATTGCAGGTTGAGGTCGTGGATGCCCTCATTGTGGGTGAGGAAGATCACCTCGCACTTGAGCTGCGCGCGGGCGGCGGGCGAGAGCGCGGCGTCCACCTCCGCGAACAGCGCGCGCCATTCGGCCTCCCACCCTTCGTGCACGATCACGGGCGAGAAGTTGAGGTGGACCTCGTAGCCCGCGCGGACGAAGTCGTCGATCGCGGCGATGCGCTCGGCCCTCGGTGACGTGCGGACGTCGACTACCTTGGCGATCGTTTCCGGCATCAGGCTGAACCGGATGCGCGTGCGGCCCTGCGGATCGTAGGTGAGCAGGTCGCGGTTGACATATTTGGTCGCGAACGAGCCCTTGGCGCCCGGGATGGTGCGGAAGGCGGCGACCATGTCCGCCACGTTGGCGGAAAGTGCCGCGTCCACCGACAGATCGCCATTCTCGCCCAGGTCATAGACCCAATCGACCGGATCGATCGTGTTGGGCTCCGGCTTGGGGCTGAGCTTGGCCGCGTGGCGGGCGACGGCGCGGGTGATATCGTCGATGTTGACGAACACGCTGATCGGGTTCGCATAGCCCTTGCGCCGGCCGACATAGCAATAGGCGCAGGCCATGGCGCAGCCGTTGGAGGAGGAGGGCGCGATGAAATCGGCCGAGCGGCCGTTGGGGCGCATGGCGAGCCCCTTCTTGACGCCCAGCACCAGGATCTCGCGCTTCACGCGCAGCCAGTCCTCGGCGAGCGCGGGGTCGGCCAATTGCGGGATCTTCCAATGGCTCGCCACCTCGATCCGCTCGGCATCGGGGAAGCGGGCGAGCACCTCTTGGCCGCGCGGATAGCCGCGCACCGCAGGCTCCAGGTAGATGAGCCGCGGCTCGATCAGGGTGCGGGGCAACGCCATCCTGCCCGACATGGGACGGGGGAACGTCCGCCGCCAGCGTTCGTCCTGGCTTCGGGTAAACAGGAGATACCGCCATGGCGCTGTTCAACAAGAACATGGTCGAGCTCGCGACCGCCAACACCTTCTGGCAGAAGGAGGTGTATCGCGACGCCAAGGTGCAGGTGGTGCTGATGAGCATCCCTGCGGGCGAGGAGATCGGGATGGAGACGCATCCTGCCGACCAGACCACCTTCATCGTCGCCGGCGAGGGCCAGGCGGTGGTCGACGACAAGAAGAGCGCGCTGCACCCCAACCACATGATCGTGATCGCCAAGGGATCGCAGCACAACATCATCAACAAGGGCTCGGGCGAGCTGAAGCTGTTCTCCGTCTACGCGCCGCCGGCCGAGCCCAAGGGCATCCACGCGCGCACCAAGGCGGAGGCGCAAGAGCTGGAGAAGGGCCTGCTCGCCAAGGCGGCGGACGCGATCAAGGGCGTGGTCGGCCAGTGACCGCCACCCGCGTCGTCATCACGGGCGCGTCGAGCGGGATCGGCGCCGCGACCGCGATCGCCTTTGCAAAGGAGGGCGCGCGGCTGGTGCTGGCGGCGCGAGGGCAGGCCGGGTTGGAGGATGTGGCGGCGCAGGTCCGCGCCGCGGGCGGCGAGGCGCACGTCCATGTCGCGGACGTGACGGACGCGGCGGCGGTGGGTCGCCTCGCCGCCGATGCCCAGGCGCGGCTGGGCGGCATCGACCTGTGGTTCAGCGATGTCGGCGTGGGCGTGGTCGGCCGCTTCACGGAGGTGCCGATCGCCGACCACCAGCGCGTGATCGAGGCGAACCTCGTCAGCCACATGAACGAGGCGCATGCGGTGCTGCCGGTGTTCCTGGCGCAAGGCCACGGCACCTGGGTCAACATGATCTCGGTCGGCGGCTTCCTGGCGACGCCGCATGCCGCCGCTTACTCCGCGAGCAAGTTCGGGCTGCGCGGGCTGTCGCAGGCGCTGCGCGGCGAGGTGAGCAAGTTCCCGCGCATCCACATCTGCGACGTCTATCCGACGTTCGTGGACACGCCCGGCATCGACCATGCCGGCAATTATTCGGGCGCGAAGCTGTCGCTGCCGCCGGGCGCGCTGGCCCCGGAGACGGTGGCGCGCGCGGTGGTGCGGCTGGCCAAGCGGCCGCGCAACACGACGGCGGTGGGCGCGCCGGCGATCATGCTGAAGCTTGGCCAGTTCGCGGCACCCAATCTGGGCGCGGCGATGATGAACGGCTTCATGGACACGTGGTCGGCCAAGGCGGAGCGGGGCGAGAGCGGGCCGGGCGCGCTGTTCGACCCGCCCGAAGGCGCGAGCGGCACGGACGGCGGCCGGCGCCGGCCGGACCAGCGGCAGGCCGTGGCGGGCGTGGCGGTGGGAGCGGCGGCGCTGGGCGCGATCGGCATCGGCGCGCTGCTGTGGCGCCGGCGGCGGTGACCGCCCCGCCCGTGACGCCCGACGGGCGCTACTTGGTCGTGCGCGGACGGCTGTGGCGCCGGGCCGATCCCGGCCTGGACGAGGGCCGGCGGGCGGGTCTGGTATCCGAGCTGATGGCCGCCCGCCGGGCGGTGCGCGCCGCGCTGGGCGGCGAAGGCGACCTTCTTGCCGCGCGTGCGCGCGTCGATGCGGCCAAGCGCGCGCTGGGCGAGCGCGGGCCGGTATGGTGGCGCGACGGCGCGCCCGACCAGAACCGGCGCATGGCGGCCAACTCCAGCTATGCCGGCTGGTATGCCGGACTGGACGGCGCATGAGCCACTTGCCCGAGCTCCCGCCGCACGCCTTCGCCAAGGAGGATGGGGAGGACGACCGCGGCTTCTACGCGCAGGCGCGGCTGGTGACGCATATCGACGGGGCGGCGATCGCGGCGCTGACGCGCTTCTACCGCACGCTGATCCCGGCGGACGGACGCGTGCTGGACCTGATGTCGAGCTGGGTCAGCCATCTGCCGGACGACGTCGCCTATCGCGAGGTCGTCGGCCACGGCATGAACGGGGAGGAGCTGGCCGCGAATGCGCGGCTGTCGCGCTGGTTCGTGGCCGACCTCAACCGCGATCCCGTCCTGCCGCTGGACGACCATGCGTTCGACGCCGCCCTGTGCTGCGTCGGTGCGCAATATCTGCAAAGGCCGGTGGAGGTGTTCCGCGAGGCGCGGCGCGTGCTGGCGCCGGGCGCGCCGTTCGCGGTCAGCTTCTCCAACCGCTGCTTTCCGACCAAGGCGGTGGCAGTGTGGCGCGCGCTGGACACGCAGGGCCATGCGCAGCTCGTCAGCCTGTACCTGGAACGCGCCGGCTTCGCGGAGGTGGAGGCGCACCTGCTGGCGGACGGGAGCCGGGGCGATCCGCTGGTGGCGCTGGTGGGCCGGGCCTGAGGGAGCCCGGACGCCCCGCTCCATTCGGTTCAAGCCTGTCGAGAAGCGGGTCTGAGCGGCTGTAGCCTGACCCACCTCCACCCAATCACCTCGTCGTTCTCGCGCAGGCGGGAACCCCGCTCGTTCTTGAGCGGTCGAAGGCAGCGGGGTCCCCGCCTGCGCGGGGACGACGAGGGGCTGCATCTGCAGCCACCTAGCTGCAGGAGGCCGCTACACCTTCAGCACATCCTCCAGCCCGTGCGTCTTGGCGGCGAGGCCGGGCACCTCGTCGAGCTGGCGGAGCGCGTCGAAGCGGCCGCGTTCCTCGCGGTAGCGCACGATCTCGAAGCCGTGGCCCTTGAGTTGGGGCACTGTGTCGAGTTCGTCGGCGGTGGCGGTGTTGAGGTCGATCATGGCTGTTCTCCTGCGCGGGCGAGCACGCGTTCCGCCTGGATCAGGTGCGGGCGGTCCAGCATGCGTCCGTCAAGCTGCACGGCGCCTGCGCCTGGTGCTGCGGCGAAGGCGTGCGCCACCGCGCGCGCCGCGGCGACCGCCTCGGCGGAAGGCGTGAAGGCGGCGTTGATGAGGGCGACCTGCGCCGGGTGGATCGCCAGCATGCCCGTGAACCCGTCGCGCGCCGCCCGTGCGGCGTAGCCTGCGAGCCCGTCATCGTCACGGAAGGCGGGAAAGACCGTGTCGATCGCGGCGACCCCCGCGGCATGGGCGGCGAACAGCGCCAGGCTGCGGGCCAATTCGTAAGGCGGCGTGTAGCGGCCGTCCGCCTCGCGCGCGGTGGCGGCGCCGATCGCGGCGGGCAGGTCCTCCGCACCCCAAGTCAGGCCCGCCAGCCGGTCCGCGACTTGCGCGAAGGAGCCGAGCGCGAACAGCGCGGCGGGCGTTTCGGTGGCGATCGGCAGGATGGGCAGGGCCGACAGGCCGTGCTGCTCCAGCAGCCGGTCGAGCGCGTGGATCGAGGCGGCGCCCTCCGCCTTGGGCAGGACCAGCCCGTGCGGGGGCGGCGCGGCGGCCAGGGCCTGGAGATCGTGCGGCAGGTCGGCGCTGTCGAGCGGGTTGACGCGCACGAACAGGGCCACGCCTGTGGGCGGTGCGGCGAGGCTGTCCGCCACCGCGGCCCGCGCGCGCGCCTTGGCGGCAGGCGCCACCGCATCCTCCAGGTCCAGGATCAGCGCGTCGGCGCCGCTCGCCGCCGCCTTGGCGACGCGATCCGGCCGGTCGCCGGGCACGAACAACAGCGAACGCAGCTTCACGCCTGCGGGCTGCCGTGCAGCAGCGCCGTGCGCAGGCAGGTGCACACCTCCTGATCGCGCTGGTTGAGCAGGCGGTGCGCGAAGGTGATGATGCCCGCGCGCACGCGCGAGCGGGACGGGCGCAGGCTCACCACCTCCGTCTCCGCGCGCACCGTGTCGCCGATGAACACGGGGCTGGGGTGGACCAGCTTGTCGTAGCCGAGGTTCGCGACCAGGACCCCCAGCGTCGTGTCGCCCACGGTCAGGCCCACCATCAGCGCGAAGGTGAAGGTGCCGTTGACGAGGATGCGGCCGAACTCGGACTTAGCCGCCGCCTCCGCGTCGATGTGCAGCGGTTGCGGATTGTGCGTCATGGTGGAGAAGAGGAGGTTGTCCGTCTCGGTCACCGTGCGGCGGATGTCGTGCGCGATGCGGTCGCCCACCTGCCACTGGTCGAAGAAGCGCCCGGCCATCTAGTCCGCCTCCACCCGCACGAGGAGAGTGCCCTCCGCCACCTGCGCGCCCGCCGTGGTGCGTACCTCCGCGATGCGGCCGGCGAAGGGGGCGACGAACGCCTGCTCCATCTTCATCGCCTCCAGCACGACCAGCCGCTGGCCGGCCGCGACCATGTCGCCGTCTGCCACCGCGACCGACACGACGCGGCCGGGCATGGGCGCCACCAGCGCGCCGTCGCCGGCCGCCCCGCCGGCCGCGCGGTTCGCGTCGGGCGGGCCGAAGGACCATGCCTCGCCGTCCAGGAACAGGATGCGTGTCCCGTCCACGACCGCGATCTCGCCCACAGCCGCCCCCGGTACGGCGGCGTGGATGCTGGCGCCGACCTGCACCGTCACCTGAGCGGCAGGCGCGGCGTTGGCGCGAAACCCGCGCAGCGCGGTCCATGGATCGTCGCCGGCGGGTGGCAGCAGGGCTGCGGCCATCGCTTCCAGCAGCGCGGGCGCGGGTTCGGCGGGAGGGACGAGCTCGGGGTGGCGCGCGATGAAGCCCGTGTCGATGCGCGCGCCAACGAAGTCCGGATGCGCGGCCGCGCGCGCCAGAAAGGCGGCGTTGGTGCGGACGGGCCAAGCCTGCACCGCGCCCGCCGCCTCCGCCAGCGCCGCCGCGGCTGCGGCGCGGGTGGGGCGGTGCACCACCAGCTTGGCGATCATCGGATCGTAGAAGGGCGTGACCGCGCCGCCTTCCGCCACGCCCGCGTCCACCCGCGCGTTTGCGGGCAGGCGCAGCCGCCGCAGCGGGCCGGTGGAGGGGAGGAAGCCCGTCTGCGGGTTCTCGGCGTAGAGGCGCGCCTCCATCGCCCAGCCATCAAGGCGGAGCTGATCCTGGGTCAGCGGCAAGGGCTCGCCGGAGGCGACGCGGAGCTGCCACTCGACCAGGTCCTGGCCGGTCACCGCCTCCGTCACGGGATGCTCGACCTGCAGCCGCGTGTTCATTTCCATGAACCAGATGCGGTCGGCGTCGAGCGCGCCGGAGCCGTCCGCAATGAACTCGATCGTGCCCGCGCCGACATAGTTCACAGCCTGCGCCGCGCGCACGGCGGCGTCGGTGAGGCGCCCGCGCGTGGCCTCGTCCATGCCGGGCGCGGGCGCTTCCTCGATCACCTTCTGGTGGCGGCGCTGGAGCGAGCAGTCGCGTTCGAACAGGTGGACGACATGGCCATGCGTGTCGCCGAACACCTGCACCTCGATGTGGCGGGGGCTGGCGATGTACTTCTCCAAAAGCACGCGGTCGTCGCCGAACGCGGCGGCCGCCTCGCGCCGGCAGCTGTCGAGCGCGTCGCGAAATTCGGGATGGTCGTCCACGCGCCGCATGCCCTTGCCGCCGCCGCCCGCCACCGCCTTGATCAGCACGGGATAGCCGATCGCGTCCGCCTCGGTGGCAAGGCGATCGGCCGACTGGTCGTCGCCGAGATAGCCCGGCGTGACGGGCACGCCCGCCGCCGCCATCAGCCGCTTGGCCGCGTCCTTCAGCCCCATCGCCCGGATCGCGGCGGGCGGCGCGCCGATCCAGACGATGCCGGCGGCCTGCACCGCTTTCGCGAAATCGGCATTCTCGGACAAGAAGCCGTAGCCGGGATGGATCGCCTCCGCGCCCGTGTCGCGGGCGGCGGCGAGGATGCGGTCGGCGCGCAGGTAGCTGTCGGCCGCGGCTGCGCCGCCGATGCGGACGGCGCCGTCGGCCTCGGCGACAAAGCGCGCCTGCGCGTCCGCGTCCGAATGGACGGCAACTGTCCTGATCCCGAGCCGGCGCGCGGTGCGGATGATGCGCGACGCGATCTCGCCGCGGTTGGCGATGAGGAGCGAGCGGATCACGCCCGCTCTTCCCGGTGCCGGAGGGGATTGCGCACCAGCCCCCTCACATCCGGAACAGGCCGAAGCGCGCATGGTCGGGGACGGGCGCGTTGAGGGTGGTGCGGAGTGCCAGGCCCAGCACGTCGCGGGTCTGCGCGGGGTCGATCACGCCGTCGTCCCACAGGCGGGCCGTCGCGTAATAGGGATTGCCCTCCGCCTCGTAGCGCGCGCGGATCGGGGCCTTGAACGCCTCCGCCTCGTCCGCGGTCCAGCGGTCGGCGTCGCGGTGGACGGTGGCGAGCACGCTCGCCGCCTGCTCCCCGCCCATCACGCTGATGCGCGCGTTGGGCCAGGTGAACAGGAAGCGGGGCGCGTAGGCGCGGCCGCACATGCCGTAATTGCCCGCGCCGAAGCTGCCGCCGATCAGCACGGTCACCTTCGGCACCTGCGCGGTGGCGACCGCCGTCACCAGCTTGGCGCCATGCTTGGCGATCCCTTCCGCCTCATACTTGCCGCCGACCATGAAGCCCGAGATGTTCTGGAGGAACAGCAAGGGCGTGCGGCGCTGGCAGGCGAGCTCGATGAAGTGCGCGCCTTTCTGCGCGCTTTCGCTGAACAGCACGCCGTTATTGGCGAGGATGGCGACGGGCACGCCCCAGATGTGCGCGAAGCCGCAAACCAAGGTGGTGCCGTAGAGTGGCTTGAATTCGTGCAGCTCCGAACCATCCACAAGCCGTCCGATCACTTCGCGCACGTCGTAGGGCGCGCGCACGTCGGGGGGCACGATGCCGTAGAGGTCGTCCGCGTCGTGGAGCGGCGGACGCGGGGGCGCCAGCGCCAAGCCGGGCTGGCTGGGCGGGGGCAGGGTGGCGACGATCTGGCGGACGAGCGCGAGCGCGTGCGCGTCGTCCTCCGCCACATGATCGACTACGCCCGAGCGGCGGCCGTGCGTGTCGGCGCCGCCCAGCTCCTCGGCCGTGATCTCCTCGCCCGTCGCGGCCTTCACCAGCGGCGGGCCGGCGAGGAAGATGGTGCCCTGCCCGCGGACGATCACGCTTTCGTCCGACATGGCGGGGACGTAGGCGCCGCCCGCGGTGCAGCTGCCCATCACGCAGGCGATCTGCGCGATGCCGTCGGCGGACATCCTCGCCTGGTTGAAGAAGATGCGGCCGAAATGGTCGCGGTCGGGAAAGACCTCGGCCTGGTGGGGCAGGTTGGCGCCGCCGCTGTCGACCAGGTAGACGCACGGCAGGCGGTTCTCGGCGGCGATCTCCTGCGCGCGCAGGTGCTTCTTCACCGTCAGCGGGAAATAGGCGCCGCCCTTCACCGTGGCGTCGTTCGCCACCACCATGCAGTCGCGCCCGGAAACGCGGCCGATGCCGGCGATCACGCCCGCGCCGGGCGCGCCCTCCTCGCCACGCTCGGCGCCGTACAGGCCGTCCGCGGCGAGCGCGCCGATCTCCAGGAACGGAGACAGGGGATCGAGCAGGCGGTCGACACGGTCGCGCGGCAGCAGCTTGCCGCGCGCGACATGGCGTGCGCGCGACCGCTCGGGGCCGCCCAGCGCGGCTTGCGCCACCTTGGCGCGCAGTTCGTCGGCCAGCGCGCGATTGTGCGTGGCATTGGCGCGGAATGCTTCGGACGAGGGATCCACCAGGGAGGCGAGGCGCGTCACGGAAGTGTGCTAGTCCGTCTGTCCGAGGAAGCGCAACAGGTGGTCCGCCACCGCCTCCGGCGCCTCCTCGGGCAGATAATGGCCGCAGGGGAGTGCGGTGCCTTCCACCCGTTCCGCCCAGGCCCGCCACGTGGCGAGCGGATCGCCGCGGCCGAGCCCGCCCTGCGCGCCCCACAGCACCAGCAGCGGCATGGGCAGGCGGCGGCCGCGGTCGGCCTCGTCGACGGCGCGGTCGACGGTCCAGCCCGCGCGGTAATCGTCGCACCAGGCCTGGACCGCGCCGGGTGCCGACGCGCAGGCTATGTAGTCGGGCAGGCCTAAGTCTGCGAAATGCGGCTGGCCCGCCTCATGCCCCAGCAGCGTGCGCACGAACCAGGCCGGGTCCGCGCCGATCAGCCGCGCGGGCAGTTCGCCCGGCTGGGCGAGGAGCGACCAATGCCAGGCGCCGACCGCCTGCTCGGCCCGCATTGCGGCCCACACCTCGGCGGTGGGGACGATGTCGAGGCAGGCGAGCCGCGTCACCACCTGCGGATGGTCGAACGCCAGGCGATAGGCGACGCGCGCGCCGCGATCATGGCCCGCCACCGCGAAACGATCGTGGCCGAGTGCCGCCATCGCGGCGATCTGGTCGCGCGCCATCACCCGTTTGGCGTAGGGCGTGGGATCGTCAGTCGGACGGCCGCTGCGACCGTAGCCGCGCAGGTCCGGCACGACGACGGTGAAATGCTGGGCCAGCCTTGGCGCGACGCGCGCCCAGCACATCCGGGTCTGCGGCCAGCCATGGAGCAGCAGCAGGGGCGGCCCTGCGCCGCCCACCAGCGCATCGATCTCGATGCCGTCGCCGGGCAGGCGCTGCTGGCTGAAGCCCGCGATCAGGCCGGCGGCGCTCATCGCGACGGGCTGGACGCACCCACGGGTTCGGGCGTCGCTACGGGGCCGAGACGCTGCTCCTGCGCGGCGGGATCGATGCGGCGGACGGGCGGGCCGGGCTCGACCGGCACCGATCCCCCCGTCTTCATCGCGCGCAGGATCGCGTCCGTCACGCGCAGGTCGGCCAGCCCTTCCGCGCCGTCCGGCTCGGGATCGCGATCGTTGAGGATGCAATCGGAGAAGTAGCGCAGCTCGCCGCCGAACTGGTCGGTCGCCTTGAACGTCTCGTGCGTCTTGGTCTTGCCCGCCGTGCGGTCGTGCTCGAGCGGGCTTTGGAAGCCGAAGGCGGGATCCATGTGGATCGCGCCGTGCGTGCCGGCGATGGTCAGGCTGTCGACGTTGTTGGCGAAGTAGGACACGGTGAACTGCGCCAGCCGGTTGCCGGGGAAGCGCAAAGTCACCGCCACCGTATCATCGAGCGTGCCGATGTCGGACGCCGGGTGGCGCGTGGCGACGGCGGCCACCACCGCCTCCGGCTCCGCCCCGAACAGGTGGCGCGCGGCGTTGATCGGATAGACGCCCATGTCGAGCAGCGGCCCTGCCTGCACGCCGTAGCGCGCGCGGTGGTTGGCGGGATCGAGCAGCTGGCCGAACAGGGCGCTGAACGCGACCAGCTCGCCCAGTTCGCCGTCGCGGATGCGCCGGATCGCATCCAGCGTCGCGGGCTCGAAATGCAGGCGGTAGGCGACCATCAGCTTGGCCTTGGAGGCGGCGGCCGCGTCGACGATCGGCTGGGCGGCCGCGGCGGACACTTCCAGCGGCTTTTCGCACAATACGTGAATGCCGGCCTTCAGCGCCGGCACGGCGAACTCGGCGTGGCGGAAATTGGGGGTGGCGAGGTAGAGCGCGTCCACATTGCCCGAGGCGAGCAGCGCGTCGAACTGCGCGTAATCGTAGGTGTCCTTGACCCCGTAGCGTTCGCCCAGCGCGCCCGCCTTTTTGGGGTCGCCGGTTACGAGCGCGGTCACCTCCGAATTGCCGGTATGCTTGACGCCGGGCAGCAATGCTTCCTGCGCGATGTCGCCCAGGCCGACGATGCCGTAGCGGACCTTCTTGCCGAAGCCCAAGACGGAGGCGATGCTCATGCGCTTCTTCCTGCTGGTGGACGCGGCTCAACGCACCGCGAGGACAGCGGTGCCCATCGCTTGACAGCGTCCGAATCCCGGCCTAGCGCCGGTGCATCCCATGAACCCGGTTTCCGGCGCCGCTTTGCGCGTGCGCCCGGTTTTCCGTATTCGCGGGCCCACGCGTCGAGATGGGGCGGCCCGCCACCCGCCCCGTGGAGCAGGAGAATAGAATTTCATGGCACGTATCGCGGGCGTCAACATCCCGGACAACAAGCGCGTCGAGATCGCGCTGACCTACATCCACGGCATCGGGCCTGCCAAGGCCAAGGAGATCACGGGCAAGCTCAACATCGAGGCGGCCCGTCGCGTGAACCAGCTTTCCGACCAGGAAGTGCTGCAGATCCGCGAAACGATCGACGCGGGCTACCAGGTGGAAGGCGACCTGCGCCGGAAGGTGGCGATGGACATCAAGCGCCTGATGGACCTCGCCTGCTATCGGGGACTGCGCCACCGCAAGGGCCTGCCCGTCCGCGGCCAGCGCACGCACACCAACGCGCGCACCCGCAAGGGCAAGGCCAAGCCGATCGCCGGCAAGAAGAAGTAAGCGAGACGGAAATCGTCCGGGGACGATTTCCGCCGCTTACTCCGGCCCTGCGCGATGGCGCAGGGTCGTGCCGGAACCTCAAGAGATTAGGTCAGGAAGACGAATTCGATGGCACGCGAACCCCAGCGCATCAAGCGGCGCGAGCGCAAGAACATCACCGCCGGCGTGGCGCACGTCAACGCCAGCTTCAACAACACCATGGTCACCATCACGGACGCGCAGGGCAATGCGATCTCCTGGTCGTCGGCCGGCATGATGGGCTTCAAGGGCAGCCGCAAGTCGACGCCCTATGCCGCCCAGGTCGCAGCCGAGGATGCCGGCAAGAAGGCCGCCGAGCATGGCGTCCGCACGCTGGAGGTCGAGGTCAAGGGTCCGGGCTCGGGTCGCGAGTCGGCGCTGCGCGCGTTGCAGGCGGTGGGGTTCCACATCACCTCCATCCGCGACGTGACCTCCATCCCGCACAACGGCGTGCGCCCGTCCAAGCGCCGCCGCGTCTGATCCTGCTCCCGGGGCGCCGTCCGGCCCCGGACCTTTTTGATTCCGGCCGCAGCGGACGCGCCGCGGCCTCAGCCCCAAGGGGACAATGATGGCGATCAATGCCAAGAACTGGCAGGAACTGAAGAAGCCTGTCGCGCTCGACAAGAAGACGGGCGCGAACAAGACGCGCGCGACCTTCGTGGCCGAGCCGCTGGAG